>CETY01088999.1_pt1 | contig 169584 bp, 167 predicted proteins | sample 361551 | NCBI WGS metagenome assembly CETY01 (sample SAMEA2623135, study PRJEB7988) | marine metagenome | biome: marine biome (ENVO:00000447); feature: deep chlorophyll maximum layer (ENVO:xxxxxxxx); material: "saline water (ENVO:00002010), including plankton (ENVO:xxxxxxxx)" | depth 45 m | reverse complement strand
CAGACCAGCTACCCGTCGATGCCTTGGTGAGCCGTTACCTCACCAACAAGCTGATAGGCCGCGAGACCCTCCCAAAGCGCCTGAACTTTCTTCACATTACCATGCGGTATTGTGGAGATATCGGGTATTAATCCGAGTTTCCTCGGGCTATTCCCGTCTTTGGGGCAGGTTTCTCACGTGTTACGCACCCGTTCGCCACTCTCTCATGTGACCCGAAGGTCGAGAGCGTTCGACTTGCATGTATTAAGCACGCCGCCAGCGTTCGTCCTGAGCCAGGATCAAACTCTCCGTCAAAATCTCAGATTGATAAACAATCTTTGAAATCAATTGCATTTCCCTGCACTCCGAAAGGAGTTCTTGACAGGGTCTGCGATATGGAGAGCCAGGGTCGGAGGGGCTTCCTCGTCACCTGACTGGCACAAAACATGTGTCTCATAAATGAGAACACGTTGTCTTTCATATTTATTTATATGTTGTGCGGGTACCACCTTTTTACAGGTGGTGGAATTGAAGGTTGGCGCTCGGGTCTCAAGAAAGACCTGCGCGCCTCCCGCACTGGCTTTTTCGTCCTCTCTTCCGTTTTCAAAGAGCAGCTTTCACAGATTTCTCTGCAACCGCTTCCGGTCGACATTGTCGTAGCCGGATTACGCTTCTGAAGTTTATTACAATAATTGCAACATCAGAGGCGAAGCTTGAATCTACCCACAAACTGACGAAAGTTCAACGTCTTACTCATTTTATTCCAAATTTTTTTCTTCTTCTGAAATTTTAAAGGAAATTGCGACAATGCTTAATCAGAAATTACTAAGATATTGCGCTGTTTTTTCCCTTTTTGAAGCAAAATATATTTCCCTCCAATGGTGTTTTGACTTCCTATTGACGTAGAAGATACCTTTTGTCTGTTGATTGAGACCCCGCCTTGTTTAACCAAACGACGGGCTTCTCCTTTCGATTCGACTAACCCGCTGAGGACCAGAGCTTCTAGAACACCTTCATTTTCTTCAACAACGCTTGAGGGAATCGATGTTTCTTGCACAATTCCTGAAAGAGCCTCAAACATCTCTTCAGTTAGATGGTCATTCCCAAACAAAGCTTGAGCAGCAAGTTTTGAGTTCTTAACTGCATTTTCTCCATGCACGAGTTTCGTAATTTCATCTGCTAGTTGGTTTTGTCCCAGACGCTTTTCCGGTGCCGAATTGTGCTCGTGAACAATTTCATATGCCTCATCAACGTCAATAAGTGTCAACTGAAGAAGAAAGCGTTCGAGGTCTCTGTCATCAACTCGAAGCCAGTATTGATGAAATTCATATGGTAACGTCATTTCTGCATCAAGCCAGATAGCGCCGTCAACTGATTTTCCATATTTTTGACCATCGCTACGTGTAATCAAAGGCCATGTAAGCCCATGAGCACTTGCTCTGCTTCTTCTTCGTATTAGATCTACTCCTTGCGCTATATTCCCCCATTGGTCTGAGCCACCGATTTGGAGTTCGCAATTTGATTCTTGATGTAGCCACCAGAAGTCAAAAGCTTGCAGGAGCATATATGAGAATTCAGTGAAACTTATTCCATGCATGCTTTCCATCCGAGATCGGACGGATTCCCTCCCTACCATTTGGTTTATCGTCGCATGCTTCCCAACATCCCTGAGGAAGTCCAGCACATTAATATCTTTAGTCCAATCAAAATTATTAACAAGCGTTGACCGATCCATATCAAGAAGATTTTCTAGTTGTATCTGTATCCCCTTTAAGTTCTCTTGCAAAGTTTCTTCATCAAGCAGATTGCGCTCTTCAGATCTTCCTCCAGGGTCACCAATCATCCCTGTTGATCCACCTATGAGTGCTATTGGGTCATGACCGGCATCTTGGAATCTTCGTAGCATGAGAACTCCTACAAAATTACCAATATGGAGGCTGGGCGCAGATGGGTCTATGCCATGGTAAAGAGTTACAGGACCATCAGATAACCGTTGTTCTAAAGCTTGACGATCAGTAGTGTCTTGTATTAACCCGCGACGGTCTAGTTCCTCTAGAAAGTTGGATTTACTCATAGTTTGACATTAGACCCCTTTGAGAAGAACTACGACGTTATTAAATCAAAATATGGAATTTGGGGGTATTTGGCATTTACTTCTTTTAACGACCATGATTGGAGTAGTGAACGAAGGTATTAATACAACGGAAACTTTAAACATCGAATCTCGCAAATTCGCCTTCGGGAAAGTAATATCTGTTGTTCTTCTATTGACAATAACTTTGTTTTGGATATGGGCATTATCCCCCCTTGCGCCAAGTGGTCACCCTGACAAACTGGATGATTCTTCATTTGCCGATGAGGCTAAAGTCTTGTGCGGTATCGCCGAGGAAAAACTTGAGGAAATTCCATATGCTTTTTCGGTGAAATCCCCTGATGAGAGAGCTGATCAGATTGATCAAGGAACGGCTATTTACAGGAACTTGCTTTCAGAACTTCTATTGATTGCACCTGAGGAGAACACTCGCGACGGACGGTTGGTTAGGCTGTGGATAGCTGACTATGCACTTTACCTTGATGATCGCGATAACTACGCAGAACAGTTCCGTGATGGTATTGACGAAGCTTTTACAGTAACTAAGAAAGGGTCTCGTTGGGTCACAGATCCGGTTGATGAATTTGCTAAAGGTAATAAGATTCGCGAGTGCCTTGTCCCACTTGATGTCTAGAAATTCTGTGTGAGCACTTCAAAAGACCATACCATTTCATAAGGCCCGGGAGAAAGTCTGAATTCTTCAAGGACGTCTGGCCCACATGCTCCTGTGCCTAGTCCCCGAATAGCTGCATCGATATGGACTTCAGTTGTTGTCCTAGGTTTGAGTTGCGATATTGTGAGTGATTCGCTCAGGTCAGCGTCATGGATGTAGCTGGCTGAAAACGAGTTTGTGTTTGCACTGTTGAATTTGAGTTGATCTCCTTTGTGGTTAGAAAGACTAAACCACTTTGTCTCTTGATGTGCACCATTTTCTTGAGGAACAACATATGGGTGATATTGATCCTCTATATGGGATTTCCATTTGCTTATGAGCTGAGAATTGCGACGGTCGGGATACGACTCTAGTGGGCCCCGCCCAAACCATTCCAGACTTGAGTAGTTACTGGGTACTTCGAACCGCATTCCAACTCTTGGAAGATCATTCCACTCTTTGGGGATTTCAAAGGTTTCCTTGAAGAAAATTACGTTCTTAATTGCCCAGATATGACTTATGTGAGTGGCTTTTCCATTTGTTCCTAAATATTCACTCGTAACCCTCAGACAATCTGGTTCTTTGACTCCTTTCAAAAGCTCACTATTTCGTTTGATTGATAATTGGTTCAACCCTTCGCTAACCCACACTCTTCGGGCTCCAGACACTTCTGCCATCCAGCCTTGCTTGACTCCATCATTGTCAGTAGGGGGTCTCCAAAAGCAACCCTGTGGGAATTGCGAAAGTAATTCTGCGCCTTTGTACGAAATTCCTCCAGATTCATCCGAGGACGGTAATGCAATCTCAAAGTTTTCCAATTGAATTTGACCAGCCTCTATTTGCTTTGAATTATCACTTCTCGGAAGTGTGCATTGGATGTCTGTGGAGTTTGTTCGAAGTGGAATTTGATCCCAAGCAACAACATGATTACTTGGGCACCATTCTTTGGCAGAAATATATTGCCAGTATAAATTTAAATACACGTCTTCATCTTGAAGTGAAATAGGTATTTCTGGAATTGCCTTTTCAATGATTTTCGTATCCACTTTGTCACTAAATTCCCATTCACCGAATTCGACTACCTCTCCCCCAACCTCTATTTCCCATTGGCATTTAAAGTTGCTTAAATCAGTAAAGACTGATCGATTTCTTATAGATAGAGTATTGGAATTGAGTTGTGTTACCTTTATCGGCCGGTACGCCCATGCGACTTCCGTGAGAGCAGGATGAGGAGTTCCATCGGGAGCGGTTAAGCCATTGATACAGAAATTCGCATCATTTGGTGTGTCATCGAAGTACCCGCCATAGGCCCAGAATGGTGTTCCATTTTTATCTTTTTCAAGGAGGCCTTGGTCTTTCCAGTCCCAAATGAAACCCCCTGCTAGAGCACCGTGCTCGTAGAAGGTATCAACATAGGCTGCTAGAGACCCATTTGAGTTACCCATTGCATGTGAGAACTCACAGAGAATTAGAGGTCGATCATCTTCTTTTGTCTGTTCAGCCCAAGTAGCCCATTCCGAAATCTTATCTATGGGGGAATACATCGGGCAGACAATGTCGGTTGCTAAACGTTCGAGTGCGTCTGGACTCTTCCTACTATTGACATACCCTTTTTCGTTGTTTAATGAAAATCTATGCTCAAGCGCCCCTTCGTAATGCACGAACCTTGAAGAATCTTCGCTTCTAACCCATGCCGCAGCTGCTAGGTGCGCTGACCCAAAACCTGCTTCGTTGCCAAGCGACCAACCAATTACCGAGGCATGATTTCGGTCGCGTTGAAGCATCCTCTTTGTACGTTCTTCTATAGCGTAATGAAATCGGGGATTTAAAGCTAGCGAATTCAATTTCGCATGTGACTCGCAATTAGCCTCGTCGATTACGTATAGTCCTAACTCGTCGCACAGGTGTAAGACCTCAGGGTCATTTGGGTAATGCGCAGTTCTTATTGCATTAATGTTGTGAAGTTTCATAGAAATTAGCTCTTCCCTAAGCTCATTTGTTGTTTGCGTTTTGCCAGTTATTGGGTGATGATCATGCCTGTTCACCCCATGAATCACGATTGCTTTACCATTGATTCGTAGTTCTCTTTCTTTTACTTCTACCCGCTTGAAGCCAACACGTTGACTAACTACTTCTTGACAGCTTCCTTCTTCATCGAAGAGCTCTATGAAGACGTTATACAAATTCGGAGTTTCACTTGTCCATGGTTTAATAGGAAGATCTTTGAGCACAAAGGTGGATTGCACTCCAGTGAAATTATATGACTCGAGTAGTTCTTCTAGCGGAGAGTCCGACTTTGCAACGGACACTTCAAGGAGACCTGATTCAGCAATGTTTTTTCCAGATAATGTTTCGAGAGTAATATTTGTGCTTAATCCTCGTTTGGGCTGAGAAATTAGAACCTTGCCTTCAATGCTTCCTCTGAAATCTTCTGGATCGAAGTCACATACAAGGTGAACGTCTGATATGTGCAATGATTCTTTCCTCTCAATCCATAGTGATCTGTGAAGACCACCATGAAACCAATGGTCCTGATCTTCTATCCAAGTTGCGTCACTCCACTTGGGAATGACTAATGTCAGCACATTCTCACCTTCGTGCAAATATGGAGTTAGATTAAATTCGCTTGGTAGACGACTGTCTTTCCCTAGGCCAATAAAAACGCCATTACAAACTACTATTACGATACTTTCTGCACTCCCGATATGGAGAATGCACTTATCGCTTATAAAGCTTGAGGAGATGTTGATTACTTTTTGGTAAATGCCGGTTGGGTTATCTTCTGGAACATTGGGAGGCTCGTAGCCAGGCCATGGCATAACAATATTCGTGTAATGGGGTTTATCTTTGGTTATTTGCCTTGTCCAAGCTCCAGGTACTCGAATATCATCCCAGTGAGAATTTTCGTAGCCCTCTTCTAAAATTTCACTTGTCAGATCATTTACGGAGTTTAAAAGTTTGAACTTCCAGGCTCCGTTAAGAGAAACCCTATTTGGGGGCGTTTTTCCTTTTCTCGCTTCGGATAATGAGTCATAGGATTGAAATGTGACATGCATCGGCATCCTATTGATTTCAGTAATTTGAGGGTCAAATATAGTTTCTATTGGGATGGTAAACACATTTCTAGTATGCCTTGAATTTTTGACATGATTCTTCGTTCGTGTTCTTTGGTGATAAAACAAAGAGGTGGAACTAGACCCTAAATCCGTTGACTACGTGCTATCCACTACCCGCTCAGTGAGGCTACGTCTTGATTTTGATCGACCCGTTGATCCGCAGATTATTCTCGACTGTATTGACATTGCGGAACAGGCTCCTACGGGTGGAAATATAGGTTCGCGACGTTGGATTGTCATTACTGATCCTAAAAAGAAGGCGCTAATATCCGAGCTTTATTTAAAATCTGCTGGAAACTGGATGATAGCTGCAAGGGACCGCCTAAGTGGTACTGGCCACCCGAACGAAAGGATGTTTACATCTGCGGCATTTCTAGCTGAGAATCTGGAAAGGTCCCCGGCAATTGTTATTCCAACGATTATCGGAATTCATGATAATTCTGGACGGCCGGGTTTATTTGACTCCGTGATTCAAAGCGCTTGGAGCTTTTGTCTAGCCCTGCGGTCTAGAGGGTTGGGCACCGCTTGGACAACTGCTATCCTCAGCGAAACCGATGAGCTAAAAAAGGTACTGGATTTGCCTGAAGGAACAACTGAAATTGCGATGTTTCCTGTCGCATGGACGAAAGGGTTAGACTTCAAACCTGCTCCCAGAGCATCCTCTCGGGAGATCACGTATTTTGATTCATATGGTATGACCTTTGAGAATGGCCCTGACCTTCCGTTTGTCTTTTCAAATGGCCCTGGCATTGCTGTAGATATCGATATCGTTGCAAGCAAAAGCGACGTTTGGGAGTTGATGACGGATATAAATTTCGGTAGCAAATTCTCAAATGAGTTCGTCAGCGCCAATTGGGATGAAGAGTCCCATTTATTAAAGCTAGGTAATACTTTTACTGGACGAAATCAGAACGAACATATTGGAGAGTGGACCGCTAAATGCACTATTGATGCGCTTGAGCTGGGGCGCGTATTTGGCTGGTGCACCGGAGATATATCCTCCCCTGGTGCGCGTTGGAGATACGAACTTTCTGACCTTGGGGGAACAATACGCGTTCGCCATACTGTTATTTTGGGACCCGGCGAGTCAGGCTTAACAAGAATGATTGCAGAGAACCCCAAGAAGGAAGAAAAAATTATTCGTAATAGGCTTTACGCCATTCGTCAGAATATGGAAATGGTTTTGGCTGGGATGAAAGCTTCGTTAGAAGATTAGCTTTCAATCTGTTCGGTTACAGGTAATTTAACCAGTGGTATTACTCTGTCAGTTTTCCCTTGATACGTTTCATACCATGCGCGATCAGCGCATAGTCTCCGCCATGTTTCATCTCGCTCATCGCTTTCCAATATCTGAGCATCAGACCAGTATTTACCATTTTGGACTTGGATTTTTACTTTGGGGTTCGCTTGCTTGTCCTTCAAATTCGTGAACCAGGATGGGTTTGCAGTAGCCCCCGCGAATGAAGCTACTACTATTCTGTCACCATCTTGATTTTTCCACGTGGGAAGAGCAACTTTATGTTCCTTACCTGTTTTTCGCCCTATGGTCGTGAGAAGCACATGGTGCATCCCTGCTTGGACCCACACAAGATCATCGTTTGTCATCTCCATTGCTTCAACATGAGATTTGGTTAGTTCAATGATTTCTGAGTGAGATGGTGTATCCCAGACCTGATCGACGTGTTGATCGGTTGGGTTGACGTCAGATTCCATACTTCCCTTAGATAGTGAGCCCGAAGAGTTTAATTGCATTATTTCTTGCTATTTTGTCTATCGTCTTTTGTTCAAGGTGTCCAAATAATTCTTCTGCAATTGCAAGAGTATTTGGGAATGTCCCATCTTGATGTGGATAGTCAGTTTCAAATAGAACGTTATCTTCGCCAATGCGATCCAATAGGTCAATGCCAACTGTGTCTTTGAAGAAGCAGCTATACACGTGTTTTTTATAATAATAAGATGGAGGATTAGGTATCCTTTTTTCACCTTGAGCCCATTGATGAGTTTGCCAAGTATCGTCTGCCCTTTCGACAAAGTAGGGAATCCATCCGATTTGGCTTTCAGCATACAGAAGTTTGAGATTAGGGAACTGTTCGAATTTCCCTGAAAAAATCCAATCAATCATAGATGCTGCACTATTACAAACTATGAGATTTGCTGTCACGACTGTAGGAGCCTCTGGAGAGGTTTGCATCGTTTTAGTCCCTGAACCTATATGCATACAGATTACTGTTTGAGTATCTTGGCATGCTTTGAAAAAGGGGTCCCAGAAGTCGCCATGTAGACCTGGCCGCCCCAGCCAAGCAGGCAATTCTGACCATGCAACTGCTCGGCAACCTCTTTCCGCTACACGATAAATTTCTTTCGCTGCTAGTTCTGCGTCCCATAATGGCACTATGCATAGCGGGATCAATCGACCTCCACTGGAGCCACACCACTCGTCTATCATCCAGTCGTTGTATGCCTGTACGCATAGTAGTCCTAGGTCAAGGTCTTCTGCCTCAGAGAACAATTGCCCGCAGAACCTAGGGTAATTGGGGAAGCACAATGATGCTTCCACGTGGTTTATATCCATATCTGCCAAACGAGCTATGGGGTCGTAACAACCTTGAGCTATATCGTCGTAGGTTACGCCTTCCATTGTTACCTCTTCAGGAGGAATTCCTGGGCAGGCCACCATTTGTTTAATTTGGTAGCGTTTATTTTCGAAATGCCACCATGCTGCCATTTTGTCACCGGTACCCGGAGTTTCTAACCATACACCGTCGTTTAGTGTCATCTCCCCCTGAGGTGCGATAACGATCTTTGGAGCAAGTTCCTTGTGTTTAGAAGGCATTCGGTCTTGCCATACATGAGCGGGCTCAATAACGTGGTCATCTGCGCTAATAATTTTTGGGATCATTATTTTCTAGTCTAGTTTGTGTTCAGTTCTTTTGGTAACTCATGATGACGGCAAAACACATCTCATCATTACTTCCATCGGCCCACAGTACATAACTAGGTTCAAGATTTTTGGGCCTTAGTGATCTATCCCATACACATTCGAGGCGAATAACATCATCTCTTTCAATGTAGATTTCTTCTTGTGGATAATACGCAAATTGCCATTCAAAGTCCCAATCGGGAATATCAAGCAAGATCAGTTCACCAGGGGTTCCGGGATTAAGTGTCATGCGGAAAGATGCACCAATGTTGTGCTGGTGACCAAGCACGGCTGAGATATAGCCTTCAAAACGAGCTGGTTGATCGCAAGTTGATGAGGCTATCCCATTTGTCATGTTAGAAAAGTCTTCGGGAGCGTAACCGCAAGCTTCGAGAATCTGGTCGGCCTGAACTATGCCATCGTATTGTGCTTCTGCGTATAGGTATGCATTATCACGAACACATAACGGACCCTCTTCCCATTCGGCACATGGTATTTCAGCCGGGCCGGAAAAAGTCCTGATATTAATCGGTTGCGTATCAGAGTCCGTTGACCAGACAGTTCGGAAAGTTGAGCGATCTTCAGGAGCCTCAACGTCATAATGATAGTGGATTTGCATGACAAAGAAGTCTCCTGGGTTCATCTCTAAACCAAGTCCTTCTTGATACTGAATAGCGCCAGTTCCTGGAGCCCAAAAAGTTAATATTTCGTCGCTCCCAAGACCCGTTGAACCGAAACAACTCCAGCCCCCTTGATCCTCTTTAGCATCTTTCCGGTTAGCTGCTTCTCTGTATTCTGCGGTCACTCTATAGCCGACTAGATGATGAACCACTTCAGTCTGGTCAGGGATAAATTCGTACCCGGTGAGATATTTCGTCTCAGTCAACTCAGGGTCGAAAATGAAACATCGATATTCATCTGGCTGCCCTCTTTCCCCATCATATAAATTAGCAGATGAAAGCTCCTGGTCATATGAGACGAGGAACGGGACTTCTTGAGTTGGCGTTACCTGAGTGTTGCCATCCACATCGACTGGGGCTCCTGCCTGAACCCATTCAACGATTAGTTCTCGCTGATAGATATCAAGGCTTGCATCGTGAAGAAATGGAACACTCAAATCTGATGCTGGCCATGGAGGCATGTATCCTGAATCAACTACAGCACCTATCGCAAATGCATATGCTGAGACTTCTGCTGCAGTATCAAGTTTCGCGTGGGGAACACCCGGACCTCTTCCCGTATGGCACAATGCACATGCATTTTCTACTATTGGAAGAATTTCATTTTTGAAGGAAATAAAATTCGCAGTGCCCTCTCCATCGGGTCTCTCTTCGGTAGTTGAAGATGGCGCAGAGGTAGCATTTTGATTTGCACTCTGAGAGGAAGCTGGTTCCGTTAATTCATTTGAGCTGGATGAGCATGCAACTAAAAATGCAAGCAGGCCCGTTATAAAAATCGCATGTTTGGCAAGTCTGAAACCCATTCGGTAATCTTACAGGCGAGGGGCATATCCGGCGTGGAAGATCTTTTCAAAATTGTTCTTTTGCTATCTCAAAACCTACTTTTGCGAGACGGACCGTGCTTTCATCGGAGGTGAGTTGCGTTAGCTCGCCAAAATTTAGCCAACGCATTTGAACGCTTTCATGGTTTCTTTCAACAATACTGTTGCGTGGGGCGCGTATTAAATATCTGATATCAAGGTGCAGATGTTCTGGTTCACCTGGCCTGGCAGGAATTGCATGGACATCGCAATCAATACCTGGGGTGAGTATCTCTAGTCCATCGATGCCTGTTTCTTCTGTGGCTTCACGCAGAGCCACCCGAGGTAGATTTCCGTCGCCATCTGCATGGCCTCCAGGCTGGATCCAGATTTGTAGCTTTTTATGAAGCATAATGAGAATTCTGTGACCGGTATAGTCAACAATTGCTGCTGAACCAGTGAGGTGACCATCCAAGCAAGTTCTATTCAATGCATCAGGATAATTTTTGAGAAAATCAATAATTTGAGATTTAGCATTTTCTGAGCTCTCACTAGTTGGCAGCACAGCATCCACATCACTGATTGCATTAGCAAGGGAATCCATCTTATTCCCAATATTTTGATTATTTTTCCATATGAAAGAAATAGCTCTCTCCTACTTTGAATGCAGATGACTTTTAAGAAGTTCGGGTGCAGCGATCGGCCTATAGTCGGTATGGTCCACACAGACATATGAGATTGATGCCTCAAAACAATGATCGTTTAGAACATATCCATCAGTCATTATGTCAAAACTGCTGTTTCCCCAACGAGCAACCTTCGACTTGGTTACGAGGCCATCCCCAAATTTAACTGGCTTGTGCCAGGTGATATTGGCACTCTTTAACATAATTTCGGCTTCAAGTTTTTTTTCGAAATCCCAATCTAATTCTCTCATCCAGCAATCAAAAGCATCATCAATAAAAGTTAGATAGTGTGCGTTGTAGACAACACCTTGCATATCGCAGTCCACGTATCTGATTCTTATCTGATGCGTATAGCTCATAAAAGACTTCTGTTGTTAGCGATGCTTTGCTCAAATGCAGTAACCTGCTCTTGCATTTTATTCAGGCTTCCCGATCCATGTGTTTTTTTGTTATTTCCAATAGTTTCATTATCAAATAATTTTTTTGGCTCGTCTCCTAGAAGTTCGTGCGCAGCTACAAGTTCTGACAACTCGGTGCCAGTCGTGAGCGCTTCTTGAACAAGGCCTGCGACTAGTGTATGTGCATCTCTAAACGGAACACCATTAAGCACTAACCATTCAGCGATATCTGTTGTCACCATGAATGGGGATGTAGCAAGCTGATTTGTTCTCTCAGAGTTGAACGTCATTGTTCTTAGCATGCCGTTTATAGCTGGTAGAAGGTTTAGGATCGTATCGACTGAGTCAAAGAGTGCCTCTTTATCTTCCTGCAAGTCTTTGTTATAGGCAAGAGGGGTGCCTTTCAACGATCCAAGCAATCCTGTCAAATTTCCAATCAGCCGCCCTGACTTTCCTCTAGCCAACTCTGCGATATCAGGATTTTTCTTTTGCGGCATCATAGAAGAACCAGTTGCATACGCATCATCCAACTCAATAAAGTTGAATTCGCTAGTTGACCATAAGATTATTTCCTCCCCTATACGGGAGAGATGAACTCCTAAAAGGGCTGTAGCCGAGAGCACATCAACGACGAAATCGCGATCAGAAACAGCATCTAAGCTGTTGTCAAATAGGGATTTAAAGTTAAGATCGTTAGCCACGGCGTGTGCGTCCAATGGTAATGATGATCCCGCTAGCGCACCGGCCCCAAGAACGGAGACATTAGTTCTATTTCGTGATTCAAAAAGCCTCTGTATATCTCTGGAGATCGCCCAACCATGAGCAAGCAGATGATGCGCTACAGGAACAGGTTGTGCCTGTTGGAGGTGGGTGTACCCAGGCATCATGACGCCTTGAAGCGATTTCGCTTTTGTTAATAACGTTTCCTGCAAAGAAATAAGTTCAGTAATTATTTCTGTACAAATACGCTTAGTCCAGAGTCGCAGATCTGTTGCTACCTGATCATTGCGGCTCCGTCCAGTATGAAGTTTTGCGCCTGCAGGGGTAATTTCCGTTAACATCCGCTCGACTAAAGTATGGATATCCTCATCGGAAGGCAAAATATTGATACTTCCGCTTTCAATTTCCTCCTCAACTTTTTCAAGCCCCTTCAACACTGCACTTAACTCAGACTCATTGTAGACACCTACTGTCTTTAACATTTTTGCGTGAGCTTTAGAAGCAGTTATGTCCTCTTTATAAAGACGGATATCAAACCCAATACTCGAGTTGAGGTTCCTCAAAACATCTGCTGAGGAGACGTTAAGCCTTCCATGCCAAAGCGGAAGCCCTTTTGAGTTATCGTCATTAGTCATTCTGTATCTCCAGTCCTTTATGAGTCTTTAGATCTCTTTAATGCGAGAGTTCTAAGCCTCAGTGCGTTCAGCTTAATAAACCCTTCAGCGTCAGCTTGGTTATACGCTCCATCATCCTCTTCAAAGGTTGCTATCTTTTCATCGAAAAGGGATTGCGAGCTTCGTCTCCCTACAATTTCTACATTTCCTTTGAAAAGTTTGACTCTCACCTCTCCATTTACTTGCTGTTGGGTGTGGTCTATCGCCACTTGGAGCATTTCTCTCTCGGGGCTCCACCAAAACCCGTTATAAATCAAACTTGCATATTTCGGCATTAATTCATCTTTCAAGTGAGCAACTTCACGATCAAGGGTCAGGCTTTCAATCGCTCTGTGTGCCTTGAGCATGACAGTGCCACCAGGAGTTTCATATGCTCCACGAGACTTCATACCGACGTAGCGGTTCTCGACGATGTCTAATCGCCCTATCCCATTAGCTCCAGCTATTTGGTTGAGAGTTTGAAGAATTTTTGCAGGACTCATTCTTTGTCCATCAATTGCAACGATGTCTCCGTATTCGTACTCAAGCTCAAGGAAAGTAGCTTCATTCGGAGCCGCTTCTGGACTCATAGACCATCTCCACATTTCTTCAGGAGGTTGAGTCCACGGGTCCTCTAGTGGGCCGCCTTCATAGGATATGTGTAGGAGGTTTGCGTCCATTGAGAAAGGTGATTCTTTCCCTCTCTTCATTTCAACCGGTATTCCATGCTCTTTCGCATACTTCATTAAGGATTCACGAGACCCAAGGGACCATTCCCGCCATGGAGCGATTACATGAATATTGGGGTTGAGGGCATAGGCGCCTAGTTCAAAACGCACTTGGTCATTGCCTTTGCCAGTTGCACCATGACTAATGGCGTCAGCATTTGTTTCTTGAGCTATTTCAACAAGTCTCTTCGCTATCAGGGGTCGAGCGATGGACGTTCCGAGAAGATACTCCCCTTCATAAATTGCATTCGCTCTGAACATTGGGAATACAAAATCCGCGACAAATTCCTCTTGAAGATCTTCAATAAATATTGCACTGTCCGGAATTCCCATTGCGAGTGCCTTGGCACGAGCCGGCTCGACTTCTTCACCTTGGCCAATATCAGCCGTGAAGGTAACTACCTCACAGTTATAAGTTTCTTGCAACCATCTGAGGATAATTGATGTGTCTAATCCGCCTGAGTAAGCCAGAACTACTTTAGTAATATTCATGATTTTCCTTTATTGCTCTAATCCCGATAGTTCCGTTAGCGATTCAGATAAGTCTTGCCCTGACCACGTATGGCTAGCCACCACCATGACAGTATCATCACCAGCGACTGTTCCGAGGACAGATTCCAATCCAGCTCTGTCCAACGCAGAGGCGACTACATGAGCTGAACCCGGAGGTGTCCTTAACATTACTATGTTACCTGAGACTCCTATTTCAACGACCCACTCGCCTAAGACACGTTTCAGATGGTTTTCATGAACATGCCTCTCGCTAGGGAGTTCAGGAATTGCGTAGACCATTGCACCGCCACTGACCCGTACCATAACTGATCCCAGTTCATCTAAGTCTCTAGATACTGTCGCTTGCGTTGCGTTTATTTCGTGATCTTTTAGAAAAGAAATTAGTTGTTCCTGTGAACTCACAAAGTTTTCAGCTAGCAATTGCGTTATTAAGTGCTGGCGTTGCTTTTTCATACTAAACCCCTTCGTTGCTGAGAAGGAAGGCTATTGCTCCCCTAGCGGAATGCATTCTGTTCTCAGCCTGCTTCCATATTCTGCTGTACGAACTGTCGAGGACCTCTTGTGTGACTTCTTCATTTGGGTGGGCGGGTAAACAATGTAAAAAAATAGATTCAGGGTCAGCTAATGAAAGCATTTCCATTGTCACCGTAAATCCGTTGAAGTCCCTGAGCCGAGTTGCGCTTTCCTTTTCTTGTCCCATTGATGTCCAAACATCTGTGTAGATTACGTTCGCACCCTCTACGGCAGTTTCAGGTTCACCAGTTTGCAAAATTTGACCGCCAACGGATTGAATTCTCTTAAGGCTGGCCTCAGAGAATTCGTAACCTTTTGGCGATGCTACACTGAATTCTACCCCTGCCATGAGCGAGCCTATAGCGAGCGAGCGAGCTACATTATTTGAGTCACCAATGTAAGCGATTTTGAGTCCTTTAAGTTGTCCGAATTCTTGTTTAATTGTCAGTAGGTCAGCTAACGCCTGAAGCGGATGAGCTTCATCGGAAAGCATGTTGATTACTGGCACTGAAGAATACGCTGAAAGCTCAGAGACTGTTTTGTGATCAAATACTCTTGCACCTATCAGTGCGTGGTAGCAAGAAAGTGTTTTTGCGACGTCTCCGGTGCTTTCCCTCTTCCCAATTCCTACTTCATCGGGCCTAATTGTCACTGGGTGTCCACCAAGCTGTACTATTGCCATTTCCATTGAATTGCGTGTGCGGTTCGAAGGCTTTTCAAAGAGCAAAGCAGCGCCTTTACCTAAAAGTAATTCTTCGGAGCTTTGAGTTGAGAGAGAGAGGACCTTATCCAACTCTGCTGAACTAAGATCATCAATTTCAAGAAGATGACTGGGCATTGAGTATTCCTTTCAATATTTGTATTCCCTCTTGTATCTGGTCAGCAGATGTTGTGAGCGGTGGCGTTAATCGTAAAGCCGTTGGCGTTATAGGATTGACTAGCAAACCGTTCATGGATGCTTCTGCAGCTACTTCTTTGCTTATTGCTTGATCCAGCTCAATTGCAAGCATCGCTCCGTTGCCACGAATTGAAACTACCTGAGGTATTTTTGACATGCTTCCACGGACCTGATCTTCAATTGACTGAGCCTTCAGGGTGTAGTTGTCTCTTTTCATGATTTCAAGGACTTTACGGGCCACAGCTGTTGCTAGAGGATTGCCCCCGTAGGTGCTTCCATGGTCTCCTGCTTCAAATGAAGCTGCTAATTCTCGCTTCACCCACACTGCTCCGATTGGAAAGCCGTTTCCTAATGCTTTCGCTATGCAAACAACGTCTGGGTTCAAGCCATAGTGCTGGAATGCAAACCATTCCCCTGTTCTGCATAAACCGCTCTGAACCTCATCAACCATAAACAATAAGCCATGGTTTTTTGATAGTGCTTCTGCTTTCGAGAGGTAATCTGAAGTATGTGGCCAGACTCCTCCTTCACCTAGGATAGGCTCCAAGTGAACTGCTGCAGTCGTTTCATCAATAGCATTATTGAGAGCTTTAATATCTCCTCTCGCTACGTGTCTAAAGCCCTGCGGCATGGGCGCAAAGGGTTCATGTTTATGGGGCTGGCCACAAGCTGCCAAAGCTGCGAGAGTCCTTCCATGAAATGAGTCAGTTGCAGTCAAAACCGTATACCTATTCTTTGATGTTGCTTTCCGAGCAATCTTGAAGGCGAGTTCGTTAGCTTCTGCTCCCGAATTGCAAAAGAAAACTTGCCCTGTCGGCTTGTACGGACTGTGATTTGGCTCGTTGATATTTCCTGTTACAGCTTTGTCAATTTCTATAGCAACATGATGAGCATGTTCGGTTGCCCAGTAGTTGGATACCTGCGTTAACTTACCAGCTTGCTCGCCTATTACCTCTGCAATTTCAGGGTTGGCATGACCTAACGATTGGACTGCTAATCCTCCCACAAAATCTAAGTAACGTTTACCCTCACTGTCCCACAGTTCTGTACCTTCTCCTCTTATGAACATGATGCTTGGGGCAGCGTAGGTTGGCATAATAGGGCACTTTTGTAACTCTCCACCCGCTCCCATATTTTCAGCATGTGATGACATTTAATCCTCCTCAGCAATCATTGTCCCGATCCCCTCGTCAGTGAATAGTTCGAGAAGAACAACATGAGGAATCCTGCCATCAAGCAAGTGGGCGCTCCCAACTCCTTGCCTCAAAGCATCAATGCAGGAGTTAACTTTTGGTATCATTCCGTCAGATACGCCCTTTGAGGCGATCATTCCTTCGACCTCTAATGTTGTAGCACTAGAAATTAGAGTATTTACATCGTCTTTATCTGAGAGAAGTCCTGGAACATCTGAGAGGTATATGACTTTTTGAACTTGCAATGCGCCAGCTAGAGCACCTGCAGCTGTATCTGCGTTTATGTTGTAACTTTGGCCTTTTTCGTCGATACCAAGCGTTGATATGATCGGAATTTGGCCAGCTTCAATGATCGCATTGAGTGAATGAGGGGCAATGTCAGTTATTTTTCCTACGAAACCCAATTCTTTATTGATTGGCGTTACTGAGATCAAGTTCTCAGTCTCGCCACTTAAACTAACCGCTGGACCGCCTAGTGATATTATCGAGTCAACTATTCGCCTTCCGACTTGACCTTTGAGAACTTTGCTGACGATTTTTAGGGTTTCCTGATCTGTCACACGTAGGCCATCGATAAAACTAGTTTCTTTACCAGCGAGTCTTAATTCATGTCCTATTTGAGGACCTCCCCCATGTACGATAATTGGCTTTATTCCGACTGAATGCAGTAGCACAACGTCTTCGGCTAAGCGATCAAATAACGTCTGATCTACCAGGGTACTTCCGCCTATTTTGATGAGTACGACTCTTTCAGAGAAGCGCTGTATATATGGCAGAGCCTCAATGAGGACTTGCGCACGGTCAGCTGGGAGATAATCTTTGATTCCTACTTTGTTCATGGCGTTCCTACGATCTATATCCTGCATTGATTTCGATATACCGTTCTGTTAGGTCACATGTCCACACCGTTGCTTGACTAGTACCCACCCCGATGTCAGCACGGATTTTTACGTTATCGTTTTGGAGATGCTGTGTGGCTCTCATTTCACTATAAGAGGCATTTTGTTGCCCTTTCTCAGCTACTAGCTCGTCACCAATCCAAATACGGAGAAGGTCTCTATTCGCTTTTTCTCCTGATTTGCCAACTGCCATAATGATCCGTCCCCAGTTGGCGTCTTCAGCTGCTATCGCTGTCTTTACGAGCGGTGAATTCGCGATACTCATTGCAATTTTTTTTGCAGCAAGAATAGTTTCAGCTCCGGTTACTTCTATCTCAACGAACTTTGTGGCGCCTTCGCCATCTTTAACAATTTGGTGCGCCAAATCTTTGAACACAAGTTGAAGCGCTGCAGCAAATGCTTCGGAGTTTTTGTCCCATGTGTATTGAGATTTACCGGTTGCAAAAACTAGAACGGAGTCACTGGTTGACGTGTCTGAATCAACTGTTATGCAGTTAAAGCTGTTACTTGCGGTCTCCTCAACTACTTTCTGCAAGTCATCGTGGCTGATCTTGAGATCAGTGAAAATGAAAGCAAGCATAGTTGCCATATCAGGTGCAATCATTCCGCTCCCTTTAGCTATCCCTGCCACAACTGCATCTGTTCCTTTGATTTTAGCTGTTGACCCTTTGGGGAAAGTATCCGTTGTGGTAATTGCTTTGGCAGCTTCCTTCCATGATCCTGGCCCGGACGCTTCGAGGCTTTCTACCATTTGATCAAAATGATTCGTAAGTTCAATGGGTTCAAAAGCTTCCCCTATTACTCCTGTAGATGCGAGATAGATGTGGTCTTTGGAGATTGAGAGACTTTCGGAAAGCACCGTTGCTGACGCCTCAACTATTTGTTCGCCTTTGGCTCCCGTAAATGCGTTTGCATTACCGGCATTGCAAATTAGTGCTCCTCCATAGCCGTACTGGAGATTCTCCTTGCACCAGTCGACGGGCGCCGATGGACATAGTGATTTTGTGAAAACTCCTGCTACGCGTGTTTCATCTTCCATGGTGATCAGACATAAATCATCTCTGTTTTCGTATCGCATGCCGCTATGTGCCGTTGCAATACTGATGCCTGGAACATTGGGCATATCAGGAAAATCTTTAGGTGCGAGCGGTGAAATAGTCATGGTTTTATGGGTAAAGGCCGGCTATCGGGAGGCCTAGCGTTTCTTCAATTTCCATCGCAATATTCGCATTTTGGATAGCCATACCTGAAGCTCCTTTTACGAGGTTGTCTAAAGTAACGATAGAAATCAATGTTTGAGTTCTTTCATCGACTCGAGCGGTGATATGAACAGCATTAGACCCTAGCGTTGCTTTCGTTGAGGGAGGATTTTCTGATACGTAAATGAATGGTTCATGCCCATAAGCATCATGCAGGATTTCTATTGCTTTTTGAGTTGTCAGGGAGTCTGTAACTTTTCCGTATGATGTAGCGATAATCCCTCTATTCATTGGTGCGAGATGAGGTGTGAAAAGCACCTTTGTTTCTTCGGCACTGAAGTCGGACAACGCTTGCTCTATCTCTGGTGTATGCCTGTGTGTTAGTAATCCGTAGGGTGTTACATTCTCATCAACTGCACAGAAAGTGGTGTTGTCTTTGGGCGGTTTACCAGCGCCACTTACCCCTGTAATTAAATTAATGACGATTGATGTGCTCTCTATAACCTTTTCTTTCAAAAAGGGTGCCAAAGAGAGGATTGAGGCAGCTGCATTACATCCGGTGGCCGCTATGAGCTTTCCTCCTCTGATCTCGTCTCGGAATAATTCTGGCAAGCCGTAAATAGAGTTCGCTAGGTATTCAGGACAGGCATGTTCCATTAAGTACCAGTCAACATACGCTTGGGGGTCCTTTAAACGGAAATCAGAACCAAGGTCAATTATATGCCCTACGTTATCGAGAATTTTGGGGACGATAGTTTGACTGATTCCATGTGGTAGGGCGCAGAAGACAGCATCAAGTCCATCCATAAACTCAGGTTTCATAGCTTGATATGTAAGGTTTGGGTATGCCAATGCGAGGCTGGGGTACAGCTCGTGAACCATCTGTCCGGCCATGCTATCTCCGGTGACTACCTTCACCTCATAATCGGGGTGAGTAGTGAGAAGTCTCAGTAATTCTGCGCCTGTGTACCCAGACCCACCTAATATCCCTACTTGTTTCATATTCAATATACTATACGATTATTGCATATTTATGCAGGAATATGTATATTTATTCACGTAGCTTTGCGTTGGTCTTCTTTTCTACTTCAGTTATGCAGGCTGCGCGCAATTCACTGACTTCAGTATCTGTAAGTGTTCCTTCGTCCGATTGGAAGCGCAGACTGTATGCGAGGCTTCTAAACCCTTCACTCACTGCATCAGCCTTGTAAGAGTCGAATAACCCAATTTCCTTTAGGTAGGTGCCGCCAGCTTTTCTTAGACATCCCGCTATGGAAGCGGATGATGTATCGACTGGAACCTCAAATGCTAAATCAATATCGCTTGAGGGGTACTTTGAGACGCTTTTGTATTTTTTCTTTCCGAATGAACCTGTGAGGATTGACCCAAGATCCAACTCAAGCCATGCAACTGAACCATCAATGCCGTAGTTTCTGAGCACTCGTGGGTCTACTTCTCCGACTGCTCCCCTGTTTTGGCCGGCAACAAAAACTTGGGCTGAGCGACCAGGATGCAATCCGTCTATTTCTTGTTGTTTCAGCTGCGTGTTAGGAAAGGCCATCGTTAGACTTAGCAGGTCCAAGATTGCAACAATTTCGGCTGCATCACCCTCTGCGATGGAAATAGAAAGGTATTCTCGCTCGTCAGGCAGCGGCGGGCCGCCGTCACTTGGAAGGTATACATGCCCTATTTCAAAGAATTTGAGTTTCTTTATTCTGTGCGATTGATTATATGAAATTATTTTTAGCTGACCAGGCATGAGGGAAGTCCTCAGGAGTGATTCTTCTTGAACAAGTGGGTTTGAAATTGAGATTGCAGTGCTTGAGAGTCCTGCGTTTTCTAGATCTCCAGGAGCAAGGAACGGCATCGGCATTGTTTCATCGCAACCTGCTCCGATAAGTATCTGCCTTACTGTTCTTCTTCCTTTCTGAAACCGGCTCAACTGTCCTGTAAATGGACCCCGCGGAATGGTTCTATCTATCCTTTCATACCCGAAAGTCCGAGCTATTTCTTCAGCAAGGTCTGTCTCGGTTTGCGTGTCCCATCTCCATGAAGGCACATTCACTTTGAAACTATTTGGTGATGAATTTTCATCCTCCTCTTCGGAAATTAATTCCTGAGATTCAAATCCAATAGATTGAAGCAAATCCATCATTTCCTCACTGGTAAGCGACGTACCAAGGAGTCCATTTACCCTTTGGTTAGATACACCGACAGGACTTGTATCAGGGAGATTTCCTTTCGCTTCTAAAAGTTTAGATATCTCTGGTTCACATGTCTCGCTGAGGAGTTCAACCACTCTATTGAGTGCCCGCTCCATATTGGTGCCGTAATCAGCCCCTCTCCGAAAGCGCATTGAGGCTTCACTCATAAGATTTAAATTCTTTACACTTCGAGAAATTGACGGAGGGTCCCACCAAGCTACTTCAATAATTATGTCCGTTGTTGACTCGGAAATCTCACTTGAGGCTCCGCCCATAATTCCAGCTATTCCGACAGGATTATCATCGCCATCGACGATAACCCCATCAATTTCAGACAGAGTGCGCTCTGCATCATCAAGCGTCAATAGCCTTTCACCAGCTTTTGCTCGACGAGTCCCCAAACGACTCCCTTTTATTTTATTAAGATCATACGTGTGATTTGGCTGACCCAATTCAAGCATCACATAGTTAGATATGTCAACAACATTATTTATTGGCCTCATCCCGAGATGAATGAGCCTATTCTGGAGCCATTGAGGGGAGGGTGCTACATTTATACCCTTCATAACGCAAACTAAAAACCTGCCGCACAAGGTTGGGTCTTCTATCTCGATTTGGATACCAGCCTCAAGTATTGCTTTCGGGTTTTCGGTACGATCCATAGGGAATTCGAAAAAAAGCCCTAAAGATGCAGCCAAATCTCTTGCAACGCCTGAAACACTCATGGCATCGGGTCGATTGGCATTAACTTCAAGATCCCAAAGAATGTCAGATTCTAATCCTAAAGTATCCGATACTGAACCTCCAATATCCCATTCGCGATCCGGATCATTTTCAGACAGAATCATAATTCCGTCGCTGTCATCGCCCAAACCAATCTCACTTGCCGAGCAACACATACCGTTGGATACCTCTCCACGCAATTTCCGCTGAGCTATCTCCATCCCATCGGGCAGAATACTCCCCACTGTTGCTACGGGGATAACATCGCCAATATGCATGTTGAACGCCCCGCAGCATATCTGAGTAGCTTCTCCATTCCCTAGGTCTACATCTACGAGTTGGATACGCTCAGCATTCGGGTGGGGACGTAAATCCAGAACTTTTCCGACAACAACTCCCGAAAGTTCACTTCCCACAACTTCCATGGATTCAACTGCCAACCCCAAAGCACTGAGTTTCTCACCGATTTCTTCGGGGTCACGATCTAGGTCGGGAATGAATTCCTTTAGCCAAGATAATAAAACTTTCATTTTTCTCCTAGAACTGTCTCAGGAACCGCGCATCATTAACTACGAGTTCCCGAATATCATCAAGTTGATATCTCATTGAGACGAGGCGATCTATACCAAAACCGAAGGCGAAACCTTGCCAAACTTCCGGATCTATATTGCAATTTCGCAAAACATTGGGATGAACCATCCCACATCCGCCTAGCTCCAACCATGAGCCATCAGATCTAGATATATCAAATTCTGCAGATGGCTCAGTAAAGGGAAAGTAACTTGGGCGCAAACGAGATTTTACTTCTTCCCCAAAAAAAGCGTGAACAAATGAGTCAATGGTTCCTGCTAAGTCGCCCATTGTTATTCCCTTATCAATTACCAGGCCTTCGATTTGATTGAATGCTGGAAGATGTGTCGCATCAGCACTATCTGTTCGGAAAGTTCTACCAGGAGCAACGATGTATATTGGAGGTTCCTGACTTTCCATTGTTCTGATTTGGACTGGGGACGTGTGCGAACGCAGCATAACCTCTTCTGGCTCACCAAGATCAACGAATATTGTGTCAAAGTTGCCACGCGCGGGATGCCAATCAGGGATATTCAATGCCTCAAAGTTATACCACGCCGTTTCCACTTCGGGCCCCTCGACAACTGAATACCCCATTCCGATAAAGACATCCTCGAGTTCATCTCGTGCTTGTGTTATCAGATGAAGATGACCACGATCAATCGGACCTAGTCTTTCAGTAAGGTCCATTCTCTCTTTATTGAATTTGCTGCTCCATTCAGATTCTTGAAGCGCTGCCTTCCTGCTTGAAATTAGCTGCTCAATTTGGCCTTTAATTTCATTTATTTCCTTGCCAGCATTTGCTCTGTCCTCAGCGGGTAGAGTCCCTAACGCTTTTTTAGCTAATACGAGTTTTGATTTTTTTCCTAAGAATTGTGCTTGAACCTGTTCCAAGTTTTCTAGTGTTGACGCAGCAAAAGAAGCCTCTTCTGCTTCATTTGCTAAATTCTCTAAGTCAGACATCTAATTCTCCCTCAGTAACCATTGTCGCAGGTGTTGAAGGTCTGGTTGTGGGATTTTGCGAAATACTTTGTACCCATTCTCAATCACGCCCAATTTGGTGGCGTTGCCTTCGAGCTTCAAAGAGGACAACAGAAGCAGCATTAGAAACATTAAGGGATTCGACCCCTAAGCCCATATCAATCCTTGCTATCTGATTCATTTGAGTAAGAGTCTCATCATCCAACCCCGAACTTTCATTTCCAAGAAAGACAACAAAAGGAGTTGAAAAGTCAAAATCTAAGTAAGACAACGCCCCATTTGGAGAGAGCCCAAGGCTACTGATTGAATTATCCTGAAATGCTTTTAGACAGTCAGAGGACCGCATTGAACACACAATAGGAATTCTAAATATTGCTCCTGCTGATGCCCTGATCGTTTTAGGGTTGTACAAATCTACGCTATTTTTTGTGAAAATTATTCCATCCGCAGAAGCAGCAGCAGCAGACCTTATTAAGGATCCAGCATTTCCAGGTTCCCTGATCTCCTTTCCACATACGAGAAAAGATGGATATTCTTTCATTAATTTTTCAAATGAGACATCAATTGTTGAATACGTTGAGATAACTGGCTGAGGAGTTACTGTGGTTGCCACAGAAGCAAGGATGCTTTCCTCTACATACCAGATATTTGTCTCAGTAGCCTCTAGCAGCGACTCCACCTCTTTTGAAGTTGGGTGATTGTCAACAACAAAAACATCTAAAGGCCAACTTCCTGTGAGTAAGCATTCCTTTAGAACTTCTAGACCCTCAGCAGCGAACTTTTGACATTGCAACCTGAATTTTGGATCACGCAATAGCTTGCGCAAATCTCGAACTCTTGGATTGTTTTTAGATATCCCTACCATGGGCTTACTAAAGTACTTAGCTTGCCTCATTAGGCGTAGCTTGGCTGGCTATGTCCACAAGAGCGCTAAATGATTCAGGGTCATTTACAGCAAGGTCGGCAAGATTTTTCCTATCGACTTCAATCCCGGAGATCTTAAGACCATTAATGAATCGACTGTAAGTTGTTCCGTTCTCACGACATGCAGCATTTATTCTTTGAATCCAAAGCTTCCGGAACTCGCCTTTACGTGCTCTACGGTCACGAAATGCATAGTTTCCGCTATGCATAACTTGCTCATTCGCTGCTCGAAAACTTCTGCTTTTGTTTCCGTAGTAGCCTTTGGCCCTATTGAGGACCTGCCTTCGACGTTTTTTACTGTGTACGGAGGTTTTTGTTCGTGCCATTTCTTCTCCTTAATTTGTTCCTATACTCAAATACCTAGATTTTTCCGAACTGTTTTGATGTCAGCTGAGCTTACTTCTGCTGCCAGTCGGGATTTTCGCTTTCGCTTCGGCGACTTTGCTTCAGCGAGGTGGTTTCGGTTTTTTCTCGCACGTTTTAGTTTTCCATTTGAAGTTTTTTTAAATCGCTTTGCTGAACTTTTATGTGTTTTCATTTTTGGCATTTAATGCTCCTTGGGGCTTATTTAATCAGATTCACTGTCTCGCTGAGAGGCCTTTGCTTTTCGAATATTTTCAATTGCTTTTTTGTCAGGGCTAAGAATCATTGTCATATTTCGACCTTCCAGCTGAGGGTATGCTTCTAGAATTGCTATGTCTTCCATTCTTTCAGAAACCTCGTCTAATATCTTTCTGCCCAGTTCTGGGTGTTGTACTTCTCGTCCGCGAAACATAATTGTCAATTTTACTTTGTGCCCCTCTTCTAGGAACTTTCTGACTTTGTTGGTTTTTGTATTAAAATCGCCTTTCGCTATCTTTGGACGATACTTAAGTTCTTTTACAACAATGTTTGTGCTTTTCTTTCTTGAGTCTTTCGCTCTTTGGGCGGCCTCATATTTATATTTCCCGTAGTCCATAATTCTACAAACTGGCGGGTTCGCATTTTCGGCGACTTCGACGAGATCAAGGTCTAGACTAATTGCTTGTTCTAATGCCTCGCTTATGGGCGTGATACCTATTTGCTCACCTTCGGGCGAAACTAGCCTGACCTCGCTAGCCCGAATTTGATCATTGATGCGCGGCTCCTGATTCCCAGCTATGACAAACTCCTATTCAAGTGATTCTCCTTAGTTATTGGTTCCAAAACAAAAGGGTGCCTTGAAATCAGCACCCTGACTGCTTCCAGTCTGATGTTGCACCTATCGCACTTTAAAGTGGAGAGGTGGTTGCCTCTCGACAACACTTCATGTTCCCAAATCTTTGGTAGTAATAGAATACCGGAAAATACGACTGTTATGACAAAGACCTATATAAAGTCATGATTAGACTAAAGGAGTAATATGAGTTTATGGACACCTGGCGGAGAACACGAAATTAATCAAGCAAAACCTGAAAGCCACAGTGATGATTTTGATAGCGATACAGAGCTAGATGGCCTCCCCGGTTTTGACGATTTAACACCCGAACAGCAAGAACAAGCTAAAGCAATGGCAACAGAACTTGCTGAAGCTCGACAGAGACTGTCACAAACTCCAGCAGCTGAGGTTATAGCGAATCATATGATGGGCATATATGAGCTTGCCGCTATTCATCTAAGTAGTGATATTCCTAATCTTGGAGAAGCTAAAGTAGCCATTGATGCAATGTCTGGGATGGTAAGTTCGTTGGATGGAAAGTTAGGAGAAAATGAAGGTGTCATCAAAGATGCGCTTCAACAAATTCAGATGGCGTACGTACAAATGACTAATAGCAATGACCAAGGACAGGGTGAATAGTTTTGAACATTTGCAGAAAAGCGCAAGAGATTTAAACAGGTGACTCTAATGAGTATTCAAGATAAATTCGCCGAGGTTAACGGAATCCAAATTTGTTACCGAACGACCGGTAATCAAGATGGAACACCACTTCTTCTGGTTATGGGTTTAGGGGCTCAACTTATTAGTTGGCCCGAGAAATTTATTGAACAGCTGCAACAGAACGGGTTTTGGGTCGTTTGGTTTGATAATAGAGACTGCGGTTTGTCCTCCAAGACTCAGGGGAAGTCCCCTGACGGGTCCGACATGCTCGTTAGATCAAGCATGGGTGAGGAGATTACATCTGCTTACTCTCTTTCAGATATGGCTCTAGATGCCATAGGACTTTTAGACCATTTAGATATTCCAACTGCGCATATTCTTGGCGCATCGATGGGAGGTATGATTGCTCAGACTCTCGCTATAGAACACCCCAAAAGGGTCCGCTCCCTTACGAGCATTATGTCGGCGACAGGAAACCCAGATGACTTCACCCCGACTGAAGAGGCCCTGTCAGCGTTATTGTCCGAACCCTTAAATGAAAAAGAACAAATTATTGCAGCCAATGTAGCAGCCTCAAAAGTTCTTGCAGGGCCTTTATGGAGTGAACCGTATGCTAGAGAAATGGCAGAAAAGAATTACGAACGTAGCTTTTATCCCGAAGGTATCGGATTCCAGATGGGAGCTATAGGAATGAGTGGAGACCGTTCGGCGAAACTAGCTAAGTTGTCCATCCCCACCCTAGTGATCCATGGGGAGGTAGACCCTTTGCTTCCTTTGCATTGTGGAGTATCTACTGCGTCTGCTATTCCTGGGTCTAAGTTAGTCACCTTTAAAGAAATGGGGCATGACCTACCTGAAAAGCACTGGTCTGAAATCATCGGTGAATTATCAAGACTTGGCTAGATAGCGAAACCTTTCTATTGTAAATTCGCCCATCCGATTATTCCTATCTAGCATGGGCCCATGAGCAGGGAAATTGAGTATGACCCTTTTAGCAATGAAACGCTTGAGGACCCGTTTCCATTTTATGAAAACCTAAGGAATTCCTGCCCCGTACACGTTCATTCAGACTTTCTGCATCCTCTCTATACCTTGACGCGATACGAAGATGTCTCTGAAATGCTAACCAATTTCAATCTGTGGTCAAGCCATTATGGCCAAATGCCTCGCTATTCAGTTCAAGGCTGTCTATTTAGCGACCCTCCCGAACACACGTGGTACAGGAAATTGGTTCAACAAAGTTTTGCCCCTCGCCATGTTGCAGCAATGGAAACGGAGATCGCAGCGTTAGTTAAAGAATTGGTCGATGTTATGGAAATGAATGAAACAAGTGACTTACATGATGCTTTAGCCTGCCCCTTGCCTGTACTTGTCATCGCCCAAATTCTAGGGGTTCCAACTGAAGATATAAATCAGTTTAAGGAATGGAGCGATGCACAATTAGCAGCCTCGAAATCTCCAAACCCTGCTGATTCTAAGGGGCCACGAGATGCTATGAATGATTACTTACTGAGGCAACTGAATCTCAGAAGAGACCTACTACAAGCTTCCGGGTGGGCAGAGCACAACCCCCTAACCCAGCAAGATATTTTGGGTGTAGTGATTCCAGATGACGTTATTAGCGGAATTCTTCTCGCTGAAGTCGATTCACGTGAGCTTTCTGATACGGAGCGCCTTGTGATGCTTAATCAGTTATTAGTTGGTGGAAACGAGACGACTACCTCATTGATCACTAACTTATTTTGGAGATTACTGTCAGAACATCACCTGTACGAACAAGTTGTCGAAAATCCTTTACTTGCCTCAGTTGCAGTTGAAGAAAGTTTACGTTTTGATGCTCCAGTTTTAGGCCTCTACCGAACGAATACTGAAGAAGTCTCCCTACACGGCGTTACCATACCTGAACGATCAAAAGTTATGGCAACGTACGGAGCTGCCAATCGAGACCCAGAAGTATTTGAAGAGCCAAACAAATTTCGCCTTGATCGCCCGCAGGAAGAATTGCGGAAACATCTCTCGTTTGGACTGGGGAGACATTTCTGTCCTGGGGCTCAATTGTCAAGAATAGAAGCAAGGCTTGCGCTAGAGGAAATCATCCTAAGGTTCCCTGACCTTAGGATAACTGGGGATACAGAAAGAATCGAACCCTTTTTGCTTTGGGGAAGAAAAAAACTTACCGTTGCTTGGAATTAGTGAACAATCTTTGAAATCGGGATTTCGATAATGTCAGAGGCACCTGACCCCCTTAGCTCCGGTATGAGAATATTAATCTGGTCCTTTGGAACAACAGTCTCTACCGCATAGCCTTGGCCTCCAAACAATTCGTTTACTGTTGGGGCTTTCATCGAAGGCAAAAAATCGATTACTTTATCAAGATCTTCCTTTGATACGTTCATCTTAACCATTACTTGTCCACGCGCCTTGAGGACTCCTTGAAGAAGTGTTTGTACTTGCTCCATGGCCTTTCTTTTTTCTGGATTGGCATATGCTTCCGGATTAGCGATGAGTTCAGTAAAACTTGTTAAGACTGTACCTATTACTTTTAAACCAGCGGCACGCAATGCTCTTCCAGTCTCAGTTATATCAACTACAGCATCTACGATTTCAGGGGCTTTTGCTTCCGTAGCCCCGTACGAAAGCTGAATACTAGCCTCTATGCCTTTGCTTTCAAAATACGCTTTAGTTAGTTGCGGATATTCTGTACTTACTTTTACTCCTTGAGGGAAGTCTTCGACATTAGACCACGGACTGTCTTCCGGAACGGCGACTACTATGTTCACTGGCCTAGCGGTGTTTTTGCTGTAATGCAGTTCACACAGTGTGTGGACGTTGCTGTCGGTTTCCTCAATCCAATCCCTTCCCGTTATGCCAATATCGAAAAGACCATCAGATACATATGCCCCTATCTCTTGTGGTCGGAGCACACGCACAGAATGAATTCTTGGATCATTAATACTGCCTTTATAGTCAACTGAAGAACCCCTAATAATTGGAAGGTCAGCATCAGCAAATAACTCAAGTGTAGATTTCTCTAAAGAACCTTTCGGAACAACAAGTCGTAACATGTATATAACAATACAGGCTTTGGGCCATTCAATAACATTATTTATTTAGCTTCTGGGATTACGATAATTTTAATATCTTCGCCGAGCCTACAGACCTCTTGAATTTTCCCCCTCCAGAGGTCAGAAATTGTTTCCGCCCCTTCTCCAGTGAAAATATTTAAACCATCGCTACCTGCCATAATCGCAGGTGCGAGAAAGAACTGATATTCATTAACAACCCCGGCATCATGAAAAGCTTTATATGTCGAAGCGCCTCCTTCAACCAGCAGTTGGAGAACTCCTTCTCTACCAAGTTCCTCTAGGAGATCCAGCACATTTCCAGTGAATTCATAGCATGGGCGGACAGCTGATTCTTTAGGAACTTCGCCCAAGACTATCCGTTTGGGATCAAGGCCTTCAGCAACTCCATCATCAGGTCGCCAATCCCGAACAGTTAATCTAGGATTATCCGAAAGAACCGTACCTTTACCAACGCAAATAGCATCCGAATACGCTCTAAGCTTATGGCCATCAATTCTTGCTTCGGGCCCAGTGATCCATTGACTTGAACCATCTGAAGCAGCAACCTTTCCATCTACCGTTGTTGCAATTTTCATAACAACATAAGGTTTTCCAGTTTTCCTCTGATGGATGTATGGTGCCAATTGACTTAGAATTAGATCTTCGAGAAGGCCTACTTCAACTTCCAACCCAGCTTTCTGCAACTTTCTAATTCCTTCGCCATCCACGTGGGCATCCGGATCTTTAGTCCCAACAACAATTCTCTTGATGCCGCTTTCAATGATTCGTTGCACACAGGGTCCCGTCTTACCAATGTGAGAACATGGTTCCAACGTGACATAAAGCGTCGCTCCTCGAGCTTGAGTTCCAGCACTGTTGAGACAGACAATTTCAGCATGGCTTTGCCCAAAACTCTGTGTATGCCCGTCAAAAATTGCTTCATCCGGTGTTACTAGGACCGCCCCGACCCAAGGATTAGGCATGCAACTTGGTCTAGCTTTTTCTGCATTCTCGATTGCGCGCAGCATCATTCTCTCTTCAGTATGAGAACTATCTTTATTCATGGCTATGCTCATCGCTTGGGTGAGGATCACTATTATCTCGGAGTAGTTTAACTGCATGGCCTAGCACATCAGTTACAGCTTCCAAGCACTCAATACTTCCTTGGCTTGAGCCAGGTAAATTTATAATGAGTGCTTCGTTCAATGTTCCCGCTACTAGTCTTGATAATCTTCCTAACGGATTTACCAACCTCATAGCTTCAGCTATTCCTGGTGCTTCGCGCTGGAGTACTCTTTTCGTACCTTCTGGCGTAAAGTCTCTAGGTCCGAAACCGGTTCCACCGGTAGTTACTATCAAACCATGATAATTCGAGGATAATTTATTCAATTCTGTTGAAACACTTTCCGCACCATCAGGTATTACTGAACGTATAACTACTTCCCACCCAGATTCTGTTAGGAATTTTTCTATCTCTCCGCCAGAGATATCTTTGCGATGCCCGCTCGTTACACCATCAGATACTGTGATAATTTTTGCACGAAGTTTTTGTTTCTTTTTCATATGGGGATTCTACCGACCTTGAGGCCTGAGGTCATTCCCAACCTCATTCAACAATTTCCATTGGAATATAGTCATTCCATCAGTATCCCAATCTTGCGGCAGAATCTGAAGTCCGTTTCCAAATTCTCTCCATTTTGCATGAGACATCTTTTGAGGAATCAGATTAGGCCATTGAGATTCTAAAGTTTTGACTACATTGATTGTTTCTTCATTCGTGGTTGTGCAAACACTATAAGTTAAAGTTCCTCCTTGCTTTAGTAAAGGAACACAAGAGTCAAGAAGTTCGCTTTGCAACGCAGCTAAGTTTCTTACATCCCCTTCTTTGACTCTCCATCTTGAATCAGCGCGTCGGTGCAATACGCCTAATCCAGAACACGGTGCGTCGACGAGTACATGGTCAAATACATTTGGTATAAACGGCACGCTCCGACCATCACTTACTACCTGACATACGTTCTCTATTGATAAGTTCCTTATGTTTTCCTGTATCAATTTATGCCTTGTCTCATTTACATCACATGCAATAACCATTTTCGCCTTCGCTGCTAAAGCAGTTGCTTTGCCACCTGGAGCTGCGCAAAGATCTAGCAAAATGTTATCCGACGATACAGTGATTAGATCAACTATCCATTGGGAGGAAAGATCTTGATAATAGCCATCTTCTCTTTTGGAGACTTGTGGCGCCTGATTCATTTTGCTTAGCATCTCAATTGCATTTTTTCTGCCTAGGTCTTTAATGAGTGCTTCGATGATCCAATCGGGGTAGCTTAATTTCGTTCCTTCGTCAGGCCATGTAATGTTTGTTTCTTCAGATATTCGTCGAAGTATTGCGTTTACAACGCCTTTATTTCTTTTACTAGCTGCCGATACCGTCGAACTGACCGCAGCATGGTTTGGGATCCTCATATACATTATTTGGTAGGCTCCAGCCCGCAAAGTAGACCGAAGCTTTGGAGAAGGGGGGATACTTAGATATCGGTCAATAATCCAATCTAATGATTTCCTCATTCTCGTGGCCCCATAGACAATTTCAGTGATTAGATTCCTATCTCGCCGCTCCAAAGAACTTTCTTCAAGCATTTTGGGAAGAATAATATTTGCAAAGCTTCGTGTTTCATCAATTCGGTAGAGGCATTGGATTGCTATTTCACGCGCTTCAACACCAGCTTCCTGAGTCATTCGCCTAACCTTGTATCAACTGAGATCCGTATGCCATTGATCCAATCTTTTGCAGAAATTTCTTTTCGTCCTTCAGGTTTTACAGTGATCAGGTCTAAGTTCCCTTTGCCTGTCCCCACATGAGTGCCTTTTAGTAATCCGGGCTCTTGCCTACCTGTCATGTCAATTTTTGCCTCAAGAATGTGCAGTCTTTTCCCGTTTAACAAGGTCCAAGCATTTTCCAAACGAATTACTCTGCCTATCTCCTCAGCACTTTGACTCCACCGAATGCGATGCTCATCGGGTTTTATCTTGTTGGCATAACTCGCTTCGCCGCTTTGAGGCAAGGGAGTACCAAACCCAGTTCTAAAGCAATCTACGAGTAGTTCGGTACCCTTTTCACATAACTCATTTCGTATTACGTTGAGAGGCTTATCAGCATCTAGCGGAATTATTTCTTTCCTATATATCCCTCCTGTATCTAAGTCTTTTTCTACTCGCATTATGCAAACACCTGTTAAGGACTCTCCGGCCAGAATCGCTCTTTCAACAGGGGCTGCACCACGCCACTTTGGAAGTAGCGAAAAATGCAGGTTTACCATTGGTACTCGCTTTAGGATACTCTCTGGAATTATCTGCCCGAAAGCTACAACAACACCCAAATCAACATTCACGCTTGATAGAGATGCAAGGTCATGCACTACAGATAAACCCAACCTCTCGCTCTCTACTTTGACTGGGCTAGGTGCCGTTTTGCCTCCTCTTCCCCTTCTTTTGTCTTCCCCAGTCACAACTATCGAGATATCAAGACCCAACTGGTGGAGCGACTTCAGTGGGGCAACCGCAATATCTGGAGTTCCGAGATAAGCAATCTTCTTAGGCCCAAGAGGAAGTTCAGGAATCACTACTAAATCCAGATAAACCAGCAATAGGACTTTGCTCTTCATCCATTATTCTCTTTCGAAGAATTTTTTTTGCTTCCAACTTCTGTTCGTTGTCTAGATACTCAAGGAGCAATTTCCCATCTAGGTGATCCATTTCATGTTGGTAAAGCCTTGACTCTAACTCATCCGCCTCAATTGCAATATCGTTTCCATCGAGGTCATACCCTGTTATGAGAATAGTCTTAGGCCGAATAATATTCCACGACAGGCCAGGCACGCTAAGACAACCTTCTTCGAATTCCCATTCACCATCGCTTTCTTGGATCACGGGATTGATTAAGACTTGTGGCCCATTCCCATAGTCATAGACGAAAAAACGTTTACTTATCCCAACCTGAGGGGCAGCTAAACCTATGCCTGGAGCCTGATACATTGCGTCAAGCATTCGTTGACATGTAGAAACGAGGTCTCCATCAATGCTCTTGACATCCTCGGCTATCTTCCTAAGAACTGGGTCACCAAAAACTCTGATTGTGTAAGAATCCATACTTCTAGGATATAGCAGGATATCTAGCATGCAGAGGCTGTACTGTTTGATAATGGTAAGTAACGCACATTATTTTGAACAAGACCCGTCCTCAGACCAAGTAGAGGGTTCAGTGCAACTTTCTCTTCCAGATTTCTCAACAACTTTAAGAACAAGCAATAACGTGTTCTCTTGGAAACGAGTAGACCCCGGAACTAAATTTCTCCTTCTGAATGCCCCCATACCTGATTCACAGCCAAAAAATATTCTTGATTTAGGTTGTGGCTATGGCCCCATTACCGCTTACTTAGAGCATAGATTTTCTACCACTAAAGTTTGGGGAATAGACGTAAACAACAGAGCAATAGAACTTGCAAAAACCAATATGCAGCAGGAGAATACTGTAATTTGCAAGCCGGACGAAGTCCCAGATGATGTAAATTTTGACTTAATATACTCAAACCCTCCAGTACGAATCGGAAAACATAATCTAAAAAAATTATTGACTACTTGGCTTAACCGCCTAAATCCTTTGGGTTCAGCGCACCTAGTGATCAACAAAAACCTTGGCGCAGACAGCATCCAAAAGTGGCTTGAGACTGAAGCTTGGATGACGCATAGACTAAAGTCCGTTAGCGGATATAGGATTCTTGAGGTTAAACACCGTGTCTGAACAATTATCAAATACTGACTTAAAGAGACTACATAGAGAATGGCGGAAACGAGGTACGAACCGCCTTGGAATAATTATTGACGGTGTGCAAGGCCCTTATAACATCGGATCGATTATCCGCAGCGCTGCGGCTGAAAGAGTTGATTTCGCATGGTTCATTTCAGGATCTACTACTCCGAGCAATCCAAAAACTAGAAAAACGGCTTTAGGGACTGATCGATATGTCAAATGGGCTGAATCACCTGACGTGGAACAAGCAATTAAGAACGCTCAATCAGAGGGTTACAGCGTCGTTGGTTTAGAACTAACTCATGACGCTATTGCCATCCATGATGCAGCTTTGAATACCGACATTTGCTTTCTAATAGGTCACGAAGATCGCGGAGTAAGTAAGCGTGCACTCGAACTCTGCGATTTGATCACATTTATTCCCCAATTGGGAAAGGTCGGATCCCTAAACGTTTCAATTGCGGCCTCAATTGCTTTCTATGAGATGCGCAGACAAGGCTGGCACTAAGTCACTACGCATTTACGGCTATTCGAATTCGTGCTTTGGGTCTAGGGACCCCTGCAACAGTTTTAAGAAGATAACCATGCGATTTTGATTTAATTAACCAGGATCCCTCCAAAGGGCCCAAAACTTCAATGCGGTCATCAAGGTTAATTAGCTCAACATAATCCTTTGCCCCGGGGCCAGATACTTCAGCAATAGATCCGTATGGAGGCAATGACAATAACTTCCTTCGATTACTATTTATTGAGTTCCAGCGGTCGAAGTCTCCTGATTTAATAACTTCTATCAGTTGATTTTTCTGTGAGCGTGTTTGGAGGATGACTTGCCCACTTGATTTAGGTCTTGCGTTTGTTATTCGTACAGCCCTAATTAGGTTTGAGAGCGCGATTTCTTCACTTCTATAACCGCTTGCATAAAGTTCTTGGTCATAGTCAGCGAAGAAGATGACATCAGCCCAGTCAACCCTATGGAGAGCCGCATTGGTTCCTAAAAGGTATTTATTTTTATGCAGATTCAGATCATTAGTATCTGAATGGATTTCTTGAACGGCCTGCTGAAGTAATGCCTGCAATTCATCTTTAGCTCTAGTGATTCCGATTCTTAAGTTTTTAAGCTTTGTAGATAAACAATATGAACAAACGACCGGCCTTCTGTGATTCTGTGAACAAATTAAATACTCATCATTTGGTTGACTCATATTTGCCATGCATTCCGCACAGACCACTACCTCATCACATGATGAACATACAAGAAGCTTCGACCTTCCTTTACGGTTGAGAATTACAATGCTCCTATCGGAATTCTTCAATTGATCTATAACTTCACTTGGCCAAAGCCCTGGCTTTGATTCATCAGATTTCCTAGGGTCCAGAATACGAATGTTCCCCCAACCCGATTGAAGGTCATCATGCCCTGTTCTAATGAGTTTAAGTTCTTTCCTGACCTCAGGGGTAAGTATCGGAGACGTGAATACAAGAGGAATACCACCTTCTTTTGCTCTTCGTAGAACTACATCTCTGGCGTTCCAAGTTGGTGCAGACTCATTCCTGTAGGCATCATCATGCTCATCAATCATTAAAATAGCTGCCAAATCCTTTATAGACGCAAATGCTGCAGATCTGGTTCCAACAATAGTTGCTCCTTGAACCCCTAGAAGCCAGTCTTTCCCGTATAACCCGGATCGAACTCCGATACTTTTCAACCTCCCAACAAGCAACTGCGCTTGTTTTACTGATGGAACTAAAATCAACGAGTTCCCATGAGCGATTGTTTCTTGGATGAGTGGCCACCTATCTCCTAGAGGGGGAATCTCTCTTCCGATTACTTTTGAGTCGGATAAATCGATTTTTGCATGATCCTGTATCTCTGGTTCGTTGGATTTCTTTGCGTCAAAGTTATGCCTAGCTCTTATCATCAACTTAGGACTTGCTATACGTAGAAATTTACTTACAGGGCCATACCAGTTATTCGAAGCCCATTTGGCTAGATCTACAACATCTTTGTTTGGCCCTATTCCACTTATCTTCTTTAAAGGAATTAATTCTTCGCTAAATTTATCTGGAGGATTAATTTCTATCACCCACCCGCGAACTATTCGATTTTTGAACTTGAACCGGACGATTGTTCCAACCTGTAGATAATTACTCTCGCCCGATAAATTCCAACTATCCGGAACTGCGTAGTCAAACTCATGCGCTACCCCATCAATGTCGGGGATAACTCTAACGACTAACTTCAACCGCTGTCGGGTGTCATTCATACAGAAATTAATCTAGCGCAACAGGCGATGCATTTCAGGAGGAGATTAGATGTTAAGGGCACTCTTTATTTCATCAACTTTATTTAATTGTTCCCAGGTAAACCCTTCTTCCTCTCTACCAAAATGGCCATAAGCAGCCGTTTGTGCGTAGATAGGTCGACGAAGTTCTAATTGATGAATAATTGCCGCAGGGCGAAGATCAAAGATCTCATGAACTGCTGAGGAAATTGCATCAGGGGAGACAGTTTCAGTTCCAAATGTTTCAACAAGGACTGACATTGGTCTTGCAATTCCAATCGCATACGCTACCTGCACTTCACAACGAGAGGCGGCACCAGATGCGACAATATTTTTTGCTACCCACCTAGTTGCATATGCAGCGCTTCGATCTACTTTAGATGGGTCTTTGCCTGAGAATGCTCCACCGCCATGCCGGGCCATACCCCCATAAGTATCAACTATTATCTTTCGACCAGTTAGTCCCGCGTCTCCAACGGGACCACCTATAACAAAGCGTCCTGATGGGTTAACGTGAACATCGTAATCATTATCTTGAAATTCTTCTGGAATAATTGGTCGGATAACATGTTCAATAAGATCAGGTTCGATCTGGTGTGACCGGTCTATGCCAGCGTTATGTTGTGTTGAGACGACCACGTTCCTTAAACGGACAGGCTTCCCTCCCTCATAATCAATGGTGACCTGTGTTTTCCCATCCGGCCTAAGATATGGCACTACCCCGCTGCGTCTTATCTCAGTTAGTTGTTTAGCTAGTTTGTGCGCAATATCTAGAGGTTGAGGCATAAAATTTGGCGACTCATTAGTAGCGTAACCAAACATGAGCCCTTGATCGCCTGCCCCGAACAAATCCCATTCATCTTTGTCTGTCCCACTTCTGGCTTCTACCGACTTATTCACACCATCAGCAATATCGCTGGATTGTTCATCAATAGCGATCATCACCCCGCATGTATTACCGTCAAATCCAAAAGATGGCTTATCGTAACCTATTTTGCAGATCGTATCCCGAACGATTCCAGGTATATCCACGTAAGCTTCTTCGGTTGTAATCTCGCCTGTTACCAGAGCCATCCCTGTAGTTACTAGAGTTTCACATGCAACTCGGCTCATGGGATCCTTATCTAGAAGCGCATCAAGAATAGAATCAGAAATCTGATCGGCCATTTTGTCAGGGTGACCCTCCGTTACAGACTCTGATGTGAATGTAAAGGCGTTATTCATTTTTTTATCTTATCTCTTTGGTAGAACATAGCCCTATCTAATCTCTAATATTGCGTCTAGAATCCCGTCGGCAATTATACGTTTATCTGATAATGGAACAGTCCATTTCGAATCTTCACTGATTATTGTTACCTCGTTCGTGTCGTACGAAAATCCAACTCCGGGGAGTGAAACATTATTAGCTACAATCAAATCAAGATGCTTTCTCTTTAACTTCTCCATTGCATTACTTTCAAGATCTTCTGTCTCAGCAGCAAACCCTACAATCGTTTGACTGGGTCTTTTCCCTTTCCCTAAGTCAACAAGGAAGTCGTGCGTATTTATCAATTTAAGATCTGTTGAACCTTTTATTTTTTTAATCTTTTGTTCAGAGATCAGCTCGGGGCGAAAATCAGCTATGGCAGCAGCCATAATTACTATGTCGAAATCCTCTTGGTTCCGCATGACAACATCATTCATTTCTTGAGCAGTTTCAGCGCATAGAACTTTCACTCCTACTGGTGCAAAATCTGGCATTGAGGTCACAAGAGTGACATCAGCTCCTCGCATAAATGCTGCTTCCGCTAAGGCATAGCCCTGCTTTCCTGATGACCTATTAGTGATATAACGAACAGGGTCAATAGGCTCTCTCGTACCTCCGGATGTTACAAGAATTTTTAGGTTTAGTAGATCTTTTTTCGTAAGCACTAGTTCAACGTTGGAAAGAATTGTTTCAACCCCAGCTAACCTTCCTTTGCCCAAGTCACCGCCAGCTAGAATGCCATCCTCTGGATCAACGATGATCACTCCTCTCTCCCTAAGCGTATTGATATTATCTTGGACAGCTTGGTGCTCCCACATTTCGGTGTGCATAGCGGGGCAAAGCACCACTGGAGCTTTGGTCGCTAATAACGTGGCAGTTAGGAGATCTCCTGAGATGCCAGCAGCATAATTACCGATGAGTTTTGCAGTAGCTGGAGCCACTAGTATCAGGTCAGCCTGCTGGCCTAGCGTTGTATGGGGTATGGGGTCTTCATCTTCCCATAACGACGTTTTAACTGGTTCAGAAGCCAAAGCGCTCAGGGTTAATTCCCCTATGAACTTTTTCGCAGCTGAAGACATAACCGGTGACACAAATGCCCCTGCGTCAACAAGTCTCCGACTAATCTCAACAGATTTATAGGCTGCAATTCCGCCTGATACGCCTAATACAATCCTCTTATCAGAAAGCATCATGACCTCACCAATTACTCGGTTTCTTCTTCCTCTTCTTCAGGTTCATTGATTTCAGATATTTCTTCTATTTCTGCGACGGGTTCTGGCTCTCTTTTCTCTCCCGCTAGAACCTTGTCTTGTATAATTTCCTCAAAGCTTATCGATAAAGGCTTGGCAATGCCTTCTGCATGTACCTGAGGGGGCACTGAACTTCCAAGTCCGCCATCTAACTGGTTTCTATATGCATTTATTTGTCTAGCTCGCTGGGCAGCAAGCGTCACCAGGCGGAATTTTGAGTGAGAATCTTCATCTCCTTGTTTAAGAGATCTTTCAAGTAGACCCTCTATCTTAGGGTAAATCATTGAATTATTTTCAGTGGCCATTCTTTCTCCAAACCATCGCTATGTGCATGCGAAGTGATACTTCTAATAGTAACGAGATTGATCCGAAATACTACTCTCAAGTATTGCATTTCGGGCAGTCTTAATTTCGTTATGTAGTGACATAATTTTCTATGAGGGCTCGTATTTCTTTAGTTGTACGCTCGACATCATCGTTAATAATGACATATGCCCCCAATTCCTTTGCTATCTCTCGTTCTTTTTTGCCTCTGAGGATTCTTCGTTGGACTTCTTCTTCCGGATCCCCTCTTCCTCTCAGTCTTGTAGCCTGAGCCTCAACAGAGGGAGCATCCACAAATATAAGGAGTGCCGGAATAGACTTTCTAACGACAGCTTTAGCTCCCTGAACATCAATTTCGAGTAGGATATGCTCCCCATCGGGAGCATCAGGTAATGGCGTTCCGTAGAGATTCCCATGGAATTCAGTCCATTCTAGGAAATTACCACTTTCAATGCTTGACTCAAATTCTTCTCTAGATGCAAAATAATAGCTTTTGGGATCCTCTCCTTTTCTGATAGTACGGGTGGTCCAACTCTTTGAAAGCCAAAGGTTATCCATTGAATCAACAAGTTGCTGAGCAATTGTACCTTTGCCAACTCCTCCTGGGCCGGAGACTACGATAACCATGGCAAGCTTTAACTAAACTCTGAGACGAGCGCTGCTCTTTGTTGATCGCCTAACCCTCGAAGTCTTCTGCTTTCTGCAATTCCGATCTGTTTCATAATCCGCCGGGCTTTGACTTTCCCTATTTTTGGCATGGACTCAAGGACAGCAAGTACTTTAGTTCTGCTAATAATCTCATTTGAGTCTGACTTTTCCAGAACTTCACTTAGCGTCAGTGACCCCATTTTGATTAGAGCTTTTAACTCTGCTCTAACCCTTCTGGCCTCTGCAGCTTTTTCTAATGCTGCAAGCCTCTGTTCGTCAGAAAGTTTTGGTGGAGCTGGCATATATAAATAATAATTCTCACATTATGAAGAAAGGTGAATACTAAATACTTTTTGGTGATATTTGAGAAATTTCCATTATTATTTCTCGAGCTGCTCGTCTTGGATCCACATTTTCCGTGACTGCTCGGCCGATTACAAGCAGGTCCGCCCCGTTATCAATCGCTGTTAATGGCGTGGCGACGTTGGCTTGATCATGCTGCTCTGCACCTTTAGGCCTGATTCCGGGAACAACAAATGTCAATTCAGGAATCATCGAATTAGCTTCTTCTAAATTTTTCGCAGAACAGACAATTCCTTTACATCCCGATGATTTTGCAAGAAGAAATCTCTCTCCCATAAGATCACTTGGCGTTTCCTTTTGGCTGGTAAGGATAGTTACGCCTAGAGCTTTCGGAACTTCAAGTTCTGCGTTATTGGCTCCTTCTGCAAGTCCCTCAACTCCAGCCGTCAACATTTCCACACCCCCCGCTGTGTGAAGGGTTAAATAATCAATACCTAACGAGCCTAAGACCTTTGACGCTCGCCCAACGGTGTTTGGTATATCGTGCAGTTTCAAATCAAGAAATACTTTGTATCCCATATCTTTCAATGTTCCGATGATGTCTGGCCCTGCTGCACTAAATAGTTCAAGCCCTACTTTCGCTACTCCAAAATACGGGTGCAAGTCTCTAGCCAAGCGAACAGCTACTACTAGATCATCAACATCAAGCGCTATGGCGAGCTTATTCGTTATTTCTGGTTTGATCTCAATATCTTCTTCCATAATTTCCAATTTCTACTTTTATATTTCGTTTCTATGGGCAGCACCCTTTATCGTTTGGATACTTTCTACTTGCCTATCCTCGCACCACTTCGATAGATCCGTGATGACCTTTTTAGATATTCTTGGGTCAGCAAAATTTGCAGACCCAATTTGCACAGCCGTCGCGCCGGCCATAAAGAATTCAATTGCATCTCTAGCAGAAGCTACCCCCCCTACACCAATGATCGGAAGCTCTGGCATTGCGGCATGAACGTCGAAGACAGAGCGGATCGCTATAGGCCGGATTGCAGGTCCGCTTAGTCCACCTCCTCCGGCACCCAATAACGGCCTTTCCTTTTCAGTATCAATTACCATCCCCATCACAGTGTTGATCAGAGTAACTGCGTCAGCTCCTGCTTCTCTAGCGGCAGACGCGATCTCTACGAGATTTGTAACATTTGGACTTAATTTTGCCCAACGTGGTGCCTTGATCTGATCGGTCGCTTTAATTACCTCTAATGTAGTACTTGCGGAGTGAGAGAACATTTTCCCTCTATCTTCAATGTTCGGACAGGAGATATTTAGCTCTACAGCTTTAACGGCTGTAGGTAATTTGGAACATAGATCTGCCGCTGTCGCATAGTCTTCAATCGTTCTCCCCCAAATGCTAAGCACTACTGTTATTTCTTGATCAATTAATTCAGGAAGTGTGTGTTCCAGCCAATGAGACAGGCCAGGACCCTGTAATCCAATGCTGTTAATCATTCCATTAGGTGTTTCATGAAGGCGAGGAGCGTTGTTCCCTTCCCATTCATATGGTGAAAGACTTTTGACTACTAGAGCCCCAACCTCTGATAAATCTGTTACTGATGATAGTTCAGTCCCGTGTCCTGCTGTCCCTGATGCCAACATTATGGGATTCTTGAGATTCACCTTGCCTATGCAAGTAGTCAAAGGATTTAGCTCAACGCTACTCATATTTTTAGCATCATTGATCATCAGATTTACCATTAATTATCGCGTCCGAGTGAAATTCTTGAAGAGACCTAACCTCAAGTGGGTGCTCATTCCAATCAACAAGCCCCTTCGCAAGAGCTAACCCTGATGATGCGGTCGTCAGAAGAGGTATTCCTCTTTCGGCTGCTACTTTTCGGATATGCGCTCCATCTGCACGTGGTCCCCTTCCACGAGGGGAGTTAATCACTAATTGGACTTCGCCGGACTCAATCAATTCCACAGCTGTTACCCCATTGTCATCCCCTAACTTTGCAACAGTATCTGATACTTCAATACCTGCTTCTCTGAGTGCAGCAGCAGTTCCGACCGTTGCTGCAATTGAAAAACCTAATTGGGCGAATAACTTTGCAGAATCAATGCCTTGTTTTTTGTCACGATCCGCTACTGATAAAAAAACAGTTCCTTCTTTTGGCAAAGACATTCCTGCTGCTAATTGACTCTTCACAAAAGCCAATCCAGGGGTTACATCTATTCCCATCACTTCACCGGTTGAACGCATTTCAGGGCCAAGAACCGCATCTGTATTAGGGAATCTATTGAAAGGCAATACTGCTTCCTTAACCGCTGTGTGAATGAATGTTTTTTGCTGATCTAGTAATCCAACATCTCGAAGTATCTCTAATGTTTCGCCCATCATTACTCGTGCAGCGATTTTAACAAGAGGAACTCCAGTAGCTTTAGAGATAAATGGAACAGTTCGTGAGGCTCGAGGGTTCGCTTCAATAACGAAAACTGTCTCTGATTCGCCAATACGTTTCACTACGAATTGGATGTTTATTAACCCAATAACACTCAATTTTTCAGCTATCAGAGTTGAATATTGTTTTAAAGTAGCCAGAGTAGTTTCGCTAAGGTTAACAGGTGGTGTAACACAGGCACTATCACCGGAGTGAACTCCAGCTTCTTCCACATGTTCCATGATTCCGCCAATAATTATTTCCCCTGAACTATCACGTATCGCATCAACATCTACTTCCGTGGCATCTTCTAGAAAACGGTCAATTAACACGGGACGTTGAGATGATAACCCGCCTTCTTTACCTAAACTTCCAGATGCACTTAACTCTTGCATGGCGCTTTTGAGTTGATCTTCGTCATAAATGATACTCATCGCTCTGCCCCCTAACACGTAAGAGGGCCTGACTAGGACAGGGAAACCAACTCTCTCCACAACTTTCATAGCGTCTTCAAACGAGGTTGCGGTTCCGCCAGGCGGTTGCGGTATTTCAAGTTGGTTGCAAACTGAATTCCATCTCTCCCTATCCTCTGCGAGGTCAATTGAGTCAGGTGGAGTGCCTACTACAAGTTCCTTTGGCAGAGCTGAAGCGAGTTTTAACGGGGTTTGACCACCCAAGCTAACGATAATCCCTGCTATTCCTGGTCCTTGCACTGCTTTCGCTGATTCGGTTTCAGCATCGAGGATGTTCTTTACATCCTCCTCTGTTAACGGCTCAAAAAAGAGTCTGTCGCTTGTGTCATAATCAGTAGATACAGTTTCAGGGTTGCAGTTAATCATGACAGTCTCATAACCCACTTCGCTAAGTGCAAAGCTGGCATGCACACAGCAATAATCAAACTCAATTCCTTGCCCGATTCTGTTTGGCCCTGAGCCCAGTATCACGACTTTCGGTTTCGATGAGGACGCAACTTCGGTTGTATCTTCATAGGTTGAGTAGTGGTAAGGCGTATATGCCTCAAATTCTGCGCTACAAGTGTCTACTGTTTTATATACAGGAATAATTCCGTTAGCGACTCTCACCTTCCTGATTTCTTTTGGATCAATTTTCCATATATAGGCGAGCTGGTCATCGCTGAATCCAAGTCTTTTCGCTCTTCGGAAATCTTCATTTGAAATTGATTCAATAGTCAGATTTTCGAGATGCTCACGCTCTTCCACCATTATTTGCAACTGGTCAAGGAACCAAAAATCAATATATGTCACATCATGAATTTCTTCTATCGAAACTCCCCTTCGGATTAATTCCCCTATCTGGAATAGCCTGTCTGGCGTTGGGATGGATACGATTTCCAATAAATGATCGCTACTCAAATTCTCAAAATCTCTCTCTCCTGGGTCGGCGTTAAACCCAAACCTTCCCAATTCAAGGGACCTTAAAGCCTTTTGTAGAGATTCGGGAAACGTTCGTCCGATAGACATCACCTCTCCAACTGACTGCATTTGTGTTCCTAGGATATTCTCTGTCCCAGGAAATTTCTCAAATGCCCATCGAGGGATTTTAGTAACTACATAGTCAATCGTCGGTTCGAAACTTGCGGGAGTTTTTTTAGTTATGTCATTTGGAATCTCATTAAGCGTGTAACCTACCGCTAGCTTGGTCGCTATTTTGGCAATTGGAAAACCAGTTGCTTTAGAAGCAAGCGCCGAAGAACGACTGACACGCGGATTCATCTCAATAATTACGTACTCACCATTCTCGGGATTTACTGCGAATTGTACGTTGGACCCTCCAGTTTCAACTCCTACTCTTCGCATGCAGGCAAAGGCGGCATTGCGCAACATTTGGTACTCAACATCTGAAAGGGTTTGAGTAGGAGCAACTGTTATTGAATCACCTGTATGTACACCCATCGGGTCAAAATTTTCGATTGCGCACACGACGACACAATTATCCGCATTATCTCGCATCACTTCGAGTTCGAATTCTTTCCATCCCTTAATTGATTGCTCTATAAGAATCTCGCTTATTGGGCTAGCTGCGAGCCCATTTTTCGCAAGAGTTCTAAATTGGTCTGCTGTCTCCGCAATACCCGTTCCTTTGCCGCCGAGAATGTATGCTGGCCGGACAATAACTGGTAAACCTAGCTCTTCAATAATATTACCAGCTTCTTCCATTGTGTGAGCCACGCCACTTATTGGAACCGGCAAACCAATCTCAATCATTGCTTCTTTAAATTTGGCTCGGTCTTCAGCCGTAGAGATTGCCTCGGCATCAGCTCCTATCAATTCAACTTGATATTTCTCAAGTATTCCTTCTCGTTCTAAATCCATGGCTAAGTTCAATGCAGTTTGCCCACCCAGCGTAGGAAGCAGAGCATCGGGTCGTTCTTTAAGAATTATCTCTGAAAGAACTTCTACAGTGAGAGGTTCAATATAAGTCGCATCAGCAAAATCAGGATCAGTCATGATGGTAGCTGGATTAGAGTTTGCCAAAATAACTTTGTACCCCTCTTCGCGCAAGACACGGCATGCTTGTGTCCCCGAATAGTCAAACTCGCAAGCCTGCCCGATAACTATTGGCCCTGATCCAATTAAAAGGATTTTATTTATATCTGTTCGCTTAGGCATTTAAGTTCGCCGCCTCTTCCATTAGTTTCGCAAAATCATTGAATAAGTAAGAGCTATCATGCGGACCGGGACCTGCTTCAGGGTGGTGTTGAACGCTGAAAGCAGGAGCTCTCAAAAGCCGGATACCTTGACATACTCCATCATTTAGGTTCACGTGCGTTACCTCCGCAACTTTTGCAACAGAGTCTGGGTCTATCGCAAAATTATGGTTTTGGCTTGTGATTTCCACTACTCCGTCACCAACGCTTTGCACAGGGTGATTTCCTCCATGGTGACCAAACGCCATTTTTTTTATGCTGCCACCCACAGCTAGACCCAAAAGCTGATGCCCCAGACATATACCAAATATAGGAATCTTCCCTATCAGCTCAGCTATAGTCTGCGGTACACCATGAACCACTTCTGGGTCTCCTGGGCCATTGGAGAGAAAAACACCATCAGGTTTTAATGATAGAATTTCTTCGGATGATGTCGACGCTGGAACAATAACAACATCCCCTAAGCGTTTTAAGTGATTAATAATTGTTGCCTTAATGCCAAAATCCATAGCGACAATTACCTTGTCTCGTCGGTCTCCCTCTATTACATAAGTTTCTTTGCACGTGACTTGCGAAACTAAATCAATACCTGAAGTACCCGGTTCAGACTTAGCGATTTCATGAAGTTCTTCGGTTGTAAGAGTTCCAAAAGCCGCAGGCATTGCACCGACCTCTCTAATGTGCATCGTTAGCCTTCGAGTATCAAGCCCAGATATACCAGGGATTTTCATCACTTTGAGGAAGGAGTTCAAATCATTTGATGCGCGCCAGTTACTATGTCGACGAGCGAGGTCTCTAACGATAACGCCCCTACAGCGTGGACGGTTGCTTTCGTTGTCTATTTCATTGACGCCATAATTACCGATGTGCGGATAAGTAAAAGCGATGATTTGTCCTGCATAGGATGGGTCTGTGATTACTTCTTGATAACCACTATGCACAGTATTAAAAACAACTTCGCCTGTCGCATATTTCTCTTGTGGAGAATAACCAATCTCGCATCCTTCAAATACTGCTCCATCTGCTAAGACTAACTTTGAACCGTTAATTCTGATCACCTTTACCTTTCGTTGTCTTGAATTGCTCCATCAATAACTACTAGCTCTCCGTCTATAAGTGTGTGACTCACTAAACCTTTCAATTCGATGCCTTCAAAGGCTGTAACTGAGCAGTTGCTTGCCATCTGTTTCCCACGCACAGTCCAAAGTGCTTCAGGATCAAAGACAGTAAGATTCGCTGGCCTACCAGGTATTAGATTACCCCCGTGACTATCATCGATACCGGCTATTTCCGCAGGAGACCAAGACAACAGCCTTAGGATTTCGGCAATAGGTATATCAAGATTAGTAATTGAAGCGCCTAAAGAAGTTTCCAATCCTATAGTTCCAAATGGCGCATCGGAGAACGCCTGATCTTTCATATGGTCTTGACATGGACTATGCCCTGTAGCAATGGCATCAACCCATGCTATTAATTCTTTAATACGGGCAATTTCTTCCATTGGCCTAAGCGGAGGCAGAATTTTATAACGTGAATCAAAACTTTCTATTAGAGACTCGTCTAAAGAGAAATGATGGGGTGAAATTTCACTTGTGACTAAAGCCCCATTTGCTTTAGCTTCATAAATTATTTCTATAGATTTTGCCGTTGAAATTTGTTGAAAATGCAAATTTGCCCCTGTCAATAATGCCAACTGACATACTTGAAAGACTTCGATCTGCTCAGAGACTTTGGGGATTCCAGATATTCCCAACTTAGAAGAAACTACTCCTTCGTTCATTACCCCCTCGGGTGCGAGAAAATTATTCGATCCGGAGAATAGTAACTTGATCCCATAATTTTGGGAATATTCCATAATTCGCCTGAGAGTTTGCAAGTCAGTGGACGGAGGGCCCTGCACTACGAAAAGTCCTACCCCATTGGAAGACATCTCTCCTAGTGGTGACATGGTTCGTCCATCGCTTTGAAGTGTAGACGAGCCAGTCACAAGGACTTCACATAATCCGCGTTTATATAATTCCGTTAGTGCTCTAGCTGAGTTTCCATTGTCATTCAGGGTATGTGAACTAGGCATCGCTACAAGGGCCGTGTAACCCCCTTTGACTGCACTTCTAGTTCCAGAGGAAATTGTCTCTGATAATTCGTCTCCTGGTTCGCCAAGATAAGCGTTTAAATCAACAAATCCTGATGACACTATCTTTCCGCTAACATCAAGTGTATTTTCCCCTGCAAGACCTACACCTATCTTCTCGATCCGTCCGTCGGGCCCTATCAACACATCAGCAAGGCGGTCTCCGGACTTATCTATGACTCGGCCACCACTAAGTAATAATTTACTCATCGACATAACTTTCAAGATTATTTTCGCTCCCAGACCCAAGAAGATGATAAAGAGCACTCATCCTAATGATTACCCCATTAGCTACCTGATCAGTTATGACTGATTGAGAAAGTTCTGGAACGTTGCCGCTAATCTCAACTCCCCTATTCATTGGGCCAGGGTGCATGATCAAAGATTCTGACTTCATTTCTTTTGCTCTTGATTCCGTAAGCCCGTATTCATTTGCATATTCTCTGAGAGATGGAACGAAAGAGTTCTGCTGGCGCTCAAGTTGCATTCTTAACATATAGAGAACATCTGATTCCCCAATTATTGAATCGAATTGATCTGTGGTCTCAACCTCCCATGATTCCACCTCTACTGGCATTAAGGTTTTAGGAGCAACAAGGGTAACTGATGCCCCCAAAGCCAAAAAGGCTTTCACATTAGATCGAGCAACTCGGGAGTGCCTAACATCACCAACTATTGATATTTTCTTTCCAACAAGGCTTCCTATTCGATTTCTTATGGTGTAGCAATCGAGTAAAGCTTGAGTAGGGTGCTCGTGTGCACCATCCCCTGCATTGATAATTGCTACGTCAGTCCAACGAGGTAGCAACCATGGAACTCCCGAGGACCCATGCCTTACCACTATTGCGTCAACTCCCATTGCGGAAACCGTTTCTATGGTGTCTCTAAGGCTTTCACCTTTCTTCACAGAGGACGATGCAATACTGAAATTCAATGTGTCTGCTGAAAGTCGTTTTGAAGCTGTTTCGAAACTCAATCTGGTTCGTGTGGAATCTTCATAGAACAATAACGCAATAGTTTTCCCCCTCAGCGCAGGCACTTTGGGGATTCGGCGAGCGTTTACTTCATGGAAATGATCACTCAAAGACAGAATATCTTCAATTCCAGACTTTCCTAAGTCATCAATGCCTCGGATATGCTTAGCTGTCAAGGATCAACACCACCCATCACGCCTAAAAGAACGCCGCTTTCTGTTACATCAACTACTTCGTCTCTTCTCGTTGGAACATTTTTCCCTACATAATCAGGCCGAATTGGAAGCTCGCGGTGACCGCGATCAATCATTACCGCCAGTTGTACAGCTGCGGGACGACCAAAGTCAACTATTGCATCCATCGCAGCCCTAATTGTTCTCCCCGTGAACAACACATCATCAACTAAAACAACAATTTGGGAGGACAAATCAAATGACAATTCAGTGGGATTTCCCGGAATAACTTGACGAATACCGATGTCATCTCGATAGAAGGCAACATTTAAAGTTCCGACTGGCACATCTTGCTTTTCAATTTCCAAAAGATTTTCAGCTAATTTACGCGCTAAATGCACTCCACCAGTCTCTAAACCAACAAGTACTAGATTCGAAAGACCACGATTCTGTTCCAATATTTCATGAGACATCCTCCAAAGAGCCCGTCTCACTCCATCAGCATTCATAATCTCAGAACGAGCATAAAAAACGCCCCCATGCAGGGGCGTGTCTGGTCGTTCTGGATCGGCCATCTCGGCACCTTTCTCCGTTCGAGCCTCACCGGACTCAATTTACGGTTTCCTACAAACTATCACCACTTCTAGTCTTTAGCATGCAAGCAGAAAAAATCATTATTGATTTACTTTCTCGTCAGGGCGGAGAGAAGCGCAGATTCCTGCAAGCACCCCGTTGATAAAGGAGCTAGAGGCCTCGGTAGAGTATTTAGTTGCTAATTCAACCGCTTCACTAACAATTACCGCAGCAGGAATAGATTCAAAGTTTTTTATCTCGAGAACAGCTATTCGCAAAATTGCTAGATCAACGAGCGGCATTCGGTCGATATCCCACTTATGACTAGTCTTGCTAATAAGGGAATCAATTATTTCCAAGTTATCTATAAGCGAGTCAAGTATCTCTTTAGCATGGCCATCAAGTTGGACTGGCATCTCATGTGGCATATCAGCTAAATCCTTAGACTTAGATTCCGATTCGTAAATCACCCCTAACACTGTTTCTCTACTATGGCGACGTTGAATGATGTAGTCTGGTGTATCTTCAGGAAGTTCGCTTGTGGTATTAGATTCCATATTATTGATATTCAAGCTCTGCTCATATAAGAACCTGTTCGGGTATCTACTTTGATCTTTTCACCAGTCTCAAGAAATAAAGGAACCTGGACTGTCAAACCAGTCTCAAGAACAGCTGGTTTTGTTGCACCGGAGACTCTATCCCCTTGTATACCAGGCTCAGTCTCAGCAATTACTAACTCTACTGATGCCGAGATTTCTGTTCCCACAATTTCACTTCCGAACATGAGCAAGACAGCGGTTTTTGACTCAATTAGGTAATTTGGAAGCTCTCCAACAGCTTCAGGGGAAACATTAATTTGTTCGTAAGTTTCGTTATCCATAAAGACAAGGTCAGATCCATCCCTGTATAGATACTGCATCTCGCGCTTGTCAATGTTCACACGCTCTAGTGATTCGCCAGCTCGGAAGGTTTTTTCTATCACAGACCCGGTTCTAACGTTTTTTATTTTTGTCCTTACGAATGCTGGCCCCTTACCCGGCTTTACATGTTGAAACTCAACAATCTGCATTAAGTTCCCGTCTACCATCACTGTCCAACCATTTTTGAAATCATTTGTAGATATGGAAGCCATGTATAAATCCTTTACTGTCGATTTACCACTCTAACCCTGAGTTTCATCTAGTTGTGTGAGTTTCCCGTAGTTAGTTAAGTATTCAACTCCAGTGTCTGTTACTAGAAACAAATCTTCCCAACGAATCCCAAATGAGTCTTCCAAGTAGATTCCGGGTTCCACTGTAATAACCATGCCTTCTTGAATTAAATCTTCGCTTCTGCTGTTTATCCTTGGGAATTCATGAATCTCTAGACCCACACCATGCCCAGTTCCATGTAGAAATCTGTCACCAAAACCCTTATCATTTAATGCATCTCGGCAAATTCCATCAATTTCCTTTGCCATAATACCCGGGCGTATAGCTTCTATGGCTTTCCGTTGAGCATCAAGCACTATCTGTGAAACATGCTTTTGTTCTGCACTCATTGTTGATAGTGGAATCATTCTGGTCATATCAGAACAATACCCTTTGTAATTTGCTCCAATATCCACAAGCAAAATATCTTGGGTAAGGATACGTTGTCCGGTGGGACGTGCATGAGGAAGAGCACTGTTTGAACCAGCTGCAACTATTGGAGGGTATGCCACATTCGATGCTCCTTCTAGAGCCATGTAATACTCTATTTTTCCAGCTAACTCCTTTTCGGTTGTTTGTTCATCGAGTTCAGCGAGGGAGCGATCTAGAGCTCGACATGTAATTTCAGCAGCAGTTTTGATCTTATCTATTTCGCTCTTGTCCTTTATCCCTCTCAAGCTGAAACAGAAGTCATGTGCATCAACGATTTCTCCTTCTATTTGGCTTTCAATCTCCTCTTTTTTTGCCCAAGAACACTTTTCGCTATCAATAAAAATATTTTTACCTTTTGATAGATCGGCAATTGATCGCATTGGATTTGGACCTACAACACAATTGGATTTTGCACCGAATCTCGCTAACTCAATAGCTGCTTGATTTTCATACCTTGAGTCAGTAAACAACGTCATGTGATTCTGATCTAGGAACAATAACCCGTTCGACCCTGTGAACCCCGTTAACCATCTGATTGCATAAGTGTCAGTTGCTATAAAACAAGAGTCATACTGGTTAATCCAATTTCTAATTTTGAGAACTCTTTGAGATCGAGATGTCATCCCATGTTCATTTCCCATTATTTTTCAATTATCTGGTGCAAAGCTCTAATTGATAATTCATATCCATGTATTCCAAACCCAACGATTGACCCATCCGCAACAGGGGCAACAACAGAAGTATGTCTCCAAGGTTCTCGTTGATTCGGGTTGGATAAATGCATTTCAATGATCACCCCGTTGAATGCGACCAACGCATCATGAATTGACCACCCGTAGTGAGTGAGCGCACCGGGGTTAATAATGATCCCCATATGCTTTGATCTAGCTTTCTGAATTCTATCTACCAGGTCCCCTTCATTATTTGACTGGAAGTGCGCTAATTCATAACCAAATTCATCCGCAACTCTTTTCGCTTCATTAACGTGTTCTTGAATCGTCTCTGACCCGTAAATTTCCGGCTCTCGTTCTCCAAGCATGTTGAGATTAGGCCCCATTAATAACAAGATTGAATTCATTGAACGACCTCCAAAGCTTTCACTAGTATATTACCATCGTAAAAAGACACAGGTTCTACACCTAAGTCTCCATCTAAAACAAATGTGAACAACCCAGGCTTGGACTTTTTATCCCTGGAGAAAAGCAAAAGAGCTCTTTGAGGATCAATCCTTTCCCCCAACTTCATTTGTAGGCCATAGTGATTGAGGATTTCCTCGTGATATGCAACTCGCTCCTCTCCGATGCGGCCCATGTGAAATGCAACTTGGGCAGCATAACGAATACCCACCGCTACGGCCTCACCATGAGCTAACGCAAATCCATTTTCAAGTTCAATCGCATGAGCTAACGTATGGCCATAATTAAGAATTGCTCGTGTTCCTGCCTCTCGCTCATCTTCAGCAACAATCCTTGTTTTGACTTTGACGCACTCCATCACTGTGTCAATCAGCGAAAAGCCCCTCATATCATCTGCACCGAGGAAATGGTATTTAGCGACTTCCCCATACCCGCATTTCCATTCTCGCTCTGGAAGAGTTTGAAGCGTGTCAACATCACATATGACGGCTTTCGGCTGCCAAAATGTTCCAATTAAGTTCTTCCCCTCAGGAAGGTTGGCTCCCGTTTTCCCTCCAATTGCGGCATCAACCATCCCAAGCAAAGTTGTTGGAACATTAATTACCTCAAGGCCTCTGTGATAGATCGAAGCAGCGAAAGCTGCAATATCAGTAACCATTCCTCCACCCAAACCAATGACTATGTCTGAACGAGTTAACCCCCAGTCAACCCATGAGCGACATAATGCAATTACTGAATCTATAGATTTAGAGGTCTCGCCTGTTCCTATTGTGAAAACTTTGTGGTTCTTTTCTATTTGGAGATCAATACCTATCTGTTCTTGTGTAACAATAGCGACTCTTTTTGCTGAACTAGGAAGATATCTTTCCACTTCCCCCAAACAGTTTTCACCTACTAAAACAGGGTAACTTCTCTCAGCTAGGTCAACTTTGATGGCTTTCATGTTCATACTATGAGAGTAGTCATCCAAATTAGCTTTTGCAGGGAGTTAACCTCAGAAGTGTTATTGATCAATTGCGTTGGAAACAATATTTTCAATATCTGGAATTGATGCATTCTTGCCTGTCCAACGTTGAAACTGTAAAAGGGCCTGATGTATCAACATTCCCAAACCTGAGAAAGTTACTGCACCCAAAAGTTTTGCCTGACGAAGAAACTCTGTCTCAATGGGGTTATAGACAAGATCTATTACAGATTGGTTTGCAGACAGAAACTTAATTGGGACTGGTAGCAATCCTTCTGTAACTGTGCCGGTCATTCCAAGCGGTGTTGAGTTCACAATAACATCGCATGCAGCAAGATCTTCATAATTACCGACTCTTGAATTAGGCCCTCCAAGGCAAGCAGCTTTCTCGGCTTTCTGCTTACTTCTGTTGACAACAATGATCTCTTTTGCCGAGTTCTTTCCCAAACTATAAATGACAGAACGGGCTGCACCTCCAGCTCCAACGATCGCTAGAGTCTTTTCAGTGAGCGGTTCATTGAGTTGCGACTTCAAAGCGTTGACGAAACCGTCGCCATCCGTATTATCACCTATGAGGTCATCTCCATCCCAAAAGACGCAGTTGACTGCGTTCAATTTTTTAGCGGTCTCGGTTAAACCATCCAAATGGGGAATTAAGACTTCTTTCAAAGGCATTGTTACAGATAAACCGCGGATATTTTTTTCCCTGACTGCAGCTATACATTCACTTATTTCATTTTCCGAGACTTCTATTGCATGGTAAATCCAATTTAATTTCTCTTGCTTAAATGCAGTGTTATGTATGAGTGGGGAGAGTGAATGCGCTATTGGCTTGCCTACAACAGCAGCAATGAATTCAGGTTCATTGTTTTCAGGAAACTTAACCACAGCCAAGGTCTCTTTCTACGCATATCGAAACAGCCGCGTTGAACTCCTCTTGTGTGATGGCAAAAGTATGCGATCCTATACCAAACTCGTCTGTTCGGACATAAAAGATCCAATCGCCTTGGGCAGGCTCAAGGGCCGCTTCGATCGATGCCCTTCCAGGGGCACTTATCGGAGTTGGTGGCAAGCCCGACACAAGCCTTGTGTTATAGGGAGAATCAACTGCCAGGTCAGTGAGCGTTAGCTCTCTATCTCCTCCAAGTGCGTAGACTATGGTGGCATCAATCCCCAGAGGAATACTATTTTCTAACCTGTTGTATATGACTCTAGCTATTTTTGCTCTTTCTTCTTCTAATGCAGCTTCCTCTTCTATAAGTGATGCGATAATTAAAATTTCATAAGGGCTTACCCCTAAATTCGTAGGAGGATTTGAGAGCCCAGTTTCAGTCGCGACTATATCAAACTGTGCCACCATTCTCGATAGAAGATTCTGTTCATTGTTAAGTGATGTTGCATCAATATCATATGTTTCCGGGAAAAATATCCCTTCTTTAATGAAGCGCAACGAGAATCCAAGACTCGATGGAGTTTCGGAACTTTCAATAGCTTGCTTAAGTTCTTCAGGACTAAAGTCGGGTAACTGGTTGAGAAGTGTTTCTTGCATTTCTACAAGAGTAAGACCTTCGGGGATGGTCACAAAAAATCTGTCATCAGGAATTTCCATTGGTCCAGCTAACAAACTGTTTTTGACATCCCAAACTGAACTATTTAATTGAAAAGTGTAAATACCAGCTTGGAAATCAGAGCTACTTTTGAATCTCAAGTAGTAACGAAAGACTGTTGCATTAGCGACGACATCATTTTCAGCAAGGATTCTTGCAATATCATCTGCAGTTGCTCCTTGAGGGATTTCTATTGTTATCGCTATACCTGGTTCTCCAGGTGGGTCAAGTTGGTTATCTACCCAACCTTTAACGAAACTGTAAGTTGTAAAAGAAAGAAGTAGCAGGATAGCTACGAATACTCCGAACCGTATTGCTGTGCTTGTTCTTCTTGGAAGGCGTTCCCAATCTCGATCATCATAATATTCGTCCTCATACCAAGGAGGAATATCTTGTGGATAGACGTTTCTAGGAGTTGTACCTTCCTGATCTCCAGATTCATTAGTTTCAGCATGTGCGCCTAAAAAAAAATTTTTATACGGGGTTTCAGGACTTTGTTGATCTGGGCTACTGGAAGGAGAGTCAGGATAAACCGAATCATTAAGGGAGTCTGAACCTTCGGTTTGTTCTTTATCTTCACTCATTTGATGATTCCAAATTTGATGCAGTTCTAGAATTGTTGAGGGAGTCAATCCATCCTTGTAGAATTATCGAGGCCGCCACCATATCTACGAGGCTTTTTCTTCTTTTCCGTCTTACGTTTTGTTCAATAAGTAGTTGTTCGGCTGTAACAGTTGTGAAGCGCTCATCAAATGTTTCAATACGTACATCTGTCACGCCTTTAAGTTCTTCTATCTCAGCCTTAATTGATTTAGCTGAAGGACCAAAAGTTCCATCTAGCGAAAGAGGTAATCCCACTATGATTCTTTCTATCTCCCACTCGTCTATGATCTTTAGAATAGCTAGGTGATCTTGTTCAATTTTTCCTGTCCGATATATGACTTCGTATGGTGTTGCAACAGTTAAGTCGGAATTACTTAAGGCAACTCCTATTCTTTTAGAACCTAAGTCAAGCCCGATAATTCTCACCCTGACTCCGCATTTTGTCGGGCTAATTCGATAGCTTCCTTCAAGGCTCCGCTGTCCTTTCCGCCTGCCATAGCAAAATCTTTTCCCTTACCGCCCCCGCCTTTTATTAGCTTCGTGGGTTCAGTTATCAAGTCAGATGCAACTAATGAAGAGCCACTTGGTACTCCCGCTGCTAGCGCCACTCCGCCTCTTTCAAGTGCAACCCCAAGAATGACTGCCTTGATGTTATCTTTTTGACAGAGAGAACTTACTAAGTCTTTGAGATCTTCGCGGCTGATGTTGTCAATCTGCTTAGCTATGATTCCATTTTCAGCCTGATTGAGGAGATCACCAAGTGAACTTTGGACAAGAGATTTCCGCAACCCTTGCAATTCGTGCGTCAATTCATCTATTTCTCGATTTTTCTTGGAAACTCCATCAGCAAGATTTGCGGATGGCACACCAAGATCGCCTGACACGTGTTCTATAAGTTTTTGCTGTTCACGAATAAGATCAATAGCTCCTAATCCTGAAACTGCTTCGAGCCGACGGATATTTGAACCGATAGAACCTTCAGATAATATCTTCATCGGCCCAATATCACTTAGATTTTGCACATGCGTTCCTCCACATAGTTCGACAGAATGTTCCCCAGCCTTAAGAACTCGCACTTCGTTACCATATTTATCGCCGAAAAAAGCTAGTGCTCCTAACGCTTTTGCTTCTTCCATTGTGGTTTCAATAACCTGAACGGTTGAGCCAGAAAATACCTCCTCGTTGACGAGGTCTTCAATCTTTTCTATTTCTTCTTGAGTGAGGGCCTCAAAATGACTGAAGTCAAATCGAAGACGTTCGGGGCCGACCCATGATCCCTGTTGTTTAACGTGCTCCCCCAACACTCTCCTCAGTGCCCAGTGCAAAAGGTGCGTTCCGGTATGATGTCGCTGAATACTAAGTCGTCTACGGGCATCGACCTTAGCACTGACTTGGTCCCCAGCATTTAGAATCCCTTCAACCTCTGCTATCGCGTGAAGGTAATGACCGCTTGGCAAAGAGATTGTGTCCTTGATTTTTAGAGTTCCTCCTTTCCCGGTAAGGGTTCCAGCATCTCCTACCTGGCCCCCTGCTTCCGCATAAAAAGGTGTACGGTCAAGAACCACAAAATTGTCATCCATAAACAAAACTTCAGAGTGGCTTTCCCAACTGCTATAACCTTCGAAAGCAGTTTCCGGAAATTTTTCAATTACCTTTTGAAGTTGTGGCGCTAAGTTATTTGAACTTCCCTTTATCGACGTATCAGCTTTCCCTCTGTTCTTTTGAAGGTTCATAGCTATATCGAATTGCGCAATATCTATTTGGATATTTCTTTCGGCAGCTATTTCTTGAGTTAATTCCATGGGGAATCCGTAAGTGTCATGCAACTGAAAAGCAATATCTCCACTTAGTTGATCATTGTGCCCCATTTCCGATAGATGGTTCTCTAGAATTTTCATTCCGGAAGAGAGAGTTTTTCTGAAACCTTCTTCCTCACGCCGCAACGTATCTTTGATGAGCGATTGGTTCTCAGCTAAATCTGCATAGGCATCATCCATCAATGTGATCACTGCTTCCGCTAGTGCTGGCATTACAGACGTGTCCACCCCAAGAAGGTAGGCATGTCGAACAGCACGTCGCACGATTCGCCGAAGTACATAGCCCCTATCTTCATTACTCGGTATCACTCCATCGCTAATTAGGAAAGTGCTTGATCTGGCATGATCAACCAAAATTTGTAGTGATATGAGAGCATTAATATCTGAATCTCTTGAAACCCCTGTAATTTCTTCTGCCGACTCAAGAAGCTTTTGGAATTCATCTAGTTCCCAAACTGCATCTACATTCTGGATCACTGAAAGCACTCGCTCTAGTCCTGCCCCAGTATCAATTGAAGGTTCGGGGAGCGGAATTTGTTCACCATCAGTCTGCTGGTCATATTGCATAAAAACAAGATTCCAGATTTCAACATATCTCTCATCTGAAGCAGGATTTTTGGGGCCTCCTGGTGGCCCGTAATCTTGACCTTTATCCCAGAATATCTCTGAACATGGGCCGTTTGGGCCGGTATCAGCCATCCTCCACCAGTTATCTTCACCAAGTCTTTGGATACGTTCAGGAGGCACGCCTACTTTGTCCTCCCATATTTTGGCAGCTTCCTCATCTGAATGATGAACTGTTACCCACAGCCTTTCTGGGTCCAATTTGAGTACTTCTGTAAAAAACTCCCAGGCAAGAGGAATAGCATCTTCTTTAAAGTAATCGCCGAAACTAAAATTTCCCATCATTTCAAAGAATGTCAGGTGCCTACTAGTTCGACCGACTTCGTCTAGATCATTATGCTTTCCACCCGCTCTTACACACTTCTGAACTGTTGTTGCACGTTTGTATGATGGTTTTTCGATACCAAGAAAGTAGTTTTTAAACGGAACCATACCTGCATTGGTAAAAAGGATCGTGTCATCATGTGGTATCAGACTTGATGAAGGGATGACAACATGATTCCGTTTCTCAAAAAAAGTGGTAAACGCGCTTCTAAGTTCTCTAGCTTTCATTAATTCAATCCTACAGTGCATTAACTGCGCATAATTTTATGCCAATGCATTGTTGCGCTATTTTTGCGTTAGTTCTAGTCAGTGCTTCTAATCGTTGAGGATAAGGAGACTATCTCGTGACTTCTGGCCGAGTCTACTGGGTATTCTATCTTGGTACTTTGAAGCGATTCGTTTGCTCTCAACAGCCGCATCTGAAAGAGTTGTCTTCGTGACTTTGACGCTATTTGCCAGGAAATTTGTAGCTGCAGAGGTGGTGTAATCTACTGCGTGTTTTTTTACGACTCTTTTCACCCAAAAAGATGAACTTAACCCAGCCCCGAATCCTGCTGCGATCCATATGATTCTCTTAAACATATTTCTATTTTACCTAAATTAGGGCCCTTTACAAGCCAGTTCTGTGTTGAATGGGCAATAATTATGGTTTAGATAGTTCTCTCATTTGAGTACCTGAATCATATGACCTTTGGAGATGTGGCAGACACATTTGGTTTCTTAAGGTATTCTCTTCCTATGAGTTCTCTTGAATCAAACCGCTTTGATGTAACAAGTTTTGAAGATGTTATGCCACCTGCTATCAGCTACAAAGATGGATTCCCCACGATAATTAATTTAACAACTGAAGATAAAGACATTGGACGAAGAATCGTAGATTTCTTCTCTGGTCTCGCATTCGGGACAGAAGGAACATTTGAAAAAGTCGCAGAGGGTATTTACCTTCTTACTCCATCAAATGCGACTAGCTGATTCAAGACATATCTGGGGCCAACCTTAAACCCAACTCCTCTAGATGGCCGTCGTCAAGTGGAGTTGGAGCATTGGTTAGCGGGTCGCTACCGGATTGAGTCTTGGGGAAAGCAATGACTTCGCGAATATTTTCTTCTCCAGCTAACAGAGCCACTAAACGATCAATTCCAAAAGCAAACCCAGCGTGTGGTGGTGCACCATATTTAAATGCATCGAGTAAAAATCCGAATTTCTGTTGCGCTTCGTCGTCTTGGATACCTAACAAGTGAAAAATTTTTGCTTGTATATCTTTTTTATGAATCCTTACACTTCCTGACCCTAATTCCCACCCATTTAGTACAAGATCATAAGCTTGAGAACGTATTGAAAGGTAATCTTCTCCTGAAGCTTCATCAAGCATGCCTAAGTCGTCGGGATGAGGCATCGTAAAGGGGTGATGAGCGGGTATAGGTTCACCTGAATCCGTGACAGATTCGAATAAAGGGAACTCCGTAATCCACAAGAAATTCAATCCACCCTCTCCTACTGGAGGTCGAGCTAGTTCCAGTCTAAGCAATCCCAAAATGTGATTGACTGTTCTTCTTTGATCAGCAATCACAAAAACCATGTCTCCCTCTTTGGCGCCCATTGTTGCTGTGAGTTGTGTTATTTCCTCTTCTGACATGAACTTAGTGAGAGCACCGTCTAACGATGAACCCTCACCAACCCTAAACCAAGCAAGGCCTTTAGCTCCCCAACTCTGACACTTTTCAGTTAGTGCATCAATTGCATTTCGTCCGAGTATCTCTGCCCCTTGGGAGTAGAGAATGCCTTTAACGCAGTCAACCTTGAAGACGTTAGCTTCTGTATTTTCAAAAATACTGGAAAGCTCTATAAGTTCCATTCCAAATCTTGTGTCGGGTTTATCTGATCCAAAACGTTCCATTGCTTCAATCCATGTCATTCTAGGAATCTCTCCAGGTCTTTCGCCTGTGATCGTCTCTGCGGAGTCTTTGATAGCTTCAGAGACAAAGGACAGAACATCATCTTGGGTTACGAAGCTTGCTTCCATATCTAATTGCATGAACTCAAATTGCCTATCAGCTCTGAGGTCTTCATCTCGCAGGCAACGAGCGATTTGGTAATATTTATCAAAGCCCCCGACCATGCATAGTTGTTTAAATATTTGTGGACTTTGAGGCAATGCGTAGAAATTAGTTGGGTGAAGTCTTGAGGGAACAACGAAATCTCTTGCTCCCTCAGGCGTTGAAGCTATTAACATAGGAGTTTCTATTTCTACAAATCCTTGTTTTTCCATTGCTTTCCGAATTGCACTATTCACTTGAGCACGAATTCTCAAGTTTCGCTGCATCCGTGATTTCCTTAGATCTAGGTAGCGGTGCCTAAGCCTAATATTCTCGTCTACTTCTGATCGTTCATGCATAGGAAATGGCGGAGGTTCTGCAGACGATAATAGTTCGACGATGCAATCACCTAATTCAACTTCACCAGTGGACAGTTTTTCATTGCTTTTTCCTTCAAAGCGTGATCGGACCGTTCCAGTAACAGAGACAACATACTCAGACCGAAGGTCTAGTTTTTCATCAACCACACATTGGATTATTCCAGTATGGTCGCGAAGGTCGATGAAAGCTAGATGCTCACTATGAACACGACGAGTATCTACCCATCCGCAAACCGTAACTGTTGAGCCTATATGACTTGATCGGAGTTCACCGCAATATTGGGTTCGCATTGTCATTTTCTGGTCTCCTCTAATATTTTCGGTAATTTCTTTGATAGCGATTGGCGATCCAGAACAGTCTGAGTTCCTTCACCTCTTAAGTCTCGAAGGGTAACCTGATTTTCATTGAGTTCATCAGTTCCTATAATGATTGCTAATTCAGCTCCTGACCTGTCAGCCGCCTTCATTTGGGCTTTCATTGACCGTTGATCAAAACTTCTGTCAACTCGAATCCCTATTTGACGTAACTCTTCTGATAGAACAAGGGCTTCTTTCCCGCCAGTGGTATCTACAATAAAGACTTCGAGGCTTTGGACAGAAGAGTCGAGAATATTTTCTGCTTCGCAGGCCATCAGCGTTCGTTCAATTCCAATGGCAAACCCAATACCCTCTGTTGGTGGTCCGCCGAGTGCTTCGACAAGTCCATCGTAGCGGCCGCCGCCGCCCACAGCATTTTGTGCAGAATCAAGATTGGGTGCAACGAATTCAAATGTTGTTTTCGTATAGTAATCCAAACCACGCACTAATCTTGGAGTCAACTCATAATCGATACCTAGAAGGGAAAGTCCATCCTGCACAATGTGGAAATGATTTACGGAATCAGAGTTAAGGAAATCAGTAATTAGTGGCGCACCTTCAATCACTCCCTGATCTTCCTGTCTCTTAGAGTCTAGAACTCGTAAGGGGTTTTTTAGCATCGTTTCTTGTGACTGTTCGCTTAGGTCTTCTTGATTGGAGGCAAAGTATTCAACTAATGCTTTGTTATAGCTTTTTCTGCTGTTGGCGTCCCCGAGTGAGTTGAGAAGTAGCTTGATCCCTGATAATCCAATTTTTCGAAAAAAATTGGAAGCAATCGCGATTATCTCAATATCCGCATGAGGATCTGGGGTTCCCAATAGTTCCGCACCAACTTGCAGAAATTGCCTGTACCGCCCCGCTTGTGGTTTCTCGTACCTGAATTGTGGTCCTTGGTACCAAACTTTCCAAGGGGTAACTGGTCTGTGTTGCGCAAATGCTCGACAGATACTGGCTGTCAACTCAGGTCTTAAGGCAAGGTGCTGAGGGCTTTTAGGATCTTTATCATAGAAATCAAACATTTCCTTGGTAACTACCTCTGAACTCCCTCCGATTCGTTGGAAAACACCAATTTCTTCAAATAACGGAGAGATAATCTGACCATAGCCACCGGAATTTAGAGTATCTTCAAAAACTTTTAGAACTGAACTGATTCTATTCGATTCAGGAACCATAATATCTCGGGTTCCTTTAGGGGCTTGATAGCGTGATTTACTCATGTGGCAAGACTACAGGTTCGATCGTCTTTATGGTGATATTAAAGAGTGTCAGCGAATTGTTTCTTTAGTCGCTTTTCCCCCAGTGGAACTCTATTGCGTCCGATAGGCGCTTGACAGCCCCATCAATTGCTAGAATATCATATCCCGAGGACTCATTTACTGTGAATAAAGCCCAACGTACTTGATCTCTAGTAAGTAATTTTGGGGCTTTCCCTTGAGGGTTATATTGGTCAGCTTTCAACTTTTGAATTTCTTCAACAGGCGAATCTTCAAAAATTTGAAGAGTATCAGCTACTAAACTCAGGAACTTATCTACTTCTTCTATGCTGTACCCAACTTCTTCAACAACTGGAGGTTTAAGTTCTCTCAATCGTGTACTAGTGATCATCGTTGGATCGGGTATTGAATTCAGGCGCGATCCAAGTGATGATAATGTCGCATTCCCAAGCTTAGACTCCGATTTGATCATACTGTGATCCAGGATGGAGTCTATATAGTCATCTACCTCTTGAGGGTCGTATCCTTGGTTTTCGGTTAGAGAAAATTTGGCTCTTTGAAGTTTAGAGATAGACCGTTGTTTCAAATTATTTGTATCTAGTTTATTAAATTTACGCGTGAACCGGTCAACTTCTTTTATCTTGTATCCGCCGCTCGAGACGATTCCAAATTTCATCATGGATATTTACGAAAATATCTAATTTGAGAGTGGATTTGAATTTGTTCCTTTGTGATGGTCATTTTTTTGCTTTCTGAAACGGTATCGCTTTTTTGTTTCCAGGTAATATTCGATAAGCGTCATATACCCCATCGACTTGACGAATGAGACTTATAAGCCAATCTAAGTGCCGCCCATCTCCTAATTCAAATTCAAAATTCATAACACTTACTCTGTCCGACCCTGTGCGAGTAGAGCTAGAGATGATATTTACTCTTGCATCTGAAAGAACTGTTGATACGTCCCCAAGAAGTCTTGTTCGATCAAATGCCTTGACTTCGATTGATGCCGCAAAGGTACCTTCGCTTCTATCATCCCATTCAACGTCGATCAACCGGTTCGCATGCCCTGAAGCTAAAGCCACACCGTTAGCGCAGTCACTTCGATGTATCGACACTCCTCTGCCCCTTGTAACGAAACCCATAATTTCATCGGGTGGAACGGGAGTGCAACATTTTGCAAGCCTTATCATCACATCGTCTACGCCTTCTACGACGACCCCCACCTGATTCTCACGTTTCTTTTTTGTTTTCCCAACTTTTTTTTCTCGATGACTCGGAAGTGAGGATGGGATTCCTTGCGAGGAGCCCGACTTCTCAAGAATTTCACGGAAGCGTCCTGCGATGCTTTTGGGGTTTACATTATGTTCACCTATAGCAGCATAGAGTGCCTCTGAGTCTGCATAATTGAGTGTTTCGCATACTTCTTGAAGAGTCTCGCTCTTAAGCAACTTAAAAGTTGGTAATCCTTCTTTTCTTAGGCATTCAGCGAGCGCTTCCCTGCCTGCATCAATTGCATCTTCTCTTCTTTCTCGCGTAAACCACTGCCGAATTTTAGATCCTGCTTTATGCGTTTTCGCAAACCTTAACCAATCTTGTGATGGCCCTGCATCTTGAGCATTACTGATCAAGATTTCTACGGTATCTCCTGACTGAAGCACTGTATCTAATGGGACGAGTCGTTTATTTACTCTGGCGCCTCTACATGCGTGCCCTACCTCTGTATGGATTGTGTATGCAAAATCTATAGGCGTAGATTTCGATTCAAGAGTTACTACTTCGCCTTTAGGCGTAAAAACGAAAACCTCATCTTCATCTAGATCCATTTTTAGATTTGTCATGAACTCCAAAGGGTCTTCGGTTTCCTCTTGCCAATCAACTATTCTCGAGAACCACATGTATTCGCTCTGGTCAGATTTCTCTTTGTAACTAAAGTGAGCTGCAGCCCCATGTTCGGCCCGGTGATGCATATCCCGTGTTCTTATTTGGACTTCAAGTGGTTTTCCTTGTGGCCCTATCACAGTGGTGTGGAGCGATTGATAAAGATTGAATTTTGGCATTGCGATATAGTCTTTAAATCTTCCTTGAACAGGGTGCCATGTTGCATGAATTGAACCAAGAGCCCCGTAGCAATCCTTTACTGATTCAACTATTACCCTAATTCCCATAAGATCGTATATTTCGTCGAACTCTCTACCTTTTATTACCATCTTCTCGTAGATGCTCCAGAAATGTTTAGGCCTACCATGCACTTCTGCCCCTACCATTAATTCATCAAGTCGTGATTTAACATCTGCCAAGATCTGTGAAAGATAAAGGTCTCTTTCAGGTGCTCGGTCAGCTATCATCTGGTCTATTTGGGCGTACCACTTTGGGTGCAATGCTGCAAAAGAAAGATCCTCAAGTTCGTTTTTGAGTCCCTGCATACCTAATCTGTGAGCTAGGGGGGCATAGATATCGAGAGTTTCAGTTGCTATACGTTGTTGCTTCCATTTAGGCAATGATGCGATTGTTCTCATGTTATGTAGCCGGTCGGCCAGTTTAATTAAGAGAACTCTAATATCCTTTGCAACTGCAACAAGCATTTTTCTCATTGAAGCAGCTTGTTGGGCTTCTTTAGTATCAAATTTAATACGCTCTAATTTAGTTACTCCATCGACAATGGAAGCCACTTCAATTCCGAAGACTTCCTGTATGCGTTCAACGGCTTCTTCCGTATCTTCGAGTGTGTCATGAAGTAACGCAGCTATTATCGTGGGTTCATCAAGCCCGAGTGATGCTACGATCTCTGCTACGGCAACTGGGTGAGTTATGTAGGCATCTCCAGATCTTCGGATTTGACCATCATGCGCCTGTTGAGCTTCTAAATAAGCTCTTTCTATGGATGCTGTAGTTGAATCAGCATGATTCCTGGAGAAGAGTTCCAAAACGCGGTTGAGCTCTGCGGTTGGGTCTTCCTCAACCCTATTCCACAAACTTATCTTGGTTGTAGTCAGACTCATTTCTTTAGCTTATCTCAGGCAGCGATCAGTCGTAAGTCAAAAGATTATGATGCCTATAATTCTCTATCTTGTTTCTTCCATTCAAAAAATCAAGTGTTGCGAGAAAAATAAAGCCTGTTACCTGTCCACCAAGGCGCTCCACCAGTTTTGCAGCGGATTCTGCTGTTCCGCCAGTTGCAAGAATATCATCAACGATGAGGACTTTCATGCCTGCATGTATCGCGTTATTTTGTATCTCCAGTGCGGATTCACCATATTCCAAACTATAACTCTCAGCAATGACCTTCCCTGGAAGTTTTCCTTGTTTTCGAATAGGGACGAAGCCCAAATTAAGAGAATGTGCAAGTGTTGCGCCGAAAATAAAACCGCGTGATTCGATTCCAGCGATGCAATCAGGATCTTCTATTGCAACTAATTCAGCCATGCGTCGTATCACCGTATTAAATGCATTTGCATTTCCTAAAAGGGGCGATATGTCTTTAAATTCAACACCTTTTCGCGGAAAATCGGGGACTGTGTGTATAAGATCTTTTAGTTCTGCTTCCGACAGCGGCATAGCAATTATTTACGTTTTTTTCTTGGCCTCGGAGGAATGGCTGGGTTTGAGGGGACTGAAGGTGCCCCTTGGTTACTATTTGACCTTTTGCGTACCGCTTCGCTTAACCGGTATGACCTGTTGCTATCCGAATCCGAGTCACCGAATCTGATCCGAAGGACAGTTGCTATCGGTGAGGCCACAAAAAGAGAAGAGAACGTCCCGATAATTAAGCCGATCAGTAACGCTAATGCAAATTCTCTGAGTGTTACCGCCCCCATTATGCCGGAGCCAACAATTAGAACTGAAACAACCGGAAGAATTGACGTGATACTTGTATTCACAGACCTCATGAAAACTTGATTCAGAGCTCTTTCGACCACAGAGGTATAGGTAAGTTTAGAATCAGTCACTAGATGTTCATTGTCCCTGACTTTGTCAAAGACAACCAAAGTATCGTAGAGCGAATACCCCATTATTGTTAAAAAAGCGATCACTGTTGGCGGGGTTACCTCAAATTGAAACAACGCATATAGGCCAACAGTTATCAAGATATCATGCGCTACTGCTAGTAGAGCGCCCACAGCCATTTCCCACCGAAGTCGAATTGTTATGTAGAGTGCTATCACTATAAAGAAGACAATTAGTGCATTGATAGCCTTTTGGGTTATTTCTTCACCCCAGGATGGGCCAGCAGTTGAAACACTGATTGATGATTCAGGTTGGCCAGTAATCTTAGCCAAAACAGCTGTTACTTGAGCGACAATTGGGTCTGTACTCTTCCCTTCTTCAAGAGTAGATTGAGCAACCTTAGATAGTTCGGTCCGTACTCGTAGGACATCTCCCCCTGTTTGAATACGAGCGTCAGCTATTCCAAGAGGCCGTAAGGCATCGCGTACCTCTTCAGCTTCGATTCCCGATGCTGGTAATTCCCACGCTCCTCCACCTTCAAATTCAAGGCCAAGGTTAAGCCCTCTGAATCCAAGACTGCTTACAGAAATAATTAAAATTAATAGAGAACAAATTCCGACGGGTTTCCATAGCTTTGCGAAGGGTACCGTCGTTTCATTTCTATACATTCTTCTGAGCAAATTCACGATCCCTCCTCACTAGAAGCTGGTAAACCACTTAACCATGTTCGATCTTGTATCACTTTCTGCATACCCAATAGCTTCACAACTGGCCTCAGGAAGAAATAGGTGGCAATAAGGTCAAGTATGGAAGCTAGGCCAAGCATTAAAGCGAAACCTCGTACAGACCCCACAGTTAGGAAATAGAGAATTGCTGCTCCGATTAGGGACGCTAAGTTAGCCCAAAAGATTGTTTTAAACGCTACGGGGAAGGATTGATCTACTGCAGAGCGGAGAGTTCTTCCATTCCTGATATCTTCCTTTAAGTGCTCAAAGTAGACAACATTGGAATCTAACGACGTGCCTATAGAAACGATCAGCCCAACGACTCCTGCTAATGTGAGGGCCAGGCTACGAGTTTCTGAAAGCCAAGCAAGAATGACCCATAGCATAGATCCGGAAACTGCTAGAGAAAGCATTGCTGCAAGTCCTAATAGCTTGTAATACGAGATCATAAAAAGAGCAACAATTGCAAGCCCAACCAGTCCAGCCGTGATTCCTGCGTCTAGGGAATCTTGACCAAGAGTGGCAGAAACGAGACGCACCCTACTGCCACTTGTCGGATCGGTAGGATCACCGAACTCTAACGGAAGGGATCCATACCTGAGCACCAGAGCAGTATCTTCGGCACGATTTTGATCAAAATTTCCACTTATAACAATTTGGTCACGTTCAAAGAAAGGCGTATTAACAGTCGGTGCCGATTCAATGATCCCATCAAGTACTATTGCTAATTGTCCTGTTTGACATTTAGAAGTTCGATTGAAACATGCATTAGCTGCTGCATTGAATAGGTCAATTCCTTCGGTGCCAGCGCGAAAGACAGGAAGGACTTGCCACTCGAAACCAGCAAAACTAGCATCTGCGGTTTCAAGCGAAGCTCCTGTCAGCATGCTTCTTCCTAATAGTAGTCGTTGATAGGAATTACCTTCTGAATCAAGGAGAGGAAGCACAATGGGGTCGTCTGCTTCATCGTCATCAGGTTCGGTATTCTCCATTTCTATAGCCTTTTCAGGAGCGAAACCAAGATTTTCGCAGCCGATTCCGTCTGGAGTCAAGCCCATAGTTTCCGAATCTTGTTGAACTGGCCCATCAATAGACAATTCGTCTTGATCTGTCGGAAGAATTCCAACTGGACCATCATTTGTTCCATCAGAGTTTTGACTATTTGACTGATCTAATTTTATCGGCACAGCAGGTAGTATTGCGCAAACCGGCCTAAATCGTAACTCAGCTGTCTGACCTACTACTTCTAAGGCCCGTTGCTGATCTTCCACACCGGGTAGTTGGACAACAATTCTGTTTGATTGACGTGTGATGTCTGGTTCGGCAACACCTAATCCATCAACACGATTTCGGATGATTTCAACGGCTCTATCTAATGCTTCATCTAGGGCATCTCCACTAAGTTCTATGTCTTCGACGGGTTCAAGAACTACTTCTGCCCCTCCTTCAAGGTCTAGTCCTAACAGAATGCTATTACCCGCGCCTATAGACCATCCAAATGATCCAACAACGATAATGAGGATTGATAATAAAGGGAGAAGAACTTGTCTTTTCATCTCTTGTCCTGACCCCCTAATGAAGGAATTAGTCTAGTTCCGAGTCGTCAGCATATGAGATCAACCTCGCAACATTGCTTTTCGCTACTTTAATTTCCACGCCATCTGCAATCATGATAAAGACAGTAGCACCGTCAAGATCACTAATAGTTCCGTAGATTCCTGACTCGAGGATCACATCATCACCTACGTCAAGAGTTGTCAACATTTGCTGTTGCTGTTTTCGCTGTTTTTGCTGTGGCCTCAGAATCATAAAATACATGAGCAGAAGCAATATAGGTAGGAAGAGTATTCCCATAGATTTATATCTCCTAATTTTAAGGTTCAGTTCCAAATGCTACCGTCTCATTGCGTGGGTTCCGAGGTCTTTAGCAATAATTTGATATGCGCAGACAGAATTACCTATAAAGAACATGGATTCCGGATTTTCTGATGAAGCAGTTGTGGCTAGTTGAATGAAAGCATTTCTCAATTAACCCCAAATTTGAAGGGTTTTATTTCTAAAGTCCTCAAAACTTCCTTCTTCTATCGATTCTCGGGCACGTCTCATGAAGTCGATAGTCCATGCAAGATTATGAAGTGTTAGGAGCCTGCCAGCTACGGGTTCACCTACTGACAATAAATGACGCAAGTAGCCTCGAGACCATTTCGATGCGGGACTTGTAATAAAATCGGGATCGATAGGGTCATCACTCTTTGCGTATCTAGCAGCCCCAAGATTAACGCGACCTTGCATAGTTAGCGCTGTTCCGTGTCTAGCCAACCTAGTAGGCCAAACGCAATCGAACATGTCGATTCCGCAATGTATCGCCTCGGCGAGTCCTGCTGGGTCACCTAAGCCCATGAAGTATCTGGGGCGCTGTTCGGGCAGTCCTTCGACACTTATGCGCATCGGTTCTATCATTTCTTGCCGTGACTCCCCTACAGATAAACCACCAATTGCATATCCATCGAAACCAACTTCAACGATTTGTTCTGCTGACACTCGTCTTAGTTCAAGATCTAATCCACCTTGAACAATTCCGAATTGAGCTCTTTCATTTTCAAAACTATTTATCTTGTTGAGGAAGTGGGTTCGTCCTTTTTCTGCCCACATATGAGTTCTCTTAACAGCAATTTCAACAATATTCTTTTCAGCAGGAATTGGTGGGCAGACATCAAGAACCATTTGGATATCAGACCCTAGAGCAAATTGAATGTCTACTGCTCTTTCTGGAGTCAAACGATGCATACTCCCGTCATATGTTGATTTAAATGTGACTCCATTATCATCAACCTCTGGCTCCAACGAGAAAACTTGATAGCCTCCTGAATCAGTTAGCACGAGTCGGTCCCAATTAGAAAAGCCATGGATACCCCCAAATTCTTCAATAAGTTTTTCACCAGGGCGCAACATTAAATGATACGTATTTCCAAGAACAATATCAGCTCCTAGTTCTTCAAGATCCAGGGAAGTAATGGTTCTGACTGAACCTCTTGTTCCTACGGGCATGAATGTTGGGGTTTCCAAAGTGTGTCTTTGCATTGATAGAACACCAGCTCGTGCTTTTCCATCAGTAGCTTCAATACGAAATTCTGGGGTCATCGCTTACTCTTTAATCTCATATATTTTATCTTTCTATCAGAGGTCACTGATCACGTTCGATGAACATAGCGTCACCAAAGGAAAGGAATCTATATCCTTCCGCTAAAGCTAGATGGTAAAGGCCTTTCCAACCTTTTCCTATAAATGCTTCAACCATTACTAAGAGGCTTGATTTGGGTAAATGGAAATTAGTCATCAAAGCATCAACGACTTCAAATTCGAACCCAGGCTTTATATACAGTTCGGTCTTTCCTTCTAAACACGCTGATTTGGCAACAGATTCTAGGGTTCGAACTACAGTTGTTCCTACAGCAACGACCCTTTTCGCTGCTTGGATTATTTCCCAAGTATCAGCACTCACATGATAGCTTTCAGAATGCATTAAATGATCATCGATAGAGCTGGTTGAGATAGGTCGAAATGTCCCAATACCTACACTTAAATCAACAGTGACTATGGATGCTCCAGCGGTTGTACATTCTTGGATGATTTTATCAGTCAGGTGAAGACCCGCTGTAGGCGCAGCTACAGAACTCTCACTTTTCCCGAAGATAGTTTGATATCTACTCGAATCGATCTCTTTGTCTTGTATGTATGGAGGTAATGGGATTTCTCCATGTTGATCAAATATTTCTCTCATTTTGCCTGAGATGGGGCGAACGAGCCTTGAGTCTCTTTCGGTAGTATCCTCGACGCTTAATATTTTTTTTCCGGTAGCATCAACCAGTTCTTCGCCAGCTTGAATTTTTCTACTAGGACGCACAAGAGCTTCCCACCTTCCATCGGTATGCTCTTCCAGGACTAGAACTTCGACTGCCCCACCTGTTACTCTTCGGAGATTTAGTCTCGAAGGCATAACTCGGGTCTCATTGAGCACAACAACATCCCCTTCTTTTATGAGATTTGGCAGGTCTCTTGTAAACATATGGGCGGGAGGGTCTGATCCGACAAGGAGTTTTGATGCATCTCTTTGAGCTAACGGAACCTGCGCTATGGCATCTTTAGGCAAGGAGTAGTCGAAATTTGAAATATCCAAAATTTTGCTCTTCTATTCCTCAAGCGCCGAAAATAGATCTTTTTTGATTTTAGCATCTGTGTGCGATCGAGGTTTCAAATTAAGATGTTCCCAAGCAGTATCTGTAGCGACTCGACCTCTAGGTGTTCGCATTAGAAGACCTTGCTGAATTAGAAACGGCTCATAAACATCTTCAACAGTTTCGGTAGGTTCTGAAACACTAATTGCGAGTGTAGAAAGTCCAACGGGCCCTCCGTTGAATTGTTTGCAAAGTGCATTGAGGATAGATCGGTCTACCTTGTCTAAGCCTTTTGTGTCAATTCCAAAAACTTTGAGCCCTTCATTTGCAGTGGACTGGTTCACGACCCCATTTGCTTTCATTTCAGCGTAATCGCGTACCCTTCGCAATAATCTATTGGCAATTCGCGGGGTTCCGCGAGATCTCCTTGCTATCTCAGAACTACCGGCGTCATCAATTTGGATATTGATAATCCCTGCTGACCTGGAAACTATTTTTTCTAGATCTATTGCAGTGTAATAATCAAGTCGAGCGACAAGGCCGAATCTATCTCTGAGAGGACCAGTTATCAAACCTGTTCTTGTGGTTGCAGCTACAAGCGTAAACGGAGCAACCGCTAGACGAACTGAACGAGCCGCAGGTCCCTTTCCCAGAACGATGTCTAGCTGGAAATCCTCCATCGCCGGATATAAAACTTCTTCAACTGCCTTTGATAACCGATGAATTTCGTCAATGAAGAGTACATCACCAGGTTCTAACTTGGTGAGGATTGCAGCTAAGTCACCAGCCCGATCTAGAGCTGGCCCTGAAGTGCTGTGAAGCGTTACGCCCATTTCTCCAGCAACAATATTGGCTAGAGTCGTCTTTCCCAGCCCTGGAGGACCAGCAAAAAGAAGGTGATCTGATGGCTTCCCTCTCCTTTGGGCCGCTCCAAGAATGATCTCAAGGTGCTGTTTCAGTTCTGCCTGGCCAACGAAATCGTTCAATGAATTAGGGCGCAGGTCATGCAGGCTTATCTCGTTAGAAATATCATTGTCTTCTTCCGATTCGTCTGGGGAAAGTAATTCGTCTCTCATAATCAATTCTTTATTTTGTCATTTTGAATTTGATGCAAGTCTTTGTAAGGCCAACTTTATCAACTCTGAGGTATCAGTTTCTATGGGAAGGTCTTTTGTCACTGCATAGATTTCTTCTGCCTCGTAACCAAGCCCTGAGAGTGCGTCTCTTACGTCTCTCACATCTTTGGTGATTGCGCTACCTATTTTTGTTGAGAATTGTCGTGCGTCCATTGAGAGTCTTTTAAATTTTGCTTCTAAGTCTATTACCAATCTCGAAGCTGTTGTTTTTCCTACCCCAGGGACCAGACAAAGTGCATCAGTATCCTGCTCCTCTACGATATCTGTTAGCTGCTCAGGGTTATAGGTTGACAATATTGATAGTCCCAATGCCGGACCAATTTTATGCGCAGAGATTAACGCCTCGAAAAGCCTGCATTCATATCTTGTTGTAAATCCATATAGGGTTTGCTCGTTCTCTCGGAAGTGATGGTATATAAACAACTGGGTCTCATGTGCGCCCACTCGAATAGTTTCATATGTTGGGGCAGAAATTTTCAACCGATAACCTACCCCAGCCACATCAAGAATAACCTCATCGTTATCCTTGACTGTAATCTGACCGCGAAGACTCCCTATTGTCATCGGACCGCCACAGAACGATTTGCTGAGTAACATAATGCCACTGCCAATGCATCCGCTGCATCTACAGGATCTAAATCCCTTTTAATTCCAAGTAGTGTTTTAACCATTATTTGAATCTCTTTCTTTTCAGCGCCTCCGTATCCAGCTACTGCTAATTTAACTTCCGTTGGGGAGTATTCAGCTATTTCGCAGCCAGAGTCTAAAGCTTCAACCATAACGACTCCAATTACTTGACTAACAGAAATCGCAGTTTTTACATTTCGTTGAAATAGAACCCTTTCGATAGCAACTACTTCAGGTTTGTATTCAGAAATCAATGACCGAATTTCATCTCTTATCTCGTGTAATCGCCTGTAGGTCTCTTCATCTGAAGCTGTTCTAATCACACCTGCAGCTATAGCATTCTCTTTTGCTTTCTGAATATTGATAACGCCGTAACCACAGCGTGATAGACCCGGGTCTATTCCTAAAACGAACATATGTACGATAATAGAGTTTCTTTATCTAAAGTCGGTGGATTGTCCTTACCCAGCTAATTCCTGAAGGACTGAGTCAGGTATATCAAAATTCGCATGCACTGAATCAACGTCATCAAGTTCATCAAGTAGATCGATTAAGGCCAAAACCTGCTTAGCCGATGTAGAGTCCTCGAGAGGTACAATTTGAGTAGGAAGAAAAGTCAAGTCGGCTGACATTGAAGGCACTTCAGAGGCATCAAGCGCATCTCGTAAATTATTTAGATCAACAGGGTCGCAAGTAAGTCGCCACGTATCCCCTTCGTCTAGAAGATCTTCAGCCCCATTATCAAGAGCGACAATCATAATTGAATCCTCGTCTATCGTTTTCTCAAGGACTATCACACCTTTTCTTTCAAATTGCCACGCTACAGAACCAGGTTCAGCTAGGGAACCTCCATGTTTTGATAGTGTTGACCTAACCTCCGAGCCGGTTCTGTTTCTATTATCAGTCAAGGTTTCGATATATAAGGCCACTCCGTTAGGCGCATAGCCTTCGTAGGCTACGTCTTCATAATTAACACCTTCTAACTCACCTGTTCCACGTTTTATTGCACGCTCTATAGTGTCAAGTGGCACTGAATTATCACGCGCTTTCTGGTACATAGTTCGCAACGTAGGGTTTGAGTCAAGCTCCCCGCCTCCTTGCCTCGCCGCAACCTCTACCTGTTTTATAAGTTTGGCAAATAACTTTCCGCGTTTCTTATCAGCAGCACCTTTTTTATGCTTGATAGTTGCCCATTTTGAGTGACCTGACATGTATGCCCTTACCTATCTTTACTCTCTATGGAGAGAAATATCTCATGAATTCTGTTGTCGTCTGAAAGCTCTGGATGAAATGATGTTACTAGCGTTGAATCATTTCCACAAAGAACGATTTGACCATTGACTCTTGCGTACACTTCTACGCTATTGCCTACACTCTCAACTATTGGCGCTCGTATAAAAACTGCAGGGAAAGGTTCATTTAACCCTTTGACTTCAAGTTCTGATTCGAAAGAGTCAATTTGTCGACCAAATGCATTCCTTCGGACTGTAATGTCAATTGCGTTAAGAGGTATTTGATCTTCTCGCCCATCAAGTACTGTTTTTGAAAGGACTATCATTCCAGCACACGTTCCAAAAACCGGCATTTTCTCAGAGATCCTCTTTTGCAAAGGCGCCCGGAGGGAATTTAGATTTAAGAGCATTGAAATCGCCGTTGACTCTCCACCAGGAATTACAAGCCGATCTACTTGTTCTAAGTCATCAGGAGATTTAACAGGTAGAGCATTGACTCCAATTTTTTGGAAAGTTTTGATATGTCTTTCGAAGGCTCCTTGCAGAGCAAGAACGCCTACCTGCAACTTTTACCAACCACGCTCTTCTAGTTTGATGGATAACTCATCCATACCTATACCAGTCATTGGCCCACCAAGTCCTTTACTTACTTTTGCTAGGATTTCCGGATTAGCATAATTCGTAGTTGCTTCAACTATTGCTCTTGCCCTTGGTTCAGGATTTTCTGATTTAAAAATACCAGATCCCACGAATACTGCTTGAGCTCCAAGTTGCATAACCAAAGCGGCATCGGCAGGCGTAGCGATTCCACCTGCGCAAAACATCGGGACAGGCAACAGGCCTGTTTCAGCTACTTCTTCCACTAACTGAACCGGTGCTTGGAGTCTCTTAGCCCAATCATAAAGTTCGGCTGAGTCAGCTTGGCCAATTTTCTTTATGTCTCCAAGAATGGTCCGTAGATGACGTACGGCTTGAATCACATTTCCGGTTCCAGCCTCACCTTTACTTCTGATCATGCATGCACCTTCGGAAATCCTCCTTAATGCTTCTCCAAGGTTTGTTGCCCCACACACGAATGGGACTGTGAACGCCCACTTGTCTATGTGATGTTTTTCATCAGCGGGGGTTAGTACTTCAGATTCATCTACATAATCAACGCCTAGCGCCTCGAGTATCTGCGCTTCGACGAAATGCCCAATTCTTGCTTTTGCCATAACTGGTATTGTCACGACTGATTGTATGCCTTCAACCATCTCAGGATCACTCATTCTTGCGATACCACCATCTGCTCGGATATCAGCAGGTACACGCTCTAGCGCCATGACCGCTACTGCGCCAGCATCTTCGGCTATCTTGGCCTGATCAGGTGTAACCACATCCATAATCACACCACCCTTTAACATCTCAGCTAATCCGCGTTTTACCCTTACAGTTCCTGTTTTTTGAGAGTTTGTTTCACTATTCGTCATAGTACGATGTTACCGGCATTTCATAACTTGTGTTTCTTTTTGGTTGTGATTGAGTTCACAGTTCTGATAGCGCAGCTATTCGATCGCTTGTAGTGAAGCTGGCGCTAATGAGTGCATCAACTGGCGGATTTATCCATAGGTGCCTGCAGAACATTGGGTTTATTTTCAGTTCTCTTCCATCAGTATCCAAACTTTTCAATGCGCTAGCAAGAGCCGTTGGGTATCTGGTGAGTCCGACAGCTTGAAGGTCTGTTTCAGCTACGGCCCATGAAGCAAAGATCTTTGTAGCCACCCAGTTAACAAGCGCTGGTATGAAGTAAAGAGGCCTCGCCACAAGGATGGCAGTTGTGCTATCCAGAAAAGCTAACCTGTTCCTTGTCCTACTTAATTCGTGAGTTATCAGACCCTCTAATTCAACCCTGTTCAATTGCTCAAGCAATCCGGTAGTGACGATCAGATTCCCAAGTGAACTATTTTTGCCTACCATCATCATATTCGGCGCTGAATCAGCGACGATGAAAAGGTTTGGATGCCTAAACCCATGGGCTATGCATAGTCCTGAAACTAGATTTTCGAATTTAGGATATGACCCGATCTCCATACCTTTCGCATTTATTTTTTTAATGATTTTTATTTCCATCCCTCGGTAAGTGAACACGCTCGCAGCAATTGCAAACACTACCGAAGTGAGGACTGCGAGAATGATTGTTATGCCCAAAATCGATAGAGTTATTGAGAGCAAAATACTGTCTATAACAAACCAAATTAGGAAAATACTAAGGGAACGTCGGACCGCTTCATGCGGCTGCATTAAAAATTGACCTCAACCGGACCAGTAGCCTCATCTTCCGTTTCAAAGAATTCGGCCTGCTCAAATTTAAAGGTTCCTGCTATCAGATTGGATGGAAAAGTTTCTATTTTGTTGTTATAACCCAAGACAGTATCGTTGTAATGCTGACGGGCAAAAGCTATTCGGCTCTCGGTACTTACTAACTCTTCCTGTAGCTGAAGGAAGTTTTCATTTGCTTTTAGATCGGGGTAAGCTTCCGCCACAGCAAATAGAGATTTAAGAGCCCCACTGAGCATATTCTCGTTCTGAGCTTGCTCACCTACAGTTTGTCCTGCCATTGCAGCAGTTCTAGCTTGAGTTACAGCTTCAAAGGTTTCACGTTCATGCTCTGCATAACCCTTAACAGTATTCACTAAATTAGGAATTAGGTCGTAGCGTCTGCGCAATTGCACATCTATCTGCGACCAGGCATTTTCAGTTCCGTTTCGGGATCTTACTAGACCGTTGTATTGCAGGATAGAAAATATTACGAGCAACCCAACAATTATCAATACGATTATTAAACCCATAAAGGCTCCTTTAGCTTGTATCTAGCATAACGAATTTTTTCTATTGACGATATTACTTCACTGTCTTTTATCTTCATTGTAGTTCATTAAACCAGAACTAAAATAACGGCCTCTTTTGATCAATGGCGCAGCAGGACTTGCAATAAGGGCCCTTTCGTATATCTTCTGATATCGCTTTGCTAGCTCATCCATAGAAAACTGTTCTGCTCTTTCTCTGCCAGATTTTGATAGCGTTTTAGCAATATTTTCACCGAAGAGTACTGATCGTAGTCCATCTGACAACGCTATTGGGTCCCCTGGATTGGGAAGTAAAGCATCTTTCCCTCCGCGAGCAAGTTTGATATACCCAGGTATCGAGCTCGCAACAATAGGAGTTTTGGCAGCCATAGCCTCCAATAGAACGATTCCAAACGATTCACCACCAAGTGAAGGGGCGCACAGCACCGAACACTCTTGAAGTCTCTTAACCTTTTCGACATCGGAGATTGTGCCGAGCCATACAATACGATCATCGTTTGCGTTCTCTTCTTTTAAACGATTAGTCTCGGGACCTTCAGATGCTATCCAAAGACGCACATTGTCCGGGAGATATCGGAGTGCTTCAAGAAGAATCTTCAACCCCTTACGTGGCTCATGTCGACCAATAAAGAGGATTGTTGGAGTTTGATTCTTTTCCTTATCACCCTGATACAGATCTAAGTCAATTCCATTAAATAGTATTTCATAATTTCCCCCAAGAGCATCCTTTGCCGTCTTGGCAGCTTCCTCTGAGACAGCACAATTGATTTCGACGCGAGAAGCTACCCATCGCGCAGGGCGATTAAAGTAATCATAAAACTTTGAATGCCCCGATCGATGGTAAGTGGCCACTATAGGGCTTTGTTTGAGAACGATTGAGGTGATCGTTGGACCGGGAGCGAGCGGTTCGTGGACATGCAAAACGTCAAACTGTTCATCGCGTAATGCTCGAATAACTCTTAATTGAGCAGCTGCATCTGGGGCCAACGGGGCGATAGAGCCATTTGTTGCTGTAGGTAAGCTATTCCCTAGAGGAGTAATTCCAGTATCTGGGGGAGGGCCATCGCAAGGACCCAAGACCCTTACATCCGTGCCAAGCCTTCGAATTGATTTGGCAAGAGCAAGTATTTGATTTTGCACCCCACCAGGAACAGTGAGGCTATAAGGGCTTATCATTCCAACTCGCATACTCTATTCGTAGCCGATTTTCCAGCTATTTCCTTTGCTGAGCTAATTATTTCCTTCGATGCTGATTTATTAGTCTTTCATCGCTCGGCCAGTTAGGTGACATGAGGTGCCATTGTTCTGGTTCAAGGCGGATTAATTCTTCGAATGATCTAACAATTTCTTGAGAAACCCGAGCTACATCCTCCCTCAGGCTCCCTCTTCTTTTTGAATCAATCGGCGATTTAACGATAGCGTGATGGGAGTTAGCTCTTTGATAAACAGCTACTGGTATGATCTTGGCACCAGTTCTTATTGATAACGTAGCCGGGCCACCTGGAATAGTTGTTTCTTCCCCAAAAAAATCAACGCTGACTCCATTCCCTTCAATATCTCGGTCACATAAGAGACATACTACATGATTGTTTCTAATTGCTTTTATCACTTTCTTACCAGCATTTGGACCCAATGGAATGACGTTCATTCCAAATGATTCTCTATATCTGATCATAAACTCGAAAAGTTCTTCTGGTTGCTGTGGCTCAACGACAACAGTTACTTCAAAGTTAGGCCGGCATGTCAACCATCGCCCTGCCCATTCCCAGCCACCTAGATGAGGCAGAGCCAGAATTGGTCCCGGTCCTTCAGACCAGGCATCTTCTATATGCTCGAACCCTTGAACAGTGAAGCCGTAATCAATCTGACGATCTGTTAATGACTGCATTTTTGCTGAGTCTGTCCAATACTGAGCGTAGCTAAGAAACGCTAGTTGCGCTTTTTGTTTTAATTCTGATTTAGTAATTTTCCCTTCATAAACTCTCTCAAGATTACTTTCAACGAGAGTCCTCTTATCAACTGAAAATTTGAAAGCTGCTTTAGCTGATGCATTTCTAAGCACTGCAAGAAAACGGTCAGGGATCACCTTTATAAGGCTTGATACTGACTTATAAGCGTAGACGACTAACTTCTCTTTGAGCACTTAAGGAGTGTTTGGTTTAGGGGACTGGTTTAGTTGCGCAGTCGCCTGCTTCCAAACCTTTATGAAACGTTGAATAGCCGTAATAATTGTGAGGATAAGCATTACCCAAAGAACAGGTATCAATATGTTATTAATTAATAATCCCAAAGCGAGAACAATGAATCTCTCAGCTCGCTCCATAATGCCTCCTTTGGCATCAAACCCAAGTGATTCAGCTTTAGCTCGTTGATACGAAATAAGCATGGCAGCGCCCATTACTGCCACAGGAAGCATCATTATTCGCCCTGGTTCGTTAGAGGCTAAATACCAAGCGATCCCGCAGAATAAAAGTATGTCTGTGATTCGATCGCTCACTGAATCAAGAAATGCCCCTCTAACAGATGAGGTTCCGCTCGCTTTAGCAACTGCACCATCAAGGGCATCTGGTAAACCTGTAAGAATTAGAAAGATAAAGCCCAAGAATAATCGGCCTTGACCTATCAGAACAGACCCTATTCCAGCAATAATTATTCCTAACCCTGTCAGTGCATTAGCTGAAATACCAATCCTACTGAGAGCAACACCTACGGGATCTAAAACCCTGTCAACACCTTTTCGAAAATTCCCATCAAACATTTAAACCGTCCAGTCTTGAGACCCTACGCAACATTAGCATCCCAAGTCCTCATTTTGGTTACGTAGTTTGTTTTGTGGAGGAATCCCAGTCTTCTGGATTTTCCTCTACTACTGCCTCATGAATTACCTTGCTGTGGGCATCAATTAAGAGGACGGCTCTCTGCTTAGGTATTAGCTCTGATGAATACGCCAATATCCTCCAGACGGGTCGACTTCTTAACCCTCTCCACATCAACTGGGCTGAGCAAGGGCCTATGTCAAAGCCAAGCTTTTCCTCAGCAATTTGCAATGCCTGCCTCTCGTCGATCTCACATTTAATTGCAGCTAGAAAGTTATATACACCAAAAAGCCAAATTCCTATTCCCGCTATTAGGAAGCCCTCATTAACAAGAGGAGATTTTTTGCAAATTAAGAATAGCGAAACAAAAACTATGCCTGATAGAAGATATAGATACCCAGCTAATTTCCTTTTGTCATTGTTGGGAATCTGATATTCGCCAGTCCCGTAGTTGGGGTCTAGATCAGCTGGCAATGAATCTGCATGTATCTCTGAATTTGTCATTGCCCTATTGTAATTCCAGTTTTGATGATGTAGCAATCAGTGGATGGGCCAAGCTCGTTTGAGTCTTTTAAAACTTGAATCAAGAGTTTCAGGTATCATTCTCGCTTCAGCAACTGAAGTTAGAAAGGTTGTATCTCCTTCCCACCGTGGTAAACAGTGGACGTGCAGATGTTCAGGGATACTAGCCCCTGCCGCTCTCCCAATATTCATTCCGATGTTCATTCCATCTGGCCCATAAGCAACAGTGATGGCTTTTACGGAATCGTTGATGATACTCCACAACTCAGTGCTTTCCTCAGTAGTTAATTTGGCGAGGTCAGGAACTGCCCTTTTTGGCAAAATCAAGATATGCCCGCTTACGTAAGGGTATTTGTTTAATACCGCAGCACAATGATTACCTATATGGAGTACATAATTAGATTCGATGTTCTCCTTATCTGCTAAAATATTTTCAAAAACGCTACTCGAATCAGGCGATTTTGTAAGTTCTTTACTTCTGGTTTCGCCTGAGACATACGACTTTCTCCAGCCCGCCCATAGTACCCGTAATCGAGATGTTACAGGTTCTGTCATATTTGGCTTTTTGCTTCATCGCTTAGTGCTTGGATAAAATCATCAAGCGGAACTCCTCTTTCGACTTCTCCTCCTCTTGGGTTCACCCCAACAGTCTGTGACTCTATGTCCTCACCTCCTACTACTAGGACATAAGGAATCTTTTGTGATTTGACATCCCTTATTCTCTTACCGAGCGAATTAGTTGCTCTCTCTACATCAACTCTAAAACCTTCTGTACGAAGAACTTTCTCTACCTGTTCTGCATAAGTCTCGTGTTCTTCTGCAACTGGCAATATTGACACTTGTAGTGGCGCAAGCCATACAGGAAAAGCCCCTGCATAATGTTCAATAAGAACGCCGAAGAACCTTTCTATTGACCCCATTAAGGCTCTGTGGATCATGACTGGACGTTTACGCTCCCCAGCGGAGTCAATATATCTCAGATTAAATCTATCTGGAAGATTAAAGTCCAACTGAATAGTTGAGAGTTGCCAAGACCTCCCAATAGCGTCACAAACATCAATATCAATTTTAGGCCCATAAAAGGCTGCATCGCCTTCTTTAATTTGATAGGACAAACCTTCCCTTTCAAGTGCCTCAACGAGAGCCTCAGTAGCTGTGTCCCAGATCTCGTCAGAACCTACAGATTTTTCAATATTTCTTGTCGAAAGGTTGAAAGAGAAATCGTTGAATCCAAATGCTGTCAGAACTGACATTACGAAAGCCAGCAGATTCGAAATTTCAGCAGATAAACCCTCTTCCGTGGTGAATATATGTGCATCGTCTTGAGTGAAGCCTCTTATTCTCATTAGCCCATGGAGCGTGCCTGCGCGTTCATATCTGTACACGGTGCCTAGTTCAAAGAGTCGTAAGGGAAGGTCACGGTATGATTTTGTTCCAGCCCGGTAAATCAAACAGTGCATTGGGCAATTCATTGGTTTCGGATAATATTCTCCATTATCCATTTCCATCGGTGGGTACATGCCTTCTGAGTAGAAATCCAGATGACCGCTGGTCCTAAATAGCTCTGCATTCGCCAGGTGGGGCGTGTAGACAAATTTATAGTCGCCATCTTCATGCCGTTGCCGACTGTAATCTTCCATTAATTTTCTTATGGCTGAGCCTTTCGGGTGCCAGACAGCCAGTCCTCCACCTAACTCCGATGGGAAACTAAGTAAGTTTAGTTCATTGGCTAGTTTGCGATGATCTCGTTTCGCTGCTTCCTCTATGCGATGCAAGTGTTCATTAAGCTCTGACTTTGTGGCCCATGCAGTTCCATAGACCCGTTGGAGCATTTGTCTCTTTTCATCACCTCTCCAATACGCACCAGCAACGCTCATCAATTTGAAATGAGCTATTTTTCCAGTTGATGGAACGTGAGGTCCTCGACAGAGATCTATAAAGCCATCTCCGTTCTGATAATAGCTTATTATTTCTTCACCATTCATCTCTGATTGGTCAGCGGCCTCAATTATTTCGCACTTGTATGGCTGGTTAGAAAACATTTCAAGTGCCTGCTGAACACTTGTCTCACCTCGAACAAAGGATTGGTCTGCCTTTGTTATTTCACGCATCTTTTGTTCAATGTTTTGCAGTTCATCTTCCTTTATTGCTACTCCTCCGGGGATATCGAAATCATAGTAAAAGCCATTTTCAATAGGTGGCCCAATAGCAAAAGTTGCGCCCGGATAAAGTTCCAAAACAGCTTGAGCTAAAACGTGCGCAGTGGAGTGCCTTATCGTCTCTAAACCCTGATCCATTTGTGAGGTAATTATGCTTACCTCTGATCCATCCTCAAGAGGAGTTACAAGGTCAACTTCTTTTCCGTTCACCTCCGCTATTAGAGCAGATTTGGCAAGACCTCTCCCGATATCTTGAGCTAAATCAGCTGCTGTTGCACCCTCCTCTAATTGCCTTTGGGAACCGTCAGGAAGAGTGATCGTTATAACTGGCATGAATGTATGTTACCGATCAGCGAAAGGTAATTCTGTGAATATCCCGAGTTCTTTGATTTAAGTTTTGGCAAAAGATCGTTTCTAAGTGCATTATGCACCTATGTTCACGCCTAATAACTTCGCTGCTTCGGAAATACCATCCCCAGCCATTGCATGTTCATCAATCACTTTGACTGCCGTTTGAGTATCCAAATCATCGTCCAGGCAATTTCGGACTTGCTCTAGGCCTGAATCTCCTGATCCAGCGTTTATCCAAGATTGCAATCTTAGGTCAGCTTCATCCATCAAATTGGAGGTCCATGCCCATGATTTTCTGTAATGGTGATTTATCAGAGCCAATCTTATTGCCCTGGGGTCATATCTCTTCCTAAGTTCCGAAACAAAAACAAGGTTTCCTAAAGATTTAGACATCTTTTCTCCATCCATTTCCACCATTGCTTGATGCATCCACAGCCGGACAAAGGGTTTACCTGTTAGCGACTCAGATTGGACGCGTTCACATTCATGGTGGGGGAAAATTAAATCAGCTCCTCCTCCATGGATATCTATTGTTTCAGATTCGAGCTCTCTCATTGCGAGTACTGAGCATTCGACATGCCATCCAGGCCTACCGGGGCCCCACAAGCTCTCCCATGCAGGCTCATCGGGAAGTGATGGTTGCCACAAAACAAAATCTAATGGGTTACGTTTCTTTGGGTCTTGGGGGTTGCCACCTCTCTCCTCGGCGAATTGCAACATTGTAGATTGGTCAAGGCCGCACATAGCACCGAAATCTTCCGATTTTGATACATCAAAATACACGTAACCCTGAATATGGTAAGCATCACCGTTTTCCAAAAGCTTGGAAACGAATTTTCTGATTTCAGCAATTGCAGATGTCGCTCTGGGCTCGCTCCAGCATGGAATCATTTCAAGAGCCCGCATATCGTTGTTGAAACGGTCAGTTTCTTTCGCTGCTAAATCAAGATAGTGAATGCCAAGTTCTCTAGCTTTACGAAGAATGTCATCATCGACGTCAGTTACATTTCTGACACACCGTGTTTCATGCCCAATGTCCCTTAATCTTCTCTGCAGGACATCGTAAGTAACGTAAGTAGCTGCATGCCCAATATGAGTAGCGTCGTAAGGAGTAATCCCGCACGTGTAGATAGTCACTATGGGACCTGGCTTGAAATCCTCAATGCTGTTTGTTGCCGTGTTGAAAATTCGCATTTACTTCACTGTGATCTGGGTTTAGTAGCTTCTATAGAATACAACAAGTTGAACTAGGTGTATGGCTACTCTAGACCAATGATACTAACGGATGAACGAGTTTTATAAAGTTTATTGAGTTGGAGAAGAACCGCTGTAAATGCTTCAACAGGAGCAGCGTTTGCAAGGCTCCCGCAGTCAAGTCCGCGTAAATTACTCATTTTCCCAACGATTTCTATTGTTTCGTTTATTGCGGATTGTTCATCAGCGCAAACCAAAACGTCGCCTTTCATCGGGGTATCTATCTCTCCTAGTTCCTTTGCTGGAAGGTGCTGAAAAGCCATTGACACTCTGGAAGTTGGTATTGCGGCTTGAACATCAGCTGCAATTGAACCCCTAGGTGGGTATAGAGCGTGGAATTCATTTCCTACTCGCGCTAGGGCATTCGCCATGCATATAACTAGTTTTCCAGTTAATTGCTTCTTAAGTGCTTTTGCGGTTGGTGCACAAGAATCCCATGGAGTCGCTAGCACAACAATTTCTGCTAGCGCAGCCTCTTCATTACTAACTCCTTTGAGCTGGTAACCCCTATCTCCCCAAATATCTATCAGCTCGTCTACTATTTCTGATGCTCTTCCTGACGACCTTGACCCTATTTCTACTTCATACCCTATCGAAGCTAGACGCAGGGCCAATCCCCTGCCTGCCGGACCTGTTCCTCCTACAATACCAATTTTCATGACTAGAACATATCGGAGAACTCCTCCAATCCAACAAATTTGCTTGTAATTATTTCTGAGAATGACTTTAGTAACCCTGAATAATTGTCCTGCTCATGTAATCTCTTAATGGAGTCGACGCATTGGAGTAGAAATGGGAATATTACAGGATAAGAACATTTTGATCACAGGAGTTCTTACCGATACGAGTCTTGCCTTTGGCGTAGCCCAACTAGCTCTCTCAGAAGGCGCCAACATTGTTGTAACTGGTGCTGGCCGCGGATTGCGACTTACAGAGAGGACTGTCAGAAAACTTAACGGCGAAGTCGAAGTACTAGAGTTCGACGTCACTGACCCCTCACACGTTTCAGCAATCCACGATCAACTGAAACAGAAATGGACACAAGTTGATGGGGCGCTTCATGCCATCGGTTTCATGCCAGAAGTAGGGTTAGGAGAAGACTTCTTTGCTGCGAGCTGGGAAGATATCTCCCCTGGCTTTAACATTTCTGCTTATTCTCTAAAAACTGTTGCTGAAGCCACCGCTCCTCTTATGGCTAATGGAGGATCAATAGTCGCTTTGGACTTTGATGCGAGGTTTGCATGGCCTGCTTATAACTGGATGGGTGTCGCTAAAGCAGCTTTGGAATCAGCATCTCGGTATCTCGCTCGTTCTCTTGGGCCCGACAACATCAGAGTAAATTTAGTTACTGCTGGGCCCATAAGAACAATGGCGGCAAAATCAATTCCTGGTTTCAAAGAATTTGAAGATGCCTGGGACAGTAAAGCTCCCTTGGGTTGGGATGTGAAAGATTCTTCAGCAGTGGCTCGTGCTTGTGTAGCATTTCTCTCTGATTGGTTCCCAATGACAACTGGAAGCATGATTCATGTGGATGGCGGGTATCACGCTATCGGTGCTTGAGGATTGCTTCATTTCTATTAAGAAGAGACCTTATCGGATTCATCGATTATTTCTCCGACGATAGCTTCAACAACATCCTCAAGAGTTGCTATTCCAACAAACTCGTTCGGATTTCCCCCAACTAAGGCAAAGTGAATTTGGGTTTCACGCATCTCTCTTAATAAATCATCTAGCGTCTGATCGGGAGAGATGATCAGAATCTCTCGGGTCATCTCACAAGTTAGCTTTAAATTGCTACTTTCTTTTTCATAGTGAAGAAGGTCTTTGACATGGAGAAAACCCAGGACAGTTTTTCCTTGGAGCACCGGAAGGCGACTATGCCCGCTTTCGATTGCAGTCTGTATTACATTTTCGATTAGATCTCCCTCTGATACGTTAATTACGTTGATCCAAGGAACTATTACAGAATTTATCGTTTTGTCCTGGAAAAGAAGCGCACCAGCCAAAATGTCATGCTCTCCTTGGTCAAGATCACCACCTGTCTTCACCTCTCCTATCAATTTGTGCAACTCTTTTGCCGTATAAGCATTTCCAAGCTCATCAACTTGCTTGATTCCAAAAGGTTTCAGAAGCAAGCTTGATACTTTATTAAGAAACCAGATTATTGGTCGGAAAAGAATTACGAATGCCCTATGGGGTCGAGCTACTTTACACAATACAATTTCTGGATTAGTCAAAGCGAGGTTTTTAGGAACCATTTCGCCTATGACCATGTGGATGAAAACAACAATGAACAGAGCGAAACCAAAGGCTAAAGCGTGAGATAAAGTTTGGGGTAGGCCTAATGGATCGGCAATAAAATTTTCTATTATCTTTGCAAATGCTGGCTCTGCAACGAGCCCTAGCCCCAATGAAGTAATAGTTATACCTAATTGAGCTCCTGATATCGATAGAGGAAGATTCATCATAAGATCCATGCCTATTTGTGCAGACTTGTCGCCGGATTCTGACAGTCTTTGCATCTTTGACCGTTTTGAGGTCACAACTGCAAACTCAACAGCTACAAATACACCATTAAGGAGTATCAACAAAATAGTAATAAAGATTGCCAGCAGTGTGATGGTCATTAAAGTTTCCCTTGAGTACTGCTCTTTTGACTGTCGTCAAGAGAATGAAATGGGGGGCTAGACAAACGAATGCTCGCTATGCGAAATTTTTCCATTTCCAGAACTTCAATTTTCCAATGTTTGTATCTAAAGACTTCACCAACACTAGGAATTCTTTGCAACTTGTCAAGGATAAAACCTGCAATTGTTTCATAAGGTTTTTCCCCAAACTTTAACCCACATATTTCTTCAACCTCATCAAGTCGAAGAGTTCCAGTTAATACAAAAACACCTTTATTGTTTGTTTGTTGTGGCCGTTCAGTTTCGTCATACTCATCTTCAATTTCGCCAACTATTTCTTCGAGGAGATCCTCAACGGTCACGAGCCCCTCAGTGCCCCCATGCTCATCAACCACTATCGCTACTGGCCTTCGCAACTTCCTCATATCAGACATAACAGAAATCAAATCTCGGGTCTCTGGAACAGCAATGACATCAGTCATCACCGAAGTAACCTTTACAGTTGGCCGTTTCTCAGGAGCAATGGAGAGAGCAGATTTTACATGAGCGATACCGAGAACATTATCCAAGTCGCCCAGCGTTATAGGAAAACGGGAATGGCCTGTTTCTAGACTAAGCGATATGAGGTCCTCAATAGTTGATTCTGCTTTTAAGGAGTGTAAAGCCACTCTTGGAGTCATCACATCGTTTGCTTGTTTTAGAGCAAACTTCATTGACTTAGATAGAAGATCTACTTTTCTTTGACCAAGTGTTCCTTCCTCAGCAGAAACTCTTATGGCTAGGTCAAGGTCCTCAATACTTGGAGTATGATCTAACTCTTCTGTGGGCTCGACTCCAAATGATCTCGTTAGCTTGTTTGCTGTTGCATCACTAACATAAATCAAAGGCTTTGCGAGAAAGCTATAAACTTTGAAGGGTTTTGCAAGTAGCCGTGCCATTGCAGTCGGCTTAGCTATTGCAATATTTTTAGGTATCAATTCACCGATAACCATTGTTAGAAACGTCACTAAACTTATAGCAATTATTAAAGATAACGATTGACCAACCCTATTTCCGAATGAATCCACCAACGGTTGTTCAATAAGTTCAGCCATCGTTGGCTCGGCAATGAATCCAAGTACTACAGCAGTCACGGTTATGCCCAGTTGCGCACCAGTTAGATGATAAGAAAGATTTTTGATTAAACCCAGAACAGTTTGGGCGGACCGTGACCCGCCAGAGGCTTCTTCTTCAATTTTTTTTCTGTTGCTGGCTACTAAAGAAAATTCTGCAGCAACAAAGAATGCTGTCGCTAACACCATTGCAGCAATTAAAGCCAGTCCTGCTTCAGTATTTATAGGGACTCCTTTGGAAAGTTCCATGTTAGCCCGTTCAAGGTTATTTACCGAAATATCCATACTCAACCTTGATTCACCCAAGATGATTACCCCTACGATCACTTTGTGAATAAGCTTTTGGTCTACCGTGTACCAATAAGTAAGTAATTAAGCGTTCAAAATGATTGAATCACAAAAGCACAAAATGTCTCTTAGCCACCAGCCTCCTAAGAACTCAATAAATCCTGATACCGGCCTTGGGTGGGTCAAACGACTTCTACCTGTGGCTCGCTCGCATCGCAAATACCTGATTACTGGCTTAAGTGTCGGCGCATTAGCCCTGATACTTAACGTTGCAGTTCCAGCTATCGCAAAAGAAGCTATTGATGCAGCTATCGGAAGTAGAATTAGCGACCTTACGATGTGGGCAATAATTCTTATTATTGTAGGTGTAGGCCGATTTGCAACGGGAGCCTTGTATCGAATTTCACTATTCAAAGTCGCTTGGGGAGTTGAAACAGATTTGCGTGCCCTACTTTACAGCCATTTGACAAAATTAAGTTTCTCCTACTTTGACAGGACCCAATCAGGCCAAATCATCTCTAGGGCAAACAGTGACATCAGATCTATACAGGTCCTGCTTGCATTCGGCCCGTTAATAGCTATGAGCATAATTTCTTTTATTCTTGCTTTCTGCTTCATGCTGACACTCCACGTCCCTTTAACGCTGGTTTCCTTGTGTACGTTACCGGGTGTCTATTTCTTTGGCCAAAAACTCAGACACTCTGTATTTCCTCTAACTTGGGTTAGTCAGGCTCGCTTAGCTGAATTGGCAACAATCGTCGATGAAAATATTAATGGGACGCGGGTTGTGAAATCTTTTGCTGCAGAAGAACAGCAGGTTACCCTACTTCAGAAAGCTGCTCGACATATCGAATGGGTTAATGTTCAAACAATCAAAGAAAGAGCGAAATTTAACCCAATTATTGAAGCACTGCCAAGAATAGGCATGGCAATAGTGCTTTTGTATGGGGGGCTATTAGCAATAGATGAACAAGTTTCAATCGGTGCGCTATTTGCATTCAATGCTTACGTCATAATGCTTCAAGCCCCATTTAGAATGTTTGGATTTTTGCTTCTACAAACACAAAGAGCATCCGCTTCCGCAAGTAGAATTTTTGAAGTACTTGATGAGAAGCCAGAGATTTCTGATCTTCCATCAGCAGTCGAACTGAACAGAATAAAAGGGTCTATCACCTTTAAAGGAGTCAACTTCTCATACAAAAACTCAAAAGACCCAGCAGAACGAGGCGACAATAATCCGCAGAACCAAATCATCTCATATTTAAATCTCCATATTAAAGCAGGTGAAAGTGTAGCAATCGTTGGAATGACTGGTTCAGGAAAATCAACAATTGCTCGCCTTCTCACTCGTTTCTACGATGTTGACTCTGGTTCTATATCAATTGATGGCAATGATATTAGAAATATTCGACTTAACTCCTTGCGTCAAAAGATAGGTATTGTATTCGATGAGCCTTTTCTCTTCTCTACAAGCATTGGCGAGAATATTTCGTATGGTAATCCCAACGCATCGGATGCAGAAATACATGAGGCCGCAAAGAAAGCGCAAGCCTATAATTTTATCTCAGATTTAGAGGATGGCTTTTCCACTGTCGTCGGAGAACGTGGCTACACGCTTTCAGGAGGTCAACGTCAAAGAATCGCTTTAGCAAGAAGCTTGTTAGAGAAGCCAAACATTCTAATACTTGATGACGCAACAAGCGCTATTGACGTAGGCGTGGAGTCATTGATACATGACGAACTGAAATCCAGTTTAAGAGATACAACTACAATCCTCATCGCTCAGCGTGTCTCTACAATCGCTTTAGCAGACAGGGTTGTTCTACTTCAAGATGGAGCAATTACAGATGAAGGTTCCCACAGTTCTCTACTTGAGAGGAACGAGTTATACGCATCAATTATTGCAGAAGGCACTTCGAGAACAAGCGAGGAGGCAGACTAATGGGATTCGGCCCACCGATTGGCTTTGGAGGAGCTAATTCTGTTACCTCGTCACGAGATGCAGGGCTTCCTCATGCTGGCGTCCCTGGCCATCTCCAGGATGAAGTAAAGCGCGTCCTAGATCAGGAGCCATTTCATGATCCTCAGCCTCTAGATTTTAAATATTTCGTACAGGCCGAAGACGCGTTCACATTACGTAGTTTCCTAGGAACTCATAAGTGGAAGTTAGCTTTCGCAATGATGCTGGTGATAGGCGAAAGTATTCTTCTCCAGGCTGGGCCTTTACTAACGAAATTCGGAATCGATGAAGGGGTTGTTGAGAAAAACAAAGGTGTTCTTGTCATAGTGTCATCAATCTACCTTTGCAGTATTTTGCTTCATTCACTCAGCGCATGGTACCGGATCAGGTATACCGGTTCATTGGGCGAAGGATTAATGAAAGATTTACGCGTTAAAGTCTTCAGCCATCTACAAAGACAATCACTTGACTTTTACACAAACGAGAAGGCAGGCGTTCTGATGACTCGAATGACCAGCGATATTGAGGCTTTATCTCAACTATTCCAGGAAGGTTTAGTGAATTTTGCAGTACAAGGTCTAACTGTCATAGTAATCACAATTGTTTTGCTTTTCCTCAATTTAAAGCTTGCACTAATTACACTTATAGCTGTTATACCTATAACAGTTCTTTTAAGTCAGTGGTTCCGAAGTCGATCATCTAACGCTTACAGAATAGTTCGAAATAGGATAAGTGAAGTCTTATCAGACCTCCAAGAAAGTTTGGCCGGCATACGAGTTATTACAGCTCATAACCGAAGAGAACATAATGTAGTTCGTCATATAAATATCGTAGGAGAGCATAAGGAGGCAAATTTAGATGCTGTTAAAGCTGCATCCGTTTATACTCCAGGGACAGAAGCCATAGCGATCTTCGGAAGAGCTCTAGTTCTCATAATCGGTGGACGTATGGTGGTGAAAGGCGAGCTTGAAATAGGCGAATTGACGGCTTTCTTATTGTATTTGGGGGCTTTTTTTACACCGATACAAACATTGACCCAACTCTATAACGGCTATCAACAAGGGCAAGCTGCAGTATCTAAATTAAGAGATTTACTTGGAACATCTCCTTCTGTCCCCGAAAACCCTTCGGCGCAACCTCTACCTGAAATACACGGTGAAATTGTGTTTGAGAATGTTGACTTCTCTTACGTTAAGGGTACCCCAGTTCTGAAAAATATAAATTTGAAGATTGAACCTGGAGAGACTGTTGCGGTTGTCGGTCCGACAGGAGGGGGAAAGTCAACTATCGCTAAACTTGCCACACGGTTCTATGACCCTTCCAGCGGAAAAGTCACAATAGATGGATTTAATATTCGTAATGCCGGACTTAAATCACTTCGTGAACAAATAGGAGTCGTTCCGCAGGAACCATTTTTATTTGCTGGATCTATAAGGGAAAATGTAGGATTCTCTAAACCTGAGGCATCAGATACTGAAATAATCAAAGCACTTGAGGCTTCAGGGCTTATGCCAATGGTAAATTCACTTCCTGATGGCATTAACACTGTTATCCATGAGCGTGGTGCATCACTCAGTGCTGGTGAGAGGCAGTTAATTGCGATAGCCCGAGCATTTTTATCCAAACCCCGTGTTCTAGTATTGGATGAAGCTACTTCTAACCTTGATTTGCAGTCTGAGAGTCAAGTAGAAGATGCATTAGACGCAATATTAAATGGCAGGTCAGCTATTATCGTCGCCCACCGATTGGCAACCGTCATGCGAGCCGACAGAATTTTAGTCGTGGATAACGGAAGTATCATCGAAAGCGGAAGCCATGAAGAGCTCATAAACTTAAAGGGATCATATTCACAAATGCATTCACAATGGCAGAAATCGTTTCAGTCTCATGATTCCTAAAACCATTTTGAAACTATCCGATGTCACTCTTAGACGCGAGAACAAGGCTATTTTGGACAGTATAAATTTCCAAGTTCAATCAGGGGAAAATTGGGTAGTTCTTGGTCCAAATGGTTGTGGCAAAACCTCGCTTCTCCGAATAGCATCACTTTTTGAACATCCTAGTTCTGGAGTTGTATCTGTACTTGGCAAAACCCTGGGCAAGACGGATATAAGAAAAATTAGACATTTAGTGGGGTTTACTGGACATGGGATTTCTCAGCTACTTCGCCCAGATTTAGAAACTGAAGTTGTCGTTATGACTGCGAAATACGGGGCCCTTGAACCGTGGTGGCATACCTATACAAATGAAGATAGAGCAAAGGCTAATGCCCACATGAAAGCAGTTGGAGTAAACCACCTTGCAAAACAAAAGTTCGGAACCTTATCGTCAGGTGAAAAGCAAAGAGCACTTCTCGCTAGGAGCCTTATGAGTGACCCTGAACTTCTTCTACTTGATGAACCGGCATCAGGACTAGATCTCCCTGGAAGAGAAGAGCTTATTAATTCATTATCGGCTTTGACATCCGATAGCCATGCGCCTCCGATAGTCATGGTTACGCATCACGTAGAGGAAATACCTTCAGGTTTCAGCCATATCTTATTTATGAAGAATGGTTCACCTATTGCCTCTGGTCCTATCTCTGAAATATTAAATACAGATAACCTTTCTAAATGTTTTGGCATCCATCTAGAGATAAGAGAATTTAATGGTCGTTGGAGTGCGCAAGGAAAAACTAATTAGAATATGTCCGGCTGAATGACTAACAAGATGCCATCTTGAAGGGAAATCTCACCGAAAGAAGCCACGATTTCGTTGCTCAATCCAAGAGTCGAACCAGAGCTTATAGTCTCGTTATCAAGATCCCATCGAAACCCTGATAGACACACTCCTTTTGCTTCCCCCGCAAATGGAAAGACTGAGACTAATTTATTAGCTGCCGGTTTCACCCTATAACAGTCCCTTACAACCTTTATGTAGGAAGTTGATACAAAAGCATCGCATGATAACTTGGCAGTTGCCTCGGAAGTCATAGCGGCAAATAAGCCCAATAGATGATCTATTCTCCCGCTTCCTGAATCAAGAATCGTGATCGACCCGCAGTTTTTGCTTGCATGCATCAACGTCAATTCGAGATCAGATTTGTCCTTATCTTGGGGATATGAAATCAACTGGATTGAGTGCTTTTCTATAAGGTCCAAACTTGACGCCGAAATAGAATCTAAGTCACCGATGACTAGATCAGGTGTAATTCCTAGAGATAAAGCATTATCAAAACCCGAATCCGCAGCGATAACCAAATCAATGTCTGGTAAGTGAGTTAACACTTCCTTATTAGCGCAGGGTCCCCCAGTGATAATTAAAGCATTTTTGACCATTTTGTTTGAGCACCTAAAACTAACTAAGTGCCAAGCTTATCAGACCTCATAACCAGCAAAGCAACAAGGAACCCTAGAATGCCCCCAACCAAAGCTAGCCATAACGAGGAACCAGCAGAAAAACCTATCGATGCAAATAACATAAGAGATACTAAAAATCCGCCTAACCCAGAGAGCGGATAAACCAAACAACCCAGATTTGAAGGCTTTGAATTGGACATACAAGTAACTCTACAGCTTGTCATACCTTCTCTGAGAAACGCTTATCCGATCTTTCTTTCGAGCCCCTTCTATCTCAATATAGGTTGTTACTTCTCGGTACCGTAACCCCGCCTTAGCTGGTCTCTCTTTTTTTGATTTTGCCCTTTTAGAATTCTTTCCTGGAGCCCAAAGAATAAAGCAAAGGGCTCCACCAGCAACGATATAGAATAATGCCCATAGTGAATTACTCCACCCTTCTGCTACCGAAACAGTTACCTCATAGAGAAACTTGTTCTTTGAGTCCTCTAACGAACCTGCTAACTGGGGAGCTATTGCAGGGGTTTGTTTTACTAGTTCTAAGATTTCGCTAGGGAACTCTTGTAGTGAATCGATTGAGTTCCGATACCCGCTATTGAACATTGATCCAGCTATTGCTATCCCAATAACTGCACCTAATTCTCGCAGTACATCGTTCAAGGCAGAGGCTACCCCTTGCTTTTCATATGGTAGCGACGAAACGAGTATCTCAGTTGCAGGCGGTGAGGCTAGTCCGATACCAGTTCCGTAAATAATAGCTACTAGTGCAAAGTCTCCGAAATTGCTATCAACTTCAAGTTGAGTTCCAATGAAGAGAGACAGACAAAGTAAACAAAGGCCAAGAAATCCTACAAACCTAAATCCGAATTTCTTCGTCAAGGGGATAGCTATTAGGGATGCAGGGAAAAGACCAAGAGCTGTTGGAAGGAAACTCAAGCCGGTATCAAGCGGTCCATACCCAAGGACATACGAAAGGAATTGCACAGCAACAAAGAAAAAGCCAAATGCAACAGTGAATTGCACAAGCAAAGAGAACGAACCAGAACGGACAGATCGATCTTTGAACACACGCACGTCTATTAAAGGCTTCTTTGTTTTTAATTCCCAAACCACAAAAGCTATAAGGGAAATTCCTCCCGCTATAAAACAACTGAGGATCAGTTCCGAATCCCAGCCTTTTATAGGGCCCTCCATAATGGCAAAAACAAGTCCCCCAATAGCTAACAAAGACAATAGCGCTCCAACAGGGTCAAGGTTTGATTCGTCTGGCGATGATGAATTTGGGAGGAAAGCCCAGCAGAATACGAATATACAAGCTGACAAACTACCCATAACGAGGAAAACCGATTCCCATGAGTAATTCTCCATTAATGCACCAGAAAGAAGAACTCCTGATAACCCACCAAAGAAAACAGATGCCGTCCATATAGCGACTCCGCGTTCCTTCTTATCAGCAGGTAGGGTCGTTGTTATTGTGGATAATGTAGCAGGAAAAATGAACGCTGCTCCTATGCCGCTGAGGGCACGGAATGCTATGATTAATTTTGCTGGATCAGCTTCTACAAAGTCTAAATGCTCCGTAAACAAAGTTGCCAGATTAGCAATACCTAAGATAGCGACTCCGAAAAGTAGTATTGATTTGCGACCGAATTTATCCCCTAAAGCCCCTGCCGGCAACAAAAGTGAGGCTAAGAAAAAAGCGTAAATATCAACCATCCACTGAACATCAGATTGGCTTGCTCCCAACTCTCTCGATAGCTCTGGTAAAGCCACGTTTAGTGATGAAATATTTGCAACAACCAACACTGCTGCCAAGACTGTGGCCATTAAGGTCAGCGTCGGATGTGATTTTTGAGCCCTCATTATCACTAGTTTCTCAATTTGCCCCTGCAATCTGGTGGATGCGAAGTGGAAACCCGAATTAAGAGCTAATGCTGATACTTTGGTTGAATGGAAGGCAAGAACCAGCTCTTAGAAATCAATTTAGGTGAGGACCCTACTAGATGGGAAAACATCGGTTTTGTCATTCGTAATGAAGGCTTAGGCAAGTCAACCCTGATAGGAAATACAAGATTAAACTTCATCAACAGTCCGGCATCAGTTGGAATAGTTTCAATTAGCGTCGCTGGAATCGTCGGAAATGTAGATTCGCTTACATTTCAATCACCACAGAGTATTTCGCCGGTCCTCGAAAGACCTGCCCACCCAAACCGAGTAAATCGAATTGATCATTTAGTCATTAGCACTCCTAATCCTGGCAAAACGACAGCTTCGCTAAATAAAGTAGGGATAGCATTAAGTGGGGTTCGCAAATTCGGGAATGCACCTAATCAAACTCGTCAATCTTTTTTTTGGCTGGGTGATGTGATACTTGAATTAGTTGGACCCGACGTAGGCACAGAAGGTGGCAAACCAGCATTCTGGGGACTTGCATTAGTCTCATCAGATATTTACAGAACAAGTAAATATCTTGGAGAATTATGTACTCCTGTAAAGGATGCTGTGCAAGCCGGACGAAAGATAACAACGATTAAAACACGCGACCAATCTATAGGAACCTCAGTAGCAATAATGTCTCCTCACAAACATTGCGACTAGCCACAAAGTGATCACTGCTCATATTTGGATTACTATAAGAAAATGAGTGTAGATAAACTCTTTGATCTTTCTGGAAAAGTTGCAGTTATCACTGGAAGCGGTAAGGGGATCGGAGAGGGCATCGCAAAGCTTCTTTCTGATTCTGGAGCAAAGGTAGTGATCTCTTCACGAACAAGAAATGATATTGAACAAGTAGCCAGTCAAATAAACGGTAGTGGTGGCACTGCACTGCCTGTAGTGTGCGATGTGACAATTGATGAGCAGGTAGAGTCTCTTGCGCACTCAGCTATTGCAGAGTTCAATAAAATTGACATCTGGGTTAATAACGTTGGAGGAAGCACAGGTCGATCTCCGCTTAGGGACCTCCCCCGAACAGACTGGGATGAGACAATAGCTTTAACTCTGACTTCCGTGTTCGTCGGCTGCCAAGTAGCGGCCAGAAATATGCGGAGTGGGTCCATAATAAATATTTCTTCAAGATCCTCGTGGGGTGCTGTACCTAACAACTCACACTATGGAGCGGCTAAGGCCGGAGTTAATGTCCTTACGTCATCGCTGGCCCATGAATTAGGCCCCGATATAAGGTGCAATGCTGTAGCCTCCGGAGCCGTACCAACCGAAATCTTCTTCAAAGTCATGAAACTAAAACCTGAAGAATTGCCACAATACGCCAAAGAGACCGGAGTCCCTTTGGAAAGGTTAGGTACGCCTAGGGATATAGCGGGAGCTGTTCTATTCTTATGCTCTGAGGCATCCTCTTGGATGACTGGTGAAGTGATAACAGTCAGTGGCGGTCGTTAAGAAGCGTATTGTGGCTGATTGAGAGCAATGACATTATCGAGCAGTATGGACTTTTGATCTTCTTTTGTGAATTCTTTTATCTCCATGATGTAGTCAAGTGGTGCCGGCATTCCTTCTATATGAGGCCAATCAGAACCAAAAACTACCCTTTCAGGTCCCATCAGGTCTGCAACTTCGTAAGGGTCATCTTCCCAAAATGGATTTATCCAAACATGTTTCTTAAATAAGTCTAAGGGGTCTTCTTTGAACCACCCCATGAGTTTATTCTTTTGCTGAGGTAGTTTTCGGAAAAGGTCAGGTAAAAAAGTCGAACCGTTCTCAACGGAGACTATTCGCAAATTTGGGAATCGCTCATACATCTTTTGAAGCGACATCGTCATCAGCCAATCCAACGCTGCTCTTTCTATATTAAATGCTTTTATCGACGGTGAATACGAGGCTCCGCCGCCAAAATTTGCACCAAACCCATCCTCGGCATAGCCCTGAGAGGAATAGCCGCTATCACCTGCGTGAATAACGAGTGGAATACCTGATTCATTTAGCAGGTTCCAAAATGGGTCGAACATACTGTCAGCTGGGGACTTATAGCCATCAACAGTGAGAACCGCTGCAGGACGCATGCAGATTACAGTCGCACCGTTATCAAGTGCTGACTTGAGTTCTTCAACGGCAAAATCAACATCACATAAGCTTATATAAGGAGCTGCGAATATTGTATTTTTATAATTGAAACCCCAATCTTCATTCAACCACTGATTAAAGGATCTAAATAAAACCTTTACCGCATCAATATCATGTTTGAGTAGTTCTTCATAGAGGACACCTAGTGTTGGGAACAGCCAAACTCCGCATAGACCTTGTTGCTCGATCTTATCCAACCTCACGTCTTTGTCGATATATTCTTTCGGTAGTCGCTCTCTGTCCTTTAACATTTCTAAGGGTGATTTACCAGTAGGGTTTCCTCTGAAATAGTCGTGGAGTGCTCCTGGTTTGGCGATTGGGTCCCAAGTGGGATTTGCAACTGCCAAACTTAGCTTTCCGCCAACTATGTGATGCTTACGCCCATTTATTTCGCACCACTGGACGCACCGCCTTTGCCATTCTCTTGGGACATGACGTGTGAAAGCATCTTCAGCTTCATAATAATGATTGTCACAATCAAAAGGAGCATAATCTAATTCATCCACCTTTCTAGTTTAGCTTGTGTAATGTTTACTTCTCAAACTCAACACTTCAATCGGTTATATCGTTCTTCATGTGGTTCGCCGCCATCAGGAAATACTCTGACATAGCTTCATCTATCTCTTTATTTGGCTTCATCTCTTTGAGTGCAAATCGCATGCTCGCAAGCCAAGATTCCTTCTGTTCATCACCAATGACATAAGGCGCATGGCGCATCCGTAACCGTGGATGCCCGCGCCGTTCAGAGTAAGTAGAAGGGCCACCCCAGTATTGAATCAAAAAATCTGCAGTATTTCTTTTTGAGTCTGTTAGATCGTCTGGATACAAATCACGAATTTCATTTCTCCGGATTACATCCTCATAAAAGTAGTCAAGGAGCTGGTAGAACCATTCGCTTCCTCCCACACGGTCGTAAACCGTATTGCCTCGACCAACCCAAGTTACTTTCATATAACTATTTTACTCCCTTAAAGTTTAGGAATTCAGCTACGAACTGCAGATATTTCTATGGCTAATCTAATTGCCTCATTGACTGTTGAAGCGCTGAGAACTATTTCTCTGCTCTCTTTACTGACAAACCCAGCGGAGACTTGAAAGTCAAGGAAACTAATTATATCTTTCCAGAATTTACCATTGTCAAGGAGCACTACCGGCTTATACGTTTGATTTGTATGCATGCCTAACTTTGTCCATGTAGCTGCTTCAAAAATTTCTTCTAATGTTCCCATACCACCAGGAAGAGCTATGAAGGCATCAGCCAAGTCGTACATCTTTTCTTTCCGCTCATGCATATTTGCAGTAACCACCAAAGACGTTATTCGAGGGTGGGCTATTTCGCGTTGGGCTAGTGTCTTCGGAATAACGCCGATAACATCTCCATTATTCTCCAGGGCTGCATCAGCAACTAAACCCATGAGTCCTACCTGCGCACCGCCATAAACTAACCGTAACCCATTACCAGCAATTTGTTTGCCCAACTCTTTTGCGAGTTGTTGGATGTCCTCATTGACTCCATCTTTGGATGCGCAAAAGACGCATACAGTTATTTGTTCCACAGATTAAAACTACATTAATCATCACTGCTTCTACTAATCCCCTGATCTCTGCCAAACTAGGTATATGGGTAAATTAGTTGCTCTTGATATGCAGGCGAGCGATTTATTTTTGACTAATCTTCTCAAAGCTTGGGATAAAGGGTATTCCGTATTCCCTCTTGACCAACGACTACCCCAAATTAGAAAAGAAGAGTTAGTCAAAACTTTCGGCGTATCTGAAATTATCAGCATCTCAGGTAAACATCGGCTCGATGGTTGTTCCATGGAACCTGATGATGCTCTAGTGATTGCAACCAGTGGAACGACAGGGAACCCAAAGGGAGTTGTCCTAACACACACTGCAATAAGAGCTTCATCTCAAATAACTTCATCTCAACTGGGCGTTGCAAACGGATCAGATGAATGGCTTTGTTGTCTGCCTGTCTCACATATTGGAGGTTTCTCAGTTGTAACTAGAGCTCTTCATAATGAGGTTAGGCTTCGAATGCATGAAAAATTTGATGCTAAGCGTTGCGAGGAAGCAGGAAGAAGAACTTCGACGCTTGTATCTTTGGTACCGACTGCATTAGAGCGGGTGAACGCTTCTTTATTTCGTAAAGTTCTAATTGGTGGATCTGCAGCTTCTCAGTCACTTCCGAAAAACGTGATAAGAACATATGGCCTTACTGAAACAGGAAGTGGCATTGTTTACGATGGCGTTCCCCTACCGGGTGTAAAGCTACAGATACGTGATGGGGAAATATGGGTTCAGACCCCCACTTTATTTAACCGTTATTTAGGTGATGATGTCCAAATGAAGGATCTCCAATGGTTTGCAACCGGAGATGCTGGATTTGTTGATAGCAACCAGAAACTTGTTGTAACAGGAAGACTGGACGACGCTATCATCACGGGGGGAGAAAAGGTTTGGCCAAACTTAGTGGAGAGTGAGTTAAACTCGCTTCACCTATTTACTGAGCAGGTGGTAGTTGGAAGAGACGATTTAGAGTGGGGGCAAGCAGTTACAATCGTCGGGGTTCCCCTAGATCCTTCTATTACCATAGATATTAAAGAAATTAGAGAGAAGTTAAATCAAGTTTTACCGAATTATGCGTTACCTAAAGCTATTGAAATAGTTGATGAACTTCCACGGAATGCAGTAGGTAAGATTTTACGAAACCAAGTTTAATTTCGGGTCAAAATAGACTTTTCCACTTTTCGGTATCAAATAATGCATTTGTTCATTCTTAAACAAACTGGCAGTTCCTAGACCATGTGTGACATTAGGAGCGACATTTGCAGCTAAAGCACACCATGCTTGGAGTGCGGCAGGCCCATCATAGGTAGACGAAATAATGGTTTGGATATTGCTCTTGCGAGCATACGAAGAGATCTCTAGCGTTTGGTTTATACCGCCAATCAATGATGGTTTGATCACAAGAAATTCTCCTAGGTTCTCTTGGATTACCGCTTTCCCATCAGCGATTGAACTCCATAAACCATCGATAGCAACCGGTACTGGAACAATATTTCTCAACTTCTCGAGATCTTCCAGACTTGCGACTGGGTCTTCAACATATTCCAATCGATCACCCAGAAGCTTCCTTGCCTTATCTAAAAGGGTAACAGCGTATTGAAGAGACCAGTTACCGTTGGGGTCAAGTCGAATTTTTTCGTCATCTCTTACCAACTCTGAGAGCAGTTGCAACCTTTCTTCATCATCGCTAAACCCCAATTTGACTTTGAAAACTGAGAGTCCTTTTGATCGTGAAACTTCTATACTTCTTTTCAAAGTTCGCTGACTTGACCCATCAAGCAAGGCATTAACATTGACATTATCTGGGCCCCCTCCTAAATGCTGCAGAAGAGATCGGCCTTGTTTGGAAGCTTCTAGGTTCCAAAGTGCCATGGTAATAGCTGATTGGACTTCTTTGGAGAGTTCAGAAAGTGGAGTTTCAGAATTCTGGTACCCTTTAAGTTGAGAGAGAGCCTCTTCTGTGGTGATGTTTGACCATCCATGGAGAGGAAGGACTTCCCCCACGCCAGAAAATTTATCTTGTACTGCGATGACAATCCAACCTTTTCTAGAATGTATTTTTGCTTTTGATGTAATTATTGGTTGATTCAACTGATAATGGGCTTCCTCAATATGTATCATTTACCCTCCAATAAATTTATTTATTGCATTAGCAGATTCTTCAGGCTTCTCTAGATGGACTGCATGACCTGCTCCATTTATTATTTTTAGCGTTGACATGGGAATTATTGATTTCATTCTCTCCCCTATCTCAATATATTTTGCATCATAGGCTCCGACAAGAATCAACACAGGAATACATAGTTCATGAATCTGATTCCATAGTGGGTTCATAACTCCTGACCCCGACGCTCGAAGATGATTAGCTAGGGGCATAGGTTTTGTTGTCAGCCTTATGCGCCTTTGCTCTAATAACTTTTCAGCTGGTAATCGTCTTTGAGAAGAAAAAATAGGTTGTTTCTCCCAAAAGTTTATGAATTCCAGAATGCCTCTATCTTCTAAAAGCGCAACCTTACGAACGTCATCCAAAGCTCTTTGATGTCGACTGGCATCCTCTTGTATTCCGGGAGTTCCGCCAATCAAAGTTAGGGACCGAAGATCATTCTTATTTTCTATTGCATAACGAAGAGCCAATCGAGCGCCCATGGAGTAGCCGATTAAATCGAATGGGGTTTGCAAAGATTCCTCAGTTATCTTATGAATCTGACTAGCCATAGCGTCAAGCGTGTAATGTTTAAGCTCATTCGGAGATGGACTCTTTCCATGACCTACTAAATCTGGAATGAGATATGGAGTACTCAAGTACCCAGCCAATTCCTGCATGGATTGATTATTCCCCAAAAGACCATGCAAGATTATGCCTGAAGCATCCCGTGGTTTTTTTGAAAGATATAGCGGAATAGGACTATCCGTCATTCTTTCTATTCCCCTTTAGCGATTTCATGGTCAAATGCTTCCCTGATTGACCTTAAAATCCGTACCGTTGCGCTTGTATCGCTTTGATAGTAGATAATGGAAAGACCGGTTTTGAGCATTGACTTTTTAACGTCTGTTATTAATTCACTAATTGATACCGGAGTAGAAATTTCTATCCCTAATGACTTGAAAATATTTGTAAAGGGAAGATCTGGAGATGTGAGGAAATATTTTTTAAATTGATCTTCATTGATTTCATTATTTATGGGAAGAAAAGAGAATATTCCACCTCCTCCATTATCCAACATCACTATTGTCATATCAGCCTCTAACCGAACTGCGGCGAGGATTCCTCCGAAATCATGTGTTGTAGCTACATCACCGATGATTGAAACTACTTTCTCCTCAGAGCCAAATGATGCACCTAAAGACGTCGAAATAATTCCGTCTATTCCATTTGCACCTCTGTTGCATAAAGTTCGATAAGCAATTTTGTTATTTTGAAAGCCCAGTTCGGCATCACGAATAACCATTGAATTGGACAGCATTATCTTAGAGTTGTCTTCTATTGCTTCTATTACAGCACTTACAATAGAGAATTCGTTCCCGTCATCGAGTAATTGTTGCTGAATTGTGTATGAAGCAATTTCGTTACCATATTTCCATCGCTTCAACCAGTGAGAACCTGATCTTAAGACGTCTTTTTCTTGGGTAAATACATAGAAAGGGTCACCGTGGTAGGTCTCGGATATGGCATTACTTGAGTCAACCCAGTCAGTATTGGGTGATATCAGAATGTGTTGTTTCGGGGGATTTTCGGTCAGCCATTCTTTATATGCTTTTGAAGTAGGTGCCAAACCAACTTGAACTACAACATCCAAAGAACCGAGTAGATCAGAAAAGAGATTTGATCCACATAGTATCTCACCTGTTGTGACGATTGATCCTGCAGATGCCCTCCCTCGCATTTGTGAAGCAGGGTCGGCTATGACTGGCCAACTCGCTATTTCTGAAAATCGGCCAATTTGTTCAATCGTATCGCTACTTAAATCATTCGGCCCCACAGATATCAAACCGTTTTCATATTCCCCAGCTAACTCAATTAATCTTTGCGCTCCAGCTTCACAATAATTAGGACTATTAAACGGTTTTAATTTAGCCTTTGGAACTTCTAAGTCCGCCGGAGGTTCAAGCGGCTTCTGCAGAGGCCAATTAAGGTGCACGGGGCCACCGGCGACAACCGACCTGTCCCAGGCTCGTAGAGCTATATTTTGTGCCAATTCTAAAGACGCATTATTTGGGACTGGTAAATCATAGAACCATCTGACGTTCCCTCCATATAGTTGAACTTGGTCGATCGTCTGACCAGCACCCCACTGCCGTAATTCAGGAGGGCGGTCAGCTGAACAAATAACCATAGGTGTTCCAGAATGATTTGCTTCGATAACAGCTGGTAGGTAATTTGCTAAAGCAGTTCCAGATGTGCAGACCAGTATCACTGGAGCATTAGTTACCTTGGCATTACCAAGTGCATAGAAACCAGCAACTCGTTCATCGAGAAAAACTTTTACATCTAGTCCCGTTACATCAGCTGCTAGAACTAGAGGTGTGTTCCGGGAACCAGGCGAAACTGCTACTTCTCTGACCCCCAGTGCTTTCATTTCATTAAAGAAGCGTATCGCAAAGGGGTATGGAGACTGCTGATGCAAATTATTCCCTGATTTTTTGTTCACACTAAAAGTGTAGGAGAGAAAGAGCAATATTAGCTATGTTTAACGATTCCTATCCTTCTATCAAGAAGATGACGGCATTACGATCAAATTGTGCATCTTGCAGAATTAGAAGGCCTGTTGGGCAAAGACCGTGTATATCAAGACCCCGATCTTGTTCAATCATATAGCAATGATTGGACGTCAAGATATAAAGGTTTTGCTCCTGCTATTGTTTTCCCCCAATCGACTATTGAAGTATCAAAAGTTTTGAGTTGGTGCTCAATGAATCGGGTTGCTGTGGTCACCCAAGGTGGTAATACTGGGATGGTCGGCGGGAGTGTCCCCTTAAATGGGGAATTGATCATTTCAATGAAAAGAATGAACAACTTAAGTATCTCAAATACCAACAAAAACCACATACAAGCTGAGGCAGGAGCAACCATTTCAGAAATTCAGAATTTAGCTTCCTCACACAATTTAGTTTACGGAGTTGATTTTGGGGCAAGGGATTCAGCCACCATCGGAGGGACAATTGCAACTAACGCAGGAGGTCTAAACGTTCTTAGGTATGGAACTACGCGTAACCAGATCGTGAGTGTTGAAGCTGTTACAGGAGCAGGAAGAATAGTGGGAAATTTAAATGGTCTAGAAAAGGATAATACCGGATATCACTTCCCTAGTCTATTATGCGGTAGTGAAGGTACGCTCGCTATTGTCACACAGGCCAAACTACGTTTATGGCCAAAACCAGAGGAGCGAGTGACATTACTATTTGGATTGAATACGGTTCGGGAAGCGCTTGAAATAACCGAAGCCTGCATAAAATCTAATGGAAATATATCAGCCTGCGAACTTTTCTTCCAAAAGGGGTTGGACCTTATCAAGGAAGTTTATAGTCTACACCCGCTTTGGGAAGACAAGCATAGTACCTACCTTCTCTGCGAATTCGCTGGACCTGGAGGGATAACAGATGAATTATTAGATGGAGAGATAGGAAGAGTTCTCCAATCCCAAGAGTCAGTTCTAGTAGCGACTAATCATAATGACAGCCAAAGACTATGGCAGTATAGGGAACTCCATACTCTTGCCATATCCTCAAAAGGAATTCCTCTGAAACTTGACGTGACTTTACCTTTACAGAACCTTGAGTATTTTCTAAATAAAATTGAAAGAAAGTGTCAAGAGATAAATCCTGCATGTTCGCCTTACATATTTGGTCATTCCGCCGATGGAAATATGCATCTTAATATCTTGTATTCAGAACCCACCGTTAAAAAGATGGAAGAGAAAGTACTAGAGTTCGTTGTTTCTCTTGAGGGAAGTATCTCTGCAGAACATGGGATTGGTCGAGCGAAAGCGCCATATCTGCACCTACAGCGTAATGAAGCGGAGATTGAACTTTTTAGAGAAATAAAGAAAGCCTTTGACCCCAAAGCTATCCTTAACCCAAATGTCATTATTTCATCTGATAACTAACGATTAGATGAGACTCATCATTAAAGAAGTAATTATCTCGTGAGAAGATATTATTTGAGGAATAATGTAGTCTAAGCGAGTCACTGAAAAGGGAGGAAATGATGATGAGTGGAGGAGAGTCTCAAATAGAAATCTGCCCTTCAATCCTTCCAGCGGATTTTAGTCGTTTAGGCGCAGAACTGGAAACTTTAGAGGAAGCTGGAGCAGATAGAATCCATTGGGACATAATGGATGGAAATTTCGTTCCGAATCTTACAATTGGTCCTGACACCGTTGCATCTTGTCGCAAAAGTGTTTCTTTACCTTTCGAAGCTCATCTCATGGTAGAGGACCCAGATCTCCTATCACCGATGTTTATTGAAGCAGGTTGTGATCTTATCATGGTGCATGTTGAATCTGTTCGCCACCTGGACAGAACCTTGAATGTCATTTTAAGTTCGGGAGCAAAAGCTGGTGTAACTTTAAACCCATCAACACCAATTGAAAGCATCTCAAACGTACTGCATTTAGTTGACCAAGTATTGATTATGTCAGTTAATCCCGGTTTCGGAGGTCAAAAATACCTGTCATCACAAGAAATCAAAATAACTAGATTAAAAGAAATGGTTAATGAGCAAGAGCTGTCTATAAATATTGAGATAGACGGTGGGATAAATGAAAATACGATCGCTCAAGCCACGCATGCTGGAGCCAATGTCTTTGTGGCTGGAAGCGCAATCTTTAATCACCCTGACGGACCTGGTAAGGCGATTCATGATCTACGGAAGATTGCGTCCGACGCCTAAAGCATGCGGAAGTTCATTTGTGCAACTCTTCTGCTCCTTCATCTACCTGCTGGTTGCACCCAAGAAACCCCAACTGACCCGCTAGCGTTCTGTGCAAATTTCATTGAAGTCGCTCAACCAAATGCGCCTTTGAATAACTACGGATTTAATAATATTGAGAGTGTTGAGAAAGCAATTCAGGACCTTCAAAAACTAATGAAGGAACCCCCAGATGAGATAGCTGAGAGCGCAGAGAAAGTGGTCAATTTATATATAGAGATACTCGATGCCCTCTTAGCATCATCACCTGATAATAGACCTACAGTCCTTCTTGAATTCCAAAATAAAATTAATGACAGTATCGGGTCTATAGAAGATTTTGAGGATTATGGTGAAAGCGTTTGCGGAATAGATTTTGAAACTGAATCGCAGTTTCCCACGACGGAAATTCCATTAGATCTCAATAATTAATTCGTGAAATTAATCGACCTCTCCACGACTTGTGATGACGTGATCTACAATGCCATATTCCTTTGCTTCTTCAGCTGTAAACCATCGATCTCGGTCCGAATCAGCTTGAACCTGTTCAACCGTTTGCCCAGTATGTCCAGCTATCAACTCAGCCATTAATTTTTTTATATAACTAAGTTGTTCTGCTTGTATGGCAATATCTGACGCTTGACCTTGGATTCCGCCAAGTGGTTGGTGCATCATGATTCGAGCATGCTTTAATGAGTATCGCTTACCCTGTGCTCCTGCCCCGAGAAGAAACTGCCCCATTGAAGCTGCTAAGCCTAAGCTTAAAGTTGCGACATCCGGTTTAATCAATTGCATGGTGTCGTATATGGCCATTCCGGCAGTAACAGAACCACCAGGCGAATTGATATACAACCAGATGTCTTTTTCCGAATCTTCACCTTCCAAATAAAGCAATTGTGCAGTTATTTCTTTTGCAATATCATCGTCAACTTGATCCCACAGCATAACGATACGGTTCCTTAATAACTGTGAATAGATATTGAATTGTCCAGCTAAACGAGAAATGTCGTCAGATGCTTGAGTATTGATGTTCATTGTTCCACTCCAGTCATGGTTTCCTGTTTTGATTTTAGAGGTTTTATTTATCTACGCCATATTTTATTATTTGTGTGCGCCGGGTGGGACTTGAACCCACACATCCTAATGGACACAGGGACCTAAACCCTGCGCGTCTGCCAATTCCGCCACCGGCGCTTGGTTCCGTAAGGGTATCTAAAATCTTTCGATAATTTGCAAACTCCATATAGTTATTGTTTCCTAATCTGCAGGCCTAAAAAATGGTGGTGATATGATGTCTGCCTCCCCTTTAACAAATAGGCCTGCGGGCGCTCTACCAGTGGCACGCTTTACTCCCGTTGGTTCTATAAAACCAGATGTAGCTTTAACTTTACGAGAAAAGTTTGGAGCATCAATAATGCTTCTCCAGACTGCTTCATAAACGCGACGTAGGTCAGAAATAGTAAATTGCTCGTCTACAAACGCTGTTGCAAGAGTGGTGTACTCTAGCTTTGATGCAGCTCGTTCAAGACCATCCCGAAGCATAGCAGCATGATCGAAAGCAAGAACTGGGCCTTCCTCCCAAGTTAACTGCGAGTTAAATTCGGGAAGATCATCTACTGCCCAGAATCGTGCCGAGCGAGCATCCGAACCTGCTTTTGGAGTGCCTGGGTCAGGCATAAATGCTAGATAAGCCACAGAGGTAACTCTCATTTTTGTGTCTCTAGCATCCCGCCCTGGAGTGGAATATGTCTGCAATTGCTCTAGGTGCGCAGGCTCTGCTGCAAATCCAGTTTTCTCAGCTAGTTCTCTTAATGCAGTTTCATGTATTGACTCTTCTGGATTCAGATGACCTCCAGGTAGAGCCCAAGAACCGCCTTGTGGTGGGCTTGCACGCTCAACTAGTAAAACAGCTAATCGTCCTGAGCGTATGGTCAATAGGATCACATCCGCTGTTACAGCATTAGGAGGATAATCTCTTGGCTCGTAGTTTTTTACGAAATCGATATCCTCTTCTGATAAATCCTCACCGTGTTTGTTTCTATGAATTGCCATCAGTGAATGACCTCCACACCATGTGATCTCATTTCGTCGGAAACCTTAACGATTACCTCTGGTAAGACAGCTGCGGATAAGTGAGCTAAAACTCTTGTATCAAAACCATTCTTAGCGCTATCAATTGCCGTAGCTTTTACACAATGATCAAATGCTAGACCTACGACATCAACATCAGTAATAGATTCCGAGTCAAGAATTTGTTTCAAGCTCCTTTTATGGTCATCAAATCCTTCAAAACCTGAATAAGCCGCCTGAAACATGCCTTTTTTTACAGAGTAATTTATCTTTCCTTTGATATTTGCAAGTTCATGATGCAGGTCGGCTTCAGCAGTCCCAGCAACACCATGATCTGGCCATGAATCTTTATAATCCGGATTTTCAGAAAAGTGTGTGCCTGGGTCTATGTGCCAATCTTGTGTGGTGACAATGCAGTCATAGCCTTGATCTTGAGATAGGAAATCTGCAATTTCTCTTGCTACTGCATCCCCTCCGCTAACTGGCAAAGATCCCCCTTCACAAAACGTAGGTTGGACATCAACTATGACAAGTGCTCTGTTGGATTTAGTCATTTATGTTTTCCTTTGGATAAAAAATGCTAGGAATCGCAGGCTGATCCCCGATACGTAATTGAATTGTTTCAGGAATTTCAGATCGAATTTTCATGAGATGATTTCGTGAGTCTTCCACGTTGGGAATGTCAAGACTTTGACCCAAGTGCATAATTTGGTTTTGGAGATTTCTGTAACCGTTGGACGGCAAAGATTCTTTTGGTATGCCATCAGTGAATATTGATTCTTCTATTGCGGTACCATCGTAATCAACTTTTCGTTTAGCAATTTTTTTTCCTCCTCGAGAAATTTTTCCCTTTGATTTCTTTTGGACTGTCCTCATTGCATTATTTGAATAATCATCTTCCACGGCTACCAGTTTGTATACAAAACCAGCAGAGGCTGCTCCAGACCCTGTAACTAACTTGTGTCCAGATTCAAACGCGTCAATAGGTGCGTGCAATAAATTTTTTATTTTGTACTCATCTAAATCGCCTGAAACCATAATCTGCGCATGTGGTGCTCCGAGTTTGTCGAGAAGGACACGAGCTTCCTTTGCCGCAACTCCTAGATTACCTGAATCGATACGTATTCCTTTCAATCTTGAATTTGAAGCCCTCACTGCATTCCTAATACCCGAGTCGATGTCATAGGTGTCTACAAGGAAAATAGAATCAACCCCTAAATACTGGGATTGTGCTTCGAATGCCTCTAATTCTGTTTGGAAGGAAAGTGTAAAGGCATGAGAAGCCGTCCCCGAAGTAGGTATGCCCCAAATACGTCCTGCTTCTAAATTAGACGTAACATCAACTCCACCTATATATGCCGCTCGAGCCGCATTAACTGCCGCATCAGGGTCAATACGTCGAGAACCGGCCTCCATTACAAAACGTCCTTCAGCAGCGAGCACTACTCTAACTGCGGCAGTTGCAATGGCAGAGTCAAAATTTACGATTGACAAAAGGAGTGTTTCGATAAGTAAAGCTTCTCCTAACTTTGCTTCAATAGTCATAACGGGACTGTTCGGAAAATATGTTTCACCTTCGTGATATGACGTTATGTCGCCCGTAAATCGGAAAGAAGATAGATACTGCTGAGTCTTTTTTGAGACTATGTCTTGGTCGGATATAAACCGCATCATGTCATCATTAAAATAGAATCTCTCTAAATGGGACAGCACGCGATTACTTCCGGCAAAAACACCAAATGATCTTCCAAGTGGAAGTTCTCGTGCAAAGACTTCGAACACTGATTTTTTTTCAATCTGGTTAGATTGCACAAGAGCATCGAGCATCGTGAGCTCATAATGATCAGTATGGAAAGCATATGATTTCTGTTTGTTATACATGTTCAAGTCCTAGGATACGACTCTACCATTATATATAGTCAATCTGACAATAAGTATTAGCAGGTTATTGACCGAAATAAGCACTAACTTCATAGAGTGACACTTGAAGAGCCCCCTACTGAAAACAAGCGGACCTTTTGGCGCCCAACTGGCGCTGCAGCTTCTGCAATAGCGCTTGTGGCATTACCAGGTTTTCTTTTCGGAGCCTTTGCTCCGGAAATAAAGAAAGAACTTTCCTTTGGCGATACTGAACTCGGTGCAATCCTCACCTTTGGTTATCTAGTTTCAAGTATTGTGATGTCGATAACTGGTGGATCTGCAGATAGAAATGGACCAAAACGTGTTTTGAGGTACGGTGTCACCATTGCGTCATTAGCTGCATTTCTTACAGGTTCCCTAGGAAACTCGTTTTTGTTACTTATGTTGTTTATCGGCTTGAATCGAGTAGCTGAGGGAATCATTCACCCTGCTACCAATACCCTAATTTCATCGTCCGTTGTTCTGGAAAGGCAAGGTATAGCAATGGCTGCGAAACAATCTGCTGTTCCTTTTGCAACGGCTCTCGCAGGTTTTGCTGTTCCTACTCTTGGAGTGGTTTTTGGGTGGAAGGGAACTTTTTTGGTTGTTGCATTACTTGCATTTCCTGCATGGTTCATGATTCCCAATGCCCCTTTTGTAACGAAAAGTGCTTTACCATCTCGTCGCGAAATGTGGCGACTACCGCACCTTCGACTCCTCGCGCTAGCAGGAGCATTCTCTGCTGCTGCTGTCGTTACCGTCTCAGGGTTTCTTACGACATCAGCTAAAAATGCTGGATATAGCAACGGAACTGCTGGACTAATCCTAGGTTTAGGTGGTCTTCTGATGATTTTTTCTCGACTTACTTGGGGTTTTTTGGCTGACCGTTTTCAATTTGATCGTTTTAAAGCGGTTTCTGCGTCACTTTTGATTGGTTCATTGTCCTTTGTACTGTTCGCCATTGAGACGAAGGTATCTATGGTAGTTGGATCAGTATTTATTTTTGGAATTGGCTGGTCGTGGCCCGGCTTAGCTTTATTAGGCATCATTGAACATCATCGTGATGAACCAGGCGAAGCAACAGCGATTGTCCAAACCAGTATTCGTATTGGGGCAATGTTTGCCCCTTTAGGCTTCGGGTTGATCGCAGACTCTTTTAATTATAGTTATGCGTGGCTTTGTTCACTTGCATCTGCCTTGCTTGGGAGTTTGTTTATGTTTTTAGCGAGTTCAAAACTACCTAGTTCAGAGGCGAAGTAAGTTCCGAGTATCGTTTCACCAATTAGGCGATAACGGAAAGCATCGATGCGATTGCATTCAGGGCTCGACCTCTATGACTTATAGTATTTTTTTTTGAATCACTAATCTCTCCAAATGTCTTTCCTTCCATCTCGCAAGGAAGAAAAATTGGATCATACCCAAATCCCAAGTGTCCACTCGGGGCTAGTGCAATTCTGCCGGTGACTATACCCTCGGATGTTATTAATTTTTCATCTGGCCATAAAACTACAATGACAGTCCGGAATCTTGCTCCCCGTTTCTCTAATGGCACCTCGGACAATTCCTTCAACAATTTTTCAATATTGTCACTTGGTTCTGCATCCATTCCAGCGTAACGGGCTGAATGGACTCCTGGTCTGTCATCCAAAAATTCAACTTCCAATCCAGTATCATCTGCAATTGCCGGCATGCCGGTAGCCCTCATTATCGCTTTAGCTTTTAGGAGAGCGTTACCCTGAAGATCTGGGGCGTCTTCGACAATTTCTGGGATCACACTCGGACGGGGCAATAGTTCTACTTTGCCAGAGAGTATTTGTACCATTTCCTTATACTTATGAGGGTTTGCAGTTGCTGAAACTAACTTCATCTGTGTTGTAGCGGGGTTTGGAGCAGTTCCTTTTGTAGGTCAATTATTTCGTTAATTCCCTTTTCAGCCAGAGCAAGCAATGCTGATAATTCTTCTTTGGAGAAAGAGAACCTTTCTGCTGTTCCTTGCAGTTCAATAAATTCCCCTGATTCGGTCATGACTACATTCATATCTGTATCTGCTCTAGAGTCTTCTTCATAAGGAAGGTCTAATCGTGCTTGACCATTTATTATTCCAACAGATACCGCTGCGCAAGCCTCACCAATAGGATGCTCACTAATCTGTTTCCGTGCTTGAAGTCTAGTTAACGCGTCATGAAGAGCTAAGAATCCCCCGCAGATGGAAGCCACTCGGGTGCCTCCATCTGCCTGAAGGACATCACAATCTACGGTTACCTGACGTTCTCCTAGCTTTTCCATGTCACAAACCGCCCGCAATGAGCGCCCTATGAGTCGTTGGATTTCTTGAGTTCTGCCTTTGGGGCCTTTAGTTTCTCTCCTGATACGTTCCGGAGAGGACCCAGGTAGCATAGAGTACTCTGCAGTAACCCACCCGGTTCCTGTCCCACGCATCCAACGAGGAACATCCTCGTCAATGGAGGCGGTGCAAAGAACGCGTGTATTTCCGAATGCTACGAGTAGCGACCCGTCCGCCATTGTCGTGAAATCCCTTGAGAAACTTATCTCTCTTAGCTCATCTACTTTTCGTCCATCTGTTCGTCCCACTCAATGACTCCTTTTCTTTAAGCTATAAATTCTTTTCCAACACAAGCTAGTGAAATTTCACCTTTGAAAGCTTTGTGTGCCTCTTCAAAGTGTTTTTCGGGGTCTTCACCAGGGGCAATGTGTGAAAGTACTAATTTCCCTACATCTGCATTTTGTGCCATCAATCCTGCTTGACGAGCAGAAAGATGAAGTATCTTTTCTGCTTCGCGATGAGCAAGAAATGTTGATTCAGCTATCAGTAAATCTATATCTTCTCCAAGCGAATTAAGATCCCACTCTGGACCTGTATCCGCAGAAAAGACCATGGTCGATTCCCCTACATCAACTCGGGAAGCCAAAGTCTCAACATAATGGTCAGTCCTTGACCATCTCCATTGCTGATCGGCTATTGTAAGAGATGATTCGTCACAAATCACATTGCAATTAAAGGACTCCTCAATCTGCTCGCACATCATTTTTGCTAAATCCAAAGTTCCGACTGTCCCAAAGACTGGAATAGGGTCGCATAGTACATAGTGACGTATGGCGTTGTATACCACAGGGAGTTCCAGCCAATGGTCCGCATGTTCGTGACTAAGCACTATTGCTGTCAGGTCAGATAGGCATATGTGTTCTTGAAGGTTCGATAAAGTTCCTGGCCCTGCATCCAACCAAACATTTGCTTTGGGACTCTGCACAAGAAAACCTGTACATGCACCGCCTGCTGTCGCGTAGCTTCCGCTACAACCAAGTACAGTAATTTTGAGGTTGGGGGGGCTCACAAGTATTAACTCCAATTATGGAATATTGCTTTTTCTAATTCAGGTCCAAATAATTTCTGACCTTGCTCTGCAAACCAAGATACATCTCCTGAGGAGATAAAAGTTCTCTTTCCTTGATTTATATTTGTAGTTTTGAGATTCTTTTGCTCTAAAGATTTTGCGACTGCGAATGCTGTTTCATCTGCAGATGATACTAATACGACTTCATCGCCCACAGTTGCCCCTATGACTCGGGCTAAATATGGGTAGTGAGTGCATCCAAGCAGAAGAGCATCGACTTGGGTTTCTATAACTGGAGCGAGGAGGCGGTCCGCAAGAATACGTATTCGCTCTCCAGCGAACTCTCCGCGTTCAACGAATTCCACAAAGCCCGGGCACGCTATGCTTATGAGTTCTATTCCTTGGGTATTGAGCCGATTGATAGCGTTGTCATAAGCTTTACTTTTTATGGTTCCAACTGTTCCGATAACACCTATTTTCTTTGACTTAGATACTTCCACGACTGCCTGTGCCCCTGGTGCTATTACCCCGACAATGGGAATTTCTTTGGACTGTCGCAAATTATCCTCTGCTGCTGCTGATGCGGTATTACAGGCAATTACTATCATCTTCACATTGTGTTCTTCAACAAGTAAATCCGAAATTTGTTTTGAATACGCTTCAACTTTTTCTAGAGGCTGAGGTCCATATGGATATCGTGAAGTATCACCGAAATAAACAATATCTTCCGAGGGAAGTAAATCTATTATGGCCCGAGCGACAGTAAGTCCACCGAAACCCGAATCAAAGATCCCTATTGGCTGATTGCATGACACGTATATAATCGTAGAGGCATTTTTTAGAATACAAGAAACGTTCGTTATAAGATTTCTAGAGAAATTAGAAGTAAATAATTGAGTCAATTGATTTAGCAACATCGTCTAAGTCTCCAGACCAAGCTCCTGTTGACAAATATTTCCAGCCTCCATCACAAACTATGAAGACTATTACCCCTGTTTCGATTTTCTCTGCAGTTCTTATGGCACCAGCGAGAGCGGCCCCAGATGATATCCCCGAAAAGATTCCACATTCGGAAGCTAGTCGGCGAGTGTTATAGATAGATTCATGTGGTCGGACAATTCGCTTTCCGTTGAGGACTTCAAAACCCTTCCAATTCTCAAAAACGGGAGGTATAAATCCATCATCCAGACTTCTCAGTCCCTGCACGGCTTCACCTGATGGAGGTTCAACAGCAAGAATCTGAATATTTTCTTTTTGCTCGCGGAGAAAAGTTCCCACTCCCATAAGCGTTCCGGAGGTTCCTAGCCCTGCCACAAAGTGAGTAATATCTGGAACATCAGCAAGGATTTCTGGGCCTGTAGTTTCATAGTGAACTAGGGGATTCGATTCATTCCCGTACTGATACAGGAAAACCCAATCCGGATTCTTATCTGATAGCTCTTGAGCAATTTTCACAGCGCCATTAGAGCCCAATTCCCCTGGAGAAGAAATGATTTCTGCGCCCCACACTTCTAACAATTGTTTTCTCTCCACAGAAACATTCTCAGGGATGACAATTTTAAGATTATAGTTTCTCATTGATGCGATCATCGCAAGCGCTATTCCTGTGTTACCTGATGATGGTTCGATCAACGTGCAACCAGGCTTTAGTAGACCATCCATTTCAGCCTGCAGAATCATCGACTTAGCGATTCTGTCTTTTACTGAACCTGCTGGGTTCTGATTCTCAAGTTTTGCAAAAATCTTAACATTTGGATTCGGACTCAATCTTGATACGTCTACTGTGGGCGTATTTCCTATTAGATCAAGAATCGATTGATGAACTGCCATAGCTAATTATGTCGTCTTTTTTTTAAATTGGCACTCTGTTTATGCCCTTATGAACTAATGAAACTAATTTCTTCTTCAGCTATCTCTTTGTTTCTGATTCTAAAACTTCTTATTACCGGTTCTTGTTCTTGCAAAGAAACTATTAAGTAGTGCCATGTCCCTAGTGGGTCAAAGTCTGTTGCGTCTCTAACATCTGTGGGTGATGGGTAGGCATGGGTGTGGGTATGGCTGTGCATCACTCCAATGATTTGCTTACCTTTAGCATCTGCAACAGCTTCAACTTTCATCATTTCTAGCGGGTCTAGTTGGTAGATTATTTCTGATTTTGCAATATTTTTCATTGGATAAAAGAAGTCAATAGTGTTTGTATCTTTATCAGCAGAAAATAGTCCACATGCTTCGTTTGGTAATCCATCAATGGCGTGTTTGATTATTTGGGCTTTAATGCTTTCTTTGAGTACTAGCATTGTTTTATGATACAGCAGAGTTTTGGATGAGGTATGTTGAGGAAATAGCGCTCTTTCCAACCGAGTCACTCTATTGGCGCTAGCCTCAAGTCATTATGGGTAATTCAGGTAAACGCATTGTTGCAACTAATCGTCAAGCTAAGAGAGAATTTGAAATTTTTGACACGATAGAGGCTGGTATGGTTTTGCAAGGAAGTGAAGTTAAGTCTTTACGTAGCAGCCAGGCTCAGCTGGCTGAGGCTTTTTGCAGAATACATGATGGAGAAATTTGGCTGAATTCTTGCCATATCAGTAAGTACGATCATTCAAGTCCGATCTTCTCTCACGAACCAGATCGACCTAAGAAACTTCTTTTACACAAAAGAGAGATCCAAAAGTTACAGGCCCAAGTCGACCAAAAGGGCCTTACACTGATTCCGCTTTCATTGTATTTTAGAAACGGGAAAGCAAAAGTTGAATTAGCTTTAGCTAGACGAAAGAACCTTGTCGATAAGAGACGCCAATTAGCTCAGCGTGAAGCAGATCGTGAAGCCGCACGAGCTATGTCAAGAAGGACAAAGCAAGGCTCTACCGATTAGCAGCTGCCTTACCGGCAATGTATCCAAATGTCATGGCTGGCCCGATTGTTCCCCCTGCACCGCCGTAAACCATTCCTGTCGGCGCAGCCATTGCATTCCCTGCAGCATAAAGGCCATCTATAACGCCTCCATTTAGAGATAACACCCTACAGTTGGCGTCTGTTTTTGGCCCTCCGTTGGTTCCAAGTGCACCAGCCTCGACTTTGACGGCGTAATATGGTGGCGTTACAAGAGGTTGAAGGGTTGCTCGTATTCCTTCCTGTGACTGATCGCCATTGAAAGTGTCGTAAGCGCTTTTCCCTCTTTTGAAATCTGGATCCTCACCTTTAGATGCGAATTCGTTAAAGCGATCAAAGCTGGATTTAAAAGTATTCGGCTCAACGTTTATTAGCTCTGCCAACTCTTCGACTGTTTCTGCTTGATTCATCCAATCAGGAACTCTGTCACCTGCAGGACATCCGGCCACGTCATATAAAGTTTTATGCATATGGTCAAAAATCAACCAGCATGGATTATTCGGGTATTCAAATTTCTGCGGATCAAACGCGTGAAAAACCCCTCCCATGGCATTGTAATTTCCAGCTTCGTTTGTAAATCGTTTGCCATAGCGGTTTACCATAAACGAGTAAGGGCGAGTTCGTTCCAAGAGTACAAGACGAACTGATTCATAACCATATTGCATTTCTCCTGGAACTTTGACGACTGGAACCCACCATGCATTTCGCATGTTTCCAAGTTTCGCCCCTACATTCATAGCCATCTTTAAGCCATCTCCAGTATTTTCTGGCGAACCCGCAGGAGCATTCATAGGGCCCCTGAGGAATGTCCTGACAAGCTCAGTATTCCATTCAAAACCTCCAGTAGCTATGATGACTCCCTTCTCCGCTATTACTTCAACATATTCATCATCTACTTTTACTTGAACGCCTTTCACGCCGGCCTCATCGGAGAGGAGCTTTATTGCGGGTGTGTTTAGCTTGGGTTCGATTCCCAAGTCTAAGAGCGCCCGAAGTAACCCACTTATAAGAGATAACCCCATCCCTATTTGCCCATTTCTAATTCGTTCCTCTAAGACTTTGCGGTCAGGTGTTGACGTTGCTCCCCCTAATGAAGTTTCGGTGAGCATGACCGGGTTCCCCTTTTCTTGACCACGAATTAGTGAAGCCCACTCTCCAAGTTTAGGTAAAGAAAATAAACTATTATCTATCGACCGCCCTCCACCTGGTAAACCACCTGGGTGCTCCGGATGGTAGTCGGGATAATTGTGAATTAGATGAAATGAACAAGGTGTAACATCTTCAATCCACTTGAGCATTCTCGGACCGACATCAACGAATGTAGCAGCCATATCAGAATCTATTTGACCCAACGAAAGCGATTCGAGATACGATAATGCCTCCTCTCGGGAATCTTCAACCCCTGCTTCTTCTTGTAAGTGATTATTAGGAATCCAAATAATTCCTCCACTCATAGCCGAAGTTCCGCCAATGAGCTCAGATTTCTCATAAATACGCACAGAAGCATTTTCATGGGCTGCTGCAAGAGCGGCTGTAAGGCCGGCTGCTCCAGTACCTAAAATTATTACATCACATTGCTCACTCAAGATTTCCCTCCTTTGTTATTGTGTCACAATTACCCGCTATCGTAATAATCTGATGGGTTTCACATGAGACCTAGCAGAATAGCTATTTGACAAGGGGCTGATCGGTTTCGACGTGGCGGTTGTTTCGTCGGATCGTGCGACCGGAGTTGCTCAGACTCCAAAACGGGGCAAACAAGACACGGCAACTCTCGTGTCGCTCTCGCCGCCTAATTTAGGCGCCAGAGAGTCATTGGGACCAGTAATGATTCCCGGGGCCTGACCACTTCAGCCTGGCAACAGAAGTAGTGGTGGACAGCAGGGAAAGACCGCTGACAGTAGGAAAGACTGCTGACACTGGAGAAAGAACCAGCGGCGAGGTCTTATGACCCAACTGACCCTGCAGTGTGGGTGCCGAAAACCACAACCATGGGAATGGTCGTATCGCGGACGATGAATCCGAAACGGACGGGGGTTCGATTCCCCCCAGCTCCACCAAACAAATGATGTTTTCCAACAAATTTTGAGGCATGATTTAATTGCCCTTGTTCATATCTGGATCTAATATTACAACGTGACTGACGTAGTAATCCCTGAACCGAACATTATCCATGGCGAGTTCTGGGTTCGGCCGCAAAAACAGATAGAGGCTGATTTGGAACAATACCGTAACCAATACCCTGTTGCATTCGTACCCGAACCCCAAATGCCTGAAAATTCACCCATTCCGCAGGGAAAAGGAACATGGATTCTGACCAAACACGCCGATATCGCTTTTGCCTCTCGAAATCCAGACATATTTAGTTCAGCACAAGGAATAACCATCCTTGATAGCCCACCTGAGTTTAACGAATTCTTTAATTCAATGATCGCTATGGATGACCCCCGCCATGCGCGACTTCGAAGAATCGTTTCAAAAGGGTTCACTCCTAGAATGCTTTCCAAGCTTGAAGATTCAGTTCAAAAAATAGCGGACTCCATCGTTGATGATGTCTGCGAAAAGGGTGAAATTGATTTCATTGTAGATGTTGCCGCAGCATTACCTTTAAAAATTGTGTGTGACTTGATGGGTATCCCATCTTCCTACTACGAAGAGGTCTTTGACTGCTCTAACGTTATTCTTGGAGCAGGAGATTCAGAATATGTGCCGCCAGGTGGCGATATTCTTTCGGCTATTCTCGAGGCTGGTATTACATTACAGTCAATCATGAACGAAGTAGCTGAGTCTAAAGTCGGAATTGATAGTGATGATTTGACGAGCAAACTCGTCAATGCGGACTTAGAGGATGACAAACTTACAAGTGGCGACTTAGCAAGTTTCTTTATCCTTTTAGTCGTTGCCGGAAATGAAACAACTAGAAACGCTATAGGTTGGGGCCTCAAATACCTCACAGATAACCCAGACCAACGCAAGATTTGGAAAAATGATTTTGAAACAGTTGCTCCCACAGCAGTTGAAGAAATCGTTCGATTAGCCAGCCCTGTTACTTATATGAGACGAACGGCAACAAGGGATATCGTAATTCGCGAACGAGAGATAAAAGCAGGCGAAAAAGTCTGCATGTTCTACCTCGCCGCAAATCGTGATGAAGAAGTATTTGATGATCCGTATAAATTTGATGTTTTAAGAACCCCAAATAACCATGTTGGTTTTGGTGGCCCAGGTCCTCACTTCTGTTTGGGCGCACATCTGGCACGTCGCGAGATCGCTGTTATGTTCCGCGAACTATTCCGGCGACTACCTGATATTGAAGCTAGCGGTGAACCTGATGTCTTAGCTGCTAGCTTCATCCACGGAGTAAAACATCTACCCGCAACATTTACTCCTACTAAATCAACAAATACCTAAGGAGAGGCTATGCCAAATATCCCATTAACATTCGATGAAGTTACGACACAATGGCTCAGCGAAGTTCTTGGCGCTAATATTGCGAACTTTGAATCCGAAAAAATTGGTGAGGGTGTTGGTCTCATGGGTGATATCTACAGAGTAGAACTTAACTACGCATCAAACGTGTCGGAGCTACCACCTTCTGTAGTAGTTAAACTTCCTTCCTCCTTTGAAGAAAACCGACAGCAGGGAATCGCATTAGGTATGTTTGAAGCAGAAGTAAAATTCTATGATGAATTAGGCGAGGCTACCGGAACCGGACTTCCTAATATTTATTTTGCTTCTATAAATTCTGGCACTGCGGAATTCGTGATTGTCATGGAGGACCTGTGCAATCTTACAATGGTTGATCAAACCGCTGGCATGTCAGAGAGGCAGGCTCTAGCAGCAGTACGAATTTTAGCAAAAATCCACGCTACATGGTGGGAGAAAGTAAAGGTTGACGAACTTGAATGGATACCATCTATGGTGGGGCCACGCATAGAATACGTTGACCAAGTTCTTCCAGAAATTTACCCTGTCTATGCTACGACCTTTGAAGCAAACTTACCAGAGGGTGGCGCTGAACTCCTTCAGGTATTTAGCAGGTCTTATCTAAAGCTAAATACTGCGCTCGCCGAACGTGCCCCATGGACTCTAGCTCACCAGGATTACAGAGTAGAAAATATGCTGTTTGGCAACATAGACAGGGACGAGGTGACTGTGATCGACTGGCAAGGGATTGGAAGAGGACCAGGTGCATACGACCTTGCTTACCTTCTCGGCGGGTCAATGGAAACTGATTTGAGGAGAGCTAATGAAAGAGACCTTGTGACCGCATACCATTCTGAGCTTTGCGATAATGGAGTCGAGGGGTACAGCCTTGATAGTACTTGGAACGATTACGGCTTCGCACACCTATTAGGAGGACTTGCAACCTCTGTCTTCGCAGGAGGAACCCTCGATTTAAATAACGAACGTGGCAAGGAATTAATAACTATGATGTCAGAACGTCATGTGACTGCTGCACTGGACCATGGAGGTTTGGACCAGATCTCTAATTGAATAGCGAGGTAGACCTAAAAATGGATGGGGCATTCTTGACAGGAACTAAGGGTAAATGACATATGGATGTTTTTGAGGCTATGAGCTCTTGCCGAGCTATGAGGCATTTGAAACCTGACGAAGTTTCGACTGATTTGATAGAACAAGTCGTAACCGCTGCAACGTGGGCACCCAGCCCTGGGAACTCGCAGGGAAGAGATTTCGTTATTGTCACAGACAAGAAAAAGATTCTGACAATTGCCAATTCTATTGAGGAATCTATGGCTGGCAGAGTTGCTTCGATGGATCGCCCAGACAAGTCCCACAGGCTAATGCTTGATGGGACAGAATATCTCTTAAAGACGCTGAAAAGTTGCCCAGTCCTTATTTTTGTATGCGGAAAGCCGATTTACCCTCATGGGTCCCCAAGAGAGTCATTTGTTTGGTCATCCATTTACCCAGCTGCACAAAATCTTATTGTGGCAGCTCGAGCGCTGGGACTTGGGACTGTATTCACAACTTTCCAAGGAGTATCAGAACCAACTATTCGAGAAGCACTGGAAATACCCGATGACGTATTGATTGGATGCATGATACCTATGGGTTGGCCGGAAAAGAAATTTGGTCCGTTGAACAGAGAGCCTTATGACAACGTTGCGCATCTCAATACTTGGCGAGGAGAGTTACGAATTTACCCGCCTATCCAAAACTAAGGGGCTAGTGATCCCCAAGCTTGAGCCAATTCAGGTTCTCCGAAAATTTCTAAATCTTGTGGATCTCTTCCCCAAAGATAGAGCAAAAGAGCAATGGCGTTTCCACGAACTGCCACGTCTCCCTTTGCGTGCTCGCGAGTAATGACTATTTCGTTGCCCAGTGGTTTGATAAGCCACTCCCCCTCCCCATCAGTACGGTGAAGATGAATAGAGCCGTCTGGATAAAAAAATTCCTTATTTGGGTTCATTGAGTGTTGCAAGGCTCCGTCTATGTACTCATCGATTCCATCACAAGCAACCTCACCATTGACTTCGATAAATTCATCTATGACAAATTCCACATCTCTCATATGCAGAAGAGTTTCATGGGTCATACGTCTGATGAAAAATCCCACATCTTGATCTTTACCCCAAGTCCACACAGGAGTCATGGGGTCACTGTTGCTTAGTACTTCTAAAAGAATAGAGAACTTACCCATAGCCCATTCTCGATGATTATTTTCTGGCGGTGTCGGGAATGGTGCTGTTGGCTTCTCGAGGCTTTCAGATTCAATGACTGAGGTTACAGCTCCATAAACTCTTCCTACATGAGCCATTGAGTCGTCGACACTCCAGCCTGGGCATTGTACTATCGGCTCAGAACCTTTCCCTTCAGCGACCGTAAACATGCGATTTCCGAATAGTTCCACTGAATCAAGTAATCGATTAGCATCCACCAGTTGCACTTCCCTTCATAGACCAACGAATTCCCTCTAACATTCTTTTCACATCTTCGGCTGTTGTTTCAAAGCTTGACATTAGACGGACTTCATTTTCTTGTTCCCAATCGTAGAAATAGCTCCAATCCTGAAGACGTCCTTTCACTTCCGCAGGAAATTTTGCGAATACAGCATTTACTTCTGTCTTCTGAGTAAGCTCGACACCTTCTATGTCTTTAAGGCCATCAGCTAATTGAGTAGCCATCATGTTCGCATGTGAAGCATGCTTTAGCCAAAGGTCGTTTTTTAGCATTGCTGAGAATTGGGCTGATATGTAGCGCATCTTTGATGGGAGTTGCGCTGACTGCTTTTGAATATACTCTGCAGCCGATGCTAAATCCTGGTTAAAAACGACAATCGCTTCTCCATAGGCCATGCCATTTTTAGTTCCACCGAAACTTAAAATATCAACGCCGATGTCACAGGTGAATTCAGAAACAGGAACGCCTAGTGAAGCTGCAGCATTTGCGATTCTTGCTCCATCCATATGCACGCGCAAACCAGAACCTTTACAAATATCAATTATTTCTTTCAATTCGTTGACTGTATATAGCGTTCCGTATTCAGTAGATTGTGTGATGGAAATCGCACCGGGCTGAGCATGGTGGACGATCCCTAGCACTTCAAGCTCTTCCTTTAGCATGTCAGGTTTCAGCTTCGCATCTTTGCTGTCAAGATCTATAAGTTTCGCGCTGAGAAACTTTTCTGGCGCAGCACATTCATCAACATTTATGTGTGAAGATTTTGTACAAATAACTGCTTGCCATGGATTAAGCATCGCCTGTAATGCAACGATATTTGCACCCGTCCCACCATAGGCCAGAAGGGTCGTAACATCTCGACCAAAAAGTTCATTCATCTCCTGTCGCAACTTCTCTGTATGGGGGTCTTCACCATATCCAATGGCAGGGCCACTATTTACTTGACTAATTGCTGTTATTACTTCAGGAATTACGCCTGATGTGTTATCGCTAGCGAATGATCTTGCTGGTGCCTCTGGGGTCATGGGTTGACTTTATCCGGTAATTAGACTGACGAGATATGTTGAAGAAATTATGAATATTCCAGTACTTAAACATCAAGGAATCTGTATGCGGCTATCGCTGATCCTACCGAACCTACAAGTGCGCCAATAGCTATTAGCAATATTCCTATTTCCCATATATCACCACCGGAAACAGCAAAGCTTTGAAGGATATTCAGAACATTATCGCTCGACAACCACTCCTCAAAGGCCCTATTTGCCCCGTATACGGAGGCAGTTCCCAAAGCTGCACCAATAAGCCCTTGAAAAGTCCCTTCAAGCATGAATGGAATTAGGATAAACCAATTCGTTGCGCCTACGAGTTTCATGACTTCTATTTCTCGTCGACGTGCAAACATGGCCATTCGAATAGTATTCAATATTAGGAGTAATCCTGTTGCTAACAAGATGATTCCAGCTCCGAGGACTACCCAACGAATCACATCTGTCGCAGTTTCGATTTTAGATATCTCATCAGTTGCCCGCACTACTTTTTTAACCCCAGGCTTAGCCTCAAAACTTGAGGCAACTATTTCTATTGCTTCTGCGTTAAGTTGTGCTGGTACCACGCGATAGGAGGATGGGATCACATCAGCGGTCACTAATTGAGTGATTTCTGGGTTATCCGGAAAGTAATCCTCGTTAAATTCTTGCAAGGCTTCCTCTTGACTTACGTAACGGTAAGAAGAAATACCGGGGGAATTATTCAAATCAGTTTCAAGAAGAAGCCTCTGATTTTCGGCAATATCAGGTTGGACCCAAATAATAAACTCAACCCCATTTTCCCATCTATCTGTCGCATTATTGACTCCCTTTTGTAAGAGCAGCGCAACTCCAAGCAAACTGAGAGAGACAGCTACTGTCAAAACGGACGCAAGCGTTAAGGTTAGGTTCCGTCTTAGATTTCTGGCAGTTTCTTTAGCTAAATAGTCAAGATTCATGAGTCAACACCAATTTATTATTCATAGACGCCTCGAGCCTGATCTCTTACGATCTCACCTTCGTTAAGTTCGATAACACGTCTTCTCATTGTGTCAACTATGCCTCGGTCGTGAGTTGCCATAACCACCGTTGTTCCTGTTTCATTGATTCTTTCTAATAGGCGCATAATTTCAACTGACGTTCCAGGATCAAGGTTTCCCGTTGGTTCGTCAGCTAGAAGTATTAAAGGGCGGTTTACGAATGCCCGAGCAATAGACACACGTTGCTGCTCACCTCCTGATAATTCGTGGGGCAATCGGTGTGTTTTTTCCTGCAGACCCACCAGTTCTAATATTGCTGGAACTTGATCTAGTATAACTTGTTTAGGAGTGCCGATAACTTCGAGTGCAAAGGCTACATTCTGACTAACTGTTTTATTGGGCAACAGTTTAAAATCTTGGAAAATACTTCCGATTTGCCGGCGCATACGGGGGACTCGCCACTTACTTAAGGACCCTATTTCCTTACCTGCAATATAGATTCGTCCCGAATCTGGCTCCTCTTCTTTATTAAGCATGCGCAAAAAAGTAGATTTACCTGAACCGGACTGACCGACTAAGAAAACAAATTCCCCTCTTTGTATATCACATGATGCATCACGCAAAGCTAAGACTTCACCCTTGTACACCTTTGTAACATCTTCAAGTTTGATCATTCAGTCCCCTATGGCTTTTCCATGACGATAGCATCGCTAGATGATTTAGTCCGGTAGCTCTTCTAGGTTCCCTGCGATTCAGATCGCGCCCATTGTAAATACGATTCGATGAAAGGGTCAATACCCCCATTTAGAACATTTTCTACGGCGCCGATCTCATAATTAGTTCGCAAGTCTTTAACCATTTGATAGGGCTGCATAACATATGATCTGATTTGACTCCCGAAACCAACATTTTTATTTTCACCACTAATACTTGCTATTTCATCATTTCTTAGCTGGCGTTCAAGGTCGTGCAGCTTGGAAGCCAGCATTTGCATACATTTTTCTTTATTCTGGTGCTGGCTACGCTCGTTTTGACATGAAACAACGACACCTGTTGGAAGATGGGTTACCCTAACTGCTGAATCGGTTACATTTACGTGTTGACCCCCAGCTCCAGACGATCTGTAGGTATCGATCCGAAGCTCTGTTTCATCAATCTCAATTTGTTCTGGCACCTCTTCAAAGAACGGAACAACATGCATTGAAGCAAAAGATGTGTGCCGATTCGCCTGCTTATTGAATGGAGAGATTCTAACTAGCCGATGAACCCCATGTTCAGATTGAAGCATTCCATAAGCTCTTCTACCTGTAACTATAAATTCTGCTGATGAGACTCCCGCTTCAGTCCCTTCTGATATGGCTGTAATATCGAATGATAAACCTTTTTGATCCGCCCACCGTTGGTACATCCTAAGTAGCATCTCGGCCCAGTCTTGTGCTTCAGTCCCTCCCTCCCCAGATTGGATATGACAGACGGCATCTCTCTCGTCGTGTTCCCCCGTGAAAAGTGACCGAAGTTCAAGTTCACTGAATTCATTTTCAATATCGCTCATTAACTGTGAAGCCTCTGTGAGAATACTGTTATCATCTTCTTCGATAGCTAGGTCAACAAGCGTTTCTGCATCTTCAATTTTGAGTTCTAAGGATTCATATTTAGCCACGTCCTCTGAAATCCCTGCTAGTTCCTGACTGAATTTTCTAGCGCCAATAGGGTCATCCCAGAAGCCTGGCTGAGCTACTAGGTCTTCAAGTTCAACTCTTCTGTCTGCAATCTCTTCAATTCGTAAATACGCTGAAGCTTCCTGAAGTCTCTTCTTAGCTTCTTGAAGGTCGGGTAGTGAATCGGACATAGAAAAATCTTACTCTAGAGTCTTAATTAGTTAAGTTTAAGATAAATTAACGTCCGCAGCATTGCTTGAATTTCTTCCCTGAGCCACAGGGGCAAGGGTCATTCCTACCGGTCTTATCAAAATCACTCTTCACTACCGTCTGCTGTTTAGTCGATTTGCTTTCTTCAACCACCGCAGGCGCATTGCCAATTAGGGTTTCTGCAGGTTTATTTGAACTTATCGCAGAGATCGCCCCAGAGGCTATTTCATCAGTCCCCGAGTATTGGACATTTTGTGATTGATCAAGAGCATTCGTATCATTCTTTGCGTTTGTATTATCGCCTACTTCTATATGGCTAACGTACTTTACGAAGTCTTCGCTCACAGACTCCATCATTGTTTCAAACATCTCAAAGCCTTCGCGTTGCCATTCTGTTAGAGGATTTTTTTGCCCCATTGCCCTCAGATGAATTCCTTCTTTTAGGTAGTCCATCGAGTACAAGTGGTCCCTCCATCGTTGATCAAGGATACGCAACATAATTTGCCCCTCAACTTGCCTCATGATCTCAGGTGTAAGATCCTCTTCTCGCTGCCCATAGAACTGTATTGCTCTTTCCATTGTTTCTTCATAGACAGCATTTATATCGTCATGTATATTCAAATCGGATAATTCTATTTTGTGGGGCCATAATGCCTGAAGAGCATTCAGTAAGCCTTCGAGATCCCAATCATCTTTGTGTTCAGTTGGGCAATAGCTATTTAATGCTTCATCTATCGCTGCCGCAAAGCAGTTAATCGTATCCTCTTTGAGGTTTTCCCCACTCAGGATTTCGTTTCGACGAGCATAGATAACCTTTCGCTGCTCATTCATTACTTCATCGTATTTGAGCACATTTTTTCGGACTTCAGCATTTCGCTGCTCCACTGTATTCTGCGCTCTTTCTATCGCTTTTGACACGAATTTATCACCCAAGGGGGCATCATCAGGTAACGCTTTTTTCATTACAAAATCCATAGCACCTGTAGCAAAGAGCCTCATAAGTTCGTCTTCTAAAGAAAGGTAAAACCGAGACTCACCAGGATCACCCTGCCTACCCGAACGTCCTCTTAATTGATTGTCAATACGGCGGCTATCGTGCCGTTCGGTTCCAAGAACATAGAGACCCCCCAGTTCTTTGACTTTATTTCCTTCCTGAGAACACACAGTTTGATAATTCTCAAAGATTTCATTGAGGCGGTTGCTTCCCTTCGTATCGGAGGGATCTAACCCCTCAGACCTAAGGTCTCTTTCGGCTAAAGCTTCTGGGTTTCCTCCTAAGATAATGTCTACTCCACGCCCAGCCATGTTTGTCGCCACAGTGACTGACCCTATTCGCCCAGCTTGTGCCACTACATCAGCCTCTTTCGCATGAAGTTTGGCATTCAATACGTTATGCTGTATTCCTCTTTTGTTAAGCAAGTCAGAAACTAGTTCGGAGTTTTCTACTGATATTGTCCCAACAAGTATTGGTTGACCCTTATCATTACGTTCAGCAATATCATCTACCAAAGCGTTGTATTTCCCCATTTCAGACCTGTAGATGTAGTCAACTTCGTCTTTTCTTACTATCGGGAGGTTGGTGGGGATCGGAACGACATGTAAGCCGTAGGTGTTATAGAACTCTGCTGCTTCTGTTTCTGCCGTCCCTGTCATACCAGCTAGTTTCTCGTAAAGACGGAAGTAATTTTGAAGTGTAATAGTTGCAAGAGTTTGATTTTCCTCTTTGATTGCTACTCCTTCCTTCGCTTCTACCGCCTGATGAAGACCATCACTCCATCTCCTACCGTCAAGAACGCGCCCGGTGAACTCATCGACTATCTTTACTTCTCCATTAGCGATGATATATTCCTTATCTTTATGAAAAAGTTCCTTTGCTTTTAATGCAACTTGAAATTGGTGAACAAGATTCGCAGACACGCCCTCGTAAAGATTCTCTACACCAAGAGCCTTTTCAACTGCAGTTACTCCACTTTCTGTTGGAGCAACTGTTCTCTTCTCTTCATCGACCTCATAATGTTCATCCCGATTTAAACGTTGAACAATTGATGCGAACTGATAATAAGTTTTTGTAGCATCTGCTAATTTTCCACTTATTATCAGTGGAGTTCTAGCTTCGTCTATGAGAATGCTGTCAATTTCGTCAACTATGCAGTAATTGTGACCTCTTTGTACTTTATGTTCCAATGACATGGTCATATTGTCACGGAGGTAATCAAAACCCAGTTCGTTGTTGGTTCCATATGTTATGTCGGCAGCATATTGTGCGCGCTTATATTCAGTATTTCTATTTCCAGGGACTACCAAGCCAACATCTAATCCCAACCACTTATATATCTGCCCCATCCACTCTGCATCACGAGTAGCTAGGTAATCGTTCACTGTTACGACGTGGACGCCTTTGCCTGATAAAGCATTCAGATAAATAGGCAATGTTGAAGTGAGAGTTTTCCCTTCACCTGTTTTCATCTCAGCCACCCAACCGAAATGGAGGGCTGCTCCACCGATAAGTTGCACATCATAATGTCTTTGCCCAAGCACGCGATTCGATGCTTCTCTGACAACTCCAAATGCTTCAATAAGGAGTGCATTTATGCTTTCTCCTTGGGAAACACGCGTTTTGAATTCTGATGTTTTCGCCCTGAGCTCATCATCAGTTAGTTTTTGGAGATCTTGCTCCATCTCATTAATATCTGGAACTAGGTCTTGAAGAATTTTTAATTTTTTCCCTTCTCCAGAACGGAGAATTTTTTTGATTGGATTTTTACTCAAGGCTTTCAAGCTCCAGATTCATGGACAATGCTTTAACAATATAAGCGTATCAGCGAAGTTTAGTAGCGGTAGTGAGCTGATTTGAACGGACCATTAACGTCTACATCTATGTAGTCAGCTTGTTCTTCCGTCAACTCCGTAAGCCGAACACCAAGCGAATCTAAGTGAAGTCTAGCTACTTTCTCATCAAGAGCTTTAGGAAGCGTGATCACTTCATTTTTGTACTCTTCAGCATTTTGATGTAAATCAATCTGTGCCATTACTTGATTCGTAAAGCTACAGCTCATAACGAAACTTGGATGACCAGTAGCATTCCCTAGGTTAAGAAGGCGACCCTCTGAAAGAACAATAACTGAATGCCCATCAGGAAAAACAAACTCGTCAACTTGTGGTTTTATATTCACTCGTTGGACATCTGACATTTGTTGAAGACCAGCCATATCAATTTCGTTATCGAAATGTCCGATATTCCCGACAATAGCTTGGTGCTTCATTCTTGCCATATGTTGTGCTGTAATTATGTCTTTATTACCTGTTGCAGTGATAAAGATGTCTGCAGTTTCCATAACATCTTCAAGTCGAACTACTTGGTAACCCTCCATTGCGGCTTGTAACGCGCATATTGGATCAACTTCTGTGACTACCACACGCGCTCCTTGACCTGCGAGGGAAGCTGCACATCCCTTTCCAACGTCGCCGTATCCTAGTACGCAGGCGACTTTTCCACCTATCATGATATCTGTAGCTCTATTTATTCCATCTATGAGTGAATGACGACATCCATACAAATTATCAAATTTCGATTTAGTTACGGAGTCATTGACGTTTATTGCCGGAAAAAGCAGAGAAGATTCGCTTTGCATTTGATATAGTCTGTGAACTCCTGTTGTAGTCTCCTCGGAAACTCCCCTGATTGATTCACTAATCAATTCCCAATCTATACTTTCAGTATCTGCAATGAGCTGCATCCGATTAAGAAATACCTTCCACTCTTCAGAATCTTCCTCTTCCGGAATTGGAATATTTCCGAGACCTTGATATTCAAGTCCTTTGTGGACCATTAATGTCGCATCGCCACCGTCGTCAAGAATTAGATTAGGCCCCTTCCCATTTGGCCAACGGAAAAGTTGCTCGGTAGCCCACCAGTATTCTTCCAAGGTTTCACCTTTCCAAGCAAAAACTGGAATTCCCAACGGATTCTCGCTTGTCCCTAAGGGGCCAACTGCAACAGCTGCGGCAGCATGATCTTGGGTGGAGAATATATTGCAAGAGACCCATCTCACCCCTGCACCCAATTCAACAAGGGTCTCAATCAAGACAGCAGTTTGAACTGTCATGTGCAATGATCCCGCAATTCTCGCTCCGGCTAATGGTTTCTCATCTGCTAATTCAGCTCGAAGAGCCATTAAACCAGGCATTTCGTTTTCAGCAAGACGTATTTCTTTCCTACCGAATTCAGCTAGCGATATGTCCGCTACTCTAAAATCATTATCTGCCATGACCAAGCCTTTCAGAATTTAAGTTCAGTAGCTGAGGTCATCTGACTCTATTGCAGCTGTTACCATGCTATTGCCCAAAACAAAATTTGGCACTTGATGCATTGGTAAATCGAAGGCCTAAAGTTGCCCAATCCTGAGACTTAAAGTTGTATATACCGTTGATGAACGTCATCTGATATTTTTCGGGATTCGGAAATGAGCAATACAGGAATTCCGTTACGAATATCATAGGCTTTCTGCAGTCTCGGGTTATAAAGCACCTGCTCTTCAGTGACATAGATCAAATCTTTTTTATCCTCTGGGCAAGCTAAAATTTTTATTAGTTCAGGGTCTAAGCTCATACAGCAACCTTAACGGGTCGTGTCTCGAATCGCATCGTCGAGAGTGAAACTACTAATAATGCCTTGCAAAACATTCAGTATCTCGTCGCGAATAATTTGGCTTTTCGCCTCAAGATTTAACCTAACCAGTGGTTCTGTGTTTGAAGAACGGAGGTTGAACCACCAGTTAGAAGAATTTACTGTAAGCCCATCAAGAAAATCGCAGTCTTCGCTTGTAAATTCTTGTTCAATGGTTTTCAGCAAATTCTCTTGATCATTGATTTTGAAATTTATCTCTCCGGTTGAACTATAAGTGTCATATTGCTCACGAAGTTTGGAAAGTGGCTCATTATTTCGCGACATATATTCAAGAACTATCAGGGCTGCAATGATTCCCGAATCAGCCCGAAAATTCCTTTTAAAGTAGTAGTGACCAGAGTGCTCCCCTGCGAACTCTGCATCAGTTTCAGCCATTAATTTCTTTATGTGAGAGTGCCCTACTCTACTACGAACAGCTTTACCACCGTTTTCAAGAATCACCTCTGGTACGACTTGAGAACAAATTAGATTGTGTATAACCGTAGCGTCAGGCTTATGACTAAGAATGCTTTTTGCAACAATTGCAGTTGTAACTGAGCCCGATAGAGGTATTCCCATCTCATCGATAAGAAAAACCCGATCTGCATCACCATCAAATGCGAGACCCACATCTGCACGCGAATCAAGGACTTTATCGATCAGGTCATCCAAATTCTCGTGATTCAAAGGATCAGCTGGGTGATTTGGAAAACTTCCATCAAGTTCCTCATACAGAATCTCAATTTGCGAAGGGACATGTTCGAAAACGGCAGGTACGACTAAACCACCCATACCATTTGCAGTATCTGCCACAATCCGTTGATTAACTATCAAATTAGGATCCACAAAACTAAGAACATGATGCGTGAAGTCATCAAGAAGGTTGATGTTGCGAATACTGCCAACATTTTTAGCTTGACTTTCATCTTGTTCACTACAGAGCAACTTTATTCGTTCCAATCCAGAGCCTTCCCCAACGGGGACGGCAAAGGCTCTACATAATTTAATCCCGTTGTACTCTGCAGGGTTATGTGAAGCTGTGAAGATTGCTCCCGGAACCCCTAGCACCCCTGATGCATAATAGAGCATGTCGGTTGAACTTAAACCTAGAAATAGAATGTCCAAACCGAGTTCTACAACCCCACTAATGAATCGTTCTGATAGCGTTATTGACGATGACCGCATATCAATTCCAACTACGACTTGGCTGGTCTGTGGATCTTCCTCTAGCAAAAATCTTGCAAATGCCGAACCGACCCTTTGACAAATATCACCATCAATTTCTTGAGGATGCAAGCCTCGTATGTCATACGATTTAAAAATTTCGTCTATATCAGCCATACATTTAAGTTAGCGAAAAGTGGCCCTTACCACACGCTAGTAATGAGTGAATTTCATTAGTCCAATACCAAAAGAGACAATAACGTAGTTGCATTAAAACCAACATGTGCCCAGATCGCTGGCGCTAACCTTTGATATTTTTCGTATATCCAAGCAAAGATAATTCCCACTACAAATAAGGCTGGGAAGAGAAGCAGTTGGAAATGAATAGCAGAGAAGATTGCTGAAGATATGATTATTGAGAACCAAATTGTTTTTCTTCCATTGCTTGGGAAGTCCCCTCTTTTTCTAATGGCTCCATAGAGAAGCCCCCGAAAGAAAAGTTCCTCGGCAATTGGGGCCAACACACCCACAGTAATGATGATCGCAAGAATTCCTACCGGAGAAGTAGCTTTATCACTCAACTCCCTAGCGGGTTCACTTATCTTCTCGGCATCAATGTTAAAAAGCCATATAAAAGGGTAAGTCACAACTGGGACAACAATAAGTTGCGAAGCTACGCCGAATGATAGTCCTTTGATAGCATCGGCGGAAGTAGACTGAAGAAGAAAATCTTTTTGCAGGCTGTCACCAGAAATACCTGCAGCTATGACTACAACTGCTATCAAAACAAGTTGCTGTGATAACCCCACGAGAGAAACACCCCACATAGGAAGGTCGTCCCAATCTTTGAAATCAGTGAGGGCCAAAATAAGGCTGAGCGTAAGAATTGATGCTAATAAACTCAGGCCGTACCCAAGAATGACTTGTCCGAATCCCCACTTTCGCCAATCATTCTCTAACCGACCTGAGGGTGGAAAAGTATATTCTTGGCGTGGAGATCCATTATCAGAACTAGTAGCACCAACCACATTGATAAGACTAACCAAAACCCCTCTGAATCACATTTCATGTGACAAGAAACTCGCAACATCTGATGCTTGACTGATTCAATGGACATGAATTCCACTACGATATATATATGAGCGATAGCCTTCCCCCAGCACCCAAGGACCTACCACGTGAAGATGATGAAGCTAAAACAGCTAACCCGTGGAGAAAAAGAGTCTCGTATCTTCTAGCTTTAGGACTTCTAGCCCTATTTTTCCTTCCAAATATTTTAAATAATAATGGCGCCACAGATTTGCCCTATCAGGAATTCCGGGAACAAGTATCATCTGGGGAGGTCGCAATCGCACAATTCAATAACAACACTGGAAAAATTACTTTTCAATTGACTTCGGAAGATAAATACAAGACATCAGGACCACTGGAACTTTCAAGCGAAGATGAACAACTTTTCCTTGAAAACATTGATGATTTTACATTCTTTACTCCTGGTTCAAACATATGGACTGGGTTTATAATTCCCGTCCTTGGCCCACTAGCTCTGATTCTTCTATTTTTCTATTGGCTCAACAGAAGAGCCCAAGGACAAATGGGAAATATTATGTCTATTGGCCGTTCAAAGGCAAAGGCATACACGACAGAAAGACCCGAAACCACTTTTGAAGATGTAGCCGGCTATAGAGGGGTAAAGCAAGAAATCCAAGAAGTAGTAGATTTCCTGCAAGATTCTGAAAAGTTCGCTGAAATAGGGGCACGAATACCTAAAGGAGTGCTTCTCGTCGGACCTCCCGGAACCGGAAAGACCTTGATCGCAAGAGCAGTAGCGGGTGAAGCCGGAGTGCCATTCTTGTCAGTTACCGGAAGTGATTTCATGGAAATGTTTGTTGGTGTTGGGGCCAGCCGAGTACGAGACTTATTTCAAAGTGCGCGCAAAATGGGTAGTGCAATTATTTTTATTGACGAAATTGACTCCATTGGGCGAAAGCGAGGCGCAGGCCTAGGAGGCGGGCATGACGAACGTGAACAGACTTTGAATCAAATGTTAGCGGAAATGGATGGCTTCGAAGAAACAGAAGGCATTGTAATGATGGCAGCGACTAACAGGCCAGACATTCTAGATCCTGCCCTGCTCCGACCCGGCAGATTTGACAGACAAGTAATCGTTTCTCTTCCCGAGTTGGAAGATCGAGAGCAAATTCTAGAAGTTCATGCAAAAACAAAAAAAATGGATGATGATGTTAATTTGAGTCTCTTGGCTCGGGGCACACCAGGAATGAGTGGCGCAGACCTATCTAATCTTATTAATGAGGCTGCTTTAATTGCGGTTCGTACAGGCGACAAGAAAGTTCAGAATACGCATCTCGAACAAGCTCGTGATCGGGTTTTAATGGGGCAGGCTAGGGAAGCAACCGTATTGAATAGCCATGAAAGAGAACGAGTTGCTTACCACGAAAGTGGGCACGCTTTAGCTGCTGCTCTCATGCCAAATACCGACCCACTCCATAAGGTATCGATAATTCCGCGAGGCATGGCATTAGGTGTAACTATGACTTTGCCTGAGGAAGACAGGTACTTGTTGCACAAAAGCTATGTTCAGGATGAATTAGTAAAGATGCTCGGAGGCCGGGTCGCCGAAGATATCGTATTCGGCGAAGTGTCTAGTGGAGCTGCTGATGATTTGGCCAGGGCAACCGACATGGCGAGAAGAATGGTTCGAGAATGGGGCATGAGCGACCGAGTCGGACCAATGGCATGGCGCTCCCAAGAACAAGTCTTCCTTGGGGAAGATATGGGGCGCGGTAGAGACTACTCAGATGATATGGCTAACCTCATTGATCAGGAGATTGAATCAATTCTTAGAGAAGCAGAAAAACGGTGCCAAAAACTGCTTGATGACAACCGTTCAGGCTTAGACGCTTTAGCTAAATCACTACTTGAAAAAGAAACCTTAGATAGTGATGACGTTCATTCTCTCTTAGGGATAGAAAAAACACGCCCAGCAGGAACCGGTGATTCCTCTATTAGTAAACCAGATAATGAGGTCCCTGTTTTTCAGAATTTCAGCAAACCTGAAAATATCTAGATCAAGAGAGAATGCTACTCACTATCATCCTCATAGTTCTTATTGCAACAACTGCGTTTGGCGTATCCTCACTAGCTAACAGAAGAACCCCTGATAGTCCTTCTGTCCCAAGGGCAATCATGCCGTATCAATTAGATAGAACAGATTTCAATGATCCTAGCTTTGAATGGATATTCGCATTATTCACATCCAACACATGTGATGCATGCGAGCTAGTAATAAGTCAAATTTCATTGTTTTCTTTACCGAATCTAGCGGTTCAAATTATTGACTTTACTGATAATAAAGAGTTGCACCAAAAGTACGAAATACATTCTGTACCAAGCTTGCTACTTGCCGATCATCAGGGAGTCGTCCAATGGTCCTTTGCAGGAGTTCCTCCCAATATTGCCTTATCAGAAGCTTTGACTAACTTAAATATTATTCCTCCTGAACATGGGCAGAGCGTTGAAATCAACTAATCAAATTGTGGCTGTGGAATAAAAAGTTCGGTTACGCTAGCGGCGAGAGGTAGGATAAGACCCCAATCTCCTTCAGCCTTGTTACCAACTAACCTTTCAATACTGACAGGTTCTGTTGAAATTACTTTAATAACGGAATTTTTCGGAATCCCTAGCTGCTGAAGATCTATAACCTTTCTTGATATTGCCGAAACCTCAATGGTCTGCGACTCGTATATTTCTCCTGCAGATAAAGCTTCCAACTTTAACAGAGTTAAGCGATCAGGAGCTGGATTAACAACCGCTATGCTCCCTGAAGATTCCTTCATAAGAAAATAGTGCTCTTCTCCTGAAAGGCTTACGCCGGGACTAAAACCAGAGCCTGCATTCGTGTTAGAGGTAGCTATTAGCATCCTTTCAGAAGCGATTGGAACATCATTCGTGCTACGAACAACAACCCAGAAGGGAATTCCTTTTGCTATTCTCGTTGAAGCATCAAGCAAAGAAGAGCTTCTTTGATCACCTACAGCGAAAAAATTAACAACTCTTGAACTTGCCGCAGGAACTGTTACTGAAAACGGCTCTACATAACCGGTACCCGATACATCAGAAACGATCTCTACATCTATTTCTGCAATTAGTGATTCTGAAGGATTGAATAGGACTATTGAAACTTCAGCATCGGATTCTGCCCCCCCTGGGAAAACCCAGAGAGTGCCTAGGCTAGGGGATCCGACTTCAGTATCTAGTCCATATGGGGATACTTCATCTCCAAACATGACGAGGCGTTCTGCAACGATACGTCCCGATCTTGAGGTGATACGAGTACTAACAGTTTCAGCTAAGGTAACCACAGAGGTAACATCTATTGGAAGCAAAGATCGCGGGGGTACGACCAGACCGTTATAAGCTTCTGGACGGCGAGTCCGCCCATCTGCCGCAAACGTGATATCCAAAACGGCACTATCTGGATACGGGTTAAAGAGGAAGATCAATTCTCGTGTTCCTACTCTGGTGGTTCCAGCAGCAAAATTCCATTCCGAAGAGGTTGAGGAAGCGCAATTAGATTGCGCTACTCCTAGAGGCCCACTGAGCCTATGCTCAACTATAAGGTTTCCAAGATTAGATTGAATTAAAGCTGCAGCAAATTCGCCCGCAACACCATCGATTTCAGAAAGCTTCACAGGCATCACTGATCTAGCAGGAATTAGGAACTCCTTCTGGATTGTTGGGAGTTGATATGCCTGCAACAAATCACTATCTGTTGATAAATCTGAAGCTTGCTGGCTTGGAGCTAAAACAGCAATTACAGAAATAGATGCTGAGGAATCCGAAGCAGACGGATTTCCCAATAATATTTCGTGATCTGCCAAACCGGCACCGCCCACACTTCCCGCAACGCAATACCAAGTTGAAGCAAGATTACTAAAGTCACCTACTAAAGAAGATTGATTACGCTGAAGGCCCGAAACTGAAGAGGGCTTACTATCTGGTTGAATGACCAAAGCTGCCATCAGAAATAACACAAATAAAGAGATTGCAGGCCAGCGCGTAACTTTCATATTCGAGATACTTTCGCATCAGATACAGCCCTGACGAAAGCTACAACAATAATCGCCCAAAGTATAACTTGCAGGGTTACAGCAGTTTTCTGACTTGAACTAGCCTTATACGCAATGTCGACTGTTCCTTCCGTTTGTAATGAAAATCCAGTTGCCCAATTAAGAGCAATATCAGGGTCAATACTCGCACCATTAATTTCAAGACTCCATCGCTGTGAATAAGGGAAAGCGATATATATTTCCTCATCAAGATTAAGTCTCCCCTGGAATTTACGCATGGTATCGTCCACAGGATCCAAAGCATCAAGAAATGGCGTTCCGGTATCCGAGGCGTAACTCACTATGTCACGCCCAACAGTGCTTGAATCTGTTGCTACTACTGCATAACCAATTGATGATAAATTTTGATAACGCGTGATACCAGGAGAAATTTCTATTTTCGCGAGATCCAACTGACGAGACAAAGCAAGTTTTAATCGCTCCTCAATCTCAAAATTAGGACCCCTTGATGGCAATGGCGCTAAACGCTCGACTAGAACAATATCAGATATACCAAACTGCGCTAACAAAACCCCTAAGTTAGAAGTTCCATTACTTCGAGCAAGGTCCAATGAATCTATCAACAAGTCATCAACATTTGTCTTGGGCGGAAGCCAACGACTCTCAAACGAAGATTTGAGACTATTGGTAACCATGATAGATAAGTCCTCAGTGAACTCCCTTCCAGTGTTAGGTAAAAGGTCACTGTTACTGATCCAAAGCACTTTTCTGTTACTATCACCTTCCTGATAGGCAATAGCAGTATTTAGTTCATCGTTTGGCATGCCCCAATCCCCCGAGAACGTTGAACCGAGGAAAGGCAATATCGTCATTGCGACTGCGACGAACGCAGTTACCGGCACCATTTGCCTCCATCCGAACTTAAACGTTTGCAGATCTCGTTGAAGCGCACCTGCGCCCATTGCTGCAGCAATAGCTAGACCTAAGGCTGCGGGTATTAATAAGGTTTCCGCTGGCGGGAACACAATCGAAACGAACTCCATCTTCTGAACCCAAACCAAAGCAACCCCGGCTAGGTAAAAGGTCCATCCGCGAACTGCCCAGGCCCACCTTTCCCCTTTGGCAATCAATAGAGGCACCGCAGCAATCGCGGGAAAACCCCAACCTAAAATTGAATTGCCAGCTAAATTGGGGGTTAAAGTTATCGCTTTTAAGACCCCAATTGAATCAGAGTTTGGTGTTCTATTTCCGAAAATTGATTCTAAGGATGGGTCGTAAACGAAAGTGTCAAGAAACCAAGGAAGGTTTAGAACTAAACCAATAAGGCAACTTACAACAATCACTGATATTAACCGAATGAGCTTAATGGCTGTTCCGGCTATCAAAGAGCCACAAATAACTAACAAAGAAATCATGATCATCGCTATTACTGAAATAGTTGACAGCGAAACGATAAGACCAAGCAAGAGCCCTAGGGAGACAACCTCTCGGAAAAAGTCACGAGAGAGCGCATTAGGGCTCATTTGCCCACCCACTTTCCCAAAAGGTGATGACTCTCCAGCTCGACCGATCATAATCAGCGCCCAAGGTAGAGCACCATATAATATGAGCGCATCCCAGTTCCCAACACTCAACGCATAGAACTGAATAGGGCTGACAAAATATATAACTGCTCCGGTTACTTTAACATACGGTGAACCGAACGGTTTAAGGAACAGCCAAATTCCTGCTACTCCTAGGGGGATCATTCCAAGAGTAAGTACTGTTCTCAGGAGTCCCATAAAACCCCAGAAAAATATGCCTAACACACCAATCAACCCCATAGCGTTGGGCATAGCCCCCTCATAACCAAGCCCGGTAAGCCAATAACCTGAAGCCCAATTTTCAAGAATCTCAGTTGATCCTCTATCAAAGGGTACAAGCTCACCGACAACAGGAACTTTTCGAGTTATCAAATGCCTGCTTCCAAAAGCGAAAAAAGAAGTTACGAGAAATAGAAATGCTAATGAGACCTTAGAAGGGCCATTCCTAATATCATCAATGTAGATACGAAATCGACTATTAAGTTCTGGATTATTGTTATAAATTGAACTCGAGGTGGCGAAGAATGCCTGAATCGACGAAACCTTAACCTTTTGCGTTGCTAACTCTGAGTCATTTACTCTTCTTAACTGCTTGATATTTCTTCGCTTGCTAAGCAGAGACTTCAAATTAAGAAGATTCCAGCACCATGCATCAGAGAAAACTAAGAAATCAGAAAGTCGACCACGTAATAGACCTAGCAAACCCCGCAATAAAGAAACCAAAAAATTTACAATAAACACAGGCAAAAGTAGCTTTGCTCCGTAATTACCGAGAATTGACCTAATTCGATGCCTTTCCAAAAGGTTGTTTTTATTTGGATTCGCTTGGTAATCACCGTTTTCATCACGGTGACGGACCACTGCTCCGGGCACAACCAAGACCTTTCCACCCGCAATTTGAGAACGCCAACAAAAATCAAGGTCTTCACCAAACATGCCCATTGCCTCATCAAAACCGTCAAGTGCTTGGAACAGATCTGCCCTAACTAGAAATGCTGTATTTGAAACAGCAAAAACCTCTTCGACAGAATCAAATTGTTCCTGGTCAATCTCTCCGGCAGAAACCCTTCTAATAGGCACAGCAAAACTATTTATACCTACTCCAACGTCCAAGAGTTCATTGGGTCGGTCCCAATTAACTATTTTAGGCCCAACTACTGCTGCATTTGATCGGTAAGATTCCTCAACCATAAGACGAATAGTGTCAGGTGCTAAAGCGACATCATGATGACAAAAGAAATAGAAAGCAGGCTCATCAGCACTTTCGAGAACTTTATTGAAATTAGCTCCTAACCCATCTTCAGCATTTACCTGAGATACATCTGCTTCAGGAAAGTGTTGACTGATTATCGCTTCTATCCAGTCTGTTCCACCAGTAGAAAGAACAGTCAACTGCTTATCCGAGTAATTCTGGTTAGCAAAAGAAGCTACAGATTCCCTAAACCAGTCATTCTCATTATGAGTTAGAACTACAATTCGAACAGGGGGAAACGTAAATGATTCCTTATTCAACTCGCTTTCACTATTTTCAATCAAATCATCCACTGTGGCGAAGAATAATCCCGAATTTCCTAATTCTCATGTACCCCTGAAGAGTATCTGTTCTATTTGCAAATTAATCTTTCAAATCGCAGCGTTAGTGACCGCTTATTCTCAGGAGTACACTATGAAAACAATTAATGAGGAAGGCTATGAAAGTTCTAATAACTGGATCGGGAGGATTTGTTGGTAGACATCTAACCGAGCATCTATTCGCTTCGGGAGACGAAGTTATCTGCTCTGATATTTCTCTGGGAGGTCCTGATTTATTAGACCCTGATGGCCTAATAACACTGATCTCAGATACCAAGCCAGATCTTGTTTATCACCTAGCTGGACAAGCAGACGTAAAAGAATCCTGGGAAAACCCGCTGAGAACTTTTCGAATCAATGCCGAAGGGACACTGAATCTTTTACTTGCATGCCAAAAGTCTGACGTCAAAAAGGTACTTTGCGTATCCAGTGCAGAGGTTTACGGCCAGATTCAGGAATCTGAAATACCAATCAGCGAAGTACGCCCCATCAACCCGACTAACCCCTACGCTACGAGTAAGTCTGCTGCAGAATTAATATGTCAACAATTTAATTCACAAGGCTTAGAAATAATGCGAGCACGGGCATTTAATCATTTCGGACCTGGGCAAAGAGAAAACTTCGTAGCCGCAGCATTAGCAAAGCGCATGATCCTGGCAGAGCAAAACGGAGAACCTGAAATTATTGTTGGTAATCTTGAAGCTATAAGAGACTTTACTGATGTTCGAGATGTTGTACGAGCGTACAGGCTAATCCTTTTGAAAGGCGAAGGAGGGAATGTGTATAACGTATGTTCGGGCATAGGAAGGAGAGTTCAGGATTTAGCGACTACTCTTCTGAGCTTCATCAACTCCGAGTTAAAATTAAAATCAGAACCGGAACTTTACCGTCCAGCAGATACACCTTCAATAATCGGAGACTACTCAAAGCTTCATGAGCAGACTGGCTGGAAGCCTAATATAGAATTTGAACACACCATCAAAGATATCATCACCTCAACACGGGATATATTGGCTGAAGGAAAGTAAGGAGATCTTTTGCCTAAAGCATTAATCACGGGAGTAACTGGTCAAGATGGGTCTTACCTAGCTGAAGCCCTATTGAAAAGGAACTACGAAGTCGTCGGTATGGTAAGAAGAAGTAGCACTGTAAATTATGAGCGCATTGCACATATCCAAGATTCTATAGAATTCGTAAACGGTGATTTACTCGACCAAATATCACTTATCGATGCCATCAAATTGCATGAACCTGACGAGATCTACAATCTTGCGGCTCAATCGTTTGTCCAAACTTCATTTGGGCAACCAGTATTGACAGGTGAAACAACAGCCCTAAGCGTTACCCGTATGCTAGATGCGATACGCATCGTAAACCCCAAAATTCGTTTCTATCAAGCAAGTTCAAGTGAAATGTTCGGCAAAGTAGCAGAAGTTCCTCAAAACGAGGCGACGCCATTTTATCCTCGAAGTCCATATGGTGTTGCCAAAGTATACGGACATTGGATAACTGTGAATTACAGAGAAAGCTACAATCTCCATGCTTCAAGTGGCATACTTTTCAATCACGAAAGTCCAAGACGAGGCCTAGAGTTCGTTACTCGAAAAATAAGTTACGGCGCTGCTTCAATTAAATTAGGACTTGAAGAAAAACTTTCATTAGGGAACCTTGATGCCAAAAGAGACTGGGGTTTCGCTGGTGATTACGTTGAAGCAATGTGGATGATGCTCCAACAAGAGAATCCCGATGATTTCGTAATCTGTTCAGGAATGACACATAGCGTAAGAGAATTTTGTGACCTCGCTTTTAGCCATCTTGGACTAAATTACAAAGATCACGTGGTAGTGGACGAGCAATTTTTTCGACCAGCCGAAGTCGACCTTTTAGTAGGAGATTACAGCAAAGCCCAAAAAGTCCTCGACTGGAATCCGACTACTACTTTCAAAGACCTAGTCACCATGATGGTGGAGGCGGATGTCGCATTACTTCAGAGGCGTCTCAAAGGTTTAACGTGACAGAACTGAACAGCTCGAATGTAGTTGTTCTTTGCGGCGGGGTTGGAGCAGCTAAATTACTTCAAGGTCTTGTCAAAGTCGTAAACCCTGAACATATTACAGCTATTGTGAACACTGCAGATGACTTGTCATTGCACGGTCTTCATATCAGCCCAGATATCGACACCATAACTTACACTCTTGCGGATGAAATAAACCCAGAAACCGGATGGGGCCTGAAAGAAGAAGGATGGCGAGCTATGGATATGGTCACTATGTATGACGGAATTGATTGGTTCCGGTTAGGAGATAGAGATATAGGGACGCATCTATTTCGAACGCAAAGACTTTCAGAAGGCGCATCCTTAACAGATGTAACACATGAGATAAAGACCAAGTGGGGATTAAAAGTGAATATCATTCCGATGAGTGATGACCCTGTAAGAACAATCGTTACGACAGCTAAAGGTGAAGAGCTCAACTTCCAAGATTATTTTGTCAGATTGTCTCATGATGTTGAGATTTCAGAAATTCGATTCGAAGGTCATCAAACAGCTCAACCGACTCCGGATGCAATACCTTTGATCCTTAACGCTGACATGATTCTTATCGCTCCTTCAAATCCCCTAGTAAGTATCGCTCCGATACTCTCCATTAACGGGATTAAGAATGCTTTACAGAGTCGGAGGGACAGCGTTACAGCTATCTCGGGGATTGTTAACGGCCAAGCATTAAAAGGCCCGGCTAAGCGCCTTTTAGAGGAGCTTAGCTATGAGGCTTCAGCGAATGGTGTTGCCAGAATATACCGAGATATAGCAGGGACTTTCGTCATAGATAGCCTTGACAAAAGCGAAACTAACCGAATCGAAAAATTAGGCATGAGATGCATAGTTGCAGATACCATTATGACTAATAGCGATAAAGCCGCTGATCTTTGTAGACAGATATTGAGTGACAAGATGAACTTAAAATGACCAGATTAGAAATAATTCCGCTAGAAGGGCTTCCCGAGATAGTACCAGGAGATGACGTAGTTGAAATCATAGGACTGACAGGTGAAATAAAGTCTGGAGATATTCTCATTGTTACTCAGAAGATTATTTCTAAAGCTGAAAATCAAATGGTTGATATTGACCCTAACGACCCTTTAAGCCACAAACCATTGGTGGAAAAGGAATCTGTTAAGATTCTTCGTCGCCGCGGGGATCTCATAATTAGTCAAACTAAACATGGATTTGTATGCGCCAATGCAGGGATTGACTTGTCTAATGTTGAACAAGGCCAAGCGGCCCTTCTTCCTGATGACAGTGACCGCTCTGCTAGAAGGTTGAGAGATGGATTATTAGGGAGGTTTCAATTAGACGTTGGGATAATTATTTCTGACACATTTGGGAGGCCTTGGAGAAGAGGACTCACAGATGTGGCAATAGGTAGCGCAGGTGTTTTACCTATTCTTGACCTACGTGGAAGTCCGGATACCTTTGGGCGAGAAATGCAAGTAACAGAAGTCGCTTTAGTAGATGAATTAGCCTCTGCAGCCGAACTTGTTATGGGCAAATCAACTGGAATCCCGATTGCAATAGTCCGTGGTGGCGATGAGTCTTGGTTTGGGAATGGGTCCGTCCAAGATCACATAGTGCGCGACCCAAAGGAAGATTTGTTCAGGTAGAACCTATTCCTCTACACCTAATTCTTGGTTGATTCTGGTACTAGAATCTCTTTTCGCTGTCCCCCCGAAATTAAAGATCGTTTTGATTTCATACTTTTCGCAGATCTTTCCCTCGGGAATATTCTCCAAAGAATTCCGATCACCTCCGTTCCCAAAGACTAATGAAAATTCTTTATTGTTTTCAGCTATAAACGCAAGCGTTTTACTCACTGACCGGTCATCATCAATGGAAATCATCGCGTCATCAACAATCGATAACGCGTTAATGATCCTGAGTCGGTCTTTTTGGTCCATGATCAACTTACCTTTTTTCAGAATCTGTTGATCGTTATTGTTAACGATCACTATAAGTCGATTACCTGAAGCGGCGGCTTCTTCTAAGTAATCCAAATGACCACAATGCAAAGGGCTGAAGTAACCACTGACGATCACGAGAACAGGGCGAGAATCTGCCCCACTTTCGCCATCAATCAAGTTCAACTCCAAAATCCTGAGGGCCAGGCACATTTGTTGTGTTGGGAGGCTCAATACCAGGTCCGCTTCTACCGCCTAGCACTCCCTCTAAGTTTTTGATTGAGTTAGGCAATGGAATATCAGAGCCTGCCGGTGCTCGCGCTATGGTATAAGCTTCTTTATCGTTGAGAAAACGAATATCTTCAAGATTGTCAATAAATACGTTCGTCGGTTCGCCTCCTACGAAGGCATCATCCCAGCGGATCACCTGCATGATAGCTTTTTCGCCATTGCACTCAACCCCCGATTCTAGGGCCGCTCCCCCTGGCAGTTCGAGGCCATTTTCTGAAAGTGCGGCTCCCATAGCATTAAAGAAAACCCCTAATTTCGCTTCCTTGCCGGTAACTGATGAAGTGAATGGATGGATGTGTATTAATCCATCTTGATGAGAGTGAATACCTTCTGGATCGAACTCGCTTTGGAATGGCGTTAGGAATGATTCGGTAACGCAATCCCAAACTCCATAAGCCGCATGCCAATGGTCTTGAAGAGTTGGTGAAGCTTCAGCATCACGAGTTGCTCTAGCAAATACAACAAGAGATAAACCTAGTATTACAACTAATGCGACAGCGGCAGGATAGCCTAGCTGTCTCCTGTCAGAAGGCCCGCTAGATGATAACGCCTTTTCTGCCCTTGCAATTTTCTTTGCTGATGAAGCCTTTCCCATGTCTTCATACGGTAGTGGTTTGAGAGACACTTTTGGCGGAAGTTTGCAGGATCTTTGAAAAAAAATTGGCAAAACACCTTAGCATCCTACTTTTATATGAGTTTTGCCTCAGCAACCCCTTATCTTTCCTGCATTTACCAGTATTTCAGCTCTCCTTTCCTCATTAGTCAACGTTGTTTGCCTCTTTTCAGATGCACTACTGAAATTGTTTATATTTTCTACGAATTCTATTTCTTGTCTGTAAAGAACAGGAACGACTGTTCGCTGCCCATTGGGAAGTTGATCTGGAATATCCGAAGTGGAACTTAATTCATCTGAAATACCAACCTCCAAATTTCGAAAAACGTTCAATATAGGTTCAGCATCAGATTCAATAATTGTCTGTATGGAAAGTTCATTAGCAAAATCGTAAACAGTAGGTAGTAAATATTTCTCTAAATCGTTAGGTCGGAAATTTCTAAATTGTTGTGCTAGAAAAATGGCTTTCTCTGGCGTCAACCGGTCATCAAGAGTTACAAAGCCACCGCCAAGCACTTCTTGAACGATTTCGCTTATTTTAAGGGGATTACGAAAGCCTGAATCGAAAGCTTGCTGCAACGCTAGTATTAAAAAATCTTGTTGACGTTCTTGTCGCCCGAAGTCACCTTTTCCATCAACTCTCACCCAAGCATTTGGAGAAGTCCCGTACCATCCGTCAAAGTTTTCCACATAAGCCGTCAACTCTCTGCTTCTCACCAAACCTAATGCCTGAAGTGGCGTTAAAGTAACACAACCTGCTTCAGGAATTGATAGCTGGGCTTTTTTATCCTTCAACGGATACTCTAGAAAGACATCCAAACCACCAATAGTTTCAAAAAGTCGCAAAAATCCATTGAAATCAACTTCCACAACATGGTTAATTGGAATTCCAAGCACATCCTGAATCGTCTGTGCTAGCGTCGGCCTATCAGTAAAATAAACAATGCTATTAATCTTCTGCCAAGAATCTCTATAGCCCGAAATAGGAACATACAGGTCACGGGGAATCGATAGCGCTGAGGCTTTCGTCTCCCCGCTGGAATCAAGTTTTAAGATAATTAAGGTGTCGGTCAGTAATTGCCTTGAAGACCTCCCCGACACTCTTCTGAGATAATCTCCGTCAGGTAAATTTGCAATTGAATCAGACCCAATTAGTAAGAAATTTAGAGATTCACCATTCGACTCAGAATCTGAACTTAGCGAGGCCCCATAAGCTGTTCGAGGAATGCGGCTCACCGTCTCTGAAGTATAAGCCAACAATATCGCAGCAGCTGTGGAAGAACAGAAGGTAAGGAGAGTTATAAGTAAAACAAAACGCTGAAACCATGTTCTTCTTCGCCTTGGTCTTCTATCAATTGCCATGACATCACGCTACCTCATCAAATCGCCGAGAAAGTATCAGCGAGGAAATGATACGTTTACTGCAAATGGATTAAATCCCCTACCCAGATTTCCCTTGACGTACCATTATCGGACTGAATGATCAATGAACCGGTTTTAGTTATCCGCTTCGCAAAGCCCTCGAACTTTTCCTCACCGGTATCTACTCCAACGAACGTTCCCAAAGTATGAGAATACTTTTCGTACTCAGCAACTAGAGACTCCCCATCTGAATCGCCTACAGCAAGTTCTTTAAGAATTCCTTCTGCTAAATCAACAACATTTGGTGGTTTGCCTAATTCAGACAAGGCCGAGACCCTCTCATTTACCAAAATATTTCTAAGATTTGAAAGCGAAATATTTAGACCCAACCCAACGACCACAATAGCAATTTTCCCCTTTATCACGGATTGGGCAAGGATCCCCGCTAACTTGTGAGACTCACCTTGATGCAGAACTATTAGATCATTCGGCCATTTGATCTTGATTTCTGGGAAACCTAAATAATCTAATGCTTTCACGGCAGCAACAGATAACTTCATGCTGTACAGGCTTATCATGTCAGTCGATGCATCTGCTTCTAATGATACCGACATCAATAAAGCAGACTTTTTGTCAGATACCCATTTCCTATCTAGTCTCCCTCTACCTGCAGTTTGGTGATCCGCAATGACTACAGCAGGGTGTTTTGCTATGATTTCTGATTTTTGTAATAAATCTTGGTTAGTAGATCCTGTGCTTGATTTCCAAGCAATTTCCCCGTAATCATAGCCTTTTAATCTTTTTTGGAGAGTTCTGCCTTTTCTCCAAGCAGAAAAAATATCAATGAGTTTTGAAATTGACACTTACTTTTGCTCCAAATTATGTAACGTTATAGCCGTGTTCACAAAGGTACTTATTGCTAATAGAGGTGAGATCGCTGTAAGAGTCATCAGGGCCTGCCGAGAATTAGGAATCCAATCAGTCGCAGTATATTCAGAGTTAGACCGTAATGCGCTACATACTCGACTTGCTGATGAAGCGTACGCCCTCGGTGGTGAAACTGCTGCGGAAAGTTATCTCAATACGGAGAAAATTCTTGAAATCATTGAAAATAATGAAATTGATGCTGTCCATCCTGGTTATGGCTTCTTTTCTGAAAATGCCGAATTTGCTCAAGCGATAACCGACAAAGGTGTTACGTTTATCGGTCCTCCTGTTGGAGCGATTGCTGTTATGGGTGATAAAATTAGTGCTCGCCAAGCTGCAGAAAAAGTAGGAGTAAGTGGCGTTCCTGGGACGACAAATTTTATAACATCTGCCAGTGAAGTCGAAGATTTCGCAACCGAACATGGATTTCCAGTCGCAATCAAAGCTGCCTACGGAGGTGGCGGACGTGGCATGAAAGTTGTTCAAAGCAAAGACGAGATTCAAGGGGCTATTGACTCTTCACAAAGGGAAGCACTCGCATATTTTGGACGCGACGAGATTTATATGGAACGATACCTAACAAATCCTAGACACATTGAGGTTCAGGTCCTTTGCGATCAACACGGTAATGCTCTTTATCTAGGCACACGAGATTGTTCAGCGCAAAGAAGACACCAAAAGCTGATTGAAGAAGCTCCAGCTCCAGGCATTCCTGAGTCAATTCTCACAGCGATGGGAGAAGCAGCCGTCGCTGTAGCGAAAGGTTGTGAATACGTTAACGCTGGGACGGTTGAATTCCTTTACGAGAATAAAGAATTCTATTATTTGGAAATGAATACCCGACTTCAGGTTGAACACCCAGTCACAGAGATGGTAACTGGAATTGATTTGGTGGAACAACAACTCAGAGTTGCCTACGGTGAGAAACTCACTATGCGGCAAGAGGAGGTGCAAATTTCAGGGCACGCTATTGAAGTGCGGATCAATGCAGAGGATCCTGCTGAGGGACAATTTTTGCCTAGCCCAGGGAAACTCTCATCCTTTAAATCCTCGGGAGGTTTTGGGACGAGGTGGGATGGTGGCTACGAAGAAGGCGATGAAATCAGTCAGTTTTACGACAATTTAATTGGAAAATTAGTTTGTTGGGGAAGAGATAGGGATACCGCTATCGCAAGGACAATTAGAGCCCTTGAAGAATTTGAGGTGCGTGGCCTTGCCACAACGATTCCTGCAGATATTGCTATTTTGAATCACTCAGATTTCGCAAATATCGAACATTCAACTAAATGGGTAGAAGAAGTCCTTGATTTGTCTGGAGTGAAAGGCAACAAGATCGAAACTGAACATGGAGGAAACCAGTTATCCATTAGAGAAGCCGAAATAGAAGTAAATGGGAAACGTTTTGAAGTTTCACTTTCGGTCCCGTCTCCTAATACTCAAATTCGAAGAAGCGCCTCTTCTGCAGGGGCCAGTGCTGCAGGAGGTGACGGAAATATATCGGTACCGATGCAGGGCACTATCGTCAAAATAAAAGTATCTGAGGGTGACTTCGTCAATGCTGGAGATATCTTAGTAGTTCTTGAGGCTATGAAGATGGAGAACAACATCGCGTCGGACGTTAGCGGAGTTATCACCGCCATAACAGTCCAAGAAGGAGACTCAGTCGGTGCGGGTGATGTCATCATTACTATTGAAACTGCCGATTAAAATAAATTCAGGATTCCCCATCATCAAACTTAATGACCGAACCTAGTATTCTGAGTTTTAGCATTACTTAATTTAGTCATGGAGCTAAAATGCCTTTAAAAGTAAAGCAACAGATGGGTCTCTATTTAGCTGACGCAATTGTTTTGCTTGGAACTTTATTTGCCACATTGACTGTGCGTTTTGGAAATTCATGGCCAAGGTCTTTCACTGATTATCTTTCTGGGTTCTTAATTGCAACTTGCATCCACATCGCAATTTACTACTTTGGAGAGCTATATGAACCTTTGCCTCGATTAGGTGCAAGAGCGTTACTCCCAAGGGTTTCTGGAATAACTGGAGTCGCAATTCTCGTGGATGCGAGTTTAGCTCTAGCGACTGGTTATTATCTTATGCCGAGGGGGAACTTAATTTTATGGGGCTTTATCGCCTCAATAGGAATCACATTAAATAGACGCATGCTGAGACAACTCCTAATTTCTGTGCACGGAGAACCAAGGGTTTTGCTGGCAGGTAAATATGAAGACATTCTCTTAGCTAGTCGACATCTTGAAACACCGGAAACAGAAATAAAGTTAGTAGGTGAGTGTACAAATATTTTAACGCTTGCAGAAAGTGTTCAAAATGCAAATGCCACCCATGTGCTCCTGATGAGTCCGGGAGGGCTTGAAGCGATTTACCCACAGATACTTGGAGAGTTAGAATCTAATGGAATAGGAGTTTTTCAACGTATAGGAGCATCTGACACTCTTATGGGATTAAAGAGAAGCAGACAAATAGCAGGCATGCCATTCACAGCAATTCAGACGCACACTTTAACTAACGCTAAGGCAAGATTTAAGAGACTTATAGAATTGACATACCTCCTCATTGCTTTCTTACCAATTCTATTTTTAGCTTGCTTGGTGGGAGTATACGTTCGCTTCACTGCAGGTAGAAATATTATTTATCAGCAGAAAAGAATAGGGAAATATGGCACTTCTTTTGTAATGCTGAAATTCCGTACGATGCCCATAGACGCCGAGAAAAACACAGGAGTTGTTAAAGCAGAAATAGGGGATAACAGAATCATTCCCAAATTGGAATGGGTCCGAAAAACACGCTTAGACGAAATCCCCCAATTCTTAAACGTATTAAAGGGCGAAATGTCCATCATCGGGCCTAGACCAGAGCGCCCAGACCTCACCGCAAAGTACGAGATGGAGATCCCTGGTTACGGAAGAAGACATGACTTACCACCTGGCATAACTGGCCTTGCTCAGGTTAAGGGAAGATACCATACAGACCCAAGTTATAAGCTAGGACATGACTTACAATATCTCGTTAATTGGTCCCCAATCCTTGATATACAAATCATCTTTCAAACGATATGGATAGTTTTGGCGAGGCGACTTTAGATGCCGGAGAGCTCATACCCTGAAGTTTCAGTGATCCTGCCCGTGCTGAATGCTGAAAAGACACTTGAAGAGACCGTAGACTCAATCTTGGCCCAAACTTACAAGAATATTAAGGAAATCAATCTAGCTTTGGGACCCTCTTCGGACCAAACAACTAGCGTCGCTCTTCGTTGCCAAGCTAAAGACCAGCGAATCAGAATTATCAAGAACCCCTCGGGTTCAACCGCAACTTCTTTGAACATGGCTGCTGCCTTAGCATCCGGAAAGTTCCTTGCTAGAGTCGACGCTCATTGTAAATTACCAAAAGATTACATATCTATTGCAGTCGCAAAAATTCTGGAGACAGGAGCAACAAATGTAGGTGGCATTCAGCAAGCTGTTGGAAAAACTGAATTCCAACGATCTGTAGCAACGGCAATGACAAGCAGGTTTGGTATTGGTAATTCTAAATTCCACTATGGAGGTGATGAAGGACCCACTGATACTGTTTTTCTTGGATTCTATGACGCACAGAAATTTGATGAACTAGGTGGCTTTGACGAAACATTAATTCGCAATCAAGACTATGAACTGAATATTAGGATCCGTAAATCTAATGGGATGGTTTGGTTCACTCCAGAACTTAAAGTTTCTTATTACCCAAGATCTAGCCTTAAGGAGCTTAGTAAACAGTATTTTCAATATGGTAAATGGAAACGTAAGGTGGTCTTCAAAAACCCTAAATATGTAAAATTGAGGCAACTTGTTCCACCTCTCAGTGTTTTAATTTTAGTTTCTGGCACATTCGCCGGCATCCTCGTCAGCCCATTATTTTTTTTGCCTCACCTGATTTATTTTTTTTCAATTGCTTTTATAGCAAAGCTCCAGCCGGGTTTAAATTCCAAAAGGCGGATATACCTTTTGGCCATATTCCCTATTATGCACATGAGTTGGGGGGTAGGTTTTTTAATTGGCAGAACGACCATGAAGAAGCTCAGCGGGTCGACAACTATCTTTTAATTCAACGACTTGAATCAAATCCCTATTCTCCCATGTTATTTCGAGACTTGGATCCCTTCTTAATTTGAACTCTCTGAAACTCATTTCCGTAGCATCGAAGGTTAATAACCGGCCTACTAATGTTTCTCCTAGTTCAAGAATTAATTTCACAGTTTCTAGTGCTTGAAGACATCCTATTACTCCAGGCAGAACACCCAAGACCCCCGCTTCCGCACAACTTGGAGCAAGCTCAGGTGGAGGTGGTTCAGGAACCATATCCCTGTATGTGGGTCCATTCCTTGGATCAAAAACTGTTATTTGGCCTTCGAACCTAAAAATTGAGCCGTGAACTACAGGAATTCCGAGCTTTACAGAAGCATCATTTAACATATACCGCACTGGGAAGTTATCAGTACCATCGACGACAACATCGTATTGGGAAATAATTTCTTCCATATTCGATGCATCAAGCCTGACCCCATGGGTAATCACATTAATATCAGGATTCAATTCTGATATTGTCTTTTTAGCAGAATCAACTTTAAGTTGACCGATTCTTGAGTAATTGTGCAAAACCTGTCTTTGGAGATTTGATTCATCTACGACGTCCATATCTACTATTCCTAGCGTGCCCACCCCTGCAGCTGCTAGGTACAGTGCAACTGGAGAGCCTAGCCCTCCTGCTCCTAAGCACAGAACCCTTGAGTTCAAGAGTTTTAACTGCCCCATCTCTCCAACTTCAGGAAGAAGTAAATGCCGTTGATACCTGTTGCGTTTGTCTTGGTCTAATACTTTAGGGATTTCCCATATACGACTTTCGTCTTTCCACTGGTTAAATCCGCCGTCCATTGAAACTACATTTTTGTAATCCATTGCAAGAAGCGTTTTGGTAGCGAATGCAGACCTTGCACCGCCTGCACACATGACGACGATTTTTGTGCCTTTATCAGGCACTTGCATTTCAATCGAGCTTTCAAGATTACCACGTGGGATGTGCTTTGAATTTTTAATAGCACCTTGTGCAAATTCATCGGGCTCACGCACGTCAAGAAGTATCCATTCATCTGCGAGAAGATTTCCTGCTTCTTCGGTAGACACTTCAGTAATCGTTGATTTCGCGGTACTTAATAATTCACGAAAATTTGCCATACTCTATTTTAATTTCATGTTTTCAAAATCACACTATGCGGTCCTGTTTAACATATTTCTCTCAGCATGGAACTAATGTCTTCCCTAATCAGATATGTCGCAAGACTATCGTATTCTGTAGGTTCTCCATTAAGAATGAAGATTGGTTTTCCAAGAGAGTGAGCGAGAGGCACAACACGATTTATTGGACCTACAGTCAAGGAAGTCCCAACGGCCATCAGTAAGTCACATTCATGTATTGACTGTTCAGACCTGAGTAAGTCCTCAGAAATCAGTGATTGCCCAAATGAGATTGTTGCTGATTTCAGCAAACCTCCGCATATGAGACAGTGCGGGTCTTCTTCGCCTTTGCGAACCCTTTTTAAAGCTTCTTCCATTGGAGCTAAATAGTCGCACTCTAGACATGATACGTTTCTTGTGTTGCCGTGAATTTCCACTATTTGCTCTTCTGGAGTTCCAGCTAATTGATGTAATCCATCTACATTTTGAGTTATTAAAAGAAAAAGTTTATCTCCAAGCCTTGCTAGGGCTTTATGACCATCATTTGGTGAAACAGTAGGCCAAAGATCTCCTGTTGCTCGTAGAGACCAGTTTTTCTTTCTTATTTCAGGAGATGTTGTGTAATAGCGAATATTTGAGGCCTTTTCAGCCTCTGGATTCTTTGTCCAAACTCCATTCGGCCCTCTGAAGTCCGGTATCCCTGAATCGGTACTGATTCCTGCACCTGTGAGAATAACTATTTTGGAAGAATTTTTGATGACTGTCTTTGCTTCTTCTATATGTTTTTGCATATGACTATTTTGTTCCACTATAAGAATGCTAGCGTAACAAACTAGTTCTAAAGTTGGTGAGGACGAGTTACAGGAATTCTTCTATGGTTTCAATTGCTTATTTTATAGCCTGTCAATTATTGGCAATTGGTGGGTGTTTGAAACTGCTTAACCCACATCTAAGTTATGGTGCCTGGAAGAAACTAAATTTTCCCTCGTCTTTGATATTTGTTAGGTCTGTCGGCTTTCTTGAGTTTTCGACTGGTATTTGTGGCATGATTATCGCTGGTAAATTTTTTCCGTTCGTTGTTGCTGTTTGGTTTGCTATCTTTTCTATTTTGACATGGCATATAGTGCGTTTACCTGTCCCTTTACCCTGTGGTTGTTTGGGGAAATCCGAAGTCCCTACTTCACGAAGTCATGTCCTCATGAATTTTGCTCTTATGATTGCCTCTTTGGGATCTGTTGGGGTCGATGGCCTAGGAGAACAAGTTAGTTCGCGAAGTTGGTGGGGTTTAGGGTATTTGGCGATTCTTGTGACAGGTTCAATACTAATCTACGCAGTGTTAACGTATGACTTTGCCTTTCGGATAAGGTCTAGAAATTCTCAACCAGGTCAATAAGTAAGCGGACCCCGAAACCTGTTCCACCTTTCGGGTGCTCACCCCATGCATTGTCTGCAAAAGCAGGTCCGGCAATGTCAATATGCGCCCATGGAATCTCTTCAGATACGAATTCTTTTAGGAATAGGCCGGCCGTTAAAGCACCACCCCAATTGCTTCCGATATTTTTAACATCTGCGACATTTGAATCAAGTTGACTTCTGTATTCGTCTGGCAATGGAAGATGCCAAACTCTCTCTCCAGTCTGCTGAGCTGCATTTTCAATAGCACTTATCAGATCATCATCTGTTCCCATCAAACCGGCATATTGGCTGCCAAGCGCTACCATGCAAGCGCCAGTTAGTGTCGCTAAATCGACTATTGCATCGGCTTTCATTCTAGAGGCCATAGAAAGAGCATCAGCCAAAATGAGTCTTCCCTCTGCATCAGTGTTCAGAACTTCAACTGTTTTACCATTCTTTATGTGAAGAACATCTCCTGGTCTTGTTGCATCTCCACCAAGCATGTTGTCTGTGAGGGGTATTAAACCGGTTACTTTAGCATTTGGAGCTATCTGCCCTATTGCTATCATGGCGCCAAGCACTGCAGCTGCACCTCCCATATCGCACTTCATTGTTGCCATCCCTTGTGCAGTTTTGATTGAGAGACCTCCCGCATCGAAGGTTATTCCCTTACCTACGAGAATAATGTGCTTCCCGTTACTCTTATTTGGTTTATAGGTGAGTTGCACAAATCTCGGTTGCTGTGTGGAGCCTCTATTAACGCCAAGTATGCCGCCCATCTTCGCTTTCTTTATTGCCGGGCCATCTAGTACTTTCACACTCAAGCCATTTTCTTTTGCGAGCACAGTAGCTTTTCTTGCAAAAACTACGGGCGTTAAATCACCTCCGGGTAGATTTACGAAATCGCGAGCTGTATTCACACCGCTGGAAATAGATTCTGCTCGAGCTATTGCAGATTTGATTCCACTACCCGACCCGAGAACAGTGATTGTGCGCTTCACTGGTTTGGGGGGGCTAGATTTCAAGGCCGTGAATTCATAGTCTCCCAATATTGCACCCTCAAGAAAAGCCTGAATTACTGCGGCTTTATTTTCTTTTGCGATATCGCTTTCGCCTACTTCAAACGTTATGGATTTAAAGTTCTTGATTCCGCGCAGAAGGGAAGCCCCTGCCTGCCGAAATTTTTCTGTACTTGCGTTAGCGTCTTCGCCTATCCCTATTAACGCTGTGGAGTAGCTGCTTCCATTCGTAAAGATTATTTGGCCCTCCTTCGCCTCGAATGCTTGGGAGGAAAGATAGTCGGTATCTAAATCAGGAGGATTGTTAGCGATTTCTTCTGTGGTTACGACTCTTGCAAGAAGATCTGATTTCGCTGGTACTGACCTTGAGGTCTTTATTTCAATAGACATTTATTCCTTCTTTTCTTTCGCTGTTAGGGATTTCTTTTCTTGGCTACGTGCAATGATCCACATGAGGTCTGATAACCGATTCAGGTATGGCATTACATTAGAATCTTCAGCCTCAATTGCGAGTACGGCTCGTTCTGCTCTTCGGACTACAGTGCGTGCGAAGTCGAAGTGGGCCGCTACTGGGTTTTGGCCTGGCACAATGAATTCACTTGGCATTTCAAACTTTTCAGAAAATTCGTCTATTGCTTCCTCCAGTCTTCCCACCATATTTGAAGTTGTCAGGCTGGTATCGGATACAAGTTTGTCTCGGTTCTCCGGAAGTGTGGCAAGTTCAGCCATCAGAACCCAGAGGTCTCTGAGGATTTGGACTAAGAGGTTATCAAGATCACTTCCTTTAGTGATTTGTGCTCTTGCAAGACCAATAGCTGCTTGAGCCTCATCTACCTCGCCGTAGGCTGAGGGAAGTGGAGAGTCTTTTTTGACTCGTCCACCGTGGAACAGACCTGTTGTGCCATCGTCACCTTTTCTCGTGTAGATTTTCATATGTTTGACGATAGCGGTTTCTTTAGCTTTGGCACGCTTTGTCGTCCTCTCGATATACGCTTAGCTCGCTTTTTTGAAGAAGATTTGGAATTCCATTGACGCATTATCTTCAACTGAGAGCACCACCGCTGATCGGGGTTTTTCTATGTCGTAGTCGCTTAGCATTATTGGGCCAAGTTCCCCGAAAATAAGAATGGTATTCCCATTAAAAGATGCAGAGATAGTTATCTTCTCTTCTCTGGTGACTCCATGTATGGTTAATAATCCTGTTACCTCTCTCGTAAATCCTGCGGCTAAGTCAGTTTCTTCTGAGAAGTCAATGGGTTCTTTAATTTCAAATGCCGCTGTTGGAAACTTCGCTGTTTCAATAGCTTGGTTTCTTAACGCATTATCCCGTGCCGAATTATCTGTTATCAGGCTTGCCATATCAACAGTTATCAACGGTCGATCAAGTTCGGGATTGATCAAATTTTCGTCAATTACAAGTGTGCCTGTGACATTCGGAGTTCTTCCAACAACTGTTTTTCCGCCTATCCCAACGAGTTCCTCCTTAATTCGAAAACCCGCAAAAGACGTTGCGCAGGCTTCTGTTAGGCAATTCTGGTCAAAGGTCCCACAGTCTGAGGCAACTAACCATGTGCCATTGACATCTTCTGTTCCCTCTGCGGAGCAACTTGAGAGTGTTTCATTTCGTGCGTCTGTGGCCTCGCTGCTCGTAACTGAGGCAGGAGAAGTATCTCGGATTACGAAAAACCAGGTTAGAAATACGATTAGAGCAAGAAGGAGTAGTGCTCCTAAAGCTAGGATCTTTAGTTTCTTTTTTTTGGGGGGTTTTTCTTCAGTCATTTGTTTCAAGATCTCTCTTTCAGTTTAGCGACTTTAAATAAGAAGGAGAAGTTAAGCATCCAGGAGTATTCTTGCCACTAAGTCCATCCCAAATGCGGTAAGAATAGCTAGGTACATCAAGCCTGTAGCAGCCATCACTGCAGAGTATTCCTTCTCCTTCAGCGCCATTTTGGTGACTCCAACTAGACATATCGTAGCTACTACACATGCAACCCAAAACCACCCGAGAAGTCCATTGTAGTTATCGTCTATTGCCCCATTGAGGACTGAGAACATTCCCGTCGGGATGCATAGAAGCACTAGTTCGGGAAGCCAAAGTAAGCCTGTCCAATTCACTAATGTAAATATTGGATCGCGCGAAAGCCCGGGTTGAACTAGGTACCAGTGGCCCAGAAGCATCGAATTTGATACTGCCCCTAGGAATGCCGATCCCACTAGAGTTCTCGCTATTGATAACCATGTGGATCCTCCCGCATCTACAGCACCAACTAGGAGACCGAGGGTTCCGATAGCAGGGGCTATGAGATCCAATATTGGTGGGAATTCTTTTGTTGTTAGTGCAGATGCTATCTTTTTTTGTTGTCTGTCGCCTAGCATCGCCGAAACTCGGTCTGTTCGAGATTGCTGTAACTCTCGCTGCCCTTTGACCCCAGCTTTTCTCCTAACTACAGATACGAGAAGGGCGAAGCTTGTTGCGGCAAGAAGACCGATATTTGAAATTTCTCTCAGCCAAAGTGTCTCTCCCAATACTCCAACTATTAGCCCTATTCCAGCAATTACCAGATAAGTAATTCGGGTTGTCCATCCAAATCCAAGCCCTATCAATCTTGTCTTACCTGATACCCAAAGAAAGAGTAGCCCTCCTGTGGCCCATTGCAAAAAAAAGGTTGATGCTTGGAAATCGATCATCTCGGGTTAATGGGTAGCGAGGTCGTGATTAACGGTGTTAAGTGGAAGAGGCCCAGATTCAGTTACGGCTACAATGTCCTCTAACCTGATCCCCCACTTGTGAGGGATGTAGATTCCGGGTTCGATACTAAAAACGTTACCAAACTGTATCGGGTCAACATTACCCTCAACTATGTAGGGTTCTTCATGTGCTTCCACTCCAATTCCGTGACCAGTTCGGTGAACAAAAAATTCGCCGTACCCAGCCGCTGATATGATTTGCCTCCCCACCCTGTCAACCTGCTGGGCTGGCGTTCCGTGAGTTGCTTCCTGAACTTGTTTGCGCTGAGCCTCCTGAAGCACCCCGTACATTTCGACAAACTCCTGAGGGGGATTACCAGTCCACACACAGCGCGTGACATCTGAACAGTATCCGACTCCGTCGTCACCATACATTGTTCCTCCGAAGTCACAGAGAACAATTTCAGATTTCTGAATACGCCTTTCGCCTGCTTCATGATGCGGACTAGCTGCATTTTCTCCTGCTGCAACAATTGCAAAATTGACTTTACTATGTCCCTCGGAAATTATCTGGTGACCTAGTTCCTCGGAAATCTGCTTTTCCGTTTTCCCTATTAATTCTATTTGACCACTTTGAAGGCGGTGAGCAATCCTATCTACTGCGCTTGCTGCTTGCTGTAACCTGTCAAGTTCCTCGGAGCTTTTGATTGAACGAAGCTGGCTAGTGATTGGGTTTGCTCTTAATAAGTCAATACTTGGCATACGTTTCAGTAACTCAATTGTGAATCGAGTCCATGTAGTATCTCCAATAGCGACTCGGGCTGACCCAGTTAAAGCTGTTGCCACTATTTCTATGGGATCTTCTGTTTCCCCCCATTCACAAATATTGAAAATAGTTGGTCGTTCGGTGACTCTCGCCCTCTCCAGTTGGGGGATAACGAGCGTCGGATTACCTTCGTCTCTAATGATAAGCATTGTAAGTCGCTCTAAAGGCATTGCTTCGTAGCCGATAAAATACGGCAAATCAGCTCCAACTGACAATAATAATGCATCAACGTTATTTAAACGCATAAGGTTTTGCACTTTGGTAATTCGTTCAGCAAACATTCAAAATATTTCGTCCTCTCTGCATTCGCTCATGTTACTTACTTCCGCTGGTGGTTAAAGAATTTGCTTTATTTTTTGCTAAAGTTTCGGCTTCTTTGGCATGGTAACTGCTTCGTGTCAAAGGGCTTGACTCAACATGAGGAATTCCTAAAGTCTCCCCTAACGTCTTGAGCTCATTAAATTCATCAGGAGTCCACCATCGTTGAACTGGAAGATGATTCATGGTGGGTCGGAGGTATTGTCCGATTGTAACGATGTCAACACCTATTTCTTTAAGATCTTTGAGAGTATCAAACATCTCTTCCTCGGTTTCGCCAAGCCCCACCATTATTGATGATTTAACAACTAACCCAGCTTCTTTTGCTAGGGCAAGAACAGCCAGGCTCCGAGCGTATCCAGCTGACGGTCGAACTTGTCGTTGAAGACGAGGAACAGTCTCAATATTATGGTTCATGACATCAGGCTTGGCTGAGAAGACAGTCTGCAGGTCATCAGGATTACCTTTCAAATCAGATATCAATACTTCGACGCTTGCTTGAGGGTTGAGGGATCTGACTTCTTTAATTACTTCTCTGATGTGGTTTGCGCCTCCATCTTTTAAATCATCTCTGGCAACCATGGTAATCACTGCGTATTCCAAGCTCATCTGATTGACCGCTTTTGCTATTCGTTTTGGCTCGTCATGATCAACTGCTTGAGGTTTTCGTGTGTCAACTAGGCAAAATCCGCAAGCACGAGTACAACGCTCACCAAGTGCCATGAAAGTTGCGGTTCCCTGCCCCCAGCATTCAAAAATATTGGGGCAGCCAGCTTCCTCACAGACTGTTGTTAATTCAAGAGAGCGAATTGATCTTTTGAGTTCCCTGTATTCTGAACCCATATTGGCCTTGACCCGCATCCATTCAGGCTTTCTACCTATAGCAATTTCTGCTCGCCTTTGCTTTATGCTTTTCCGTCCGATTGTTACAGGTTGTGGGATATCGGGCGCACTCTCTTCAGCTGGCTTTGGGAGCTCTCCAGGACCTTCGCCCTTGGAAAACGGGCTGAGTTCGCTTTGGGAAGTTCGCCATGAGACATCCATGCGCCTAGAGTTCCCGTTACCCCATTGTTTGGATGCCAACTCTGCTATTACTTCAACCACTTCGGCCATCGATACAGCAATTCCCTCTCTGGATAAAGAGGTAACTTTCTTATCTTTGATCCCGCATGGAATTATTGAATCGAAGTACGTCATGTCAGGTTCAATATTTAAGGCGAATCCATGCATGGTTCTTCCTCTTGTTAGCCTCACACCGACAGCGGCGATCTTTCGGGGGCTCTCGCTATTAGGGTTTACCCATACTCCGGGATATTGATCCAGTCTTCCGCAATTCTTCAAACCTAAGTGAGCTAAGGTTTCAATGATTAGATCCTCGACAGAATTAACGTACGCTACTGTGTCCGCCATTCCTCCGCCCCGCTTGCCAGGTAGATTCAATATTGGATATCCGACTAACTGTCCCGGCCCATGATAGGTAACGTCTCCACCTCGATTTGTTTTGATTAAATCTGCGCCGATATCTGATGGGTTTACCAGAATATTTGATGTATCTCCCCTGACACCCAAAGTAAAGACATGAGGGTGTTCTAGAAGTAGTAAGTAATTTTCAGAGCCTTTATTGAATAAAGCCTTTTGGACGGCAAGGGCATCATTATATGATACTTTTCCTAACCATCTGATATTCAGTGGATTTAATGCTGTTTCTATCATCCCTATCTTTGGGTTTGGGCTTTTTTACAGTTTAATAAGAATTTAGACGGTTTCTATAGTCTTTTGCTATCCGTGAAGAGACCGGCCTGTTAGCGCCAGAACAGTTTCTCCAAACAATTCACTCATCGTGGGGTGAGGTTGAATAAATTCAGCGACTTCATCAACGGTGGCTTCCCAGTTAATAGCCAAATAGCCTTGCCCTAATTGCTCTGTCACCCAGGGACCTACCATATGGACTCCCAGAATTTGCCCTGCAGATCCTTGATCTGTTTTCTCTGCGATAACTTTAACAAGACCTTCAGTTTCACCAACTATCATGGCTCTCCCATTTCCGCTGTAGCGGTGTTTTGAAACAAGGATTTCGTAGCCCTGTGCTTTAGCTTCTTCTTCACTCAGTCCCGCAAAGGCTACTTCAGGGTGGCAATAAATTGCCCAAGGTACCTTGCCGTAATCTACTGGCGAGATGGATTCTCCGCAAATATCTTTGACGACCATAATTGCTTCTGCGAATGCAACATGCGCTAGCTGAGGAGAATTGACCAAATCACCAACAGCATAAATCCCCTTTTGGTTTGTTCGGCAGAAGTCATCAACTGGGACATATCCGGATTTGTCAGTTACTAGACCTGCATTGTCCAATTCCAATAGGTCAGCGAAGGGTCGTCGCCCAACTGAAATCACTACTTTTTCAACAGTGACTGAACCAGTATCAATTTTTATTTCAATTCCCTCACTATTTTTTGAATGACCCAGCACTTTCGTTCCAGCCAACACATTTATACCCCGCTTTTTAAATGAGCGAGTTACTGTTTTTGATAAATCCTTGTCACACGAGGCTAGGATTTGGGGCAATGCTTCTATAAGCGTTACCTCAGCGCCGAAGTCATTAAGCGTTGATGCAAACTCTGCTCCAATTGCACCTCCCCCTATGATTGCTACTGATTTGGGAACTTCAGTGATGGAAAGCAATTCATCTGACGTCAGAATTTGATTTCCATCGATCTCAAAGCCAGGGATCGTGCGAGGCCTTGAACCACTGGCAAGAATAATATTTTGAGCAGATAGAAAAATTTCTGGTTCGTCTACGGATGCTACTTTTACTTCTGTTTTCGATAGAAGGCTACCTGTACCGTTATAAACGGTTACCTTTCGATTCTTGAGCAGCCCTTCAACTCCTGAGATTAATTGGTCAATAACAGCCTGTTTACGTTCCATAGTTTTTATTAAATCAAGTCGAGGATCGCCAATCTCTACTCCAAACTCACCGGCGTGACGGACTGTTCTAAGGACTGAAGCTGTTTCAAGAAGTTCTTTCGCTGGTATGCAGCCTACATTTAAGCACGTACCTCCGAGTTTGACATTTTCGACGAGAGCAACTTCCAGACCTGCTGCAGATGCATAAAGAGCAGCGCCATAACCGCCAGGGCCGCCTCCGATTACAACCAGATCAAATTGTGTTTTTTCTTTACTCATAATGACTCTTGTCTCTGCAATGCTATTCAGCGATGCGTTTTGATTTCGCTACTTTCATCTTCACGAAGCAACTAATACTTGAACTGTGAATGCTAACAATATCGTAAGCCCACAAAGGAGTGAAACTGTGATTAACATTCTGGTGCTCATATTTAAATTCTAGTGCGATCTAGGCTTTTAAAAGAAGTAGTATCAGGATTTGATTCGCATTCTGTTTTTGGTTACCTATCACAGTTCGCTAATCATCTTGCTATGTTGATCATTATGTTCTTAATGAAGCAGGTTTTCATTGCCATTAGACCAAAACATTTGATGAAGAATGCTCTAGTACTATCTGCGCCGTTGGCGGCTGGAATTTTCTTCCAACTGGAGGTATTCCTGAAATCCTTGGGAGCCTTCTTTGTATTCTCTGGTGCGGCAGCTTGTATTTATTTAGTCAACGACGCTTTTGATCGGAAGATGGATGCTCAACACCCTATGAAATCATTTCGGCCAATAGCATCGGGATCCTTACCGGTAGGGTTGGGGTTGGCGGTTTCTATTGCTCTGGGGTCTCTTTCTACAATATTTGCTTTCTTTTATGGGCTTGCAGCAGGCCTGATAATTTCAACATACATTTCAATGAATATTCTTTACTCACTGTTTGTAAAACGAATAGCTGTTCTTGAACTCCTATTTATTGCCTCTGGGTTTGGGTTACGGGCTGCTTTAGGTGGTACTGCAACTGATACGGAGCTTACGGCAGTTTTTCTTTTCGTGATTTCGTGCTTTTCGATTTTCTTGGGAGGATGCAAAAGGTATTCAGAACTGATATCGCATGATATTTCTTCACAACGCCATGTCCTTGGTCGTTACTCCAGTGTGTTTCTTCGTAATACGATGATTGTGTCTTCATGCGTTGGGATACTTGGATACTTAGCTTGGTTTGTGCAGAGTAGCGATGTCAATTTATTTTTAGTAGTGGTTTCATTTATATCGCTATTGCTTGGAACCTTTCGCTTCTTTAAATTGGCTTTAGCTGGGAATGCTGAGGACCCAACGACGCAGATACTGCTTGATCTGTACCTAAGGTCTCTTGCTATTCTGTGGGTTGGTAGCTTTTTGGGGTCCGTTTATGTCTAAGATGATTTCTCATAGTTGGGGAAATAACAAAAGGGTTTTTGCTGAACATCGAACACATTCTCAGATAGCGAATGTGGTTGAAACTGTTGTGAACTCTGAACCTTCAAGCGTTATCCCCCGTGGAGCAGGACGAAGTTATGGGGATCAAGCATTAGTTACTGATGGGCTGATGATCTCACTCACACAGCAAGATCATTTAGAAAATTTAGAAATGCCTATATCTGGTCTTATAAACGTTAAAGGAGGAATGTCCATAGGGCAGCTTTTGGACGCGACTATTCCCCTTGGGTGGATCCTTCCAGTGATCCCCGGCTCACAGCACATCACTATTGGTGGTGCACTTGCAGCCGATGCTCATGGCAAGAATCACTGGCACCAATCATCTATCGCGTCTTGTTGTGAAGAACTTAACGTGATGATCTCTGATGGATCAATTATCCGCTGCAGTAGAGAAACGGAAAATCAGTTGTTTTGGGCAACAATAGGTGGATTAGGGCTCACCGGTTTAATAACTAGCGCAACCCTTCGTTTGCAGCGTATCGCTGGCACCTCTGTCAAAGTTCAAACCAAGTGCTATGAAAACCTCTCAACACTCCTAAAGGGTTTTGATGATGCCACTGCCTCAGAAGAATATGCTGTTGCATGGCTTGACCTTCTCACTTCAAGTCAACTCGGAAGGGGGATTGTAAAATCAGCTTCTGTCTATCAACATGGCCAAGATTGGGAGAAATCAAAACGCTTCAATCAAATACATCTCCCAAAACCACGAAACGTCAACGTGGTTACGCCCCGAATTTGCAGAACACATAATAATTTGAAATACCTATTCTCTTCCAAAGCTAAAGACATAAGCGTTGCATCAATACGAAATTACCTTTTCCCTCTCGATAGAATCCGGAACTGGAATAGCCTTTACGGCAAATCCGGACTCATTCAATGGCAATTTATTCTGCCCGATAAAGAAACCTCACTTCTTGAGGAAATTATTATGGGATTTAACAAAACCAGCGCACTTCCGTCATTAGCCGTGCTTAAAAGATGCGGTGAGGCTAGCGAAAGCTATTTGTCCTTTTGCTCTCCAGGGTGGACGTTAGCTATTGACCTACCGGCCAACCAAGACTCATACCGCTATATCAGCAAATATAACCCCCTGATCGCTAACGCAACAGGGCGTATCTATCTAGCGAAAGACTCATGTGTTGATTCAGGCCTCTTGGGCAAAATGTATCCGCGACTCGCACATTGGAAAGCTATACAGAAAGAATTTGACCCTAAGGGAATATGGCAAAGCGACCTTTCCCGACGACTAAAACTTTGTAGTTAATCTCTTAATCCAAAGGTGGCAAGTCACCGAAGTGTAGATCCAATCCCCCGTCAGGAACATGATCATCTGAGACCTCAGTAATTTCAACGGAAGTCTTTTCAGGCTCAAGAATTTCGCCTATTGCCAGCATCGCAGCACCTAGAATCACAGCGCCCGAACCTTTTGCTTTAGTTTCATCTATATGAGGCAGAATCTGTTCATCTAATTCATCGGAATTCATATTTAAGTTTGCCATAGCCGTGTAGAAATACCTACATAGAAAATCATGAGGGTGTTAGACGTCACATACCATGCAAGAAGCCACTTAGTTTAATACAATTGAGAAACTGTCGAACGTTCAATCCGAAGGGGTTTCTATGTTAATAGCTATAACTGGTGCATCTGGCTTTATCGGGTCAGCGCTCAGGTCTTCCTTGGAAAAGGACGGGCATAAAATTCTATCCGTTAGTCGTAGCAGATCTGGGGATGTTTTATGGGACCCAACTTCGGGACAGATAGAAGCAGAAAAGCTAGAAGGGGTAGATGCAGTCATCCACCTTGCTGGAGAAAATATTGCTTCAAGGAGATGGACTGATAAACAAAAGAGCAGAATTCTTGACAGCCGGGTGGAAGGAACAAAGCTATTGACAAAATCTATAGTAAATCTCACAAATCCTCCTACAGTTCTTTTAAGTGGGTCTGCAATCGGGATTTACGGAAGTCGCGGCGACGAAGAGCTAGATGAGGATTCATCAAGGGGCTCAGGGTTTCTATCGGATGTCGTTGATCAGTGGGAGAAGTCCACTTCCGAAGCTGAAGAGGCTGGAATCCGCGTTACTCACCTTCGAACCGGATTAGTCCAATCTCCGCAGGATGGAATGATGAAGAAAACGCTTCCCTTCTTTAAGTTAGGCATAGGAGGAAAGTTAGGCTCTGGCTCGCAATTTTGGAGCTGGATTTCTCTTGAAGACGAGATACGGCTAATCACTTGGTTATTGACTGTTGATCTCTCTGGGCCTGTGAATTTAACTGCACCCAATCCAGTCACCAATCTGGAGTTTACGAAATCACTAGGTCGCGCTGTAAGCAGACCAACTATTTTCCCCATACCAATGTTTGGACCCAAATTGCTCCTTGGAGGTGAGCTAGCTACAAACTTGATTGAAACTAGTGCCAGAGTTATTCCCAAAAGAGCTTTAGAAAATGGTTTTGAATTCCGTCACTCTGACCTTGACGCGTCGCTACCCGATATTTTGAAAAAATAAAATGGCGAAAAAGCACTACCCTCAGAAAAGCATTTCCGCAAGTGTCGTAGTCCCCTATTCTCGCAGCCAAATTTTTGATGTAATCTCAAACCCCCGACTCCACTCCGAATTTGACGGATCTGGATCAGTCAAAGGTCTCGTAATTGGAGGACCGCTAAACGCCGTTGGTGATTCATTTAAAGCCAAGATGAAAATGTGGGGAATAAGATACCGTGTAAAAAGTACAGTAGTTGAATATGGCGAAGACCGTTTAATAGCATGGGCGCATCTTGGCAAACACCGATGGCGTTATAAACTCGATGATGTTCCAGACGGAACAAGGATAACGGAGACATTCGATTGGTCATACTCGGTATTCCCTCGTCTAATTGAAGTGGCTGGGTATCCTGAAAGCCACCCTGAAAACATAGAGCGGACGCTTCAGCGCCTTGCAAAATTTTTGGCAAACAATGCACAAACGTAAAGTTGCAGTTTTTGATTTTGATGGGACGATCACCAAACGAGATACTTTTTTCCCTTTTATGCTTTCCTACGGGGTTATTAATGTTTTGGATTCCCTACCCAAAGCACTGTTCCAAAAGAACGATCAAAGTTTAAGAGATAATACAAAGGCAAACCTAATAAGAAAAACATTTGCAGGATATTCTGTAGAGAAATTTCTTAAAGATGGGATTCGCTATGCGAATAGCATTGAGAATAGGCTCCGCAAAGAGACTTTGCGATGCATATCTGATCACAGAAACCAAGGACATCAGTTGGTAATGATTACAGCGTCATTAGGTTCATACACAAGACCACTCGGTTCACGATTGGGGTTTGATCATGTATTTGCTGTTGAGTTAGAAACTATAGATGATTTCCTAACCGGGGAAATGATTGGCGATAATGTGCGCGGAGTCGAAAAGGCTCGTTTACTCAAAAAGTGGTTAGGGGAAGAAACCTCAGAGGTTTGGGGATATGGCAATTCTAAGGGTGACAGCGAAATGCTAGCTATGGCTGATCATCAAATTTGGATTTAAGAGCTATTTTATAGCAACTGGGTTGACGGGCGAACCGATACCTCCAACAAACGGTTGGGGGCTTGCTTCTAGGAAAAAGTCCCATTGGCCATCGTTTTGGCAGTCAACAGTTAATTCTTCTAAATCCCAATTTTGTCCTTGAGTCAGACCCATCATGACGAGATTAATACAATGGATTGGCAGAATTGCGCCAGGTACTTTCGGATCCCAAGGCATTACTTCAAATGTGATTGTGTCTATAGCAACTGCCGCAATTTGACGATCATAGAAAAACTCAACGGCTCCTAGCCCAACTCCTGGGAATCCAGGCATTGGTGACCCTTCTATTGGAGTGCCGCTTCCATAACTCACCACATCACCTCGTTTTGCTTTTGCCATCATGCCAGTTCGGAGTAGCAGAATGTCACCACTCTTTACCTTTACCCCTTGTTTCTTCTCAGCGTTGACGCAATCCTCATAACTAATTGCATGCCCCCCTGGAAGCTCTTCGACGCTATGTAAGGAGGCGATGTCAAGCAACACTCCTCTGCCGGTTAGAGACGTTATTTTCTCAATACCGCAAGCTGATGCCCCATCATAGGTAATTGTTGAAGCATCTCTATTCCCATAAATTTTCCCATTCCAACTTGCATGACATAGCCCATCCCAGTGTGTAGCTGCCTGCAAACCCATAGTTACAACATCATCCGAGGTGCAAAATTGTGTGGGATCCCCAATGACTGGCGTGTTTAATTGAATCATCGTTCTAAGTGGATTTACTCTTCCAGGCATAGACCCAAGTTGCAGTCCACCTTGCTGTTGTAAAGGGAATGCCAATGAAAACCGTTTACCACTTTTCACACAGTTAGTGGCTTCCTTCACTACTTCATCGGTAATAAAGTTGATGGTTCCTATTTGATCATCATCTCCCCAGCGACCCCAGTTCTTGACCTTTTCTCCTAAGTCAATTATTTCCTGTGGATATGGCATTACTGACCTCCCTTGCCGACATGATTAGGCTAGTACGAGTTATAGTCCTCTGTCTAAGGCTTTGCAACGCCCTTGGGAGGCTCGTTGCCCTTTCTTGTTGACTGCAAATAACCTGCCTCGACAGCTAGCTGATCAGCCATTTCATTCCAGTAGTCTCCGGCATGAGCTTTAACCCATGAAAAAACTATGTCACGTTGAGCTACTTCTTCAATAAATGGCTCCCACAAATCTTTATTGGCAACAGGTTTCCGCTGGCTATTTTTCCAATTACGATTTAACCAACCTTTCCACCATTCATCTCTAAAACAATGAACTACATAAGTTGAGTCACTAAGAATTTCCAAAGGGCCAGAATTATTGAAAACTGCTTCCATGGCCGCTGTAATTTCCATTCGTTGATTTGTCGAATGGTCAGCAAAGCCTGAGGCGAACTGCCCTGATGTGCTTATCCATGCCCATCCACCTGGGCCGGGGTTACCGCTACATGCCCCATCTGTATAAATCTGATTACGCCCTGTCATAGCTACTTCCCTTCCGATGGCAAATACTCTGGTTCCGTTTTCTTGATATGTGTTCGATTTTTGCGATCTAACCAGCCGATTAGAACTGCTGTTGTTCTTGGGTCAAAGCGCAAACGGTGCGTTGCTCCATCAATAATTCGAAGATCTGCAGATCCGTGAGCATCGGCAAGTACACGGGCATCAAACGATGGGACTACTCGGTCATCGGACCCATGAACGAGCAATAAAGGTTTTCCTTCCATAGCTTCAGCAGCGCTGACTGTCTGTATTCTCGAAAGCTCGTTCGCCCATAGTTCAATATCTTTGGGGTATTGAGGATCACGGATTACCCCTGCTCTTCTTGCGTAGCGAAGAAGGTCTTCTGGTTCATCAATCCAATCATTGAAATCGGAAGGTGGTGAAACAGCAGCAACACCTACAAGTGCATCACATCTGCTAGCGGCATTAATTGCCATTGCTCCTCCAGTTCCGAAACCTGCCGCATATGCGACGTTTATTTGCTCTTCTCGTAATAGGTATTCCGTTGCGTTAATCACATCGTTTAACCAACCTTGCAAGGAAAAGTTTCCTTGTGAGTTTCCGCATCCTCGAAAAGTTACTGCAAATACTGTCCACCCGAGTTGTTCAGAAATTAAGTCAGCCAAGTCATAATATGATTGAGCAATATCATGATCCCCAGCTGATAATGACGGAAATCCATGGCAAAGTACAAGCCCTGTTGCGAAACCTTTTGCCGCATTTTCAGGCTTGGATAATCTTCCAGTTAATTCCAAACCATCTGATTCAAAGCGGAGTATCACAAAAGCTCACTATGCTTTTCTATGCCGGTAACCCCTATTTCGGGCTTCTGGTAAAGTGTCAGGACTAAATACTAGGTACATTTCCGATTGCATTAGCTCGTTGATTATTCCTTCATCAACGACTGCATCTAGGTCGTACACGATTTGAGTGCGCTTATCCCCTAACCATTGAAAATGTTCTACACGTACAGGTCGTTTCATAAATCCTCCGATCTTAATTCTATGAAAAGTGAAGCTCGTATGACGACTATACATAACAAAAGATGGGGAAACCCGAAAGTTTCCCCATCTCACCTGGCTCACAAAGTTCCGTTCCAAATTTTGGATCAGGTGGGACCGAACCTGACCGTCCTTTTGCGGGTGCCCAGTTTGAATTCACAAATGGTCCAGGGGCCGCTAATGGCTGGCCACCTCCAAGGTCCCGGAAATTTTACTACTCAGTTGGACCACCTCCTTTCGTTGGTAACACAATTATAAATCACTATTTGCTAATGGCTAAGTTTTCACTCAGCTTTCGCTGCCTTCAATTTCTCCAAAACTAAATTCACTCACTTCTTCTCCCACAACACCAAGTTTGCCTAAGTATTCATTAACTAAATTGGTTACACAGACAATATCCAATGCGTCAATATCTAAATTCTTTTCATGAGCCTGTCGAAGTAGTTGATCCACTAGCTCATCTTCATGAGCAAGAACCGTATCAATTGTTTTAGATGCCTTCTCAGCAAGGAAATCAACGCTGCCATAACTTGCAATGCCACGCTGACGCAGATAAGTGAGCTCTAACTTTATTAGCGTTTCGACGTCAATGTAGGAAATTTTTCTGGTTACTTCATCAGGTAAGTTATCTGCTACGTAATCGGTTGCTTTATCGATATCAAAAACAATCTGTTCCGGAGTGTTCCTAAGTCTCGCAGATACCAAAACTACAGTTAGCCATGCCGGAACAAGAACTAATACTGAAGCAATGACGATATAGACCCACATCTCTACTTAACGTTAGCTGTTTTGTAGAATAACAAGTAATCTTTAACTTGAGGATTTATGTCTACCTTACATTTCAAAGACTCTGATTTAGAGATTCATAAAGTTGTCGTGGGGCCAATGGACAATAACGTTTTTGTGCTCCGCTGCAAGCAAACTGGAGAAGGCCTTCTTATTGATGCTGCCAACGAACATGAATTGCTCTTAGATCTCTGCAAACAACTTAATGTCCAAAGTGTCATAGAGACCCATGGACATTGGGACCATATTCAAGCCGTCCCGCAAGTTAGAGATGCAGGCTATTCAGTTCATGTAACGCAGGCAGATGCTCACATGCTTGAGAGTTACGATGAAATACTTGAAGATGATTCAATAATCAATGTGGGGAGAGTGAGGCTTGAAACAATCTTGACGCCCGGACACACTCCTGGTTCTATGTGCTTCAAGGTCAAAGATAAACCCATACTTTTTAGCGGGGATACCTTATTTCCTGGCGGCCCGGGAGCAACCCAATTTGAGGGTGGTAACTTTGAAAAGATCATTGACTCAATTGACAAACGATTATTCACACTTGATAAGAGAACA
>CETY01198055.1_pt1 | contig 188564 bp, 165 predicted proteins | sample 361551 | NCBI WGS metagenome assembly CETY01 (sample SAMEA2623135, study PRJEB7988) | marine metagenome | biome: marine biome (ENVO:00000447); feature: deep chlorophyll maximum layer (ENVO:xxxxxxxx); material: "saline water (ENVO:00002010), including plankton (ENVO:xxxxxxxx)" | depth 45 m | reverse complement strand
CCATCATTATGAGTGATGTGCTCTAACCAACTGAGCTACGTAGCCTTCTATTTTCTCTTCCCTCTCAGGAAGTGGCGCGTATTATGCGTATTCACCCTGCACCCGTCAACCCCTTTTTAACTAACTTTTTCTAACTGGTCAATATGTGTTCTTTACAAGCCAAACTATCAGCAAAATGCGGGTAAATTAGTCAAAATTGCGCTAATCACCCACACTGACTACCAAGGCGTCTGGGTCGCTTTCGTGGTGTAATAACAAACATCAATGGGCCTAGGGGCGTAAACTTTGTCATGAAAGAAAGGGCTCTCAAGGTTTTTCCCTAATTCTATGCGTTTTTTGTATTCACTGTGGGTGGGTAATTGTAGATAAAAAGGCGCCGCATTTTGCGTATCACTTGTTTTTACATCTTTTGCTGCACCTATATAGGTAGACACAATTTTGCTTTCTGCGGGGGGGGATTCAATAAAGCCGCTTTTGTCGTTGTCGCCCCGAGGCAGATTTTGTAATGCGGGCATGCCAGCGACGACTCTACCTACCACTGACATATTCCTGTCTAAATGACGGGGAGCCTGCCCAATAACAATATAGAACTCTGTGCTGCCGGTATCTTTTTCGTTGTCTCGGGCAAAAGCAACGGTACCTGGGCAGTGCAGAGCCCACATTTCTCTTCTTGATTTATCGATGCCTACGGGGAAGCCGTGATAAAACCCGGTAGCAGGCGCAAAGGGATCATTATGTTCAACCACCATTGCTGCTTCCTTCAAGGGAACAGTAAACTCTGCTTTTAAAAGACTGGTTTTGGGTGTGACTTCGTGAGTCTCGTTACTTCCGCCTTGCGCCACAAAGCCATCAACTACGCGGTAAAAATAACGGTCACCATAAAACCCTTCCTTTATAAGGTTTCTAAAACGTGCAACGTGCTGGGGGCCCAGATCGGGTTCAAGGGCAATGGTGACCGGGCCGTAGTGGGTTTCTATCGTAATTAAATTCTCAATGTTAAGCCGATACCAATGCTCTTCTTTACCTAAACTATTCGCACTGGATACATAAACGAAGGAAAAAAGTAGTAATAAAAACACAGAAATGCGTTTCCCAGTTCTATTATTATGGCTATTACGAAAACTTTGCACTGCATCTTCCTTTAGCGTGGGTTATTGATATTAGAAGCCTCTAGTAAAACATACTTCGCGTTGTTTTCGAATTGTCAGGTTTATTTACATATTTATCTCAGTGAGCCTCTGGGTTGGTGTAAGTGTATGATTTTGCTTTTTATTTATAATTGGCCTATAAGTTGCTTTCACGGTTGTAACAATCTCACCGATTTATATGAGATTAGCGAACTCCGTTAACTTTAGGTTTAAGAAAATGATTAAGAAAATAGTAAGCCTGTTTGCAACTTCAGTTTTTTTGATGTTCTCAGCGGTTGCATCAAGCGCCGTTATTACTACAAGTACTGAATATGCGTTCAACGATGTTAATTCAGATAATGCATTTGATTCTGCTGATTACCTCACACCTTTATATGACTACACACTAGCAGTTAGTCAGTTTGACGATAACGGAGGCGCTTACACGCTCGTAGGTGCTGTAATTAAGCTAGATGGCTTTTTAGAAGGTTTTTTTAGCTACGAAAACCTTAGTAGTACCGCGACTTCAGAAATTACCGGTACTGTTGCTTCGCAAATTAAGTTGTCTACGTCGACCGGGATTGAGCTGGTCACGATACTACCTTCCTTTTCAACTACCGTTTCAGCGACAGTTTATGATGGAACATTTGATTTTGACGGAACTTCAGGTGGTACTGTTACTGCGTCACCTGTACCTGTAACTGCAACGAATACTGTTACCGTGACCGATGCATCTACCTTGGCCCTGTTTTTAGGTGGTAGCACTATTGATTTAGATGTCTCTGGTGATTCTCGTGCTACTACGACAAATATCGGTGGAACTGTGGCCACGGAAAATGGCGTAGTTTCAGCAGGGACGTTTGAAATTTTCTATCAATATGAAGTGGCGAATGTTTCAGTAGCAGCCCCAAATATTTTGATTTTGATGGGGCTAGTTGTTCTGTTTGTTGGCTTCAGATCGCGTAAACAAGCGTAATATACAACTCAACTGGTTTATAAGAATACAATTTAATCTAATGCCAGTCAGTTAAAGCTGACTGGCATTTTTTATTTTGCGCTGCTACATAATCAACTACAATTCACGACCTATCATTTTATTCTCAATGTCTTTTTTGTAATTTCTATACATCAATTGAAATTATTTTAGAACGTAGATTATTCTTTTACTTATCACTCCATATCATGGGGTGATTTTCATTTTAACTTGCTGTTTTATAAATGTTTTATCTATTTTTAGTAAGGTGACTGTCGGCATAGGTCTTGCTGAATTAATACAGAGAAGGGACGTTTTCTTTGTAAAAAAGTGAGATAAAACATATGGATAAACGGTTAGGAATAGGTACGTTAGCATTAACGGGGATTTTAGTGAGTGGAGCGCTTAATGCAGCCACAATTATTGGCAGTGGTTCCACGGATGCGCAAGTGGACTTCGTTGATTTTTATAACAGTAGTGGGGGGTTAGGTGAAGATGGCGTGCAAGACTTTGGCACACCAGGCGTAAACCCTAATTTTGACACTTTCTTTTTCGAACAATTCGACACTATGGGGGGAACCCGAGTACTAACCTCGGCTGTCCTTACCCTCGATGGCGAAATAATGGGGCAAGCGCAAGCAGAAAATGAAGATGGTCTGGCCCGTTCTGATATCGATTTTTCCGCATTGGTTACCCTTACGTTAAGTTCACCATCAAATAACGCATTATTAACGGTAAACCCAAGGTTTTCGGAATCCTTTCTCGCAGAAACTTATGACGGCACCACTGACTTTTCTGGAACATCTGGTGTGACATACGCATTTTCTAGCGACACAGATGCCGCCTCTGAAACAGTGACTGACGAAGCTATACTTAGTGATTTTATAGGTAATGGAACCGTGTCGTTGGGGTTAGACGCCACGTCAGTCCTAGAAGCGCTATTTACTGGTGGTGATGTGACTTCTGAGATTTTTGCAGACGCTACGGCACGCTCAACACTGGTATACAACTACGATGTGGTAGATGTATCCGCGCCTGGCACTTTCATTATGATGGGGTGTGCATTAGGTGTTGTAGGATTCAGTAATCGAAAGCGTGCTGAAAAAGCGTAGAATTCAATTCTCGCCCCTTCTTAACGAGAGCAGTATCTAAAGCACAAAAAAGCCGATACGCGAGTATCGGCTTTCTCTATTAGGTTTAGTTGGCGCTGCTCAGTTGCAAATCACATTGATTAAACGTTAAATCTAAAGTGAATGACATCGCCGTCTTTAACGATATACTCTTTACCTTCTAATCGCCATTTGCCCGCATCTTTTGCACCTTGCTCACCGTTGAACTCGACGAAATGATCGTAGCTGACTATTTCAGCACGAATAAAGCCTTTCTCGAAGTCGGTATGAATTTTACCAGCGGCTTGTGGTGCTGTTGAACCTTCAGGGAAGGTCCACGCGCGTACTTCTTTTACGCCTGCAGTAAAGTAGGTTTGCAAGGTAAGCAGGTTGTAGCCCGCTCGAATAACGCGGTTCAGGCCTGGCTCTTCTAACCCCATATCTTGCATAAACTCGTCACGCTCTTCGTCATCGAGTTCTGCAATATCAGACTCAATTGAGGCGCAAACAGCAACCACAACGGCATTCTCTTTTGAAGCAATGTCTTTTACCATGTCTAGATAGGGGTTATTTTCAAACCCGTCTTCATCTACGTTGGCAATGTACATGGTTGGCTTAAGCGTCAGCATGTTCATGTAACTAATGGCAGCTAATTCTTCTTTGCTTAGCTCAACTGAGCGCAATAATTCGCCTTCATCCAAATGAGGCTTAATTTTCTCAAGCACTTTTAATTCGAATTTAGCGTCTGCGTCTCCGCCTTTGGCTTTCTTAGCCACACGGTGTAGTGCTTTTTCTGTTGTTTCTAAATCGGCTAATGCAAGTTCTGTGTTAATAACATCAATGTCGTCTTGCGGGCTGACTTTTCCAGAAACATGTACAATGTTTTCATCGTCAAAACAACGTACTACATGACCAATAGCATCTGTTTCACGAATGTTAGCAAGAAATTTATTTCCTAGGCCTTCACCTTTTGATGCGCCTTCGACTAATCCAGCAATATCAACGAATTCCATTGTGGTAGGAATAACACGCTGTGGATTAACGATTTCTGCAAGTTTATCTAAGCGAAGATCCGGAACAGGTACAACGCCTGTGTTTGGCTCAATAGTACAAAAAGGAAAGTTGGCCGCTTCAATACCTGCCTTTGTGAGTGCATTAAAGAGCGTTGATTTACCTACATTTGGTAGGCCAACAATACCGCATTTAAAACCCATGTGATGGACCCTTGTCTAGAAATAGTTAATCTGGCAATTTACGCTTTGTGCGAATGAAGCCGGTTTTGCGCTTGTTTTAAGTCTTCTTTTAACAGTAACTCAGTGCATCGAACCGCTTCATCAATGGCGCTTTCAATGGCTGTTTTTTCGTCCGCTGGCGGCTTGCCTAATACGTGGCCTGTAACCCGACTTTTATGTCCAGGGTGTCCAATGCCTATACGCAGACGCAAGAAGTTTTTATTGTTACCTAATTTAGCCACAATGTCTCTAACACCATTTTGGCTAGAGCTACCGCCAATTTTGTATTTGGCTACCCCAGGAGGCAAATCAAGTTCATCAAATGCCACTAAAATTTGTTCTGGTTCTATTCGATAGAAGTTTGCAAGGGCGGCGACTGCTTGACCGCTTTTATTCATAAAGGTGGTGGGATAGAGCAAACGAATATCTTTACCCGCCATTGTTATGCGTGCAGTTTTACCGAAAAACTTGGATTCTGGTTTAAGTGGGGAATGGTAGGTGTCGGCTAGTTGGTTGAGAAACCACTCACCGGCATTGTGTCGGGTATTTTCATATTCGGGGCCTGGATTACCCAGGCCCACGATAAGACGAATATCAGACAAGCTGATTATTCCTCAGAAGCAGCTTCTTCGTCGCCTTCTTCTGTGTCAGCTGCTTTAGGCGCAGGCTTAACAGTCACTACTGCAAGGTCGTGAGTTTCGTCGTCTTTTGCAAGCTCAACAGAAGCTACACCAGCAGGTAGAGTCAGGTCTGAAAGGTGAAGGGTTTGACCCATTTCAACAGCAGCCATATCTACTTCGATGAACTCAGGAAGATCTTTAGGTAGACAAGTTACTTCGATTTCAGTTACGTGGTGCTCTGCAATACCGCCAGCTTTAACTGCTGCAGACTTCTCTTCGTTTACGAAGTGAAGAGGTACGTTAGTGTGAACGTCTTGACCAGCAACAACACGTTGGAAATCGATGTGCATGATTTTTGGCTTGTACGGGTGACGTTGCATGTCTTTAACCAGTACTTCAGTCGCTTTACCGTCAACGTTAAGTGTAAGAACGTGAGAGTAGAACGCTTCAAAGTCAGCAGCATTGTTTACTTTGTTGTGATCTAGCGTGATAGAAACAGGTGCTTCTTCACCACCGTAAATGATACCAGGAAGTTTCTCTTCGCGACGTAGGCGGCGGCTCGCACCTTTCCCTAGGTCTGTACGAATAGAAGCGTCTAGGTTAAAAATAGCGTCAGACATTATATGTCTCCAAAAATAAATGTAATGGTGTGAGTTTTTGCGACCAAAACTCACGGTGATTGTCGCTAACATTACCGACCGTTTCTAATTTAAAACAGCGAATAATGAGCGTCCCCAAATTTTTAGGGCGGCGAATTCTACCACTAGTATTTAAAACTTACAATTATTAGCCAGGCAAAAATGGGGTGATTTGAGTTCAAATTAGATTAATCCCAAGATGAACACGCTAACCCTAACTAAATTCACTAATGAGTGGGGTTTCCGTCTTTACCTATTACTCTTGACGCGTCCAGTACCTTCACGTGGTTTACCTGTAAGACAGTGCCGTATTGAGTGGTCGTCATCATGTCAGGTTTTGGGTGGCCGCTGATTTCAACAATTAACCCGTTCTGTTGAAATGCTTCGTTTAACCCATGCAAGGTGTAGCGGTTTCCGTCTTCTGATACAAAGGCATAAAAGCCACCTTCTAGCGATTTATAAAAAATAGATCCTGTAAGCGTCACCTCTTCTTTCATTTCATGACCTTGTTGAGGAAGGGGAGTCACGGGGGCGTTCTCCAAAGGTTTCAGTGACTCAGGTTTTAACGGTTCAGCATCGTGAAGTTTGGGTACATGCTTTTCGACTGTCTTGTCGGCCGACTTTCCGTTTTTTGCCTCATCATCACCAGAGCATGAAACAGTAAACAATAAGGCGGTAACAGAAATAAGCCACCGATTGCGGGGAAGCGTCATCATAATGAAAATCCTTCTTTGTCTATAACGTGACCATAAAATGAATCGCGTCTGATTGAAAGCCTCATTCATCGCCGGCTGACTCAATAGGGTATTTTTTTACCCTTGTATATACGTGTGTTGTTAGCTTGGCATGCGTCGTGCTTTATCCATCTTAAGTTAAGTATTTTAATAAGCAACGTTAAGGAGAGAGACATGCTTAAACTTTATAAACTATTTGCCGTATCGGCTGTAGCCCTTGCACTCGGTGCCTGTGATGTAAATAAAACAGAAGAAGGTGAATTGCCCAGCGTGGATGCAGACGGTGGTGAATTACCTGAATATGATGTGGTAAAAAAAGATGATGGCGAAATGCCAGATATCGATGTCGAGGGCGGTAACATGCCTGAATACGACGTAGACACCGCCGATGTTGACGTACGTACGGAAACTAAAGAGGTTGAAGTACCCGTGGTAGACATCGATATGCCAGATGAAGATGAAGGAGAAGTGGACCCTGAGCCGAAAAACTAATGGCCAATTCACTTGAATAAATAAAACAGCCTCTTACGAGGCTGTTTTTGTTTATGAGCGAGAAACCCTTTACCCAGCAGACCTGACAATGACGTGGTAAAAAGGAAAGTGGGAATGGAACCGAGAGCCTGTAAAGTTTTCAAAATTTCTCATGAATTGGGTAAAACCAACAATGTTATGTTGCTAATTGGCGCCATTAATTTTCGCGATGTTATAAGCAAAAATGGCTAAGTGTGCAAAAAGTAGCGCTGGAAAATTAATCTTCAACCGTTATTTATGCAGGGCTACAAAACAAAAAAGCGAGCTATTTAATAGCTCGCTTTTTATTGGTCATCAATCAGCGATATAGCTGCTATAAATATAGCAACGCACTAACTTAACGTTAGTATTCGAACATCGCTGATATAGATTCTTCGTTACTGATACGGCGAATGGTTTCGGCCAGCATTTCAGACAAGGTAAGCTGTTTTACTTTGCCAATCTTCTGCATGTCAGCGGCTAACGGTATAGAGTCGGTAACGATAATTTCGTCAATCACAGACTCTTTAAGGTTATTCGCTGCATTGCCAGAGAAAATAGCATGGGTCGCATAAGCGTAAACATTTCGCGCGCCATGGCTTTTCAAAGCTTCAGCGGCCTTCGCTAGTGTACCACCGGTATCAATCATGTCGTCTACTATAATGCAATCGCGGTCATTAACATCACCAATGATATTCATTACCTGCGCAACATTCGCTTTAGGGCGTCGTTTGTCGATAATGGCAAGGTCGGCATCGTTAAGCAGCTTAGCGGTTGCCCGAGCGCGCACAACACCACCGATGTCGGGGGAAACAACAACAGGATCAGCAAAGTCGCGTTGTACCATATCGGCAAGCAGAATGGGCGTTCCAAATGCGTTGTCTACAGGTACGTCGAAGAAACCTTGGATTTGCTCTGCGTGAAGGTCGATGGTAAGAACACGATCTACGCCCACGTTTGACAAAAAGTCGGCCACGACTTTTGCTGTAATTGGCACCCTTGCTGAGCGAACACGACGGTCTTGGCGTGCATAACCGAAATAAGGAATGACCGCGGTAATACGACCTGCTGATGCACGGCGAAGCGCATCAATCATGACAATCAGTTCCATTAGGTTATCGTTAGTGGGTGCACAGGTAGACTGGATAATAAAAACGTCCGAACCACGGACGTTTTCATGAATTTCTACGCTGATTTCACCGTCACTAAAACGGCCAACTTTGGCGTTTCCAAGTTTGGTATAAAGGCGATCGGCAACTTTCTGGGCAAGTTCTGGTACGGCATTACCTGCAAAGAGCTTCATATCTGGCACAAGTGGGTTCCTCAGTGCGTTGATAAAAGAGGTTTGGCTGGGGTAGCAGGACTCGAACCTACGAATGGCGGGATCAAAACCCGCTGCCTTACCAACTTGGCTATACCCCAATTTTTAGTTCGTGTCCGATGTGGCGTTCACACTATTGTATTTTTCTAGTTTTTCTAATAGCGGTGAGCGATTAACACCTTTTGCCACAAAACTCTGCCATGAACTGGGTAATTTACCCTGAACATCATTGGCTAAAGATTCATCAGAAAAAGGCGCAAATACGCAAGCACCCGTGCCCGTCATTCGCGACGGTGCGTAGTGTACCAACCACTGTAATAATTTTGCAACTTCCGGATAGCGATTAACGACTAATTGCTGACAATCATTTCGAGTTTCTTCGAATTTATAGTCGGCCCAATCCATTGATGGGGTATTTCTGGTTAATTCTTGTGCAGTAAATATTTCGCCGGTACTGATATGCACATTGGGGTTAGCCACCAAAAACCATTGTTCAGGCTGTGGGGCGGGCGTAATTTGTTCTCCTACGCCTTCGGCAAAAGCGGTTTCGCCACGTACAAAAATGGGCACGTCGGCACCAAGTTGCAGGCCAATATCAGCGAGTTGATGGACAGATAGCCTTGTACCCCAAAGGGCATTTAGGGCAACTAAGGTGGTTGCTGCGTTGGATGAGCCGCCGCCAATACCGCCGCCCATAGGGAGGCATTTTTCTAGACTAATGTGGGCACCCAGCTTAGTTTTCGTCTGCGCGGCCAACAATTTAGCGGCGCGGATAATTAAATTATCTTCGTCTTTTACGCCTTTTAAGGGCGTCGACATGGCAATAGTGCCTGTATGGTTGATATCAAACGCGAGCTTGTCGCCATAATCAAGCATTTGAAATAGGCTTTGCAACTTGTGATAGCCGTTGTCGTATCGCCCTAAGATATGTAAAAAGAGATTCAATTTTGCCGGTGATGGCCACCAGTCTTTATTTACGGTCACGGTAATGTCCATTGATATATTTTTATTTTTAAAACAGTGGTAACAGGTTTATTACTTGGTGCCTCGTTAATCGGTAACGGGCTTTCCTGTGTTAAGGTTATTGCATGCGGTAACCAAATATCTCCACCTGTGGGCGTGGCCACGTTACCGTAATTCCCATAAGTGACTTGCCAGCCTTCGCAGGCATTGCATTGACTTTCCAGAGAGGCGAGTAGACCTTTGTCATTCAACTGATAACTGTTATTCGCCAAGGGCATTCCTTTAATCCATGATAATAAAGGCGCCACGGGGATCGCCATTCCGGTAGCGTAGTAAATCAGTGGCTCAGGAATGGCGTCTTTATAGGTTTTACCGTCTGCCTCTAAAGTGGCCAGATCATCATCAACCACCAAGTGCACTAGGGTAATGCCAAGCAAATTGGTTAATCGAAAATTAAAATCGTCGCCATCTGTTTTCCACGAAATGTTGGCGCTGGCCGCTTCTTTACCTTGCCTGAAGGCCATCTTTCCGCGCAATTCCCACTGCTGCACTTTTGCCACCTGCTGAAGCTGCGCGCTAAGGTTTACCGCGTGCTGTGGGCCGTCTGGGGTCACCGTACAGGCGCTCACGGTGAGCAACATAATAAGCAAAAAGAGTAAATGTCGAGTCATGATATTTGTCTATAGTAATTCTATCAGTTTATGGGAACACAGTTTCACCAACACTTTCAATCATTTTGGCTTTTTCGTACAATGCCGCTCCGACGTTGCCAGCATAGATTTTAATGACACTACTCGCCCTTGGTATTAACCACAAAACTGCCCCCGTCGCACTTCGCGAAAAAGTGGCTTTTACACCAGATTCACTGGTGGAAGCGCTTGCGTCCCTAAAAAAGTTAGAGGGGGTTAATGAATCGGTGATTGTGTCTACCTGCAATAGAACGGAGTTATATGTCAATGCTCAACATGACTCTGCCACGACACTGTTATCTTGGCTATCAGAGTTTCATCACCTCGACGTAGATGAAATTGAGAAAAACAGTTATATCTTGAGGCAAGATGACGCTGTAAAGCATATTATGCGTGTAGCCAGTGGTTTAGATTCACTTATTTTAGGTGAGCCTCAAATACTGGGGCAGGTGAAACAAGCCTTTGGCGATGCCAAGCATTCAGGCATGGTAAGTAGCGAATTTGACAAACTATTTCAGCACACGTTTTCTGTGGCTAAACGGGTGCGCAGTGAAACCGAAATAGGGGCCAATGCCGTGAGCGTGGCTTACGCGGCCGTGCAACTTGCCAAGCATATTTTCGCAGAGTTACCTAAACGTTCTGTGTTATTGGTGGGTGCTGGGGAAACCATTGAGCTTGTGGCGCAACACTTGAAAGAGCAGGGTGTGACCTGTTTGGCTGTAGCCAACCGCACTGTGGCAAGAGCAGAGGCCCTCGCAGAAAGCTTAGATGCCAGTGTATTTACATTGTCACAGGTGCCTGAACACTTAAAAGATTTTGACATTGTCATTAGTTCTACTGCGAGCCAGCTGCCTTTAATAGGTAAAGGTATGGTTGAAAAAGCGTTGAGACAACGTAGAAACATGCCAATGTTTTTAGTTGATTTAGCCGTTCCTCGCGATATTGAATCTGAAGTGAACGAGCTCGGCGACGCCTATTTGTATACAGTGGACGATTTACAGCATATTGTTCAGAAGAATCTTGCTAACCGAGAGCAAGCTGCCCAAGAAGCAGAGAAGCTGATTGAAAAGCAGGCTAGCGACTACATGGGCTGGAAGCAATCTCAACAGTCTATTGATTTGGTTAGGCAGTATCGTCAAAAAGGGATAACGCATCGGGATGAATTAGTTGAAAAAGCCCTTGTGCAATTAGGCGAAGGTAAAGATGCAGAGTCAGTATTAACGGAAATGGCCTATAAACTTACCAATACCTTGCTACATCCCACCACATTGGCGCTAAGAGAGGCCGCAATGCACGACGACCCAGCGTTAAGTCGCTGGTTAGGGCAAGCATTATCGCTATCTGACACCACGTCAGATATTAAAAAATAAGGTAAAAAGAAAAATATGAAAGAGTCGGTGGTCAGAAAGCTCGAAAACCTGGTTGAGCGTTTCGAAGAAGTTCAGGCGTTATTAGGCGACCCAGCGGTGATTGGCGATCAGGATAAGTTTCGTAATTTGTCGAAAGAGTTCAGTCAATTAGAAGGCGTTGTTGCTGGGTTTAATGCCTATCAGCAAGCGCAGGAAACGCTCGAATCTGCGCTAGAAATGATGAACGAAGACGACGCTGAAATGCGTGAAATGGCGCAGGAAGAGATGAAAGAGGCAAAAGGCGAAATAGAGCGTCTAGAAACTGAGCTTCAAGTACTACTCCTGCCTCGCGATCCTAACGATGATAACAACTGCTTTTTAGAAATTCGTGCCGGTGCCGGTGGGGATGAAGCCGCCATTTTCGCCGGCGACTTATTCCGTATGTACAGTCGATACGCCGAGAGCAAGGGCTGGCGTGTAGAACTTGTGAATGCAAACGAGGGTGAGCATGGTGGCTACAAAGAAGTGGTGGCTAATATTAGCGGTGAAGGCGTATACGGCGTTTTAAAATTTGAATCTGGTGGACACCGTGTGCAACGCGTGCCTGAAACCGAATCTCAGGGGCGTATTCATACTTCAGCTTGTACTGTGGCAGTACTGCCGGAAGTGCCTGAATCTGAAGCCATCGAGATAAACCCAGCAGATCTACGCATCGATACTTTCAGGGCATCGGGTGCGGGTGGTCAGCACGTTAACAAAACTGACTCAGCCATTCGTATTACTCACCTACCCACAGGGTTGGTGGTAGAATGTCAAGATGAGCGTTCGCAGCATAAAAACCGGGCTAAAGCGATGTCGGTATTGCAAGCGCGTCTTAATCAAATTGAAGAAGAAAAGCGTGCAGCTGAAGAAGCGTCAACCCGTAAGAGCTTAGTTGGGAGTGGCGACAGGTCTGAACGTATCCGCACCTATAACTTCCCACAAGGGCGTGTTACTGATCACCGTATTAACCTCACTATCTATCGCTTAGATGAAGTGGTTGAAGGTGATTTAAAGCAATTGCTTGATCCTATCATGCAAGAACATCAGGCCGATTTATTAGCCTCGTTGTCAGACGAGTAATGATCACCATTGATGAAGCCTTGAAACAGGCGGTGATTGCCCTTGAAGGAGGGGAATCTCCGTCTGTGGATGCTAAAGTGTTGCTGTGCCATGTACTCGACAAAACGCAAACCTATTTGTTTACATGGCCAGACAACACACTCACTGCTTCTGAACTCAGTGCATACCAAGCACTTATTGAGCGGCGTAAACAGGGTTATCCTGTAGCTTATCTAACGGGGACTCGGGATTTTTGGTCGTTAACCTTGGCCACCTCCAAGCATACCCTTATTCCTCGCCCCGATACGGAAGTGCTTGTTGAACAGGTGCTTGCCAATATGTCACAGTTTTCTGGTTCATCACCACTGTCTATTTGTGATTTGGGAACCGGAACCGGCGCCATCGCGTTAGCCCTGGCATCAGAATTACCCGATGCCCGCATTACCGGCGTTGACCTTATACCTGAGGCCGTGTCGCTGGCAAAGGAAAATGCATCGCGGAATAATATCAGTCATGTGGTGTTTAAGCAGAGTAGCTGGTTTGACGCACTTGAAGGTCAACGTTTTCACATCATAGCCTCTAATCCGCCTTATATTGAATCATCTAGCCCTTTTTTACATCAAGGTGATGTAAGGTTTGAACCCTCTTCAGCCTTGACATCTGGAGACGACGGCCTCGATGATATTCGCCATATTATTCAGCAATCGCCCCGCTATTTATACGAAGGTGGCCTGCTGGCGTTTGAGCATGGTTTTAACCAAGGTGACGCCATAAGGGCGCTATTTAGCCAGCGCGGATTTGTCAATATTGAGACACATCAAGACTATAGCCAACTCGATAGAGTCACCGTAGGCTATTGGCAAACTTGCGAATAATCTTATTTGCATTAGTATTTCGTCTATACCCAATGCCTAACAGGATGTTTTAATGAGTGATGACTTGCTTTTCATCGATGAAGATGATGATGAGATAGAAGAAGATTTAGGTGCATGGAAAATCTTGATTGTCGATGATGAGCCTGAGGTTCACGCCGTCACCAAGCTTGCCTTAAATGATTTTTCTCTCAACGGTAAAACCCTGACATTTGTTAGTGCGTACAGTGGGGAAGAAGCGAAGCAATGCTTTCGCGAAAATAATGACATTGCAGTGGTTTTGTTAGATGTGGTGATGGAAACCGACGATGCGGGATTAAAGGTTGCCGACTACATTCGAAACGAATTAGATAATCATTTTACGCGGATTATCCTGCGAACCGGGCAACCGGGGCAAGCGCCAGAAAAAGATGTCATCATTAATTATGATATTAATGATTATAAATCAAAGACTGAACTGACAGCGCAAAAACTCTTCACGGTCATTATTGCGTCACTGCGTTCTTATCGTGACATCGTGGTTATTGAAGAGAACCGAGCGGGTCTTGAAAAAATTATCGATGCGTCAGTCGATCTTTTTTCGTCGAACTCCCTGGAAAAGTTCATGCAGGGAATTATTCAGCAATTGGCCTCTATACTGGGATGCTCCCGTGATGCAGCATACATAACCACTGCTGTCGCCGCCACCCCGCAAGCTGCACCAAAGCGAATGCATCGCACAGAAACCAACCAACTTTATGTCTTTGCCGGGAATGGTGAATACGCAGAGAAAGAAGGCGTACCCTTAAAAGACGCTGTGTCGCGTACCGAATATGAGCTGTGCCAGCGTGCCATGGCGACAAGGGAAATTGTCTATGCTGAAGATCACGTGGTGGCCTACTGTAATAGCAAAACCCAGAACGGTGCATTACTTTACTTATCGGGGCTACCGAGGCGCATCGGTGAAGGTGACAAGCATTTGATTAAGCGTTTCTCAAATAGCGTACAACTGGCTTTTGATAATGTACTAAAAACCATGGATGTGGAGGAAACTCAGCGGGAGATAATAGAGCGCTTGGGTAATGCCATGGAGCATGAAGAGCAAGGCAGTCATCACCTTACTCGTATGGCAGAAATGGCAGAAGTGCTGGCACAGGGCATAGGTTTATCAGAATCGGAAGTGCACGTTTTTAAACAAGCCATTGTATTACACGATGTGGGTAACTCACGGGTACCGGCAACCATCTTACAAAAGACAGCACCGTTGAGCGATGAAGATATTTTTGCCATTCGCCAACACGCTGAGTTTGGTTATCAAATTTTAAAAGATTCTACGCGTCCCACTATCCAGTTGGCAGCCACGCTAGCTAAGCAACATCACGAGCGCTGGGACGGACAAGGCTATCCCGATGGCTTATCAACGAAACATATTATGCTGGAAAGCCGAATTGCCACTTTGCTGGATGCTTTTGATGCCTTAGTGAACAAACGGCCGTATAAAGATGCGTGGCCGGTGGAAAAAGTCATCAGCGTATTGGAGCAGGAAAAAGCGCAGCATTTTGACCCTAGACTGGTTGAATACCTCATCGACCACATTGATGACTTCATGCTTATACAAAAGCAATACCCAGATGTGCCAGACTACGTATAATACGTAGATTAAAAATAATGAAAACGAACAGGACACAATATTTATGTACATGATGGCTAAGCACCTCCATTTAACCGCTGTGGGATTAAGCATTCTCTTTTTTATATTCCGATTTATTTGGTCTCAGTTTGACAGTACTGCACTTAATAAAAAATGGGTGAAAATTCTCCCTCATATTATCGACACTATTTTGCTGGCAAGCGCCATTTGGTTATGTTTCATCTTATCTCAATACCCCATTGTTAACGCCTGGCTAACGTATAAAGTTATCGGGGTCATTGGTTATATTGTGTTAGGTCTTATTGCCCTGAAAAAAGCAAAAACTTCGGTGGGGAAATGGGTGGCTTTTGTTGCTGCCTTAGGTGTACTTATGACGACGGCCATGGTTGCTGTTACTAAGCAGCCATTATTTTAAACTTTACAGGACACACGTAAACACTATGTCAGAGTCTAATCAGGTCATTCGCGTAGGCGATATTGACGTTTCGAATCATTCACCTTTTGTCTTGTTTGGTGGAATGAACGTTTTAGAATCACGAGATCTAGCGATGAAAATCGCTGAGCACTATGCAGAGGTTACCCAAAAACTGGGAATACCGTATGTGTTTAAGGCTTCATTTGATAAGGCTAATCGTTCATCTGTCACGTCATACCGCGGGCCAGGTATGGAAGAAGGCTTACGTATATTTGAAGAAATAAAGTCTACCTTTAATGTGCCACTGATTACGGATGTGCATGAGCCACATCAGGCCGCGCCAGTGGCTGAAATTGTCGATGTTATTCAGCTACCTGCTTTTCTCGCTCGCCAAACGGATTTAGTGGTGGCTATGGCGAAAACCGGCAATGTCATTAACGTTAAGAAACCACAATTTCTTGCGCCTCACGAAATGCGCCATATCATCGCTAAGTTGGGTGAAGCGGGAAATGAAAAGGTGATTTTATGTGAACGTGGTACCAGCTTTGGCTACAACAATTTGGTGGTTGATATGTTGGGCATGGATGCAATGAAAAGTTATGCGCCGGTGATCTTTGATGCTACCCATGCACTTCAAATGCCTGGAGGGCGTGCAACCTCTGCGGATGGAAGACGTGCGCAGGCAGCGCAGCTTGCCAGAAGTGGAATGGCATTAGGGCTAGCAGGTTTATTTATTGAAGCTCATCCGAACCCTGATGAAGCAAAATGTGACGGACCATGCGCGTTGCCGTTAGCGAAGCTAGAACCGTATTTGCAACAAATGAAAGCATTAGATGAATTGGTAAAAGGTTTCGCACCGCTCGATACGAGCAATACTTGAATGTAAGCATCATGGTGAATGCCAGCACAGGAAGTGCTGGCATACCAATCAGGTGTGATGTCGACTTATTCGCTTTCGACTAAAAGCTGTGCGTCCTTTTTAGCCTTAGCCATGGCCAGTAGGTTTTTATGCAACGCTTCTTGAGTTTGTTCGTTCAACATCATGGTGGATTGTTTCTTCACTACAATATGCGCATCATTTTTTGGCAAAACGTCTGCCATGTTGATGCTGATCATTGCATCATTAATAAGTGATTCAAGATTGATCTTTTCTGGTTCTACGTTAGCATTCGCAGCGGCGCTAGCAAACGCCATAACAGAGACGCTAGCGACAAGTAATTTTTTCATGGTTTTCATAATTCACACCTAATTTAATTTATATAAAAGTTTGTATTAATTGTTAAATTGTTTAACAATTGAACCTTGTAAAGTTTTGAAATATATTAACTCTTTCAAGATTTGCGTAAATAATAGACACTTATTGAGCAAAAATAAAACGAGTAAATGTATGGGTGTTCATTAGAAAATCTAATGTATATTTAACCAAATGGTCATAGTAGGTTTAAAAGGGCAGCATGCACCGAAGACTCCCCCCTCTAAATGCGCTTAAAGCCTTTGAAGCCGCCGCGCGTCATTTAAGTTTTACCAAAGCGGCAGACGAGCTTTTTGTCACCCAGGCTGCTGTTAGTCATCAAATTAAAGCCCTTGAAGATTTCTTATCAATGAAACTCTTTTTACGGCGGAATCGGACGTTGCTGTTAACGGAAGAAGGTCAAGCATATTTCCTTGAACTAAAAGATGTGTTTAAGCATTTGCAAGAGGCGACAGAAAGACTTCTTGCGAAGGGCAGCAAGGGGGCGATAACAGTGGCTATGCCGCCAAGTTTTGCCAGCCAATGGTTAGTCCCCCGTATCAATAAATTTAGTTTGGCCCACCCAGACATCGATGTACGCATTAAAGCCGTGGATTTTGATGAGGGCTTTTTAGAAGATGACGTGGACGTGGCTATTTATTATGGCAAAGGGCGATGGAGCGGTTTACAAGCCGATAAGCTCCATCGCGAGTTTTTAACGCCACTTTGTTCACCTTTGTTATTTAATAGTCCTAAGCCGTTGGCCAGTTTGGCAGATTTACGCCATCACGTGCTGCTTCATGATTTAAGTCGCTCCGCTTGGAAGAATTGGTTAAAACATGTTGGCGTTACTGGCGTTAATGTGAATCACGGGCCTGTTTTCAGCCACTCAATGTTGGTACTTCAGGCGGCCGCCTTGGGGCAGGGAATTGCGTTGGGTAATACCATACTTGCTCGCCCTGAAATTGAAGCAGGACGCCTCGTTATGCCGTTCGAAGAACGCGTGGAAAGTCGTGATGCGTTTTATCTAGTGTGTGAAGAATCCCAGGCTGAGTTGGGTAAAATCGCCACGTTTAGAAACTGGATCTTGGCGCTGGTGGAAGAAGAACAAGAGGATGTTTAATGACTATCGATAAAAGCAGTACCGTCGATATAGACGTTAAGTCACCGCAAACGCCCATTGCTAGGCTCATTTTGGCTCATGGTGCTGGGGCAGGGAAAGAGCACCCTTTTATGCAAGAGATGGCCTCTCATTTGGTCGCCGGAGGCATAGAAGTTGTGTTATTTAACTTTCCTTACATGCAGCAGATGAAGGAAACGGGCAAACGCCGACCGCCAGACAAAGCAGACAAATTGCTAGCGCATTTTGCCGAGGTTATTACCCATATCACTGAAAATATCCATAGTAGTTTACCCACCTTTGTGGGCGGCAAATCAATGGGGGGCAGAATGGCCAGTATGCTGTACCAAGAACATGACGAGATACACGGCGCGATGGTATTCGGTTATCCATTTCACCCTCCGGGTAAACCTGAGAAAACTCGCATTGCCCATATGCCAACGCTGACAAAGCCCATGCTCATTATTCAAGGTGAAAGAGATACCTTTGGCACCGAACAAGAAGTGCTCAATTACACTTTGCCCGCAAGCATTGATTGCGTGTTTTTAGCCGATGGTGATCATAGCTTTAAACCGCGCAAAGCGAGCGGAAAAACACAACACGAACACATGGTTTACGCTGCCAAGCTTTGTGTTGATTTCATTTCCCGACTTATCTAATACAAGTGTCAAAAATGAACTTATATACCGATCCTTATTCAACCTTTTCCCGGTATTACTTGGTAATAGGCGCCGCGCTAGCGGCGCTGGCTGTTATTCTTGGCGCCTTCGGCGCTCACGGGCTTAAGCAGGTATTATCGCCAGAAAGTTTAGCTACCTTTGAAACTGGGGTGCGCTATCAGATGTATCACGGTTTAGCTATTCTCGCTTTACCCGCGTTAATCACGTACTCACATAGCCGATGGCTCAATCCCGTCGCTTTGTGTTTTGTCCTCGGTTGCCTGATGTTTAGCGGAAGCCTTTATGCGCTAGCGATGACTGGTGCAAAATGGTTTGGCCCAATAACTCCGTTAGGCGGGGTGTTTTTTATCACCGGTTGGGGAATGTTAGTGGTGGCGCTTTTGAAAGGAAATAAGCAAACAGGCAAACAAAATAAAGGCAACCGACATGAGTAATACAAGCGTACTTGCCTATTGTAGGCCGGGTTACGAAAACGATACGGCGAATGAGCTAACCACCCGATATGGCGAAGCTGCAATTTATGGGTACCCGGTATCGAAAAAACAAAGTGGGTTTGCGTTATATCATCTGTATGACGACACCCAGTTAGAAAATGCAATTACGCAGTTTGCTGTGAGTCAAAGTATCTTTCCTCGCCAACTCGTGGCGGTGTTTTGTGCAATGAAAGATATTGAAAAAGACGACAGGGTGGGGCAAGTTTTAGAAGCACTAAAAGAAGGTGAATTACCCTATTCTATTTTTGGTGCCATCGATGTGGAGTACCCTGATACAGAAGACGGAAAAACACTGGCAAAGTTTTGTCGTAAATTTACGGTTCCCTTACGCCAGGCGCTGCGCAAAGCAGGTTGGCTTACGGCAAAAGAAAATGCGGGTAAGCCAAAACTGCATATTTTCTTCGAATCATTTGAAAACTGTTTTATTGGCTATACCTTACCCAACTATGCCAGTCAGGATCACTTAGGTATATGTCGTCTTAAGTTTCCAAGTGATGCACCAAGTCGTTCCACCCTAAAGCTTGAAGACGCGCTGGTGAATATGCTTAGCAGCAAACAGCAAACGCGCGTATTGCGCAGTGGCGGCCGGGCAGTGGACCTAGGGGCGTGCCCCGGGGGCTGGACCTATCAATTGGTGAAACGTGGCATGTACGTAGAAGCGATTGATAACGGTTTAATTGCTGATAGCTTAATGGCTACAGGGTTGGTTGAACATCATGCAGCCGATGGGTTTGCGTATAAACCACAATTTGGTCGTGTAGATTTACTTGTATGTGATATGATTGAACAACCCGACAGAGTAGCTAAATTAATGGGGGATTGGCTGGTAAAGCATTGGGCCACCCACGCCATTTTTAATTTGAAGCTACCAATGAAGCGACGTTATGAAACCGTAACTCAGGCCATATCGTTGCTGGTAAGCCGTTTAGATGCGCTTAATGATGCATTTTCGGTAAAGGTGAGGCATCTCTACCACGACAGAGATGAAGTAACAGTAACAATTATTCGCACTTCAGAAGATGAGGTGTGATTTTGTTATTTTAAAAAAAGTATCATAACTTAGTAAGTTGCTGATACTTAAGAAAAAGAATTGATGGTGGCTTGGTTTTGTGCAAACGATTTTTCTGTTTGTGCTAAAAAAGGTGTAAATTTGGTACAGAAATCCTTATAATCCAGCCGTTTTTTTACTCTGAACCAATTGAAAGTGAACTAATGTCAGACTTATCTCATTACAGAAATATTGGTATTTTTGCCCACGTAGATGCGGGTAAAACGACCACAACAGAACGTATCTTGAAGCTTACTGGTAAAATCCATAAAACTGGTGAGGTTCACGATGGTGAATCAACAACTGATTTCATGGAACAAGAAGCTGAGCGTGGTATTACCATCCAGTCTGCAGCGGTTAGCTGTTTCTGGAAAGATCACCGTTTCAACGTAATCGACACTCCCGGACACGTTGACTTTACCGTTGAAGTTTACCGTTCACTTAAAGTACTAGACGGTGGTATCGGTGTATTCTGTGGTTCTGGTGGTGTTGAACCACAATCAGAAACCAACTGGCGTTATGCTAACGAATCAGAAGTTGCACGTATTATCTTCGTTAACAAACTAGACCGTATGGGTGCTGATTTCTACCGTGTTACTGAGCAAGTACGTAAAGTACTTGGTGCGGTGCCACTAGTTATGACACTACCAATTGGTATTGAAGATGACTTCGTAGGTGTTGTAGACGTACTTACTAAGAAAGCTTACGTTTGGGATGACACAGGTCTTCCTGAAAACTATGAAATCCAAGATGTTCCTGCGGACATGGTAGACAAAGTTAACGAATACCATGAGCAACTTATCGAAACTGCTGTAGAGCAAGACGATGATCTAATGGAAGCTTACATGGAAGGTGAAGAGCCTTCTATTGAAGATATCAAGCGTTGTATCCGTAAAGGTACTCGTGATCTTGCGTTCTTCCCAACATACTGTGGTTCTGCATTCAAAAACAAAGGTGTTCAACTAGTACTTGATGCTGTTGTTGATTACCTACCAGCGCCTACAGAAGTTGACCCTCAGCCACTGATGGATGAAGAAGGTAACGAAACTGGTGAGCACGCCATCGTATCTGCTGACGAAACGTTTAAAGCGTTAGCGTTTAAGATCATGGATGACCGTTTTGGAGCACTAACCTTCGTACGTATCTATTCAGGTAAGCTGAACAAAGGCGATACCATCATGAACTCGTTCACAGGTAAGACTGAGCGTGTTGGTCGTATGGTAGAGATGCAAGCTGATGATCGTATTGAGCTAAACAGCGCACAAGCGGGTGACATCATCGCTATCGTGGGTATGAAGAATGTTCAAACTGGTCACACTCTGTGTGATCCGAAGGATAAAGTAACCCTAGAGCCAATGGTATTCCCAACGCCAGTAATCTCGATTGCTGTACAGCCTAAAGATAAAGGCGGTAACGAGAAAATGGGTATTGCTATCGGTAAAATGGTTGCAGAAGATCCATCGTTCCAGGTTGAAACTGACGAAGACTCTGGTGAAACCATCCTTAAAGGTATGGGTGAGCTTCACTTAGACATCAAAGTAGACATCCTTAAGCGTACTTACGGTGTAGACCTTATCGTTGGTCAGCCTCAGGTAGCTTACCGTGAAACTATCACGCAAGAAGTTGAAGATAGCTACACGCACAAGAAACAGTCTGGTGGTTCTGGTCAGTTTGGTAAGATTGATTACCGCATCAAGCCAGGTGAGCAAGGTTCAGGCTTTACGTTCAAATCTACCGTTGTTGGTGGTAACGTACCTAAAGAATTCTGGCCTGCGGTTGAGAAAGGCTTCAAGTCAATGATGGACGAAGGTGTTCTTGCTGGCTTCCCAGTACTTGATGTTGAAGTAGAACTGTTTGACGGTGGCTTCCACGCAGTGGATTCATCAGCAATCGCGTTCGAAATTGCAGCGAAAGGCGCATTCCGTCAATCAATCCCGAAAGCGGGTGCACAACTTCTTGAGCCAATCATGAAAGTTGACGTATTCACGCCGGAAGATCACGTGGGTGACGTAATCGGTGACCTTAACCGTCGCCGTGGTATGCTAAGCGACCAAGAAGCTGGCCTAACAGGCGTTCGTATTAAAGCTGACGTGCCGTTATCAGAAATGTTCGGTTACATCGGTTCACTACGTACAATGACATCAGGTCGTGGTCAGTTCTCTATGGAGTTCAGCCACTATGCACCATGTCCTCAGAACGTATCTGACAAAGTGATTGAAGAAGCTAAAGCGCGTAAAGCGGCTAAGTAATTAGCCCTTACCGTTGAGAGAGTTTATCTCGCTCACTGCTTAAGCATTGTGAAAGCCGGTCGAATGACCGGCTTTTTTGTGGGTGCAATAAAATCGCTGAATAACTTTTACTTGTATTCCTTCATGCCGACGGCAAAATTTTCTAGAAAACTAAACACTGACTACGTCACGTTTCTTGACGATGTATTCCAAGCCACGATAAGTTACGGTATTCAGTGTCAACGCGGTGACAGGTTCATGCAGTTAATAGAAACAGCGCTAGAATCGGATAAGGTTAAGCTAGTGCCAATGCGAGTTACGCACAAAGATGCGCTTTTACAGGCGGCTTCTGACGGTAAGCTATGGAAGTTGTGGTTTACCTCTGTGCCAAATGAGGACGCTATTGATTCCTACATTGATACTGCGCTCGAGCAACAAGGCTTAGGCCTTTCGCTGCCGTATGTGGTGATTGATAAACAAAGTAATACCCTCATAGGTTCAACGCGTTTGTGCAATGCAGACCGCCATCATCGCCGTGTTGAAATTGGGTATACTTGGTATGCACAAAGTTTTCAGCGCTCTTGGGTAAACACGGAGTGTAAGTTATTGCTGCTAACCCACGCGTTTGAAACGCTAAATACCATAGCGGTGGAGTTTAGAACTCACTGGCATAATCAAAAATCTCGTACTGCCATTGCTCGACTGGGTGCAAAACAAGACGGAATATTGCGCAGTCATCAAGTGCTTGCCGATGGTTCTATCAGAGATACGGTGGTGTTTTCAATTATTGCGAACGAATGGCCGGCAGTAAAAAACGGCCTCGTTCACAAATTGTCAGCGTGGCAAAACTAGGGCGCTTTCGTCCTACACGGTTTACCGCACCACTATTGCTCTAGCGAATGGGTCTTAGATTTCTAGCCAAACAATAGATAAAGATGCGCTATTGCTTGGCCAAGGCAATCCGTTTAATACATTTTGTAGGGTAAGAATTTACCCGACATCACCACGCTCACACGGTCGCCTTTTGGGTCGTTTTCTCGCTGTAAGTCCATGGAAAAGTCGATGGCACTCATAATGCCATCACCAAACTCTTCATGAATAAGTTCTTTTAATGTGGTGCCATACACATTGACGAGTTCATACCAACGATAAATAAGTGGATCGGTAGGCACTTCGGTAGGTAGCGAGCCTTTATAGGGGGCTATCTGTAACCAAGCGACAGCTTCGTCGGTTAACTCAAATAACTCACCAACGGCGGTCGCTTGTTCTTTTGTCATGGCCATTTGACCAAGGCAGGCCGCGGTGCTCCATTCCTTCGACTGTCCAACAACCTCAGCAACTTGACGCCATTTAATGCCCTTGAGCACTTTTGCTGACTGGATCATATCGGTAACTTGGGTTCGGCTGGTAATCATAATATTTCCTCTATGTTGTTAAAGAGCTTTACTGCGAGCTCAGCAAAATTATGGTGACGCAATGACTTATGACTAAAGCAAGGCACAAGCCCTGCCAAAAACGAATAGGGTGCTTTTCGATAAGGGGTAAACGGCCTTTATTTAAGTAAGACGATGTAGGGTTATGAAGGTGGTAAACAAACTCAGAGATAACCTGAAACCGTTTGTCTGGGTTCACCTGCAATGCCCGTTTAAGTGTATCGTCTAACCAAGGGGGGATTTCTCGATGCGGTGACAACACACTGTGGTAGCGCAGACGCTGCTGGGCTGAAATCGTGCGCGCCTTGGCCACATTTGTGCCATAAGGAAATCGGCCACTGAGCATGTAATACGTAAGTACCGCTAATGAAAATAAATCAGAGACTTCTCGGCCGGTATCACCGAGAAAATATTCAGGCGCACTGTAAGTGGCGGTACCTAGTACGTGTTGATCACCATTTTCGTCTTGGTTTAACTCGCTTATTCCTGCCACATAGGCTGCGCCCAAGTCGATAATCGTGCATTTACCGGCGCTATTTATCATGATGTTTTCTGGGCGAATATCCTGATGCAAAATACCTTCACGGTGAATAGCGTTTAAGCCATTGGCTATCTGTTCCACAATATCCCGCACTTGCGAGACGCTCGGTGTAGGGTTATCAACTAACCATTGCGCAAGGGTTTGCCCCTCGACGTATTGAAACACACTATACTGCTGCGTTGGTGCAGTTTTGCGGGGAGGGCTTTTAATCACATGGGGGTTAGTTATTCGCTTTGCCAGCCATTCTTCAAGGCTAAATAACGTCACTTGCTTTTCACTTTGGGCAAGTTCAGTGGCTAAGGTTTTTATGACTAACCTTTCTTGTGTATTTGTCTCTTTAGCTAAATACAAAGCACTGCGTGCAGATTGATACAGTAACCTTTCTATAAGGTAACCATCTAAATTTGCGCCTTCCTCTAATGCGTTCGCCAAAGGGAGTGGGGTGTCTTCTATCGCGAGCGGCGCGTTAGCCAGTTGATCAATTGTAATCACCTGACAAGTCAGGTTGTCATCACTTTTATTCGCGGTTGCACAATCTACAATACGTTCGGCAGTGGTGTTATTGAGAGATTCCCCGAGCACCAATTCGCCTAATTGATGCGCTGGCACAAATTCATGCACGCCATCTGTCATCATGACCAGGGTGTCTTTTGTTTCTAACCCAATGCTGTGGTATTCAATATCCAGTTTTGATTTGAACCCTAAGGCATTCGCGAGAAAGCTACCACCATGCTCGCCTACCGTGCGGTGGGCGGACGTAATAATGTCATAATTATCTGCTTTAAAAATACCAATACATGCATCGCCCACGTGAAAAATATGGGCGTTGTTTCCCTTAATAATGATCACGGAAAAGGTACATACATACCCTCTATCTGGCGAGTAGCAATAAGGGCTATCTTGAGTACGTCGATAAAGGGTGGCGTTGATATTGCGAATCACCGTGGTCGCGCTTTGAATGACTGTCCAGGTATCTGGCGTGAGATAGTAACTTTCTAAAAACGTTTTCACAGCGAGGTCGCTCGCAACTTGGCTTACCGAACTGCTGCTGATCCCATCTGAGAGGACAAAGCAATGGCCTTTTAATTGCTGGCTAAGGTTTGATGTAACCGCTGCGACATCAATAATATGACAGCCACAGGCATCTTGATTAATTGGTTTAGCGCCTGCGCTAGAATATTCGCTGTAGGTAAGTGTGGTGAGTTGGTTTTTCATAAGTAAAAACCGCCAGCGAATGGCCGGCGGTTATCTGAGCGTTAAACTACCGCGGCTTTAGTCGCAGGTTTACCTGCTACCGGAATTTTGCGCTTAGGTGCAGTTTTCACGTGGGTGGTATAAATGGTTAAGCCAGTGAAGGCTAAGCCGCCAACCAGGTTCCCCAAGGCTGTAGGAATCTCATTCCATACGAAGTAATCCATCACTGAGAAGTCACCGCCCATGATTAAACCAAATGGAAACAGGAACATGTTCACAACCGAGTGCTCAAAACCCATAAAGAAGAACAGCATGATAGGGAACCACATTGCCAACACCTTGCCACTTACATGTGTTGAAATCATCGCGCCCACAACGCCTAATGACACCATCCAGTTACATAGCATTCCGCGTATAAAGATGGTGATCCAGCCCGCCACGCCGTGTTCAGCGTAACCTAAGGTTCTTGCTTCACCAATGCTGGCTACCTTAGTGGCAATAGCGCCGCCATCGACGTTGTAGCCCATGGTGAAAATGTACGACATCATAAAGGCCACGGTGAGTGCGCCTGCAAAGTTACCCAAGAAAACAAACCCCCAGTTACGGAGAATTTGTGAGGGGGTTACGCCGGGCCGCTTCGCTAACCACGCCAGTGGCGTTAACATGAAAACACCGGTGAGTAGGTCGAAGCCCATTAAGTACAGCATACAAAAGCCGATGGGAAAGAGAACGGCGCCAATGAGGAACACCCCTGTTTGCACGGCAACGGTAATAGCAAAGACAGCCGCTAGCGCCAATATAGCACCAGCCATAAATGCGCGAATGAGAGTGTCTCGGGTAGACATGTAAATTTTAGCTTCACCTGCATCTACCATTTTTGTGGCAAATTCAGCGGGTTGTAAATACGCCATAGTTAATTACCTTTGTTGTTGTTCAGTTAAATGTCAGTCACTGCCGTTTTCACCTGCCTAAAACGAAAAAAGACGTCCACAGCGCTCTTCAATGAAGAAAAGTGCTATGGACGTCTTTATCCGAATAAACAAATTGTGAATGCACGTACTACGGGTGACCAGTGCAGATTCCTCATGTAGCCGCTATTACTTACATCGATGTAAGCACTTACGTCATTGTAAGTCAGTGCGAGTACAAGTGATTTTTACCAAGCGAAATTAATGCCATCGCCATTATTTTTATATTTATTCGTTTTATTTCAATTGGTTGTATTTGTGATATCTGCGATGGAAACAAGGTGAGGACACCCGCTCTTTTCGATCTTGGTGCAAAATTAGCCTTGGATGCACCAATATGAACACATAAATAACGTCAAGGAAGCAAAGCTTACTCGCCGCTGGCGAGGGGGGAAGTGCAAAGCACTTATGAATATCGTCATGGTATTTTCTAAAACGTCCTGGCACTGAGTTACATGTTATTGTCATGTTTAATACGCATAATCTTAAATTAAGGTGAATCGGTTTTCACCTAATGGATAAAATACTCACCAGATCATAAATAGTGCTGCGTTAGCGAGTTGGGTTGTCTATAATGGTGCCTCATGTTAAGGAAGTAGTTATGAAAAGCATTGAAATAGATGACGATTTATATGCATTTATCGCTAGCCAAACCAAGCATATTGGCGAGAGTGCATCACAAATTCTTCGTAGGTTATTGTTGCCAGAAGATGGCGCAGCGGTAAATACACCACAAGCGACACCCGCAGCCCCTAAGGTAGAAACGCCTAAAGCCACGGAGGCAGTAAAGCCTGCACCCGCCGTTAAGAAAACGACCGCGGCTGCGCCAAAGCAGCCCACAAAAACGGCAGCCCCAGCGAGAACGCCGAAGGCAGCAGCCACGGCTAAGGCATCTCCGCAAGCGCCTGTTTCAGAAGATATTCAAACGCACAAGAAAAACGATATTGTCGATGCGGTGTCACAGGATGCGCTTGCAACCTTCACCAAGCGCGTTGATCAATTCTTGTTTATCTTAAGTGCAGCGCACAAACTCAACGCGAATAGCTTTAGTCAGGTTGAGTCTATTGTGGGTAAAAACAGAACTTACTTCGCAAAAAGCAAAGAAGCTTTGCTTGAAAATGGCAGCAGTACCAATCCGAAAGCCATACCTGACAGCGACTATTGGGTTGTGACTAACAACAATACGGCAAAGAAAGTAAACATGCTGGAACAAGTTTTGCGTAAACTGGGTTACGCACCAGAGGTAGTTGAAACGGTGGTGAACCGATTTGCACCGGAAGGTAAATAAAAACAGTCAATACTGAATAAGGACGATTTCATGGCATTACATCCGCAAGCAGGTAAAGCTGCCGCTCCCGAACAACTTATCAATGTTGCCGCATTGGTAAGTCAATATTACAGCTATAAGCCAGACGCTTCTGCACCCGGTGAAGCGGTAAGTTTTGGTACATCAGGGCACCGAGGCAGCGCGGCTAATTTTACCTTCACTGATACTCACATTGCGGCAATTTGCCAAGCTTTGGTTGAGTACAGAGAGCAAGAAGGTATTACGGGCCCACTTTACGTAGGTAAAGATACCCACGCCTTATCGGAACCGGCCATGATAACGGCAATAGAAGTGCTAGGTGCTAACGGGGTTGATGTTGTTATTCAGCGCAGTGACAACGAAAGTATGGGGTATACGCCTACACCGGTTATTTCTCGTACCATTATTCGACACAACCGCAATAGCAGTGATAAAGCCGATGGTGTTGTGATTACACCGTCACACAATCCTCCAGAAGATGGCGGCTTTAAGTATAACCCTCCCCATGGCGGCCCAGCCGACAGCGACGTCACCAAACAAATTCAAGATCGCGCAAATGCGCTTATTGCTGATGGAAATGTGGCAGTAAAACGGGTAGATATTCGCCAAGCCAAAGCACGAGGCTTGGTGCGCGAAGAAGATTTTATGGAACCCTACATCGACGATTTGGCCAGCGTGATAGATATGCAAGCCATTGCCGATGCCAACCTTAAACTTGGCACCGATCCCCTAGGTGGTGCGGGAGTAGGTTACTGGTCTAAGATTGCAGAAAAGTATGGCCTGAACATTACCGTTGTTAATCAAGCGGTCGATCCCCAATTCGGTTTTATGCGCAGAGATAAAGACGGCAAATTACGTATGGATTGCTCAAGCGCGTATGCCATGGCTGGATTAATTGAATTAAAAGATGATTTTGATTTAGCTTGGGGCAATGATCCTGACTTTGATCGCCACGGCATTGTGTGTCCAAGCGCAGGTTTAATGAACCCCAATCATTACCTTGCGGTGGCAATTCAATACCTTTATACCCACCGTCCTCAGTGGCCACAGAGCCTAAATATTGGTAAAACACTGGTGTCCAGCAGCATGATAGACAGGGTTGCAAAAAGTCTAGATAAGCCACTTGCTGAAATGCCGGTAGGCTTCAAATGGTTTGTTGAAGGTTTGTCGCAAAGCAACATTGGCTTTGCCGGAGAAGAAAGTGCTGGGGGGATTTTTCTACAGCGCGACGGCGAAACTTGGGCAACAGATAAAGACGGGTTTATTCTTTGTTTACTTGCGGCGGAAATCACGGCAGTGACAGGAAAAGATCCGGGTGAACACTATAAAGGATTAACGGAACAATTTTCTGCTCCCGTATATAGCCGCGTAGATGTTGCTGCAACATTGGAACAGAAACAAAAACTATCCGCCATGGACGCCTCTGTGATAACCAGCGATACCCTTGCCGGTGAACCCATTCTTGCTGTGCAAACCCATGCTCCAGGCAACAACGCAGCAATTGGTGGCGTGAAGGTCTCTACGGAAAATGGCTGGTTTGCTGCGCGTCCTTCTGGTACCGAGCAAATCTATAAAATTTATGCTGAAAGCTTCAAAGGTGAAAGTCACTTACAAGAATTGATTGCTGAAGCCGAGGCACTAGTAGGTAAAATTATCAAATAAGGTTAAAAAACAACCCAACTAATCGGTGGTTTGTAATAAATATGTTAAAAATCGACTGAGTGCATACGAATTCAGTCGATTTTTTCGTTTTTTAACCAAATTATCACAACAATTTCGTTTAAGTGCTGCTATATTGCTCTCATGTGACGTGCTATTTATGTAATTTAATTACATGTTGGCGTGATGGAAAACCTTCTCTGATAGAGTGAGACCGCACAATGAACGCTAAAGCGAACAACACCCAATCTCCCGCAAAAATTGACAAATCTGACTTCAAAGCCGCTGTAGTCAAGCACCTTCACTGTACCTTGGGTACGGATGAAAACAAAGCGAACAATCACGCTTGGTGGAAGGCCACCTGTGCCGCAATGCAAGAGCATGTGTTAGAGGGGTTACGTAAAACACAGAAAACCCACTATCTTAACGACACCCGCGCTGTGCACTACTTTTCTGCAGAATTTCTTATGGGGCGTTTGCTGTCAAACAACCTGCAAAACTTTGGTCTTTTTGAGGTGGCCAGTGGGGCACTAAAAGAACTTGGTGTTGAGCTGACTGACATCATGGAGCAAGAGCCTGATATGGCATTAGGCAACGGCGGCCTTGGTCGTCTTGCAGCGTGTTTTATTGATTCTTTGGCCACCATGGAGTTACCGGCAATTGGATACGGTATTCACTACGAGCATGGTTTATTCCGACAAGAAATTAAAAGCGGCGCGCAGATAGAGCGTCCAGACAGTTGGCGCGATTATGGTAACCCTTGGGAAATTTGCCGACCAGAGTCTATTCAAGAAGTCTCTCTATTTGGTTATGTTGAAACCAAATATGGCGAAAATGGCAGAGTGCTTAAAGAATGGCATCCTGGTTCTATCGTAAAAGGGGTGCCTTGGGATATCCCAGTGGTGGGATATGAAGGCAAAACTGTGAATGTACTGCGTTTATGGCAGTCAGAAGCCTCTGATTATTTCAACTGGGATGTCTTTAACGCGGGGGGATACGTGGATGCACAACGAGAAAATGTGCAGGCTGAAACCATCTCGAAAGTGCTTTACCCCAATGATGAAACCGAAGCGGGTAAAGAATTACGACTTATACAACAATACTTCTTTTGCTCGTGCTCACTGAAAGACATTATTCGTCGTTACAAGCGTGCTCATGGTGATGATTGGAGCCGTTTTGCTGACCAGGTGGTGATTCAACTTAACGATACTCACCCAGCCATTGCCATCCCAGAGCTTATGCGAATTTTAGTAGATAGAGCTGAGTTAGATTGGGATCAAGCCTGGGGCATTTGTACACAAGTGTTTGCTTACACGAACCATACGCTATTGCCAGAAGCGTTGGAAAAATGGCCTGCTCGCATGATTGAAAAAATTCTGCCTCGTCATTTAGAAATTATCTATGAAATTAACCACAGATTTATGGCTGAGGTTGACAAAAAGTGGCCTGGCGACAACGCCATGAAAGCCAAACTGTCTATAATCGAGGAAGGCCATGAAAAGATGGTGCGCATGGGCCATTTGTCTGTTATCGGTTCTTTCGCCGTGAATGGTGTGGCCGAAATGCACTCTCGATTAGTGAAATCTTCTCTGTTTCCTGAGTTTGACGAATTATACCCGGGCAAACTCACTAACGTGACCAACGGCATCACGCCAAGACGATGGCTGAAGGCGTGTAACCCGTCACTTTCTAAACTGATTGATAAGAAGATTGGCGTAGACTGGCCTAAAGATTTGTACAAGTTAGAAGGGTTAGCCAAATTTGCGTCTAACAAAACCTTCCAAAAGCAATTCATGAAAGTAAAGTTAGAAAACAAAGAATTGCTGGCTGAAGAAATCCGTCAATCGTTGGATTTAGAAGTGGACGTTAATGCCATTTTTGATGTGCAAATTAAACGTCTGCATGAATACAAGCGTCAGCACTTGAACCTACTTCATATCATGGCTTTGTACCGTCGTATTCTTGAGAACCCAGACTACGATATGCACCCAAGAGTATTTATTTTCGGTGCAAAAGCGGCGCCGGGTTATAAGTTAGCGAAAGACATTATCTATGCCATCAACAAGGTAGCAGATAAAATTAACAACGACCCTCGTGTGAATAACAAAATTAAGGTGGTTTTCTTACCGAATTACCGTGTGTCTTTGGCAGAGAAAATGATTCCTGCGTCAGATGTGTCTGAGCAAATTAGTACAGCGGGTAAAGAGGCATCAGGTACAGGTAACATGAAGTTGGCGCTTAATGGGGCCGTGACTATCGGTACGCTAGATGGTGCAAATGTGGAAATCGCCGAGGAAGTAGGCGACGATAATATCTTCATCTTTGGCCTTACCGTTGAAGAAGTGAATGAGCTTAAAGCCAAGGGCTATAACCCTCTTGATTACTACTATAAAGATCCTGAAATTAAAGCGGTATTGGATTGGTTAGAAACGGATTACTTCACGCCGGGTAAGCCAGGCGCGCTGGTCTCTATTAAACAAAGCCTATTGGATCATGGCGACCCTTACATGGTTTTGGCGGATTACAGAAGCTATTCTGATGCACAAATTGCCGTAGATGAAGCCTACAGAGATAAAGAACGCTGGGCTGAAATGGCAATTATTAATACGGCGAAGATGGGTAAATTTACGTCAGATCGCTCCATAAAAGATTACGTCGATAGAATTTGGAAGCTTTCGCCGTGTAAGATTGAGAACTAATCGCACATTTAGGTATCTAAAGGCTCAGAAGTGTTACGCTTTCTGAGCCTTTTTCTTTTGTGGGCTAAGGGTTGACGCACCTTGCGTTAGCTAATGAGGTGCCCACATTTGGCCTTAACAGAAAGTAAATGATGCGTTTAGTTAAGTAAAAATTCAAAAATTTATAAGTAGGTATTAAAAAACATACTCTTTTATGCGCCCGGTGAGTAGTCAGGCAAGACAGAGTTTTCTACACTAGCTCGACACCTAGCCGCCGTTTTGTGCAAGGATATAATTATGAGCCGAATGCATTCGACTTTGGCAACCATTCCCAATCGTTACGCCTTTATCAACACCATCGACGCCTCTGCAAATCAGTGTCATTCTTTGTCACTTATGCTTATCGATGTCGTGCGATTTTCCGATGTCACAACGAGTCTGGGTATCACCGTGGGTGATAGGTTCTTGCTAGAGATTGCAAACAGGCTTCACGTACTTTTCAACAAGGAAGTGCGTATTGGAAGAATAAGTGGCGATGTTTTTGGCGTAGTGTTCCTTAATACCTCAAATGCAACGTTTCTTCGCGATATGTTTGAGCGACTAGTGGAGCATTTCAAAACACCTATGTATCACGACGAGCATGCCTTTATTGCAGACTTTAATGTCGGCGTGGTGCAGGGGCGGTGTGACGAGTTTGAAATTACAGCATTTGTTTCTCGTGCTGAAGCGGCCTTAAAACAAGCAAAAGAAAATAAGTACGAAAATTACTACGCTTTAAGCATGCATGATAAGACCGAAACCGGTCGTAGTTTAGCGCTAAAAGCCGACCTCAAACGGGCATTATCACAAAACGAGCTAGAGCTGTACTACCAACCAAAGGTCGATCTAAATACCTTGAACGTTATTGGTGCAGAATGTTTATTGCGTTGGAATCATCCGCTCGATGGCGTGTTGTTCCCCGGGCCGCTCATTGAAGCAGCCGAATCGTATAACATGATGAATGAACTGGGTTATTGGACACTAGAGCAAGCGTTTAGAAGCTTGGTTGAATTGGAAAAGCACGGTTTGCCTATTACACTCTCTGTCAATATCTCGCCAACCCAATTATACGACAATCACTTATTGCCTTCGTTAAAGCTGCTTAGCGAAACATACAGTATGCCGCTGAATCGCGTCGAGCTTGAATTAACAGAAGACGTCGCCTTGTCAAATTCCTTGATGGTGAAAAAGCAACTAGATGAGCTAAGGGCTATGGGGATCGCGATCTCGGTGGACGATTTTGGAAAAGGGTATTCCAATTTAGCTTACATACGAGACTTAGATCTTACCGCCCTTAAAATTGACAAAACCTTTGTGATGGAGCTAACTGATCATCCAGTCAACCGTGCCATTATCGAAGCGGCAAATATCATTGGGAAGGCGAAAGGCTGTGCCGTTATCGCCGAAGGCGTAGAAACCATAAAGCAATTGCATATTTTACGTGAAGTTGGCGTGCGCCAAGGGCAAGGTTACTTGTTTTCTAAGGCCGTGCCTTTAGGGAGTTTCATTCAATTAGCGCAGCGAGATATTATTGTTGGCACGTCACCTCGCCAAGCCTAACAGTATATTGTATTGAAAAACTAAAAATGGGTTGTGATTAAAACCGTCAAACGTGCAATAGTCCCCGCAAGTCGCTAGACTATCGCCATTCGCAATACGTATGGCTTAATTGATGCAACAACTTATACAACACGGTGAGTTTCTTTCACTCTCTCGAACAGAGCCTCAGCGCTTTCAAACCCCTATTCAATTTGAACTCGATAATCACACGAAAGTTGCTATCTCTGCGCCAGGGATTATTGAATTCACGCCCCTTTCTTCAGACAACATAAGCACTAAGCATATTGTTTTATCTTGCGGTGTTCATGGCAACGAAACGGCACCAATAGAAATGTGCGATGACTGGGTTAAGTCAATTCTTACAGGGCGGCTTGAAGTGACCCATCGCGTTTTGTTTTTGTTTGGTAATTTACCTGCAATGGATATTGCCAAGCGGTTTGTTGAAGAAAACATGAACCGCCTGTTTAGTGGTGCTCACTCGGAAGGCGAGGGCTGTAACAATATAGAAAGACAGCGCGCAAAAGCATTGGAAGAGGCAATAAACCAGTTTTTCGCTCATGCACAAGCCGATGAACAGAAATTCCACTACGATTTACACACCGCAATACGAAGCTCTATAAACGAGAAATTTGCGGTTTACCCTTATTTGCACGAGAGGCGCTACAGCAAAGGGCAGCTCGCTTTTCTGGCGGCCTGCGGGGTAAAAACAATTCTACTTTCAGAAAACCCAACGACTACCTTTAGCTATTTTTCGTCACGCCAGCACGGTGCTCATGCATTCACCGTGGAGCTAGGTAAAGTGCGCCCGTTTGGTGAAAACGATATGTCACGGTTTGCGCAAGCGAAAGAGGCGATAACGTCACTGATTAGTCGCGAAGATTTTTCACCGCAAGTGTCTATGGATGAATTGGATATTTTTCGGGTGAATCAAGTGGTGATCAAAAACGCAGATGACTTTACCTTGCACTTTGACGACGACACGCCCAATTTTACCGATTTTACAAAGGGCACTGTGCTTGCTTCTGAGTCAGGTAAAACCTATGTCGCACAGCAAGACGGTGAAGCGATTGTTTTTCCTAATGCTGACGTGGCGATTGGTCAACGGGCTATGCTTACCGTGGTCCCCACCAAGCTGGAGACGCTAGATGTTTAAGTTAGATGAGCGGTTAGATAAAGATACCTTTTTTATAAGTGACTTACCTTTGTGCCGCGTCTTGTTAATGAACGACAACCAGTTCCCGTGGTTAATCTTAGTGCCTCGGGTAGCCGACGTGGCAGAGATTATTGATTTAGATGAAGCCCAGCAACAGCAGTTTTTAAAAGAGTCTGGATTTGTAAGTCATGTGCTTAAACAAAAAACACAGTGCGATAAACTTAACGTGGCAGCCCTTGGCAATATGGTGAAGCAACTGCATATTCACCATGTAGCAAGGTTTACCCATGATGTGGCTTGGCCTAAGCCCGTTTGGGGCAATCAACCAGCATGCCCTTACCACATCGAAAAGGCTAGTGTATTAATATCTACTTACAGAGAATCTCTCGCACTTTTTTATTGAGCTTGCTAGCCTAACGTTAATTTACTCTACTTTTTTACATAGGCTGAAAAAGTAGTGGCGTTTAACAAAGGAGTTTGTTTATGATTATTTCTACTACGCCTTCATTGCAAGGTCAGAAAATAGATGAGTATTGCGGCATTGTGGTTGGCGAGGCCGTGATGGGCGCCAATATCTTCAAAGATTTGTTTGCGTCTATCCGCGATATCGTGGGCGGCCGTTCGGGTTCTTATGAAGAAGAGCTTACGCGTGCAAGAAAGCTGGCGTTCAATGAAATTGAGCACGAGGCAAGAAGCATGGGGGCAAACGCTGTGGTGGGAATTGACTTAGACTACCAAGTTATTGGCGATAAAGGCAGCATGCTGATGGTCAGCATCAGTGGAACCGCGGTGAAGACCTCACCATTGTAACCCCTACAATACACTATCTACGGTTAAATACCGCAGAAAGGCGAGGGAAATGGCGGATTTCCCTCGCTTGACTTACCACTCGTCTTCTTCGTCATCGAACCCTTTTTTTGCTTGCCCGTTCCCGTTTTTATTGTTGTCTTTGTGTTTCTGGGTTTGATCTTTCACTTCTTGCGGGAATTTAAACTTCGCGCTGTATTTTAATAGGGTGATATTGCCAATCACCACGCCTAATACCAATACAATGATAACAACGACCCAAGTGGTATCCATGTGCGTATTACTCTCCCAAATTTAGAATGTAGCGACGGTAAATCATGTGGATGTGGTCAAGCACGGTGCTTTTACCCTCAAGATCGCTATTTTCAATGGCCGTGACTAGACTTGCTAGGTTTCTTTGTTTTTCAAACAAATTTGCGCTGTCGGCATGGGATAAATGCCAGGGTTCGCGAGCCACGCCACCGCAATAGCGTGCAAAAGGTAAAGTGAAGCCATAGTGCGCCATGTTTTCATTTAACCACTGCGCCAACGGATAGCAAGGGCCATCAGCGGCGTATTCCGTTTCAACCAATTGAAAGTCGCCATCCCATTGGGATACCGCGGCTTTATCATAAACGTCAATATCAGACCCCCAATGGTGGCGACTGCCGCCCGGTAACGCTGACCACATTAAAATAGCATGCAGTTTTTCTACGTTGCTTAAACGTTCAGGGTTTAACGGTACGCCATTGATATCAAGAAGCTTCGCTTCTCCTCGCCACTTTCTATTCCAAATGAGGCACTGTCGTTCAAAACTGCGGTAGCTACTCACCAATTGTAAGTCTATACCTTCTTGCTTGGCATCCTGCTGCATGGCGCTAAATGCGTCTAATACAGCGGGGAGAAGTAAATGGCCGTTGCCGGCGTCCATCAGTTGGTGAGGCGATATGCCTAACCAACGAGATGAAGAGTATGAAAGGTGGGTTAACATGATATTGGGGCTGAGACTAGGCGAGTAATCGCACAAGAATGGCGTAATAAATGTCAGCAAGTTGCTCTAAATCCGACATTTTTACGCATTCATCAATTTTGTGGATAGTCGCATTTACCGGGCCAAGCTCAATCACTTGCGCACCTGTAGGTGCTATAAAGCGTCCGTCAGACGTACCACCTGCCGTAGACAATACAGTGGGCTCTCCTTTAACCGCTAAAATGGCTTCTTGGGTAGCATCTAGCAATGCGCCAGTATCGGTCAAAAACGGCTGTCCGTTGAATGTCCATTTAATGTCGTAATCGAGTTCATGCTTGTCTAAGATATGGGTAACACGCTCAATTAACTGTTTATCGGTAACTTCGGTAGAAAAACGGAAGTTAAAACATACCTGAAGTTCACCAGGAATGACGTTTCCTGCCCCTGTACCACCGTGAATATTCGAAATTTGAAAGCTGGTGGGCGGGAAAAACGCATTGCCATCGTCCCAGTGAGACTGAGCAAGTTCAGTCAGTGCAGGGGTGGCAAGGTGAATAGGGTTGCTGGCCAAGTGAGGGTAGGCCACATGCCCTTGAATACCTTTCACGGTTAAATCACCGGTTAACGAGCCTCGTCGTCCATTTTTAACAATGTCACCCACTTCTGTGGTGGAAGAGGGTTCACCAACAATACACCATGTAATTTTCTCATTGCGGGCTTCTAGCGTATCAATAACACGGGTGGTGCCATTAATAAATGGGCCTTCTTCGTCGCTGGTAATCAGATACGCAATACTGCCCTTATGGGCAGGATAATCCCGCACAAACTCTCTTGTTGCCACAAGCATTGCCGCGAGGCTTCCTTTCATATCGGCTGCGCCGCGCCCATGCAAGAATTCGCCTACTTCAGTTGCGGTAAATGGCGGCGTTTTCCAGGCATCTTCTGGGCCGCTAGGAACAACGTCAGTATGCCCTGCAAAGCAAAACACTGGGCCTTCATTACCCCGGCGAGACCACAAATTAGTGGTATCTTCAAACACCATGGTTTCATTGTTAAAACCTAGTGTAGAAAGAAACGCTTTCATCGCTTCTTGGCAACCTTCATCTTCGGGTGTGACCGAGCGGCGATTCATTAAATTCTTTGCAATATCGATAACGGTATCGTTAATCAAAATATGTCCTCATACTGCGCAGGTTTAAAACCAATGTGAAAGGTGCCATTGTGAAGCAAAATAGGGCGTTTAACCATGGCAGGGTGGGTTTCTAGAAGCGAAAGCGCTTTTTCTTTATCTAAATTGGTTTTATCAGCATCATCAAGTTGGCGGTAGGTGGTGCCGCGTTTATTTAGCATCACTTCCCAACCCAATGCGCTTTCAGCAGTGGTGAGGAACGCCGCTGAAATGCCATCTTTTCTATAGTCGTGAAATACAAAATCAATGTTGTGTTCAGCTAACCATTTCTTTGCTTTTTTTATGGTATCGCAATTGGCTATACCGTAAAGCGTCGTGCTCATAATATGTCTATCCTGAAGGTGTAAAATGTGATTTATGTCTTGGCGACCTACCTATTTTACTTACGTTAATAGGTGCATTTATAAAAAAAGCGTGAAGAGACTGTCTTGCATGCCGTCAACGTATTTTTGTTGTGTAGGCAGCAGCCCCTTCAAGGCCTGCGCATTTAATACGGACATTATACAAATATTTGCCACGCCTTGTTGCTTCAACCATGCAGAATTTACAGAAAATAGCAGGCTACCCTTTTTTATTTTATCGCCTTGTTTAACCTCACACTGAAATTTCTCACCCAATAACCCATTCGTTTGCTCGCCAAACTTAACGATGCATTTTAATCCAAACGTCGACTTCAGGGTAATGGCGTAATTGAGGGGATCCACAGCAAGAATAGTTCCCTCGAATGGGGCGCGGGCTTTGCTTTCGGAAGTTTGTATGGCGAAGCCGGGACCCCACGCGCCCTTTGCAAAGAGGGGATCAGAGAGTGTGGACAAGCTCGCACATTTCCCAGACACGGGGGCCGCAATGGGAATGGCGCGTTGAAAAGAGTCTGGCGCCTCTACAAGCAATTTATCTGTGATCAAGACACCATTCCTCTTACTGAATATCCCGCCTTCACCAAGGCTTTTTGCGCATCGTTGAGTTTATTTTCTTTCACAAGAAAAAAGTCGGTTTCAAAAGTAGAAACCACGAAAATAGACACTTTGGCTTTTGCTAATACCGCGCCTATTTGCGCCATAATGCCCACCATTGAAAGATGAAGTGGGCCAATAAGTTCAAGTGCTTTCCAATTTTCGTCGCTTTCAAGGGAGTCTATGGAGACCGAATCAGGCACCACAATCGACAGTTCATCTTGGGTTTTGCCGAGAAAAAATAATGGGCTTTTGAGCACCTCAGCAGGTATATCACTGTCGCCATCTAAACTGTGAATGGTAAAAGATTGAGGGAGCACCTCTAGGGTTTGTTTGGGCATGAAAAACCAAGGAAATGTTAACGAAGTAAAGTATCCACATTAAACCACCATCTGTGACTAACTGCCAAGTGTTATCCACTTAATCTGTGGATAAGTTTGTTGAGTAGTTTGGGGCTTAATTATAAGTGCATGAAAATAAACAAATAAATAAACTGTACAAACAATAGTCAGTGGATAACATTCACTGTATTGCAAGCATTTTCCACAACCGCTGTCTATACAATTTTGTGAAAATGTTCTTCTATTTTTGAATTTCTTTTCTTGACAGTGCGTATTTTTTGTCGACGAAATAGGCCTAAAAGGGGTAGGGTTTATAATTGTAAAACCGATTGTTAATAAGCAAATCGAAAGACACAACGATAAAAATAAGGTGACGACAATGAGCGATAGTTTATGGTGCGACCTCACCACTGAAAAGGCAGATACGTTAGCTGATTACTATGTTGAAGTGATGGGATGGAAAAAAGAAGCCATCGACATGGGCGATTACAACGATTACGTGATGATGAAAGCAGACGGTACCCCAGCGGGGGGTATCTGTCATAAAAAAGGCTGTAATGAAAACATGCCCAATGGATGGATCCCCTATTTTACCGTGAGCCATTTAGATACGGCATTGCAAAAAAGTCAACGTTTAGGCGGCACCCTGGTAGGGAAAATTAGACAGTTTGGCGAAGATAGGTTTTGTATTGTGACGGATCCCGCGGGGATAAGCTGTGGTTTGTTTGAAAAAAACAGCTAAGCGCGGCAACCCAATTCGCCGTGAATATCAGTACGGCCAATTGGGTCTGTACGGAAAAAAAGGTAAGGCTGGGTTAACTGGCTTTATCTTTTAACACACCTCGGCTTAGTTGGTCGCGTTCGATGGACTCAAACAAGGCTTTAAAATTCCCTTCACCAAAACCATCATCTTGTTTCCGCTGAATAAACTCAAAAAATACGGGGCCAAACACGGTTTCTGAAAAGATTTGTAGAAGCAGCCTAGGTTCGCCATTTTCCGTCGTGCCGTCTAATAAAATGCCTCTAGCCTGTAATTCGTCAACGGGCTCACCATGGCCGGGCAGGCGTTCTTCTAACATTTGGTAGTAGGTATCTGGGGGCGGTGTCATAAACTTCATGCCTTGGGCTTTTAGTTTATCTAAGCACGCAGGCAAATCGTCACAAGCGAAGGCAATATGTTGAATACCTTCTCCATTATATTGCATTAGAAATTCTTCTATCTGGCCACCCCCGCCCACGGCTTCCTCGTTAAGAGGAATGCGAATTTTACCATCTGGCGCCGTCATGGCTTTGGATAGTAGGCCGGTATACTCACCTTTAATATCAAAGTAACGAATTTCGCGGAAATTAAATAAAGCAGTATAAAAGTTAGCCCAATACTGCATTCTGCCCCGGTAAACGTTATGAGTAAGGTGATCTAAGGTATGAAAGCCACACCCTGTTGGGTAACGGTCTACCCCTTCAATCCAATGGAAATCAATATCATAAATGGTGTTCTCGCCTTCATATCTATCAATGAGGTAGAGCATGGCGCCGCCTATGCCCTTAATCGCTGGCAGTTTGAGTTCCATGGGGCCGGTATAAGTATCCATAGGCTGGCCACCCCGGCTGAGCACCTCACTGTAAGCATGCTGTGCGTCTTTCACTCTAAACGCCATACCGCATGCAGATGGGCCATGTTCTTCCGCGTAATAACCCGCGTGGCAGTGCTTTTCATAATTGCTCAGTAAGTTGATGTCTCCCTGGCGCCAGAGTTCTACATCTTTTGATTTATGCCGCGCTACGCAGGTAAAGCCCATGGCCTCGAAAATAGGCTCAAGTATCCCTTTTTCAGGGGCGGTAAACTCTAAAAATTCAAAACCATCAAGCCCAATAGGGTTTTCGAATAAGTCAGCCATTACATCCCTCACATTTTTATGTGCTTACCCTAATAAGCTTTCATTTAGGGTTAATGCTTAATTTGTGAAAATAGTGTAAACGCGAGCAGGTTCACTCAGCAATGGTGGAAGAGCAATAGGAATAGTGAGAGTACGGCACCAAGTGTAACGAATAGTTTTCAGTTCAGAAAAATCCGTATTAAACTTCCAGGGTGATTGTTTAAGCTATTGAAATTTAACTGCTATTTCTGCATTTCAAAACACGCAAGTGTGCAGTAAAGCGTACAGTGCATGTACGCGTTACTCAGGTTGCCCGGTAAATTGCTTTTTCAATCCCTTCCAACAGTTTATGTAGTCGGTTTGTCGGCAGGGGGTGTTCAATGCAAAAGGCGTGGGTTTAATCACTAAACTCGATTCCAACATAAACGCCAGGGTATCTTTGTATCTTTGAGGGGTCAGCGTTTCTTGGGTTGCTTTATTAAACACGGCGGCCTCCGGGCCATGGGGCGTCATACAGTTGTGAAGGCTAGCGCCTCCAGGTTCAAACCCTTTTTCTTTCGCATCATAGGCGCCTTTAATTAAGCCCATAAACTCACTCATGATATTTCTGTGATAATACGGTGGCCGAAACGTGTGCTCTGCAACCATCCACCTTTCAGGAAAAATAACAAAATCCACGTTTACAGTGCCCTCATGGGCAGATGGCGAGGTTAATACGGTAAAAATAGAGGGGTCGGGATGATCAAAGCTCACTGAATTAATCACGTTAAACGCGTTCAGGTTGTACTTGTAAGGCGCAGAATTACCCACCCAAGCCACTACATCAAAAGGAGAATGAAGCAAAGTGGCTTGATACAGATGACCGTCAAATTTAGTGACTAACGTATGTGGATTGTCGTTATCTTCAAACCAGGCCACAGGATAGTGAAAATCACGTTGATTAGCGTAGCCATTTGCCCCCACAGGCCCGCGTTCTGGCAGCGTGAAAGGTTGCCCGTAGTTTTCACACACATAGCCGCGGCAATGTTCAGAGATAACGTCTATTGAGAATTTTACGCCTCGTGGAATAACGGCAATTTCCTCCGGCTCAAGGCTAAGCCTGCCGAACTCCGTTTTAATCAACATTTCCCCGTGTTGAGGGATAATTAATAACTCCCCATCAGCGTTATAAAAGGCTTTCTTCTCCATATTGGCATTTGCACTGTAGAGGTGTATCGCCATGCCGATGTGAGTATGCGCACTGCCATTCGCCGCCAGGGTAGTTAACCCGTTTACAAAATCAGTGGGTTCATCTGCAAAAGGGAAGGGGCTCCAGCGCATTGCATTGGGTGGGCAAGGTGTTGTATGAGGGGCTGTGACGATGTTACCTAAAGCCATAGGCTCAAAGTCTGACATGGCAACAGAAGGGCGCAGTCTGTATGTCCAACTACGCCTATTGCTTGCCCTTGAAGCCGTAAAAGCTGTAGTACTGAATTGTTCCGCATACAAGTTATACTTCACCTTTTGCGGGCTAAACTGCCCCATAGGTAACGCACCTGCTAAGGCCTCTGTTTCATGTTCATTATTAAAACCTGTTAGGTATTGTTGTTTTGCCACAGACGGCTCCTTAAACACCTTTACCGCCTTCATGGTTTGATCGAACGTAGCTTGATGTAAAGAAGAAAGGCGGTAAGTCTGGTTATGATGTGGTTAATAGGCAAAAGAGTAGAGAAGGTGAAAAGGTAAATCAATTGTTAACGTGTATATGATAGGTATTGCTTTAGATTACGGTGTTCTAGAAACTTTACGTTGCAGTTGGGCAGGGTTTACACCGTGTAGAGCTAGGTTGCTTCAAGCCGGAGGAATAAGCGCAGCAGAAAGCATAGAAAGAAACAGCTTGGTTAAACCATAAGCACGATGATTTCTGTTAAATTGGTGTGAAGTTATTACTTTTCTATAAATTACTGGTAAATTGTGCACCACGGTGAACAAATTAGGGTAATTCGTTGGTTCCTTTAGATATTTACGCAGGTGAAGCGGCGCGCGCTAGAATCCAAAAAGAGGGGTTTTCGCCACAACTGTTTCAGTATTTTCTTGGTGCCTCTGGTGGGCCAAAATGGTTTTCATTGGCGGGATTAGACCGGGTACTATTTCCAGAATGGTTTGCTGGCATTCACCACCAAGTACAAGTCATAGGCTCTTCTGCTGGCGCATTTAGAGCCATGTGCGCCGTACAGCAAGATCCCCTTGCGGCTATTAATCGCTTAGCCAGTGCCTATTCCACCACCACCTACTCAAGCAACAAGCCTACTCCACGAGAAATCACCGCCAAAGCCTTAGATCTTCTCACTTATATGATTGACGATGAAGGCAAGAAAAGTGCGCTGGAAAATGACAGATTCAAAGCGCATTTAATTGTAGCAAAATGCCTAGGTGCCACTCGCTTTGAAGGTAAATTTCAACAATTACGCGGCCTTGCTATGAGCGCGGCAACAAACACCATAGGCCGTAAGCATTTGGCAAAGTTGTATACCCGCTATGTATTTTCATCGCCAGGTAGTAACCTAAGCATAAGCGATCCCTATCATCTACCCACGCAGTATCATCTGTTAACCGAGGGTAATATACATGCGGCTTTATTGGCCTCAGGTTCAATACCAGTGGTCATTGAAGGTGTGACAGACATAGAAGGCGCCCCCCCTGGCATGTATAGAGACGGGGGCATTATCGACTACCATTTCGATATATCCCTTGGCCCTGGAGATGGATTAGTGCTGTATCCCCATTTTTACAACAAGCCAATACCGGGATGGTTCGATAAGGGCTTAAAACGTCGCGTTCCTCATAAGAGCAGTTACGACAACGTAGTAATGATGGTGCCCTCACAAGCATTTATCGCCAGCCTACCTTTTGGCAAAATTCCCGATAGAAAAGATTTTGAAGTACTAGATGCCCCAGCCCGAATCGCATATTGGCAAACCGTGCTGAGTGAAACAGACAGATTAGGCGAGTACTTTATGAAAATAGCGGGAGATGGCAGTATTGTGGATAAAATACAGCCATTCACGTTTGCCCAGCGTGGGGGCTAATTCGTCTATTTGGTTGCTTATTAGGCACTTGAATGCCACGGCGTGAATTTTTTCTTGCAGCCAGCGCGCTGCATCAGTATTATACGCGCCGTTGCTACAACTCGACACCCTCATGGTTGTTAGCATTTCAATTTGCGTCTATAGCTCAGTTGGTTAGAGCGCTACCTTGACATGGTAGAGGTCCCCTGTTCGAATCAGGGTAGACGCACCACTTCTTCTATACTCAGTTTTCATCATATCTCGGCGGCGCAATTACCTATTGCTCGTGGCGAGCTTTATTGCGTTTGTTCAGTTAGCGTCGTTAATTTCCTTCTAATACACCGAGTGCGTCACATTTTGTCGTATCCATGCTTCATGCTTATTAAAGGTGAGCCATTACGAGTAAAAGCATGGAAAACGTTCAAACCAGTCAAATCAATATTCACGTCATCGGTGTAGGTGGCTGCGGTGGCAACGCGGTAACAAATATGGCCAGTCTGTGCTCTCACGAACGTATCAGATTCAGTTCAATTAATACAGATATCGCCGCTTTACATCGATGTCATAACCATGAAGTGGTTTTAATTGGTGAGGGCACCACTAAGGGATTTGGCGCGGGCGCTGATCCTGAGGTGGCAAGGCGCGCTGCGAGTCAAAGTGAGGCCGCGCTACAAGTGCTTATTGAGGGAGCAGACCTTATTATCATTGTTGCAGGGTTAGGTGGAGGAACGGGAAGTGGTGCTTCTCCAGTTCTTATTGACTTAGCCAAAGAGAATGAAATTGATGTCATGTGTTTTGTCACTCTCCCCTTTAAAACTGAAGGAGGGCTGAGAGTGGATATTGCTGAGCACGCGCTAGCGGAAATACGTAGCAAAGCAAACGCAACGCTTGTGATGTCTAACGATTCATTGATATCGGCCTTGGATGAAACTGTAGGCCTGCTTTCTGCTTTTCGCCATTGCGATGCCCAAATGCATAACATAGTGGAAGCCATCATCGTGATGTTAACAAACACTGGGTACATCAACGTCGATATCAATGACTTCAGTCACATTCTCTCCTTAGAGGGTGACACCGCCTTAGGTGTTGGCATAGCAGAGGACGACAGTTCATTGAGCAGTGCACTTAAGCATGCGTTAGAAAACCCGCTGGTTGATAAGCAAAACATAATGGGGGCGCAGGGGGTTATCGCACAGCTAACCTGCAGAGAAGAGCCTAGTTTGGCTATGTATGAAGAAATGCTAGCCACGCTTCAATTACTCGTAGATGGGCCCCAAACTCTCATTATTACTGGCGTGACTTTATCCCCCGAGCTACCACATTTTGGTGAAGTGTTAATTATCGCAACAGGGGTGCCTGTGGAGAAACACCAATTTGACCAAGAGAAAAATGTGATACCGATGAAACACGCATCTGGCTACCTTGAAATTCCAACGTACTTAAGGCTTCGAGGAAAAGAGCTGCTATGACGCTAATTGCGCCCGAGCATTAGGTCGCTTTATCGTTGATAGCCGTTTAACTACTGCTATCAACGTCTCCCAAATAAGTCATATGCAGTGTGCTCGACAGCGCTTTGAAGTATTGCCGTAACTTTTGCGGCGCAATAACTTCAATGTTGTCACCTAAGCCTCTTAAAAATGCGCGCAGTTTATTGGTATCTTCAACTGTAGCGGTTAACCGCGATTTATCAGCCTGGTTTGACGGAGTAATAACCTGATCATCGCTTAGCCTATAGCCGTGAAGTAAAAATAGGGCGTTGTTATTCACGCGTAGCTCTAGCTGTATGTTTTCTTTATTTTTGGCAGTTAATGTCTGAATATTTTCCAACTCGCCAAAGGCTTGTTGGCAGTCTTCATCAGTTACGGTAACGTTTCTAATGAATTGTAGCGGTAAAGCGTAGCGCCTTTTGTGCAGCGCGCCGAAGGTACATACAAATAGTTGTCGGCCATCTTGCTTAACCAACCCCATGGGGTTAACCCTGTCGTAGTGCTTCCAAACCATGTCAGTGCTACCGCTAAATATACGTTTAATATCAGCAGAAATTTGCTTCTTAAAGAAGATGGCGCTTTTCAACCGTTCAAAGGAAGTGGCATCTATTTCTGGCGGTATAAGTGGTTGAGAAATTTGGGAGTCGGCCACCGATCTTAACCAGTGCGTTAGCAAAGATTCGCTGTCTTGCTCAAGTACCTGAGACGCTTTTGCAAAATAGGGCTGCATTTCTTTTAACGTAGAATTAGGAAGCGTTGCGCCTGACTGCTCTAGCACTTTAAAGGCTAACGCGGTATTGCCATCCATTAAGCTTACATTGAGCTTTTTAAAATTAGCGTTGATAAACCAGCCGTAAGGTTTGGAGCGTTTATCAACGTCTAGACCAAAAAGCCCAATGTTTTCTAAGCTCACTAGGTCTCGTTGAACCGTGCGCATGTCGATATTATGATGCCCACAGTTTTGAAGGTTCTCGAATATTTGCCGACTTGATACCTTTCTAGGCGCAAACGGCACGAATTGGAGAATGTCTAACTTGCGTTGAAATGCACTCATTGTGGTGAACTGACTTTTACGTGAGTAACTTCACGATATCATAGAGATAGGGTGCGACAAAAAGTGTCGCACACTTGATGCGCGTTTTTAGTTCATTTCAAATAAACGTGGCGCATTGCGGTGAACTTCATCTAAATTTGCATTGTTTAGGGTTATTGGCTCCTGCAGCTCTAGCCATACGGGGGGGCCGCTTCAGCCGTTAATTATCTTCTCCTACACGTCTATTTTGTTCTTTAATTTTTATTAGACAAAAGTAGTAAAAAATAAAGGTGTTTTTATTTTTTTAAGCTACACTTCAACGAAGCAACACTGCAACAATTTAAGTTAAGCAATAGCACACCAGCGTAATGGAATGCCATGGTGACGGAGTATTAGGGAATGTTTGAAACAACTTTTCACCATTGTGCGGTGGGTTTGGCTCATGTAAGTCCTTCTGGGGAATTCATACGGGTAAATAAAACGCTGAGCGATTTTCTCGGCTATGACATTGAGGCTTTTTCAACCCTGTCTATTCAGGAAATCACTGCGCCTTCTCACCTTGCAACAGATTTAAACCTGCTAAACAAAACCCTTTGTGGTGAAATTGATACCTACAGCCTAGAAAAAAAATACCTGCATAAAGAGGGGCACGAGGTGTGGGGGAAGCTCACGGTCTCGTTAGTGAGAGATAAACAGGGCAAGCCAGATTATTTTATTTCCGTTGTTGAAGATATCGACAACATGAAAAAGGTTGAGTCGGAGCTGTTTCAGGCAGAAGCACTGTTCAGTGAAATTGTATCGGCATTTTCTTCACGTACTTATATATGGGTTGCATCGGCAGATTTAACTAAACTGCACTATGCCAATGAGGGTTTTCAAAATATATTTGGCCGGGATGTATCCGTGGTAGCGAACGACCCCTTAAAATTCTTAAGCTATGTGCACCCAGAGGATAGAACGCGGGTGGCGCAGGTTTTTGCAAATAAGCCCCTAGCACCTTGGGATGTACAGTACCGTATTTACGATCCTGACGGTAAGGTTAAGTACATTCATGATAGGGGGATCCCGCTTTATGATGAAGAAGATAAGCTTTCTATGATTGCCGGCACAGCTGATGATATAACCCAGCAAAAAGAGCAAGAAGCAGCCTTAGTGGACGCGGTAGCAAAGTTAGAAGCATTATCGAAAACAGATTCACTCACGGGGTTAGCCAATAGGCGTGAGATGTTTCAGCATCTTGATCAATCTATCGTGCAAATGAAGCGCAGTGAGCTTGTGTCTACCTTGGTGTTCATCGACTTAAACAACTTTAAAGTCATTAACGATACCTACGGGCACAAAGCCGGTGACTTAGCATTGACTTCATTCGCGCAATATTTGCAGGGGCACTTACGGGAAACCGACAAATTAGCCCGCCTAGGCGGTGATGAGTTTGTTTTGCTTTTGTACGGTACTAATGGGAATGACACGACACAGTTTTTTAACCGCTTATTGGCCGCGCCTATCAATGTAGAATGCGAGGTTGGCAATACAATTCCGCTTTCTTTTAGCGTGGGAATAAGTGAGTGGACCCCCGATATTAACGACCCCCAACAATGGATAGATGCGGCAGATGCGTCAATGTACGAGCAAAAACGCCAGCATCATTCGAATGCTGGCGTGGATAAAGAGGTAGGCTAATCCTGGGCCGCTTGCCGCTGAGCAAACCAAGTCGCAATCTCTTGTCGTTCTTCTTCGGTCATTTGCGTTTTATTCAAAAACGGCATGTCTCTAGTGACGGTTGTGCGTCGAACAAGTTGGGCTGACTGGCGTTCAATATCTTGCCAGTTGTCGAATACAACCCCCAGTGGCGCCACTTTGAAAATGTCGTCGGTAGGCGTGCTCGCGTGGCAGCTAACACAGTGTGTGTTGACTAACTCCTCAATTCGGCTGTCGGTAACCACAGCAAGGGCTTGGTCGCCATGTTCGCTCTTTTCTACTGAGACGCTTTGGCTTGAAGGCCAAGAGACAGCCAGTGCAATAAGCAGCATTCCAATAGCACCTGACACCAAAATGGCAGGTTTAGTTTTACCCACATGACGCAGATTGAAAAAGTGTCTAATCCAAGCCGCATTCGCCATGATTGCAATGAGCACTAACCAGTTATACTCGTGTTGGTAAGTCATCGGATAATGATTTGAAATCATGATGAACAACAAAGGTAAGGTGAAATAGTTGTTGTGTACTGAACGTAACTTAGCGCCTGCTCCCCATTGTGGGTCAATGTCACCTTTTTGTGCCACCGCTGCTACCATCTTGCGTTGGTTGGGCATAATGTTGAAAAAGACATTGCCGGCCATAATGGTCCCGATTAGCGCACCTACGTGAATATAGGCACCTCTGCCGCTAAACCATTGTGTCGACAGAAACGTAACCGCACATATCAGCGCGACTAGGCATAAGCCAAACAGTAATGGGTATTTTGCTAGTGGGCTTCTGCACGCCATTTCATACACAAACAAGCCGCCAAATATTAATCCTAAGCCCAAACTAATCGCTTCAGTGGGGCTAAGGTTGTTTACGCTAGGGTCTATTAGGTAGGCGGATGCACCGAAGTAATACACCAAGACTAAAAGTGCAAAACCCGACAGCCAAGTGGTGTAGGCTTCCCACTTAAACCAGTGAAGTGTTTCTGGCATCTTTTCTGGGCCATAGGCATACTTTGCTACCTCATAGAAACCGCCGCCATGAATGGCCCACAAATCACCTTTTATGCCTTTGTCTTGCTTCCATTTTGGCGGAGTACGTAAATTGTTATCTAGCCAAATGAAATAGAATGACGCGCCAATCCATGCCACGCCCGCAATAACGTGAAACCAGCGAATAAATAAACTAAACCAATCAAACCATGGCATGGGTTAACTCCTTTTTATTATAACAACAACGCCCGTTTACCCATGTTTCACTTACCGCGCGATCATCACCTAAAATACTAAGTGCGAAAAACACGTCATCGAAGGGGGCGTCAGGTTTTATTCTTAACGAGGTTAATTCGTCAAAATGGGGGTCTAAAATGACAAAGTCTGCGGCGCTTTGTGGGTTTAAATTTCCAATTTCATTTTCCCACTTATGTGCTATCGCAGCCCCTTGCGTCATTAAATAGAAGCCGTCGTACGGGTTTATAGGGGCATGACGCAACTGACTTACTTTGTATGCATCCCCATAGGTTTTAAGCATACTAAAACTAGTGCCTGCACCCACATCGGTGGCAAGGGCAACATGAACATCCTGTTGCTTAGCCATTTCCCTATCAAACAACCCACTACCCAAAAACAAATTAGACGTAGGGCAAAAAGCAAGGGTTGCGCCAGTGTCGTGCAGACGCTGCCATTCTTCTTCGTGCAAATGGATACCATGACCAAACACAGCGCGGGGGCGCACCATGTTATAAGTGTCGTACACATCCAAATAGCTCTTTGCATTAGGATACAAACTTTTTACCCATGCGATTTCGTCTAGGTTTTCTGACAAGTGGGTTTGAATAAATACATCGGGGTACTGGCAGGCTAACTCACCTAAGCTGGCCATCTGTGCTTCTGTACTGGTGGGCGCAAACCTCGGTGTAATGGCATACCTATTTCGTCCCTTATTGTGCCACTTTTCAATCAAGTCAGCGGAATCTCGTTGCGCCAAGTCAGCACAATCTTGCAAATCTTCAGGGCAGTTACGATCCATGCACACTTTACCCGCCACAATGGCCATGTTGATTTCGTTGGCGGCAGTAAATAAAGCATCACAACAGGTTTTGTGAACCGATGAAAAAACAAACCCAGTGGTGGTGCCGTTTTTCAATAATTGACGTAAAAACACCTGGGCAATATCGCTGGCGTGAGCCGTTTCACTAAATAATCGCTCTGTAGGAAACGTGTAGTTTTCAAGCCAGCTTAGTAATTGTTCGCCATAACTGGCGATGCTTTGTGTTTGTGGGTAGTGCAGGTGGCTATCGATAAAACCGGGCACTAGCCATTTGCCAGAATGATCCACAATGCTTGCTTGTGGAAAGCTAGCGTTAACCTCGTCAAATGGGGCTAAGGCAACAATGGTGCCGTTATCAATCACAAGGCCGCCATCCAGAATAATGCTAATATCCTGTTCGGGTTGTTTTGTGGCTGTGGGAAAGTGCGCAATGTTCGCACGAATAAGCTGCATGTTATTTAGCTGCCTCTGTAACTGCTAAAGCCGAAGGGTGAAATAAGTAAAGGCACGTGATAGTGCCCGCCTTCATCGCCTAGTTCGAAACAAATATCGATATGAGGGTAGAAGCTTTTGCCGTGGGTAGAAATAAGGTATTCGTCGCAATGAAAACGCAAGGTGTAAATACCTGCTTCAAATGGGGTGCCCCAATCCTTAAAGCGGCCATCGCTGTCTGTAGTGCCGGTTAGGGTACTGCCGTCTGGACGTGATAGTGTCAGTTTGATCCCCTCAACGGGTTTGCCGCTAGTGGTGTCTAATATGTGGCTAGAGAGTGTGTTCATTCACTTTTTTCCTCTTCTGTTAGTGCTTTATTCAGCCTCAACAAGGTAATTTTTAACTGTTCGCCGGCAGCAATGGTTATTTCTTCATCGGTTGAATTGGGTAAACGTGCTAAAAGCGCGTTTAACATGGTGTCAGCAGACAGGCCCGTGGCACAAATGATAAAAATAAAGCCATGCTTTTTAAGGTAATCTTCATTCGCTTTTTTCAGTGCCAACAGGGTCTCTTCAGACGCTTGCGCGGTGCCTGACTGCTCTCCTGAGGCAATGGCTTTTGTGTTCGCAAACTTCGCACGTAGGGAGTCTACATCGCCAATCATAGGGTGCGCCGTAAAGGCTTCGAGAATATCGTCGTTATTGCAGGCTTTCCAAGCTAGCTTGGCTTGGGTTTCAATACGCGCAAGGCTGTAGTAGGGGCGAGCCTCTACCATCTGAGAAACCCAGTTTTTTGCCGCGCAAGCCTGTTCAAAGTACTGATAGGCCTGGCTGGGCGTCAGCGCATTTAGTTCGTTTAATGTCATGGTGGAGTGTCCTGAATTCGTCATTCTGATGTTATCGAGGTTGAGCATCTCTCATCGCGTAGGGTTAGCGCATCAACCTGCTTCTCTACCCCAGGCGCTACAGACGTTGGCGGGCTGTTCAGCATGGTAATGATCTGGGCGGAAATAGATACCGCCACTTCAATTGGCCGTTTTCCTGGAATGGATAAATGACCAATGGGCGTGACTAAACGAGATAACGCCTGCTCATCGAAGCCTCGGTGAGAAAGCTTTGTCGTAAAGCGTTTTGCTTTGGTATCTGAGCCAATTAAGCCCACAAAGGGCAATGCTGGGTACTTAAGCGCACGCTCCACAATACGATAATCTAGTTGATGGTCGTGAGTAAGCACCACAAGCCATGTGTTGTCTTCAAGGCGATTTACCTCGGTTTCGGGCTGCTCCTCAACCACAACCGTCACATTGTCACTCACCTGCTCAGGAAACAACGATGCTCTATTGTCTATCCAGCTAATTCTCACAGGCAGTTGCGCTAAAATGGGCACTAGTGCTTTAGCCACATGTCCAGCCCCGAATATGGCAATATGTTGTGCGTCTAAGTTACACACATCAAATAGCACTTTTACTGCGCCGCCACAGCATTGCCCTAACGCACTGCTTAATGGGTAAGAGTGGGTATAGGTGCGAGACGGTTGATTAGCATCATTGCCCGTGCGTCTGCTTGCACAGTGTTGGTTCGCAAGCATTTCTCTGGCACGTTTAATCGCGTCAAATTCTAGATGGCCACCACCAATGGTATCAATGCTTTCTGTACCGGTTACCACCATTTTACTGCCAGCTTCACGGGGCGTTGAACCAGCCACGCTCACCACGGTAATTAACACATAGCCAATACCGTTTTGCTGACAATGGGCAACGCCCTCGTACCATCTGGATGGTTTCATCATTGTCATGCCTTCCTTATTGCCCTTGCGCTGCAAGCACGGCGTTTAACACGCGCTCTGGCGTCGCAGGTGTATCAAGTTGGGGGTCTAGTTTGTAACCCGACAAACTTGATATGGCATCTTTAAGCGCACACCAAACTGAAATCGCCAGCATAAACGGAGGCTCACCCACCGCCTTTGAGTGATAAATACTGTCTTCGGCGTTTTTACGACCGAACAGCTGCACGTCAAAGTGCTTGGGGGTATCGCCAATTGCAGGAATTTTATACGTGGCCATGTTTTCACTAATAAGTTTACCTGCCTCATTCCAGCGCAAGTCTTCCGTGGTCAACCAACCCATACCCTGAATAAATGCCCCTTCAATCTGCCCTTTATCAATGGCGGGGTTGAGGCTATCACCCACATCATGAAGAATATCAACGCTGTCAACGGTATATTCGCCGGTGAGTGTATCTATTGATACTTCTGACAACGATGCACCGTAGGCAAAGTAAAAGAACGGACGGCCTTCACCGGTATCGCGGTTATAGTGCAGTTTTGGGGTTTTATAAAAGCCGCTGGCTGAAAGCGATACACGCTCAAAGTAGGCGGCTTGAACTAATTCGGCGAACGGTTTGCTGTGCTCGCCCAGAATGACATTGCCATGCTCAAAACGAACCATATTCGCTTGGTCGGCCATGCCGAGAGACGCAGCAAAGCATTCTGCCAAACGGGTGGTTAGCGTGATACAGGCATTTTGAACCGCTTTACCGTTTAAATCGGTCCCACTTGATGCCGCCGTTGGCGAGGTATTTGGCACCTTATCGGTCCGTGTGGCGGTAACTTCAATCATATCTACAGATAAACCAAACTCGTTAGCCGCAATTTGACCAATTTTGGTGTGTAAGCCTTGTCCCATTTCCGTACCACCGTGATTCACTTGAATGCTACCGTCGGTGTAAATGTGAACAAGAGCGCCGGCTTGGTTAAGGTGCTTTGCAGTAAACGAAATACCAAATTTAACGGGGGTTAGCGCTAAGCCTTTTTTAATCACCGGGCTATTACGGTTAAACGCCGTTATCGCTTTTCTGCGCGCCCAATAGTGCCCATCAGTTTCTAGCTTGGTCATTATCTCAGGCAGCAGATTATGCTCTACTTCCATGCCGTATGGCGTGACTGTGCCAGTGCTTTCTCCGTAAAGATTGCGCTTGCGAATGGTGAGCGGGTCTACTTCTAGATGGCGGGCGACTTTATCAATTAGCGCTTCGGCCATGATCATGCCCTGTGGGCCACCAAAGCCTCGATAGGCGGTATGAGACACCATATTGGTTTTTAAACGGTGACCTACAATGTGGCTGGCCCCTAAATAGTAGCCGTTGTCCGCATGGAACATAGCGCGGTCAACAATGGCGTCGGATAGATCAGGCGAATGACCACAGTTACCGTTAATGTCCATGTGGGTGGCCAGAATACGGCCGGTGTCGTCAAACCCTACCTCAAAACGGTTTTCAAAGGGATGGCGTTTCCCCGTGACATGCATATCCACTTGGCGAGGAAGTCGACATTTCACCGCGCAGTGATTACGCGAGGCAAGTAAGGCCGCAATACATGCCCACTGGGCTGCCTGCGTTTCCTTACCACCAAAGCCTCCGCCCATACGACGCATGTCAACCATCACCCGGTGCAGCTTAACATCTAATACTTCAGCCACGAGTTTTTGTACTTCACTGGGGTGCTGGCTTGACGTGTAAATCTTCATGCGGTCGTCTTCATCAGGAATGGCAAGCGAAACTTGCCCTTCCAAATACATATGCTCTTGACCACCGATAGATAAAGTTCCAGACGCTTTATGCGTAGCGTCAGCCATTTGCTGTTCAACATTGCCTTGGCCAAATTCATGGGTGGGGCGAACAAAAGACTGTTTCGCTAGTGCGCTATCTACGGTAAGGGTTGGAGAGGTATCTTCTAGGGTGATTTTACCTTTTAATGCGGCTTGTCTAGCGAGATTTACCGATGTGGCAAGTACAGCGAAATAGGGCTGGCCATAAAACTTAATTTCATGATGAGCCAGTAGCGGATCACCCGCAAACACAGGGCCTATGTCTTTGTGGCCTGGTACGTCGTCTATGGTGATGACGTCAACCACACCTTCACTGGCTCGAACATCACTTAAGTCGATGTCTTTGATATTACCAGCGGCTTGTTGGCTCAAACCTACCGCGGCATAAAGCGTACCCTGAGGTTCAACGATGTCATCAATGTAGTTGGCACCGCCTTGCACTTGTCGTGCCGCGCTTTCATGCTTAACCGAGGTATGTACTGCCGATTGACGGTGCTGTCTATTGCCTGCTTCAATGAGTTTACGCATGTTGAACCACCCGAGTTTCAATGGTGTTTTGGGCTTGGTTTTCAAGCCAGAATCTATGCCACAAATTACTTAACACTTGACTACGATAGGCTGCACTGGCACGTACATCATCAATAGGGTTAAACGCGTCTTTCAGCATTTGCTTACCTAGGTGCAAGCAGTCGGCACTTTTCCATTGCTTTCCTATTAGCGCCCCCTCAAGTGTCGGACACGTTTCAGGTGTGGCTGCCACGCCACCAAATCCCGTTTGAAGAGACGTCACCACGCCATCTACCAACGTCAGGTTGAACACGGCGCATACGGCAGAAATGTCATCTTCCATGCGCTTAGATATTTTGTACGCAGCAACGTTATTGTCCTTGGACAATAGCGGGATTTCAATGGCGCTTATCCATTCCCCTTTTTCCAACTGAGTTTGACGGTAGCCGGTGAAAAAGCCTTTCAAAGGAATTACGCGAACCTGTTGTCCGTTGTCGAGATGCAATGAGGCTCCTAAAGCGAGTAACGCGGGTGGCATATCGCCAATAGGGGAGGCATTGGCAATATTTCCCCCTAGGGTTGCTTGGTTTCTAATGGGCAGCGAAGCAAAGCGCGTGATTAATTCTGCCAATTGCGGGAAAGCGGAAAGTAGCGGTGACGCAATATCATTAAGGGGAGCGCCTGCACCAATAATAAGTGATCGCTCTGTTTTGGTGCATTTTTTCAAGCTATCCATGGCAGAAAGGCTGATTACCTTCTCGACATTTTTTAGCTGCTGAGTGATGCTCAAACCAAAATCTGTACTACCGGCCACTAACGGGGCGGCGGGGTAACCGTGTATCGCGTTAGCCAGCTCTTCTCTGCTAGTTGGCATAATAACGCCAGATGAGCCTATAGTCGTAACTGTATTGTCTTGAATGTCTTTCAGTTTAGCGAGTGTGTTTGATGCCGTCTTTGCAAAGTGGTCGGCGGCTTCACCCTGACATGAAGCTAGCGCCGCTTCAATAATGGGGCGGTAGCCAGTACATCGACATAAGTTGCCTGACAAGGCGTGTAAAACATCGTCGCGGGTGGGGGCCGTTGCGTTATGATAAAGGGCAAACATGGACATAACAAAGCCAGGTGTACAGAAGCCGCACTGAGACCCATGGTAATCTAGCAGTGCTTGTTGAACGGGGTGCAGCGTGCCTTCATCAGCTAAATGTTCAACAGCAATCAACTGTTTACCATGCACCGCTGACATTAAAGTAATACAACTATTCACCGTTCTATAGTGTAAAGCAGAACCGTCATTATTAACTTCGCCAAGCACAATGGTACATGCGCCGCAGTCTCCGGCCGCACAGCCTTCCTTTGTGCCCGTTAGCTTACGATGTTCTCGTAAAAATTGAAGTAAGGTTAAATCGGCTCGGGCATCGTCAAGCTCAATTAAGTCCTTATTAATAAGAAAGCGAATCATACCCGCACCTTAAAACTAGAGTTCATTGTTGTACCTACTAATATAGCTGGATTTTTAAAATAAAAGTAGACCATATGGTCAAATAATTGCTTATAAAAAAAGGCTCACTTGACGTAGCCCATAAATGAGGCTGCAAATCGTGCAGTGTTTTAGCCTGGTATGTTTTAAATTAGGCAAGAATCGTGCAAGGATTAACGTATCTAATTCGGTAATAGAAAAGTAAGTAAAATCAATTTTTTACTATTAAGATGTTAAAACGTTAAAAAGAGATTGCATAATTAGTCTTTTAAGCTTGCACCAAAAGCATGCTAACGTGTTGACGTTAAGTACAAACCACTTATGGTTTTGGAAGGAAAGTAGATAGGAATGACAAGAACAAACGGAGCCGACGGTGGCGTTGGCGCAATGAATCGACGAAAAATTCTACAAGCCGCTGAGAAATGCTTTGCTCAGTTTGGTTTCAAAGGCACAGCAGTACAGAAAATTGCAGATGAAGCCGGTTTACCTAAAACCAATGTGCTTTATTACTTTAAATCTAAGCAAGAGCTGTATGTTGCGGTTTTAGAAGAAACCTTATTACTATGGAACTCTCGTTTTGATAGGGCAACGGTAGAAGACGACCCTGCAGACGTACTCGCTGACTACATCGCAGAGAAAATTGAAGTCTCTCGCACTCACCCGCTATCCTCCAAAATCTTCGCCATGGAAATTATAAACGGTGCACCGAATTTAACGGGCTACTTCGATGAAGAGCATGCCAAATGGATGAAAGGCAGGCTTAAGCTTATTAATAATTGGATTGCAGCAGGTAAACTCGCGCCAGTAGACGGCGAATATTTGTTATACACCATTTGGGCGAGCACACAGCACTATGCCGATTTTGCCGCTCAGATAACTCGCCTTAGAGGCAAAAAAATGGTGAAAAAAGACTTTGAAGACGCCAAAGCACAACTTGTGAAACTGATTTTAGGCGGCTGTAAATTGCCAATTCCAGAGAAGTATAGAGGGGAATAAATGACGGCACATTCATCACACTATCCAAGAGATCTTGTCGGGTACGGGCAAAACGTACCGCAAGCTCAATGGCCTAATAAAGCAAAAGTCGCGATTAACTTTGTTTTGAATTATGAAGAAGGCGGCGAAAACTGTGTATTGCACGGCGACGACACCTCTGAAATCTTTTTGTCTGAAATCATAGGTGCGCAAGCCTATAAAGATCGCCATCTTAGTATGGAGTCAATCTACGAATATGGTAGCCGCGCTGGATTTTGGCGCTTGCACCGATTACTCACCAATTATGATATTCCTGTTACTGTGTTTGGCGTCACCATGGCAATGCAGCGCCACCCCGAAGCGGTACAAGCCATGCTTGATGCTGAGTGGGAAATTGCTAGTCATGCCATGCGTTGGGTACATTACCAAGATATGGATGAAGCCGAAGAGCGAAAGCAAATTGACGACGCTATTTTACTTCACGAACAATTGACCGGTAGCAAGCCCGCAGGGTGGTATACCGGGCGTACCAGCCCTAATACGCTTAAGTTAATCGCTGAGCGTGACGACATTATGTACTGCGCCGACTCATACGCTGACGATTTACCGTATTACGATTGTCACTACAGCAAGCCCTTGCTCATGGTGCCTTATACCCTAGATACCAATGACATGCGATTTGCAACACCGCAAGGGTTTAACAGCGCAGAGCAGTTTTTTCAGTATCTCAAAGACGCTTTCGATGTTCTTTATGAAGAGGGGAATGAAGCCCCCAAAATGTTGTCCATTGGTCTACACTGTAGAATTATAGGCCGCCCAGCACGCATGGCGGCGTTGAAACGGTTTATTGAGTACGTAAAGTCTCATGACAAAGTGTGGTTAGCAACCCGCGAACAAATTGCCCAACACTGGTTAGCGACTCATCCGTTTGAAGCAAGCGAAAGGTTAGAAGAATAACTAGGAGAATAACAATGAAAGTAAAACTGTTAATTGCCTTATGTGGCGCACTCGCGTTAAGCGGTTGCTCTAAGTTAAACAAAGAAAATTACGACAAGCTTGAAATGGGCATGTCTCAAAAAGAAGTAGAAGCGATTTTAGGCAGTGCTGATAACTGCGGCAAAACACTGGGTACAGTGGCTTGCACATGGGGCAATGAAGAAGCCAAACATGTGAAAATTGTGTTTATGGGAAATAAGGCCGTTACCTTTAATTACGAAGGGCTGGAATAGGCTGCTAAGCGCCGCCCATTTTAGCAAAACAGCGTATTGACAAAAAAGCCGAAGCCGAGTCTTGAAGCGCACGTACAAGCAGTGCACTTCAAACCGCTTCGGTTTTTTTAAATCAGTTTCATTCAACCCTATTTTAGGTCGAACAGGTAACGCAATATAAAGATGATCGCGAGCGCATAGGTAAGGGGCGTGACCTCTTTAAATTTACCGGTACCGACTTTCACACCCACATAAGTAATAAAGCCCAACGCAATCCCTTCACTGATGCTGAACGTTAGTGGCATCGCTAACAAGGCTACCGTTGCCGTTGCCAGAGCACCCAAATCTTCAAAGTCTAATTGGCGAATAGATTCCATCATTAATATGCCTACCATAAGCAGGGCAGGCGTAGTGGCCATTAAAGGAATCACTTTCATCAATGGTGTTAAAAAGAGCGCCAATAAGAAACAGATGGCAACAACCACAGCGGTAAGCCCAGTTCGACCGCCCGCTGACACCCCAGTGGCAGATTCTACATAACTGGTGACCGGCGATGTGCCCACCATGGCACCTAATACACTGGCGGATGCATCTGCGGTCATGGCAGGGCCAATTTTTGGTAGCTTACCCGATTTAGTCAGCAAATTTGCGCGACGGGAAACGCCTATTAAGGTGCCAATAGTGTCGAACATATTAACGAACATTAGCGCAAAGATAAGATCCCAAGTTTCACCGATATGGTCAATGGGGTACCAAAAGTCCATCGCAAAAAAGGTATCAGAGATTGGCTCAGGCCACCCAATAATCGCTTCGGGTGTGGCGGTTAAGGTTCCATTCTCGGTGGGGATGAAGGCACCAATAACGGTGAGTAGAATAATGGAAAGTAAAATGCCTCCGGTGACCTTTTTAACCATCATCACCACCGTAAAGATAATACCTACCAAGGCTAACATAACCGCAGGGTCAGAAAGGTCACCTAGCTGCACGAAGGTGGCAGGGTTATCCACGATTAGCCCCGCATTTTTCAACCCAATAAACGCAATGAACAAGCCTATACCGCATTGCACCCCAATTTTAAGGGTGGGAGGAATCGCTTCGGCCACTTTCGTTCTCACCCCTGTGAGCGATAGCAGAAGAAAAAGTATCCCATTCCAGAACACGATGCCTAATGCCGCTTCCCAGGGAATTTCTCTCGACATACAAATCGTGAACGCGAAGAATGCGTTTAAGCCCATGCCGGGCGCCAACGCGATGGGGTAGTTTGTCATAGCGGCCATCAGTAATGTACCTATACAGGCAGCCAAAGCTGTGACGGTAATTAAACCTTCTACGGGCATGCCACTTAACCCCAAAATCCCTGGGTTCACCACCAATATGTAAGACATGGCAGCAAAGGTTGTTAAGCCGCCAATAATTTCTGTTTTAATGGTTGTGCCATGTTCCTGAAGCTTAAAAAGGCGTTCAAATACGTTGTTGGACATGCAGTTTTCTCTATACGTTGAATCGATTTTTATTATAGCGACACTAAAAATAGTACAAAGCGTCTATTTTACCGTGCCATTTTGAGCGTATTTGCTGCAAATGTTAACAGCAGCGCTTGTTGATATTGTTTGCGTTGCAATAATTTGACCAATTAGTCAGTTTATTGGTGCGATTTGTGCTACGGTAATCATAGCCAGATGTCGCTTCGTTAGCAGGACGCCAGCGAAAGAGTGCATAAGCCTTGCAAGTACTTTTACAAGCTTTATGTATAGAGCGTGATATTGCGCTAAAATCCACAATAACAATCAAGAGATTGCACGATTTTGAGCTTTGCATGCTCTTTTATGGTGCAATGTATTCTCGGTACGGAGAGGGCCATGTCGTTTTCATCATTAATACAAAAACTCCCAAAAGCTGAACTGCATCTTCATATAGAAGGCAGTTTAACGCCTGAGCTAATGTGGCACCTGGCAAAAAAGCATAATATCACACTGCCTTATAAAAGCGTGGAGGAAATTGCTGCGGCCTATCAGTTTTCAGACCTGCAAAGCTTTTTAGATATTTATTATGCAGGCGCCGGTGTTCTCATTGATGAAGATGATTTTTTTGCGCTTATGTGGGCGTACCTTTCTCGTTGCGCAGAAGAGCATATTACCCATACCGAAGTTATGTTCGACCCGCAAACACACACGCAAAGAGGCATAGGCTTCGACGTTTTTATGCCTGGCTTTTTACGTGCAATGAGAAAGGCGAAAAGCGAATTGGGTATTAGTTGCTATCTCATCATGTCGTTCTTACGGCATTTGCCGGAAGAAGAGGCGTTTGACACACTCGAGCAAGCCGAGCCGTATTACAGTGAGATTACTGCAGTAGGGTTAGACAGCTCTGAACTGGGCCATCCGCCGTCTAAGTTTCAGCGGGTGTTTGAGCGGGCGCGAGCATTAGGTTTTAAAATTGTTGCTCACGCAGGTGAAGAAGGGCCCGCATCCTATATTTGGGAAGCCATTAACTTACTTCAAGTAGACAGAATTGATCACGGGGTGCGCTGCCAAGAAGATGATGCCTTAATGCGTTATCTTAATGAGAAACAAATTCCACTGACGGTATGCCCGCTAAGCAATTTAAAGCTTTGTGTCATTGACGATATGGAAGGCCATAATATTCTGGAATTGCTAGAGCAAGGGTTGCTGGTTACCGTCAATTCAGACGACCCCACGTATTTTGGTGGCTTTATGAATGAAAATTTTGAAGCGTTGGCCCGTGCGTTACCCATTACTCAACATCAAATTAAAGCATTGGCTGAAAACAGCTTCAAAGCCAGCTTCTTATCGAAGGAAGAAAAACAGCTGCATTTGAATGCAATAAATCAGGCTTTTGAAGCCTATATCCACGCCGCCGCTGAGTAGCGGCTTAGTCTATTCTTACTCTTCACCCATGGCGGCTAGGGTAGCAGATACGGTAGCAGTAAAAAGGGGCATAACCGCGTTAATATCATCAAGGTTTTGTGCTTTTGCCAGTTTCTCTAGTTCAGCTGCCATTTTATGTACTGCTACCGCGCCAACATCACCGGCATTACCCTTTATAGAGTGGCTCACAAAACGCGTAGCCTCATGATCTCCTTTTTCTAGCGCTGAGTTTAATTCGGCTAATTTGTCTTCCATTTGTGCAATAAACATCCCAGCGATGGTGTGTAATAACGACGCGTTATTACCTAGTCGTCTCAATGCTTCTTGCTTGTCCCAAATCGGCTGGTGATTACTCAGGTTTCGAAATTCATTTTCTGTACGCATGGCTCTTTCCATTTTTTGTTCTATCCCGTATTCAAAACGTTAAATAGCATAAGGTCAATAAAAGTTTATGATGTTAGTCGTTTGGTTAGGTGTTAGTTGTTGTTTGCTAAAAGCTTTGTTAACTTATACTAAAGTACAATAGATGATCTGATTCATTAGCCGATACTTAATGCGCCAAAAAAGGAAATGAGAAGTATTATGGACGACGTTAAGCAAAAGGTTTTTATTGTAGACGATGAACCGGCGAACGTTTTAATCATTGAAACCGCTGTAGAAACACTGGGTACTGTTATCAGTACATCAGAGAGTCATCGTGCAATAAAGCTTATAGAACAACATCGACCCGATGTGATTCTTCTCGATATCAACATGCCTCAACTGACCGGGTTTGATATTTGTACTATTTTAAAATCCGATCCTTCCCTAAAAGATACTCCAGTTATATTTATCACCTCTTTCAACGACACGGAAAATGAACGAAAAGCGCTACAGTTAGGTGCCATCGATTTTATCAGCAAGCCCGTTGATGTAGAGCTATGTAGAACGCGGGTTAAAAACCAGTTGCTTATTCAAAAACAAAAGCGTGAAGTTGCCCGGGTAAATAAAAAGGTTTCAGAAGAAAAAGAGCGCCTAGACATTACCTTAAAATCTATTGCAGATGGGGTAGTGGCGATAGATGTAAAAGGTGAGGTGAACTATATTAACCCGGTAGCCCAGCGCTTAACCGGTTTCTCGGAGGCTGAAGCCACTGGTGTTCATATTGATAAAGTCATGCAATTAGCCGATGCCACCACCAGCGAGCCTCTCGCTAATCCCGCTTTGTTCGCATTAAAGTTAAAGCACCCCGTGGGCATGGCCTATAACGCTAAATTAATAAGCCAACATGGCAAAGAGTTTCGGGTAGAAGATACCGCATCGCCTATTTATGACGATGGCGGTGAGCTGAAAGGGGCGGTTATCGTCTTTCAGGATGTATCGGAAGCGGTAGCAATGGCCGTGCAAATGACTCACCTTACCAATCATGACCAACTCACCGGCCTGCCAAATAGGTTGCTCCTGCACGACCGTCTCGTGCAATCGATTAACCGAAGTCGTGTGGTAAACAAGAGCGTCGCTTTACTGCTTATCGATATCGATAATTTTAAGTACCTGAATGACGGGCTAGGTCATGAAATTGGAGATGCTATTATTACGTCGGTGGCAAGCAGACTTCAGCAGGCTTGTGGCACCTCAATCACGCTAGCGCGGGTTGGCGGGGATGAATTTGCCTGTTTGCTTGTTGATATTGACAGCAGTTTTTCAGCTGAAAGCACTGCGATGGCCTGCCTACAACACGTCAGGGAGCCTATTCACACTGCAGGGCATCAACACCAGGTTACCCTGAGTATCGGTATCAGCTTGTATCCTCAAGATGCAAGTAGCGCAGAAGAAATGATGCGTCATGCAGATTCGGCCATGTACCGTTCAAAATCTACGGGGAAAGACAAATTCAGTTTCTTTTCTAAAGATTTGCACTTTGCCATGCAGTCACGAATAAAAACGGAAGCCAAGCTACGCAAGGCAATTAAGGAAAACGCACTCACCTTGTTTTATCAACCTAAATACGATTTAAATACAATGCAGATTATTGGCGCTGAGTGTCTTGTGCGATTAATAGACGCTGATGGCAGTGTTATTCCCCCTGACGAGTTTGTTCCAATAGCGGAAGAAACGGGTCTTATTCACGAATTAGGGGCGCAAGTGATGCGAAAAGCGTGCGACTTTATTCGCTCGAGTGAGCTGAACGGACGGCCAATTAAACTTGCCGTGAATGTTTCTGCGCAACAAATTGCAAATCAAACTTTCGCTGATGAAGTGGAAGACATTATTCATCAGTTTGAAATAGACCCGTCGCTATTAGAATTAGAAGTCACAGAATCAGCATTAATGGCTGATTTTGAAGAAATTGAAGACATGCTTACCGCACTAAAAAGTTTGGGGCTATCGTTAGCACTAGATGATTTTGGTACGGGTTACTCCAGCCTATCGTATTTACGACGGTTTCCGTTGCAAGTGCTTAAAATAGACAAATCTTTTGTACAAGACATGGATACTGATAGCCAAGCGTTTGATATTGTCAATGCGATAGTACGCCTAGCATTAAGTTTAAATTTAGAATTAGTTGCAGAGGGTATAGAAACTGAGCAACACCTTACTGCGTTAAAAGAACTAGGGTGCTTTATCGGGCAGGGGTATTTAATGTGCCGACCACTGGCTGAAAGCGCTTTTTTACGAAAATACCTATCAGAGCAATCTTCCGAAACCGTATAGATAAAGTGTCTTTACGGTTTTTAAAAGTCTTAATGCATGCTAACGCTTGTAAATCCCTAATTTATTGGTACTTTAGACATTATTAATGAAATAGCTAGACTTAAATAAATTAAATGCAGTTAGAATTGAAGCCTTATACACAATGTCGTGTGCTTATTGTTGATGATGAAGCAATGAGCAGAACAATATTGTCTAGCATTCTTACGCCTTTTTTTTCGTGTGACTCTGCAGAAAGTGGTAAAGAAGCCATTGAATCCTGCAAGCAAATTCAGCCCGATTTGGTGTTGCTCGATATGAACATGCCAGACATGAATGGCCTAGAAGTCTGTGAGCATATTAAAAGTATGCCGGGTGGGCAGCATATTCCAATCATATTTGTGACGTCTACGATTGACGTTGAAACTCAAAATGCGTGCTGGGAAGTAGGGGCGTCAGATTTTATTGTAAAGCCCGTTACCTCCTCCACCTTAGTGCACCGAATTAAAAATCACCTGCAAAACAAACTCCGTATGGAGTTGCTGGCGAAAATGACATTTCATGATCAGCTTACAGGGTTATACAACCGATTGTATTTGACCAATGAAGTGCCACTCATGATTAAGCAGGTGGCAAGAGATCAGCAAAAAGTCGGCTTGATCATGATGGATATTGATTACTTTAAAATGTTCAACGACAGATATGGGCACCTTGAAGGTGATATTTGTTTGCAAAAAGTTGCCAGCGCAATTGATAGTCATGTGAAAAGACCAAAGGATGCGGCCATTCGTTTTGGCGGCGAAGAGTTCATTTTACTGTTGCCTTATACCGATCTGGCGGGTACAAAAACAGTGGCCGACAACCTTATTAAAGCTGTGTATGATTTGAACCTAGCTCATGACTCAAGCAGTAAAGGAAGAGTGACGTTAAGTGCAGGCTATTGTAGTCAATCGGCTTCGCACGTGCTTGAAGAAGGCATCTCTGATTTAATCGAAAAGGCGGATATCGCCTTGTTCGAAGCAAAAGAATTTGGAAGAAATAGAGCCGTAGGCCGATAAACTCTAGCCTATTGTTTAATTTTCATTAACGCTATTCTCGCTACACTTAACAAGCATTCAGGTTTTTGAATAAAACCACTTACTTGTAGAGCAAGCAATAGGTAGCAGTTAATGGTAAACGGTACAGGCCTTCAGCAAGCCATGGCAAGTGAAGATACTACAAAAGTAGCCCGCATCGAACAGTTGTTACGATGTGGGTGTGAGTCGCTTAATGCCTCGCAAGGCGTCGCCTTGTGTCTTGCAGACGACTACACCGATGTGATTGCACGCGCCACACTGCAAAAGCCGCCTTCGTTACCGTTAATGCCTCCCTTGCCATTTGCAAAATCCTCTCCCTTGCCTACGTCTCATGAGCAAGCAGAACCGAGATTTTTGCATTGGGCGAATCTTTACCTTGGGGCTTCGTCCTTTGTTTGTGGAGACATTTATGCTTATGGTTCTTACCAAGTTGTATTTATATTTATTTTCGATACCCCTATCACCTATAGCCGTGAGCTTAAAGATAAGCTCACGCTGTTAAATGGCTGGCTTAAATCCCTCTTAATCGAAGTAGAATACAAAGACTCATTTAAAAATAACCTCCTGTTTGAAAAACTGCAAAGCGTAGCGAATATAGGTACGTGGGAAGTCGATTTACTCAATAATTCATTGACTTGGTCTAGTCAAACACGGGTTATCCATGAAGTTGATGAGAACTTTATTCCACAACTCGACACGGCAATCTATTTTTATAAAGAAGGGCACGATAGAGACGAGATTTCTAGAATTGTCAGTACTGCAATAAAAACCGGTGAGTCATGGAATGCCACTTTGCAATTGATTTCTGCAAAGGGAAATCCTGTGTGGATTGAAACCCACGGTATGGCAGAAATGGTAGATGGCGTGTGCGTACGTTTGTTTGGCACTTGCCAGAATGTGAATAAGGCCATGGCGCTGCGGTTAGAGTTGGACGAACAGCGTGAAGCCGCAGTGAAAGCGTACAATGCTCGAGGTGAATTGCTTTCAAGGATTAGCCATGAATTGCGCACACCATTAAATGGTATTACTGGCATGCTGCAAGCTATTCGCTTTGAAGACAGAGAGCATATTCGGGCAAGAAAAACAGAACTGGCGTTAAAAAGTTCAGACAAACTTCTTAGCTTAATTAATGACGTGCTTGACTACACAGATATGTCTAGCGGAAATTTTGAACTTGTCACGTCCGATTTTTGTGTGCGTGCACTGGTGGAAGATTTGATTGATGTGTTCAAGCCGCAATGCCAAGAAAAAGGCTTACGGCTCTATTCGGGAGTGACCTTTCCTCCCAACACTTATATACACAGTGACGCAGCAAGAATAAGCCAAGTTTTGAATAATCTTATGAGTAATGCCGTGAAATACACCGCGCAAGGCCATATTTCCGTGCATGTGACACTCAAAGATGTCGCGGGCGTGCAGCACTTGCTCATCTCCGTTGAAGACTCCGGTAAAGGAATGTCTGAGGCCACGGTGAAAAGCTTGTTTGTTCCTTTAATTCATGGCGATAAGTTTTCGTCTGTTGAGGGCAGCGGCAGTGGCTTGGGCTTATCCATTGCAAAACAGATCATTGATAAGATGGAAGGGGAGTTAGACATTACCACTGAGGAAGGAAAGGGCAGTTGTTTTGACATTGTTATTCCTATTAAAAAGCCGTCTGCAAAAAAACAAGAAATGTCTGATACAGACAGTTTACCTTCCACGCTACTTGCGTTGCCATTATCTATTTTAGTGGTGGATGATAACGATATTAACCGAATCGTTCTTAGCTCTATGCTCGAGAAGTTTAACTTTAAGGCAGACGAGGCACAGAATGGGCGAATAGCGGTAGAAATGGCCAAGGCCAAACCTTACGATATTATTTTTATGGATTGTTCTATGCCCGTGCTGGATGGATTGAGCGCCACGAAAATCATTGTGGGGGAGGGTTACCTTCCTGTGAATGGCCGTGTTATTGCGGTAACGGCAAACACCACGGATGACGATCGCCAAGCATGCCACAAGGCGGGAATGGCAGACTTTCTTGCCAAGCCAGTTGAACAAACGTCGGTAACTAACATATTAAGGCAAGTGCTACACAATAAAGCCTCAGCCATTCGGCAGCACTAGCCCACGGGGTCATCACATTATTGTGAGGGTGTAGGTAACTGTGTTTTGCGTTTATCCCAATGTTTCACTACATCGTCAATGACAACCGAACCCACAAGGTAAGCCGACTCAATTGCTGACAACATGGCAGCATAGCCTTCACCTGAGCTTTCTAATTTTAGGTTTTCTGCTGCCGTTAAATCCCCTGGTTGCATCGTAAAGTTACTTGCAGTTCGTAAAATTAAAAGGCGGTTTTTATCGACTTTTCCTGCATTATCAAGGTATGTCAGCGCTTGTAATGTTGCTGAGTCCTCCATTCCTGAAGTCACAAAATTGCCATTGTCTTTTGTCCAGTAAGAGACCCATCCATTGGCCCAATCGTTTAGTAACTTGCCGTGCCAAAATGTTGAGGCTGACAGATGCGAACCCTTCATTACCGAAGGTGTCTTCTGTGCATTGGCGAATTTCACATATTTGGCGCGCAGGGCGTCCATCGCTGATGTATTAGGTAATTGAATATGAGCTGTTTTTTCAAATGCCCATTGCATGAGGTCATGGTTAAGCACATACACTTCGCCGTTTGGCGCATTTAACGGGTTGACGTCCTCTGCATTGGCATACGGAGAATGTGCGAACAAAGGGAAGTAGCCTGTGGACCAGTCTGCGGGTATTTCTCTGGCATCTATTTGGTGTGCTAAATCTCCGTCTACCACATAATCTGTCCATATAGCCGAACCAATGGTGCCATCTTGAGGATCAATCCCTGCAATGCCGGCCACCAACCAATACGCGTGAGTTAAGTCAAAGCGAGGGTCTAACCCAAGTGACATTATAGCTGCTGAAGCGCGGGCGATACCCATACCCGTCACTATGCCTAAAACACCGGTTTCTTCGTTTACGAAAATGTCATGATGAGCATGAGGAAGTGGGTAATGGCTGGTAAGCTTTTGTTTCTCTTTCCATAACTGGAATTCACCAGGCCGGTCACCTTCGTCTTCGCCAATTTCAAACATGGCAACAACCACGGCTTTTATTTCTATTGGTGAAGAAGATTCGGCCAATGCCGTATTAAAAGTAAAAAGTGAAAATAATAGAAGGGCGGATAAGCGAGTGACTAAGCGCATAGTGGTCCTTTTTCGAGATTAAAAAAAAGGTAAACCTGATTAGCAGGTTCACCTTTAGAGTTAAGCACTCAACGTTAAATGCTTAGAATTTGTATGAGAACTTCGCGTTCCAGTGACGTGGTAGTTCAGGTAGTACAATTTGGCTACCGAACAAGTCAGGGAAGTTAGAGCGGAAATATTTCTCGTCAGTTAGGTTCTTGACGGTAAGGTTAACACTCCAGTCTTCAGCTTGGTAAGATAAACCAGCGTTTACCAAGGTGTAAGAAGGTAGTGTTACCGCACCAGAGTAACCCGATGCCACTTCGTCAGCATTCACAACGCTCACACTTGCTGCATAACCGTTAAGGAAATCGTAGGTTGCGGTTAAGCCATACGTGTTTTCAGGAATACCGGCTTTGACGGCTTCAACGTTGTCGTAAGCGGTATTACCGTTAGGTGTGCCACCAAAGAAGATTGAAGGATCGTCAATATTCGCAAAGTCTTCTGCACCTAAGAAACCAAACTGGTAACTACTTGCTACAGCGGTCAGGTTGGTCACTTCAATATTAGTGTAAACAGCTGACAGTACTAGCTGCTCATTCACTACCCAACGAACCTCAAACTCAGTTCCTTCGTTGTTGGTGGTATTGTTGGTAACCGTAGACTGAGCATTAATATCAGTACGCTCTTGCTCATAAATTGATAGAGCAAAGTACAAGCTATCGTCTAGGAATGAACCCTTAACACCATATTCAAACAATTCAGAGGTATCGAAATAGCCACCTGGAATATTCTCTACATCAATGTTCGCACCTTGACCAGCTACAATGGTCGCTTGCTCTGCGGCCGTAATGTATGGAATTAAGCCAATTTCAGTCTTAAATGAAATACTGGCATTCCAAGAGAAACCGTCTTCCGAGTCTTCTGCGTAAACGTCTTCGTCACCGCCAAACAGCGTTGAACCACCAGGCGTTGTGCTTTCAACATCCACTGAGTCATAACGCACACCTAACACAAGGTTTAGGCCGCTTTCCCAGGTTAGGTCAGTCATGGCTGCCATACCTAGGTTAAGGTAGTTACCTACGTCGTAGTTTGAGTAACCCCAACCTGCACGGGTTGCCAATAAACGTCTATCAAGTGCAGTGGACTCGCCAGTAAGGTCACGACGATCGAAAAATTCGTTGATAAAATCGTCACCACTTTCGAAATCAGTGTAACGAACAGAGGGTGAAAACTGGAATTGTGCCAGTAAGGTGTCAGACTCGTATTCTGTACCAAATACAATTTTGTCTTCTACTACGTAAGCATCGTGGAATTGAGAAAAACCATAGGCGTTTTCGTTTAAGTTTTCATAGCTTTCGTAGAAAAACTGGTTTTTGATTTCCCAGCCGTTATCAGTGTAGTAAAGCATGTCGAAGTAGAACGTACTTACTTCGTTTGCAAGTACATCGTCTGCCGCAATTAGCGTTTGATCGCGGCCAAGTTTCGCAGTACCTACGTTAACTAATGCCATAGCATCGCTGAAGCTAGAACCGTCTTCAGTAAGCGGGTCAACTTCAACAAATAAGTTCTCAGCAAAGTATTCCCAGTGACTAATGCTACCATCACCGTCTGTATCAAGAGGCTGTGCATCACCCGTGATGTATGTGCCATTATCGATAAGATCTTGCGTAACACGGTTCCAGCCTGCGTTCTGGTTACCATCATATTTATGGTACATACCGCCAAACTCAATGCTTAGCTTATCAGTAAGATCCATATCAAAAGCCGCTTGAACCACAGTCTGGTCTGTTTCACTGTTGCGGTAGTAAGAGTCTGAATTCTCAATTTCGGCGTAGATGTAATAACCGAAGTCTTTACCAGAGACTTTACCTGGGCCACCGACTTCTGCGGTAACAATATTTTTATCCCACGAACCTGTGGTATACGACATTGCGCCAGTAGGCTCATCTAAATACTGACCACGGCCAACTTTTGCTGATTTAGGGTTAAAGTTTAAGTAACCGCCAATTTTCGCTGGTCCATAAATAGGTGAAGCTGGACCACGTACAATATCAACACTACTTGAAGCACCGATAGGCGTAGGGTAGTTACCAGGGTTGTCTAAGCGTCTAACGCCACGAAAGTAAACTTCGCCGGGTGTACCACGTACATCCAATGAACCTGCTACCCCGAAAAACGATTGGGTAAAGGTACCTGGTGCAAATGCCACAAGTTCATCAATATCGGCTACGTTGAAACGTTCCATTTGCTCTTGCGAAATGGTTGAAGCTGAACGCGGCGTCTCAAGGATTGACTTACCAAAACCGAATACAGACTCTACGTCTTGGCCAGGTAAGCTGCCTAGTGAACCCTTAACCTCAATTTTTTCAATATCTGCATCAGAAACGGTCTCTTCTGTTTCTTGCGCTACAGCAAGTGATGACGCAGACAATGCCAAACCTATGGTTAAAGCACGTGCAAGCGGGTTTAATTTGAATGTAGTGTTAATCATGTTTTCCTCATTATTTTTATTAACCTTGGAACAGGTTTTTATGCACGGGATAATAAAAGTATGCATGTCGTTACTTAGCACAATAAGTGCCAGCTTCCTGTCCAACTGGTCAATTTCTGAGGTGTTTGTAAGTTATTGATAAATATTGACATTTTAAAGTAAGAAATTTCAGCATATGTTATAGTTTTGTAAAATGTCGGTGGGTTGCCCTAATTGCACCACTAGAGTGATATCCCGTGAAGCATTGCACCAAAAGAGAACTCGTCTCGTACAAAACGGCTTAATCTCTTTTTAGCTGATGCACATTTAGACTTGTGCTATCCCTGCTTTGACGCCAAGATACTGAAACTTCTATCATTCAATATTGAAGCTATGCGGTTATGGTTCTTTTTAATGCAGACACACTTTTCGCCAGTGTTAGGCGTTAGACCGCGATCGTCAGTTAATCTTTTCACATTCTGGATAGGTATGATCTCTGCAAAATATCAGCGGTTGGTTTTCGCTTTTTTTATGTCGTTATTAATGAGCTTTCTAATGAGTGGAATAATTACCTTCATTAATTTGGGCTGGGTGAGTGATTTTTTTGTTCTCTGGATGGACGCGTATTGGAAGGCGTTTGTAATTGCATTCCCTACTATCTTTGTTGTTGCTCCTATTGTACAGAAACTCACGGCAAAGCTTATTGTACAAGAACCCCAATAGTTAATAGCTATGCGGCGTTAACCGCATAACTATTAACGTTGTGCAGGTTAAAACTTATAGGTGACCGTAAGTGAATACGTTCTGCCTGCAGAGGGCTTAACAACCACAGAGTCGAATAAATCCGCAGAGGTATAATATTCTTCGTCAAGTAAGTTATTTGCTTGCAACAATGCCGTCACAGGTCCGTTAGAGTAACTTAATGAACCATTCCAAATACTGTAACTTGGCAGCATAACGGTTTGCATAATGTCGGTATAGGTTTCATCTACCCAGGTGACCCCTAAGCTACCAGTTACGGCTGCATCACCCATAGGCTGCACCCACGTACCATATAAGCTTACAATGTTGTCTGGCAAACCACCTCTGTCTAAGCGTACGTTTTCACCAACGAATGCGGAACGCGGGCCCGCAATACGTCCACCGTATACGTCTTCAGGGTTTAGACCATTTTGCGCCGCAAAGTCGGCTCCGTTTATTACAGCAAGTGCGCTATTACTGACTTCTTCCGTTTTAGTATGGGTGGCAGTGGCAAGAATCGACAAGTTTTCAGTCACTAACGCGCGCGCTTCAAATTCTAAGCCTTCACCGTACACGGCAACAAGCGCGCCGGTTTGGCTTTCTCTGTAGGTTTTATCTTGGTCGTAGTAGGCAATAGCGGAATAAAGCTTGTTATCTAACAAGTTCATCTTAAGACCAATTTCGGTGAGTGTAGATTCTTGAATATATTGACTATTTTCAATAGTGGTAGGAATAATTCCGCCCAACTGATTGGTGCTCAGTGAGTTAGACTCGGAATAGGTTACGTAAGGAATAATACCGTCAGCATCATAGGAAAGTGATGTGTTAAAACTAAACGCTGTATCGCTTCCGCTAATCACGCCGTTGCCTTGCTCTGCTCCCAGCAGACTCACCCAGCCATTTTCAGACTCAACATCAAAATAGTCGTAACGCCCACCAAGCAGTAAATTCACTTTGCCATAGTTAATATCGGTGAGGAAAAACACCCCCGCGTTTGCCGATTTAGACAGATGGACTTCATTAAAATTACGTTCTAATGTACCTTCTACGCCGGTGACATTACCTTCATCGTCGTAAATAAGCTCAGCATTTTCGTAGGGGTCAAAGGTGGCCGGAGATATTCGGTCATTGGCCGTAGGCCCCACGGAAATATCGCGAAAATCGAAGGTTTCATCAAGCCAGGCTGCGTAATTATCGAGGTGTTCCTCTCGATAATTCACGCCGCCAATGCTGGTGGCAGTAAAATTATCAGCCTCGTACTCAAAGGTTAAACTGCTGCGTAACTCATACAAATAGGCGTCTGGGTAATAGGCGGTAAAGCCCCAACTTTGATACTTTGTGTGGTCTAAATAATCGTAAAATGCCTCATTCTTCCAAATGGTGCCACTTTCAAACTCATGGGTTAAATCGAAATATACCGTGAGGGCGGTGGTATCAGCGTAATCTTCCTCGTCTATGAAGGTGGTTTGATGGTCAATTTGTGTGGTACCAACATCGGTTAACGCGTAAGGGTTGTCTAAACTTCGGTCGGCTAAAAAGTTACCAAAACCGCCTGCGCAACTAACCGATAGCCCGTTGTACGTAGCATTTCCACTGTCTGCATCTGCTGCGGTACACCAACTGTTTACGTTACTAAATGCATTGTTTAAAAAGCCTGGCGCAAAAGGAGTAATAAACGACGACTCTTGAGGCAATAATGTGTTTGCACCTATCCCGTTGTCGGAGTTTAATGTAGGTGCTGCACCGGTAATATAAGTGCCATTGTCAATTAAGTCTTGGGTAACACGGTTCCAACCCGGAACCTGAATGCTGTCTGTCGTTTGATATTGAAGCCCGAATTGCAGGGTGGTGTTGTCGCTTAAGTCAAAATCAACGGCGGCTTGTATTAATTCGCTGCTAGGTTCATAGCCATCAAAATAGGATTCAGAGTCTTCAACTTCCGCGAAAAGCTGTAACCCACCGTATTTGCCGCCAATTTGAAGTGGAATGCCTAAGCTACCCGATACTATTCGTTGATTATACGAACCATAAGTTGCTGATATTTCACCGGTAACTTTATCAATGTATTTGCTGCCGTCCACTTTCGCTGATTTAGGAAGATAGTTAAGTTGGCCACCCACACTACCACTGCCATATAAAGGTGAAACTGGGCCTCGCATCACTTCTAATTTCTCCGCGCCCCGTACTATGGTATTAAAGGCGCCTGGGTTGGCAATGCGGCGAAAGCCTCGAAAGTAGTTGTCTGCAGGTTCACCGCGAATATCCATGGCACCTTTTATACCAAAAAATGAACTGGTAAAAGCCCCAGGCGTTAAGCGTACTAGGTCATCGACACTGCGCAAGGCAAACTTATCCACTAAATCTTCACTAATTTCAGTAATAGAGCGTGGGGTTTCGTAAAGGCTTTTATTGAGTCCAAATGCGCCGCTGGAGTCTTCTTCTGGCATTATCGAGTAGTAATCCGACTTTTTACCCAGAACCTCTATTTGTTCAACCTCATCTTTTTCGTCTGAAGTGGTTTGTTCCTGAGCCACGCTTGGTAGGTGATAACTCAATAATGCGATGGCCACAACACGTGACAGACGATTTGGTTTATAGGTAAGTGCCATAAAATTCCCCTTCATTTCAATGTATGTTTTGTGTGAGTTAAGTCTGTTTTGTAAAGAAAGAGCAGAAGGCGTGCCAAGCATAACCAAGTGGTCAGTTTTTTATTTTCCGTTGGCTCACAATCTCTTGAATCCTAGGCGAAGAAAATAAATAACGTAAATTCAATTACTTAAGCAAAGTTAAAGAAGGGGGTTAACAAAAAAGTTGATGGCTAAAACGCAAGATCAAAACTTAGCGATAAAACAGCGGTGAATTTATGCACCAAAATACGCCGATTGCACGATGAATGAACGCATTCTTGCGACAAACGGCATATCTGATTAATGAGCGGGTTAATAAGCAGGCCAGTTACAGTTAAGCTTCTTTTTCCTGCTTAAAACGGGGCGGGGCGTTATCAGATTTTTCCTTAGTCTGTGGCGTAGCACTCGGGCTATCTTCAGTACAAGTGGTTTTTTTAGCCCCGGGCAGGGTAAGGTCAAGAATAACCGCCGTCAAGCCTGCTGAGGTGACCGGTGATAAGAGCACGTTTTTCAACCACAAAGGAAGTTGGTCTAATGCTTCGGGCACCATCATTACCCCAATGGCCATGCCCAAAGCACAGGCAGTAATTAAACTGCTACGCCTATCGAGTGCATAGCTTGCCAACAATTTTAGGCCGCCTACAGCCACCATGGCAAACATCACAAGGGTTGCGCCACCCAATACTGGCTTTGGAATTGCTTTAAGGATGCCGCCTACCACAGGGAAGAAACTTATAAAGATAAACATACCCGCCACGTAAAACCCGACTTTTCGACTGGCAATACCGGTGAGTTGAATTACGCCGTTATTTTGCCCAAAGGTTGTATTAGGGAAGGTGTTAAACACCCCCGCTAAAATTGAGTTAAAACCATCGCCTAGAATACCGCCACGAATGCGGGAAAGGTAAAGTGGCCCGCTCACCGGCTCTTTGCAAAACAAGCTATTGGCAGTGAGATCGCCCGCCGTTTCAATGGCAGTAAACAGGTAAATAAGGGCAATAGGTAAAAAGAGGTTTATATCGAAATCTATGCCAAAGGCAAAGGGCGTGGGTACGGCAATGGCGGGCAGTGTAGCAAGGTGAGAAAAGTTCATGCCTTGGGTTAGTGCAACGTATGAGGTGCCTATAATCATGCCAATAAAAATGGCCGACAAACGTAACCAATGGTTGGCCGACGCATTTAAAAAGACAATAACCAGTAATACGGCCACGCCAATACCTAAATTCGATAGGCTACCAAAGCTTTCAGCGTTAAAACCACCGGCTAAATCAGTCATACCCACATTGATTAACGACAAACCAATGGAGGTGATCACAATGCCCGTGGTTAACGGTGTAATAATACGTTTTAGGCGCGTAATAAAAAGGCTAAACAATATTTCAACGAAGGCGCCAGCAATGGTTAAACCGAACAACATAGCCAAGATATCTTCGGCTGTGCCACCGTCGCTTTTCACTTTTGCACCCGCAAGTAGTAGCGCGCTAATAAACGCAAAACTGGTGCCTTGTATGGCCACAAGCCCACTGCCAAAAGGGCCGACTCGCTTGGTTTGAATGGCTGTGCCCACGCCGCTAACAAATAAGGCCATACTGATTAAGTAGGGAACATATTCTTGCAGTGAAAGGGTGGCACCAATAATCAGGGTGGGTGTAATAATGCCCACAAAACTTGCTAGCATATGCTGATAGGCCGCAGTGAAACTGGCCAACGCCCCAGGCTTGTCATGCAAGCTATAGAGTAAATCATGACTTTTTGAAGACATTATTGACTATTCCTTTCAGTACAAAGCACAGGTTCAAATTGGCAAATAAAGGGGCTGTAGCGGGGCTTTGTTTTAGTGCCCCGCTGCATGACGCTGTTGCGCTCAAATATATCGAGTGCGTCAGAGAGCTTCTGCAAGTGTTGTGCCTTGTCATTTGGCTGGAGAAAGCTGTAGGCCAAGCTGTTTTCACTTAACTGCCTTAGCTCTGTCCAACTTAAATTAAATTGGGTAACCGCAACGTAATACTCGTCGGTTAAAGAAGAATTCCACATGCCTTTATCATCGGTAGAAAGTGCAGTGGGCACGCCTGTGCGCAAATACTGTGGAAAGGGGTGTTCACTAAAACGTTCAATGTATTCTAATTTCAAGTTAGAAATAAGGTTGGTTTCTATTAAGTAGCGGTTATTTCTCATTAACAGGTAGGTATCATCATCACTCAGTAAATTAATGCCGTGGCCAATCCTGTCTACGCCAAGCAAAAGTGTGTCTTTAATATTTTCGTTAGGTGATTCAGATTCCCCGGCATGAAAGGCGAGGTTTATTTTAGGGTATTGGGCCCGTAATTGACGTAACACCTTTTTGAATCGCGTTGGGTGGCCTTTGGGATCATCTTCTCTCCCGACCAGATTAATACCCACATACCAATCACGATGTTGGTCTACAAACGCATATATCCATTTTAATTGTTCATCGGTATTCGGGGTAAACCGTACTAGGGCATATTGAAACCTAACGGTTACTCCCGTAGCTTTGGCTTCTGCACTGTTAAGCATGTCGGTAAACACGGCCAGCGCATCCTCGGGGGTATATAGGGAGCCATCTGGGTACATTTTGTTGCGTATATTCACCTGTGTTTCCAGGTAATATAAATGTTCTTTTTGGTAGGCTTGCATGTTTAACAGCAATATTTTCGCCATAAGCACAGGGTTGGCGGTTAGTTCGTTTAACCGTTGCCAATGGCGCTCGAAAAACTCGTCTCTGCCTTCATGGGGTTTATCTAATTGAATACTATTTATAAAGCCAAGGCGTTGGTTGTGGTCCAATTTCGCCAGCGCAACATATTCTTTTTGTTGGCATTGCGTTAACCCCTGCCATGTAGGCTGGGCGATGGTATGAAAAAGAAAGTGCGGGGTTTCAAAGTCGAATGCATTATCCCCAAAGGCCGTACAGCCCTTATCGCTTACCCGAGTGTAGTAGGTGTAACCGCCATTTTTTTCCGCTGACGACGCAATGTCGTACCACCATTGGCCGTAACCTGAGCCCGATAAATGATGATGCAAATCGCCCCCCTTAGGAAGAGAATGCACAAACTGATATAGCTCTGAGGGCGAAGCGTTGCGCTTAAATTCGCTAAACCAGCTATCCATCGACACCGGGTGAGATAGCGTGTTGGCGAACAGGTGGAAACTAAAGAAGAAAGAAGCAGCGCAAAACAGAAAGAAACGGGTAAACAACATACAAGCTCATAGCGGTGAAAACAGCTAACTTGCAAGATGCTGACCATTTGGTTAGGGGTGTTAAAAATTTGTAATTTGTTGAATTTAAAGAGGTATTATATGACTCTAGAAAAGAGAAGGAACCTTTGAATAATTAAGGTGCACCTTTATGGTGCAGTAACGGGTGCGTGCGCTATTTTGGCGCGCATCCGTTTACCGCGAACAAAAACATTAGAAGGTGACGTCTGGCGCAAGGGTAACAAAAATGGAGTGTCTTACTTCGTTATACATGGCTTTTGAGCAGTGGCCTTCGCCTTCGGTGTCTTCCAACAGTAAAACATCGCCAGCACCGAATACATGCCTTTCACCGTCTGACACAGTAAATTCTGCACGACCTTTTATGATAAACAATAGCTGACGAGCCGGGGCAGGGTGCCATTTAAAGTCGTAGTCAGCGGGCGTTTCACGGAAAATGATTTTTCCAGCGCCATACTTTTCAGACAACAGCCCTATGGGACCACCATCGGCAAGCGGGATCTCCACCTCGCCAAAATGGCTTTTTCCATGCTCGTCGTTATATATCCTTTTAATTTTCATGCTTTAAATACCTGTTATGCTTAACCCAGTGCACTTATGTTTGAATGCAATGCACCAATAGTGTGATGTAACGCGCTTAGGCTCGCTTCCACGTCTTGATGAGTAATAGACTCAGCAGGATGGTGGCTTATACCGCCTTTACAGCGAGTAAAGAGCATTGCAACTGGGCATATTTCTGCCATGGCCATGGCATCGTGACCTGCACCAGAAGCCAATATTTTTGCGGGAATATTGCTTGCTTCAACACCTTTAACTAAAGCCGCCTTCAGTGCTTCATCGCACAATACCGCTGGCGCGCTATGGGTTTGTTCTATTTCGAGTTTTACATTGCGAAGTGCTGCAATGTGTTCAAATTTCTGCAATATTTCTGCCAAAACGGCATCGCGCAAATTGTCGTCTTCGCTGCGAATATCTAATGAAAATACAGTTTTGCCCGAAATAACATTCACCCCATTTGGGGCATTTTCAATTTTACCTACAGTGGCTACCACGCCCGCTCGCTGCTGGCTGATTGACTCTACCGCCAACAGCATCTCAGCGCTTGCGCAAAGCGCGTCATGGCGCATCGACATAGGCACAGTGCCGGCGTGCCCTGCCATACCTTGAACATTAATATTAAAACGCTTTGCACCGGCAATAGCGCTTACCACGCCAATGGGCAAGTTCTCTTGTTCAAGAACGGGGCCTTGCTCGATGTGTAGTTCTAAGTAAGCCAATACGTCAGTGGCTGGAATAGCGGCACTAGGCACTTCATCAAAGTTAAGACCAAATTCGGCCATGGCTTGTTCTAAAGACACACCGTTTTCATCTTTTAAGCGACGCCACTCATCCTGCCATTTGCCGGTAAGTGCACGACTTCCCAGCAAGGTGGTACCAAACCGGGTACCTTCTTCATCGCAAAAACCAACAATATCGATGTGGTAAGGAAACTTCTTTTGTTCGCCATTAAACAAGGCGACGAGCGTAATGGCGGCGACAACCCCTAACATGCCATCGTATTTCCCACCATTGGGTACGGTGTCTAGGTGGCTACCTAATATCATTCGCGGTGCGTTAGGAACCGCCGATGAATAGCGCCCCCAAATATTGCCCGCGGCGTCTTGCCAGGTTGTCATACCTGCTTCAATCATCCACCCAGAGGTAAGCTGGTTGGCTAATTTATGCTGCTCTGTGAGATAGCGTCTATCAAGGCAAGAAGGATCTTGGCTTAGTGTTCCCAAGGTTTCGCATCGCGCCATTACCTGAGCAGCAGCATCGGCAAATTCAGTCATTTGCCGCCTCCGTAAACACGGCTAATGCCGCATCTACACCTGCACCCTGTGGCAATGTCATACCTTGCATGCGTAACACGGTTTCTAGCGATTGTAGTGTGTGAAGAACGGCATCTTCTCGGGCGTTATAACCCATGGTGCCTATGCGCCAGATTTTGCCTTTAAGTGGCCCAAAACTGGTGCCAATTTCAATGTTAAAGCGTAAAAGCAAAGCTTCGCGTACGGCTTCACCATCTACGTCGTCAGGAATATACACACCTACCACGTTATACATTTTATGCTTTAAGTCACCAAAGGGAGCCAATCCCATTGCTTGCACACCGGCTAACATGGCATCGCCAGCCACTTTGTGACGGGCTATGACGTTTTCTTGGCCTTCTTCAAGGTGAACCCGTGCGCACTCTCTTGCACAATAAAGCATGCTGGCGGCTTCAGTGTGGTGGTTTAAGCGTTCTTCTCCCCAATAATCCATGATCATAGGTAAGTCGAAATAGTTAGAACGAATTTTAGGGCCGCGAGCACTTTCGTGATGGGCGTCGCGAATACCGGCTTCTACGTGATGACGGGTGCGAACGGTTTTCACAAACTTATCGCTTAAGGTAATTGGCGCGCTGCCCGAAGGGCCGCCTAAACATTTTTGAAGCCCCACTGAAACGGCGTCCAGTTTCCATTCATCAACCTTTAATGGGTTGCCACCCACCGAAGCGGTTGCATCACAATAAAAAAGAACATCGTGGGCTTCACATATAGAACCAATCTCTTCTAGTGGCTGAAGCATAGTGGTGGACGTATCACCTTGTACAATGGCAAGCATTTTCGGCTGAACTTCTTGAATGGCTTTTTCAATGTCAGCGGCAGTGAAGACTTCACCCCATGGCACTTCAATGGTGTGAACGTCGGCATCGGCACGCTCTGCAATTTCTGCAAGTAGGTGTCCAAAGCGGCCAAAAATGGGCACTAGCACTTTATCGCCGGGCTCAATGGCAGACACTAACACCGCCTCGATACCGGCTCTTGAGGTACCATCAACCAGGAAAGTCTGTTGGTTTTTTGTGTTAAACACATCACGGTACAAGGCCATGACTTCATTCATATAACCTGTCATGACCGGATCGTATTGACCCACTAATTGGGTGGCCATGGCCGATAACACTCGCGGATAACAGTTTATTGGGCCTGGGCCCATCAATAAACGTGGTGGCGGTGTAAGGGGAGAAAGAACTGACATGAATACGCTCCTATAGGAAAACTTGCGCTAGCATACGCAAGCCAGTGATGATAAGAACTACAGCAAATACTTTCTTAAGCATGGCTGCATCTAATTTACTCGCGATAGTTGCACCAATAGGGGCAAAAAACACGGTGAGGGGAACAATACAAATAAAGCCAAGAAGGTTAACGTAACCATAGGTAGCAAAAGGTGCATCAATAGGGGTTGTTCCAGCGAATAACAGGGTTATGGCGGCAGGGAGAGAGATAATAAGCCCTACTGCTGCTGCAGTACCCACCGCGCGATGGGCTGGGTAGTTGCAAAAGGTTAGCGTTGGCACTGTTAGTGTGCCTCCACCTATACCCACCATTGAACTAAACAAACCAATGCAAGCTGCCATTATCCACTGGCCAATTCGGCCCGGCAAAGACGAAAATATGGCGTCTTTTTTACCTAACAGCATATTGATAGCAGAGAGTGTTGCTATTACGCCGAACAACAGTGTGAGATAGGTGGCATTAAGCACAGTGACCAAATAACTGCCCGCTAACACGCCGACTAAAATAAAGGGCGCCCATGCCTTTAACAGGGCAAAATCCACATTGCCTTTGCTATGGTGTGCACGAATAGAGCTAACCGATGTAGGTACAATGGTGGCTAAAGACGTGGCAGTGGCAATGACCATGGCACTTTCCGGCGACACGCCAAGTGCCTGAAACAGGAAAAACAACACGGGGACAATAACAATACCGCCACCTACACCTAGCATTCCTGCCAGTAGACCAGCAAAAACGCCGGTGCCAATTAACGATAAAATAACCGTTAAATTATCGAGTATAAACTGCATGTAAAAAGGTCTCTTATTGAGTTGATTAAGGGCTTAGCGGTGACCTAAATAGGCTTTACCGTCACTACGAGGGTCGCTGGCACCACTGACTTCACCTGAGGTCTCACGGATAATAGCACCTGCATGCCCCATAAGTTCATTGCATGGGTCAACGGTAACCATGTCGTGGCCGCGAGCGACTAAACTCTCGCCTACGTATTCCACTAAATCTCTTTCGGCTTTTAGGTTATGACTTTCGTCACCCCATGTTCTGCCCAACAGCCAACGACCTAGCCAGATAGCTTTCGCAATAGGTTGCTTGTGATACACATGGCGAGCAAATACCGCAGCTTGGGTTTGTGGTTGACCTTCGCCCCCCATAGTACCGTAGCTCATGCGTCGTCCATCACTTAATTCAGCAAACGCTGGATTTAAGGTATGGAAAGGCTTTAAGCCTGGTGCAAGATACTGATTGCTGGCAGGGTCAAGAGAAAACGAGGTGCCTCGGTTATTCCAAACGATCCCCGTTTGAGGGCTAACCACGCCAGAGCCGAATTCCCAATAAAGAGATTGGATGTAGCTCACCATTCTGCCTTCGTTATCACAGCATCCCATCCAAATGGTATCACCCGGCTTGGCAACATGGGGCCACGGCTGCGCGGTGTCTAGCGAAATGTTTTTAGCCATGTCATCGAGCACGTCGTCACTTAATAAACTTTGCAGGTCAACGGGAGTACGTGATGGGTCAGTCACGTTGGCATTTCTGGCGATAAACGCTTGTTTGGTGCATTCAATGAGCAAATGCACCATATCTGCATCACTGCTTCCAAGGTGTTGTACTTTGTCGTATAACGCTAAAATAATGAGCGATGCCACCCCTTGGGTTGGCGCAGGCAAGTTGAAGATCTTACCCTTGCTGGTATCTACCGACAGCGGCGTAACACGTTTGGCTTCGTATTCATGAAAATCTTCAAGGCGAATTGGTGATCCCGCCGCCGCTAAATCTGCTGCTAACTTTTCCGCTAACTCGCCTTTGTAAAAGTCGTCTAGCCCTTTTTCTGCCAAGTGAGATAAGGTTTTCGACAGGGCAGTTAGTTTAAGAATTTTGCCTTTCTTAAGCGCTTTGCCCTTAATTAAAAATTGCGCGAAGTTTTCATCGCTGGCGAGGTCATCGAAGGTTTTATTGCTGGCATCGGTTAAGCTTTGTGTTACTTCAATACCCCAATTGGCTTGGCTAATTGCTGTGTCTAGTAAGGTGCTAAGCTTAAGGCCGTCTTGCCATTCGTGGCTTATTTTTAGTGCCTCGTTCCACCCCGCGACGGCACCCGCCATGGTCAGCGCGGCTTTTCCACCACGGCTAGGGATAGCGTCTAGCCCTGCATAAAATTCAGGTGTGGCGCCTTTCGCAGCAATGCCCGATGCATCAATGCCTATCGGTGCTTTTCCAGGTTCGCTTATCAACCAAAAACCATCGCCGCCTAACCCATTCATATGAGGGTATTCAACAGCAATGGATGCTGCCGCGGCCACCATGGCTTCAATCGCCGTGCCGCCTTTTTCAAGTATATTTAAGCCCACTTGAGAGGCAGCAAAGTGAGGAGCTGTAAATGCAATATTCGGTTTTTCAGTCATTGTTCTTTCCACTTGTTGTCAAGGCGTTGATGCAAGCTTATTACAGCGATATTTTCTTTATTGTGTTACGTCTCGTTTTATTTGTTTTAAGGCGCAACTCAGGTATTCGCTAGTTTTTTTGCCATACTAATTAAAGCAAGATCACTGCCTTTTTTGCCCACCAGTGATAAACCACAGGGGGCATTGTGTAGGGTAAATAAGGGCAAATGTAGTTGTGGTAACCCTGCTAAGCCTGCCAGTGCGGTAAAGCCGAGTAGGGTGTTTCTATCTTTTGCCAGTGTGTCATCGTCGGCGTCGCAACGTGGTGCAACGCCAGGGGTGGTAGGAATAACTAATATGTCTATCTCTGCAAATAGCGAATCAAGATGATTAATTATTACCTGTTGTTGGGCCATGGCGCTTTGAATATCACTAGAGGTGATAGTTTTACACCAGTTGAGGCGCAACATAATATCGTTTGCAATGTCGGGATTGTGGGCGTCTATCCAGTTGCCGTGCTGCTGCCAAATTTCAGCACCTTGTAAAATACGAAACGTATTTGCGGTGGCCAGTGCCTCTAAATCAAGGGCTGAACTTGGGAGCGCGCTGAGTGTTACTTGGCTTAGCGTGGTGTGTTTGGGAAGCTGATCTAACCAATCGCGACATAAATGTTTGTGGGCTACCTGCTTAAACAACCCTTCAGCCACACCAAGTTTAACCTCAGTAGCACCGGGACGCTGGTGCTCTTGATTTAAACAAACCTGAGCCACCGCGTCGAGTGTACTTAGGTCTCTTGTCATCCAACCTACGGTATCGAAAGCAGGCGCTAATGGCACCATGTTGTCACAGGAAATAGCACCATGGGTGGTGCGCAAGCCCCACAAACCTTGGTAGCTGGCGGGAACGCGAATAGACCCACCGGTATCTGTGCCTAGGCCAATATCGGCCAAGTTTTCAGTCACTGCTACCGCTGAACCCGACGAAGAACCGCCTGGAATATGCGCTGGTGCAGCGGGGTTTAGCAATGTGGGATAGTGCTTGTTTTGCCCATGTAGGCTGTAGGCCAACTCATCGGTAATGGTTTTCCCGACAAATTGCGCGCCCGCATCGAGTAAGGTGTCTACCGTGCTATGTGTCTTCTTAGGCAGCGGGTGTGTGGCTAACCAGTCTGGGTTGCCAGCCGCAGTGGGTAAGCCCGCCATGTGGAACAAGTCCTTTACTGCAAGTCTAAGCCCAGTTAAGGGTTGGCTTGTTGCGCTTTCACCACGGGCACTATTAAAAGCCTCGCGGGCGACAGCGTATTCGCTTGAGATACTAATAAATGGAGAAGACACAGCAGACTATTTGGTTAAATTTTCAATAGCACCATGAAACAATCGTTTCTAATATTTGTCAAGTGAAACGTTTGTTTCTTTTTCTGGTGCGGGTGTTTCATCCTTACATTTTCACTCGCTTAGTCAGAGAGTTAGGGTGAAACAAATGGGTAAGCTAAAAACCTTGAGGGTTTTGTTCAAGAAACGCTAATTCCTCTGCGGTGGATTTACGCCCCAGCACTTGGTTTCTATGTGGGTAACGACCAAATTGCTGAAGTACAGCGACGTGGCGTTGCTGAAAATCCAACTGAGTTTCTAAGCCTGGGGCGGAGAATAGCTGCTGCGCAATATCGTGAATGGCTAAAGACTCGCTGTGCATAAAGGGCATATATAAAAAGGCGCTTTGTTGTGGCGTAAGGGTTTTGTCGGCTTCTACGCTCACCGCTTCTTGCGCCAGTACAAGTGCAATTCCATCATAGGCGAAGGCTTGTGCGGTATGGCGAAACATATTGCGAGAGAATTGATCCAATACGAGAATTTCCGCTAATCTGCCTGTTGGTGTGGCTCTCCATGGCCACAATTCACCTAAGGCCGCAGACCGGTGTAACGAGTAAAAATGTGATGAGATTGTTCGGTCTAACGCAGAATCCTGCATAAACCATTGCTCCGAACTCAGGTCATCAAACCAGAAACTAAGTACTCGACTTGCTTCTTCAAGCACAAGGTGGGGCTTGTCCATGTAAACTCCAACAACGTAGTAAGGTTGCTTTGGCAGCGCGAGTGGTACGGCACTGGGCAACACGTATTATTAGTAAAAGCGAATGCCTCGTACTTACTATCGGCCGTTATCGCTTAAAGTTTAATCAATTTAATGGATTTTCAAGCCTCTTTACAACTATTTACGTTCAAGTTCGTCTAAAGACGCATACGTTTCCGTAATTGAATTAACGCGTTCTGTTGCCGCATCACCTAAAAGAGAGTAGGTACGATTGCAAATAGCAGACAATAAACTCATGGGCGCAGCGTAACTGTCAAACGGTGCGTCGTTACCTAAATGACAAACAACAAGCTTGCTAACTTGGTTACGATAAATTTGCCCAGTGGGATCGGTAATCAAAATGACTTGAGCGTGCTTAATGGCACTGAGTACATACTTAAATTGTCGAGTACGACGACGAAAGCCGAATAGAATGACAACATCATCGTCGCCGAGATCCACAATGTCTTCCCCTAATGTTTGCCCAGGTTGTGGGAGTAGCCTAACTGACGTTCGAATTTGCTTTAGTTGTTGTCGAAAGTGTAGCGCTAAGGGGTAGGCATTACGAAAACCAATCAGGGTAATTTGCTTTGCTTTGGCTAAGCGTTCGGCAATATCAAGCAAGGTATCTTCATGAATGCCGGCAAAGGTTTGCGTTAAATTACTAAATTCATGTTCTTGATGGTGACTAAAGGAAGTATGGGTATTCACTGGTACACCTTGCTCTCGCAACGATAATAAGGTGTCTTTTGCTTGTTGATGGGAGTCGAACCCGAGTTGCCGGAAGAAACGGCTGACCGTGGCTTTTGATGTTTGTGTTTTTTCCGCAATTTGGGCGGTAGATTGAGAAATTACCGCCAGTGGCGTTTGCTGCAAGTACTGCGCAATTCGTTTGCCGGCGGGCGATAGCAAAGCGTAATGTTTTTCTATTTGGTTTAAAACATTCGCAGTCTTGTTATTTGGCATAGTTATTACTTGGCATCGTTATCCATTGCCTTTGCTATTCGTTTTAAGGGCGATTTGTCAGGCAGTAAAAATTGCCCGCAGTCTGTTAGGCCTACACATTGTAACCACAATGCGTTTGCCAAGCGCAAAGCCATTCATTTAGCCTCTAGTGTACTCATAATTTAGTGTTTCTGAAAAGCTAATACACACCAATAACTTACGGAATTACTCTAAAGACTAATTCAATAATATCGTCAATCACCGCAATTTGGCACTACACTTTCATATGCACTTTCACAAAAGTGTCATTAGATGGTAATGATTTGGAGTGTGTTGTGGCAAAGTTGTGGGCTGAATTGATCCTGCTTTTTGTAGCGCTTCCTTTTGCAGTACTCTACTGGATAAAACATTTCGCTGATTGGTTAATGCCGATTCTTTGCATTATTGGGGTGTGCTGCTTAGCCGCCCTGTTGGCCGACAAGCAGTTTCACCGCGTACGATTATGGCATTGGGACGACTACAAAACGCATATAAAAAGTACGTTGAAGCTTTTTATTCCCTGGGCAAGTTTACTTGCACTTGTGGTATACCTCGTTAAACCAGAGTTATTTTTACACTGGCCAATTAACCAACCGTGGATGTGGGTAGTTACCTTACTTATCTATCCTGTGGTCTCGGTGATCCCGCAGGAAATTATTTTTCGTACCTTCTTTTTTCACCGTTACAAGCGTATTTTGCCGTCGCGCTATGCAAGGTGGGGGCTAAGTACGTTTGTGTTTGGGTTGGCTCATCTCGTGTACGGCAATTGGGTTGCCGTGGTGATTTCGTGGGTAGGTGGCGCCATTTTTGGGTACCGATACATGCAAACAAACTCCACACCGGTTGTGGTTATTGAACACGCTATTTGGGGTAGTTTTTTATTTACGGTAGGTTTAGGCTCGTATTTGGTGATATCTACCTAACAGGCGCAAGTGTATTTTGCGTATTCATTGCTTAGCATTAGCGGGCAAATTTATGGACATGGAGGCACATAAACGTGGGTATGAATAATCAGTTACACGGCGTATTCCAGCTACCCGTATTCGAAACACCACAAGTGTTGCTGATGCAGCAAGATATCAACGCCCCAGTGCCGCTAGGAGAAGCTCAATCGTTAATGGTTGAGCTATGGCAAGGGTTTCTCTACCGCTTACCAGGTCTGGCTCTTGGTTTGCTTATTATGGTGCTGTTTATATTAGCTGCGGGGCCTGTTTCTCGCTTATTATTAAAGCCAGCGGCATCTTCCTCGTTAACCCCGTTAATAAAGTCGGTGGTACAGCGAAGTATCAGTTTAGTGATCATGCTTTTAGGTGTGTACTTGTTTCTGTTTCTCGCGGGGTTAACCGGTTTTGCCGTCGCGGTGATAAGTGGTACGGGGGTAGTGGGGCTAATTTTAGGCTTTGCCTTTCGTGATATTGCGGAAAACTTTATTTCTAGCCTGCTACTCACGGTACAGCGGCCTTTTAAAATTGGCGATATTGTTCAAATAAATGAATTCACCGGCATTATTCAAAAGGTGACAGCAAGGGCCACCACATTGGTGGATTTTGATGGAAACCACATTCAAATTCCAAACGCCACTATTTACAAAGGAGTGATTAAAAACCTGACGGCTAATCCTTTAATGCGCGGGCACTTTGTATTAGGGGTGGGGTACAATGCTGACATAAAACATGCCCAATCATTGGCGCTTAACACAGTCAACGCGCATCCTAATGTACTCGACGACCCTGAACCACAGATACTTATCGATAACCTTGGCGCGTCCACCTACAATTTGAAAGTCTATTTCTGGGTAAACGTAGAGGATACCAGTGTATTGAAAATGTCCTCGGTGTTAATGCGCGAATTAGTTGCCCTTTACACACAAGAAGGTATTAGCATGCCTGACGATGCAAGAGAGCGAATTTTCCCTGAAGGCTTAGTCATACACAATGGGACTTCTGAAGGTGAACATGACAACACCCAAGAGCATGAAAATACACCTTCGGTAAAAGCACCTTCGCCAACTGATAAAGCCAACGAAATAGACACCTCTAACGCTACCTTAAATAAGGGCGAGAAAGCACAGGATATCTCTCATGATGATGTATCTAGCGAAGCCCACGAAATACGTGAACAGGCCCAGCGCGCTCGCGACCCAGAAAGCGGCGACAATATTCTATCCTAGCGGCTTTCTAGGCATTAACTCGCCGTTAGAAAGCGGTGTCGGGCCCGGTTCTAGGCGGTTCGGCAACGTCAACCAGCCACAGGCGCAAGGTTGCAACGAGAAAGAAAGGTTTGCCACATAGCGACATGCGCCTTCATTGACTGTTGATATTGTTGAAATCCGTGCTCTGCGTTACCTTCAATAAAGGCTTTAAACGCAGGTGAAAGCGCCCTTGATTGGCTCCAACTTTGCCATAGTGGATTAAGCTGATAGTGAAATTGATTCACCTTACTGCCAATGGGCTGAATCTCTTCAATAAAGAACAGATAAAAGACATTTCGTAATATTTTAGCCTTGTCGCTGGCGTTACCGTTAGGGCAACTGACAGTCGCAAGGGGTTGCTTTAGTTGCTCAGTTAATTGGTGTAACTCGGTGGCTAATATACGTTGGGTTAGCCATATTTTTGCCGGTAGACGTACCGAACCAATCATTTGAAGTTGAGCTTCAAGTTCCGTGCTGTTTGATGGGGTGGTGGCATGCTGAGTTTGGCGTAAATGATTAAGGTAAAACAGTGCATTAACCGCGCTAACACCTTCGTTTCCATCACGGGTATTTAAAGGGGCGCTAGCCAAACTAAGGCCTTGCTTCATTTCAGTACTATTTTGAATAAGCTGTGCCCAAACTTTTGGCCACTGAGCCTGCTTTTGCTCTAGCCAGCGTTCAATTTGTGTCGACAGCTTTTGATTACCCTCGGCGCTTATTGCGGCACAGTTGGCCAATACCGTCAGTAATTTTTGTTCATAGATAAAACGCTGCGATGGCAGCTGAGTTTTTCCTAATGCCGTGTTACGCTCGGCGACAATTCGGCCTAATTCACAATCTTGAATGGCGTAAAAGTCTCTAAGGTTGATGTTCATAGGAACTATGTTCACGTTAAGTGCAGAGGCAGTAGGATAGGCAAGGGCAGACGTAAGCGAATCATCCCATTTAGCAGCCGGAATAGAAATACCTAACACCCGATTTAAGCGAGCTCGATATTCATTTACCGCCGACTCAAGCTGAGATTGCCCCGCACAACCTAATACTGCGCAAAGCAGTAAACTCACTATTGTTGCAGGAACCCATGAACTCTCCACTATAGACACACCCTTAAGTTTGCGATGAACGTGAGTGATTATCATTGCGGCCTGCCACCTGTTATAAGCCACAATTAAGCACTCGCACCGGTATGCAAGCTTCTGCCCCCATCCACGTACACAATTTGACCTGTTATATAGGGTGAATTCACTAAAAACGCCATTGTTTGTGCAATGTCTTCACTGCGACCTAGCTCCCCCAATGGGATGCTTGCCAACATCTGTTGTTTTTCTTGCTCCGTTAATGCGCGTTCGGGAAGTAATATTGCCCCAGGCGCAATCGCATTCACACGAACGTCAGGTGCCATGTCTAAGGCGAGTGACTTAGTTAACGTGGCTAACGCGCCCTTTGCTAAACTGTATACGCTATGGTGGGGTAACGGGCGGTCAATATGCATGTCAACCATATTAACAATGCAGCCACACTGAGCTTTCAACGCTGCATGTAGCGCTTGAGATAAAAATAGCGGCCCTTGCACATTGCTACCCACTAACGAGGTCCAATCTTGCACACCAATGTTTCCAAGTGGGGTAGGGTAAAAACTAGATGCATTATTAATTAACACATCAATACGCCCCCATTTTGCTAAACTTTGCTCAGCCAGTGCTTCTACTTGCTGTATGTCGCAAAGGTTTGCCTCCAAGGCCACTGCACTGTTACTGCGCAGAGCATTAAACGTAGCCACCTGGGTAAGCGCATCTTCTTTCGAGCCGCCGAAGTGAACAATAATATTGTAGCCTTGTTGATGTAAGTGGGTGGCCATGGCTAAGCCTAATCGTTTGGCAGCGCCTGTCACTAAGGCAACAGGAGAGGAGGCGTTACGGGGCATAAAAAGAAAACTCCAATCAATAGCAATGCTTCATTCACGTTAGAATTATTCAGTACGTACTACGAGCGAATCGTGTTAATGATATCTTTAGCTTGGGCTAAATAATGCCCGCCAAATAATAACCCGTGATTAAGAATATGGTACAGCTGATAAAAAAGTTTTCTTTCAGCATAATGATGACTAATAGGTTTTACCTCTGCGTAGGCGTGAAAGAAGTCGGTGGGGAAACCGCCAAATAACTCGGCCATGGCTAAATCTGACTCGCTGTCGCCTACATAAATAGCAGGGTCGAAAACCACAGGGCCTCTATGACAAAACCCCACGTTAGCGTGCCATAAGTCGCCGTGCAGCAGTGAAGGGTGAGGTTGGTGATGAGAAAAATACTGCTTGGTGTCATCAACAAAATTATCGATATTAACGATGTAATGCCCTTGCTCTGCTAAGCGCTCTAACATACTGCCGATACGGCATTCAGCAAAAAACGCGGCCCAATCACTCTTTCTTCCGTTGCGCTGTATGCTAAGCCCAATGTAATTGTCGTGGGGCCAGCCATAGCTTGAAAATCCATTGTATAAATGCAGGCTGGCTAACTGTTCACCAAGTCGTTGATAAGCGTCTTGGGAAGGCGTGATAAATTTCACATAACTTAATACGAGATATTCCATTTCAGGCGATTCGTCCCGTGTTACGCCATGGCAGATAACCGAGGGCGTAAGTACACATTGAGTACCACGTAATTCGGTAAGCCCTTCAGCTTCGTGGCTAAGCTGCTGGGTGTCATCATATGGGCGGGTTTTAACGAAAAAGCGATGCTGGTGGTCATGAATAATATAGCAAGCGTGGCTATCTCCCCCATGCGCCACACGCGCATGCTCACAAATAAATAACTGCTCAGTAGCCTGAGAGATATGTTCGCTAATAAAATGCCACATACGTATAGCTGCCCCAAAGGGTTAATTCACTGATAAGTATGGATGAAAATGATAGAAAACCCCAAAATTCGCCAATAGTGACAGCCTCCTTTTCGAAATTCCTGTTTTGCCCATTGCAGTTGACCTATGAGCCGTTATAATCCGCAACAGCTTTTTGTATGCTTAGCCGCACTAGAACGGCTAGCTAAAACCGTTGACGTGCGCATAACGCACGCATTTTATTTAAAATACGCAAGTGGCGCAGAGTAGGCGTCACCACTGTAAAGGAATTCAAATGCCAGTAATTACCCTTCCTGATGGAAGCCAACGCGCTTTCGATAATTCTGTTTCTGTACTAGACGTTGCAAACGATATTGGCCCTGGTTTAGCCAAAGCAACCATTGCAGGAAAAGTTAACGGCGAGCTTGTCGATGCCGTTGATATGATTGATAGCGATGCGCAGCTTCAAATCATTACTGCTAAAGATGACGAAGGCTTAGAAATACTTCGCCACAGCTGTGCCCACTTATTGGGGCACGCCATTAAGCAACTTTGGCCAAATACCAAAATGGCGATAGGCCCTGTTATCGACAATGGTTTTTACTATGACGTTGATATGGAGGAGAGCCTCACCCAGGAAGATTTAGCCAAGCTAGAAAAGCGTATGCTTGAACTGGCCAAAACCAACTACCAAGTGGTTAAAAACAAAGTAAGCTGGCAAGAAGCTCGCGATGCGTTTGAAGCGCGCGGCGAAAGCTACAAAATGGAAATCCTAGATGAAAACATCAGTCAGGATGACCGCCCAGCACTTTATCATCACGAAGAATACACAGATATGTGTCGTGGCCCTCACGTGCCTAATATGAAATTCTGCCACCACTTCAAATTAATGAAAGTGGCGGGCGCATACTGGCGCGGTGATAGCGACAATAAAATGTTGCAACGTATTTACGGTACCGCTTGGGCTGATAAAAAGCAGCTTAAGTCTTACCTTCAGCGCCTAGAAGAAGCTGAAAAACGTGATCACCGAAAAATTGGTAAGGCATTAAACCTGTTCCATTGGCAGGAAGAAGCGCCGGGTATGGTGTTCTGGCATAACGACGGCTGGTCTATTTACACCGAGCTTGAAAGCTTTGTACGTAAAAAGCTGCGCGAATATGGTTACGACGAAGTGAAAGGCCCATTAATGATGGACCGTTCACTTTGGGAAAAGTCAGGCCACTGGGACAAATACGCAGAAAACATGTTCACCACAGAATCTGAAAAGCGTGAATATGCGGTTAAGCCCATGAACTGCCCGGGTCACGTGCAAATTTTCAATCAAGGCTTAAAATCGTACCGCGATTTACCCCTTCGTATGGCTGAATTTGGCTGTTGTCACCGTAACGAACCTTCAGGTGCGCTGCACGGTTTAATGCGCGTTCGCGGCTTTACACAAGACGATGCTCACATTTTCTGTACAGAAGAACAGATCCTAGAAGAGGTAAGCGGCTGTATTAAGATGGTGTACGAAACTTACGCCGCTTTTGGTTTTGAAAATATCAAAGTGAAGCTGTCTACGCGCCCTGAAAAGCGTGTAGGTGCAGATGAAATTTGGGATAAATCAGAAGCCGCGTTAGCCGATGCCCTTAAAGCCAACGATATCGAATTTGATTATCAGCCAGGCGAAGGCGCATTTTACGGCCCTAAAATTGAGTTTACGTTACACGACTGTTTAGATCGTGCATGGCAGTGCGGTACGGTTCAGCTTGATTTCTCAATGCCGGGTCGTTTAGGTTCTACCTATGTAGCAGAAGATGGCGAGCGCAAAGTACCGGTTATGATTCACCGAGCAATCTTAGGGTCACTTGAGCGTTTCATTGGTATTTTAACCGAAGAATTTGCTGGTTTTTACCCACTGTGGTTAGCACCGCAGCAGGTTATGGTAATGAATATTACTGACAAACAAGCAGATTACGCCGCTAATTGCGTAAAAAAACTGCAAGAAAGTGGATTTAGAGCAAAGTCTGACTTGAGAAATGAGAAGATTGGCTTTAAAATCCGCGAGCACACCTTAAAGCGTGTTCCGTACATGCTGGTGGTAGGCGATAAAGAAATGGAAGCGGGCGAAGTAGCAGTACGCTCTCGTCGCGGCGACGACCTAGGCAAAATGCGCTTAGAAGACTTTATTGCCATGGCTCAACAAGAAGTAATGGAAAAGACCATTAAGTAGTTGAGCAATTTTTGTGTATAATGCACAGATGGTGTCTGCTTTTGGTTTTTAGTTTCAGGTTCATACGAACCACCCGGAAGCAGACAGAAGAATTAAATGTTTGGAGGAATAGCACATTAAAGGCGCTAACAACAAGGCTCAGGGCGACAAAGCCCGCATAAACGATGAGATTAAAGCCAGAGAAGTAAGATTAATTGGCAAAGACGGTGAACAGGTTGGTGTGGTTTCGCTTGCAGAAGCAACGCGTACCGCTGAAGAAGCGAGCCTAGATCTAGTAGAAATCAGTCCGAATGCCGAGCCGCCAGTCTGTAAAGTTATGGACTATGGCAAATTCCTCTTCGAAAAAAGTAAAGCTCAAAAAGAGCAGAAGAAAAAACAGAAGCAAATTCAGGTCAAGGAGATTAAATTTCGCCCTGGCACTGATGAAGGCGATTACCAGGTCAAACTGCGCAACCTGCGTCGCTTTCTTGAAGGTGGTGATAAAGCCAAAGTCACAATCCGTTTCCGCGGACGTGAAATGGCGCACCAAGACATCGGTATCGATCTCCTTAATCGCGTTAAAGGCGATTTAGAAGATATCGCTACCTGCGAGTCTTTCCCACGTCGTGTGGAAGGCCGTCAGATGATCATGGTGCTAGCCCCAAATAAGAAGTAGTAACGGTCTAAAGTTTTCAGGAATCTGCAACCTGAAACACCTTGCTGCTAAACATTAACCGACATTAACGCGACTGCACGCAAAATATGTCGATACTTAACAATGCGGAGTTTTAGCAATGCCTAAAATGAAAACTGTAAGCGGTGCCGCCAAACGTTTCAAGAAAACGGGTTCTGGCCGCTTTAAAAGCAAACAGTCTCACTTACGTCACATTCTGACTAAGAAGAGCACTAAGCGTAAACGTCACCTACGTGGCAAAAAATTGGTTCATGACTCTGATACTAAATTAGTTCAGCGCATGTTGCCTTACGTTTAAGACTTAGGAGACTGATAAATGGCTAGAGTAAAACGCGGCACTATCGCACGTGCTCGTCACAAAAAAGTCCTCAAGCAGGCAAAAGGTTATTACGGTGCTCGTTCACGTGTTTATCGCGTAGCGGTACAAGCCGTAACTAAAGCTGGTCAATATGCTTACCGTGACCGTCGTCAACGTAAACGTCAATTCCGTCAACTTTGGATTGCACGTATCAACGCTGCGGCACGTCAAAATGGTATGTCATACAGCCGTTTCATTAACGGTTTGAAGAAAGCGTCTGTTGAAATCGATCGTAAGATCCTTGCCGACATCGCAGTACATGACAAAGCAGCTTTCAGCGCATTAGTCGAAGCGGCTAAAGGCGCATTAGCTTAATTATTAACTAATTAAGTTTAAGTTCTTTCGGAAAAAGGCGAGCAGGATGCTCGCCTTTTTTCGTTTCTATTTGCTATTTACTCGACCATAGCGATCTGAGAATCTCACAATGTCATCTTCGCCTAAATAGGCCCCAGATTGGACTTCAATTAATTCTAAAGGGATTTTCCCAGGGTTCTCTAAAGAATGAACTGCGCCAATGGGAATGTATACCGATTCATTCTCAGTCACTAATTGGGTTTGTTCATCTATAGTTACGTTTGCACTGCCAGATACCACAATCCAGTGTTCAGCTCGGTGGTGATGCATCTGTACTGATAATTTTTCGCTAGGCTTTACAGTAATACGTTTAACTTGGAACCGTGCGCCAGAATCTATAGAGTCATAGCTCCCCCAAGGTCTAAAAACTTCACGATGGAATTCAAACTCTGGACGTTTTTCAGCTTTTAATTGATTGACCACATGTTTTATACTTTGCGAATCGTCTTTACTCGCGACCATGACTGCATCTTTAGTTTCAACGACAATGACATTTTCTAAGCCTATTACTGAAATGAGTCGTTCTTCGGCATTCACGTAACTATTTGTGGTGTTCTCTAAAATAGTATCGCCTATGCAAACGTTACCATTTTTATCTTTTTCAGATGTTTCCCACAGAGATGTCCAACTCCCTACATCACTCCATCCCGCGTCCAAAGGCACCATTGCAGCGCTGTCTGTTTTTTCCATGACGGAATAGTCAATTGAGTCGTCAGGACATGTCGCAAAAATGTCATGGTCAACCCGGATAAAGTCTAAATCTGCGGCCTCAGTTTCTATAGCGCGCTTGCACACGTCCAGCATTGTAGGATTGAATTTCTCTAACTCTTCTATATAGCGGCTTGCTTTAAACATGAACATGCCGCTATTCCAAAAGTATTTATCCGAAGAAACATATCTTTGGGCAGTTTCAAAGTCCGGTTTTTCAATAAATTCTGAAACATTAAATCCGTTTGGAATTGCTTCACCTGACTTAATGTAACCATAGCCAGTATGCGCTTGAGTTGGCACTATCCCGAACGTAACAAGCTTTCCTTCATTAGCTAACTTTTCTGCATGCTTGATGGCTGAATGAAACGCTTCAATATTCTTTATTAAATGGTCAGCAGCAAGAATTAACAGAACTGGGTCTTCACCATTCTTTGTACTATGCAGAGCTGCTAGGGCTATTGCTGGAGCCGTGTTTCTCCCGACAGGTTCTAAAAGAATCCCACTGTGCTCAACCTGTTTTTTGCGAAGTTGCTCTGCGACTAAAAATCGATGAGATTCATTACAGATAAAAACGGGGCGTTCCGCATTTGTGCCATGCAAACGCGCTACAGTGTCCTGCAACATAGTATTATCGGAGGTAAGCGATAAAAATTGTTTTGGTAATGCCGCTCTGGACTTTGGCCATAGCCTACTACCGCTTCCTCCGGCAAGTATTACAGGTTTCATTTTTGAGTTCCTTCTTTTTAGGTAAATTTAATAAGCGTTCTTATTAGCCAAGCCACCGAACACCGTCATAAAGATAATCTTAATATCGAACCACACAGACCAGCGGTGAATGTAATCTAAATCGTACTCTACACGCTGAACCATCTTATTGACGGTTTCTGTTTCGCCCCGTAAACCGTTGACTTGTGCCCAACCGGTAATGCCCGGTTTCACTTTGTGGCGAAGCATATAGCCGGTAATGAGCTTTCTGTATTCTTCATTATGTGCAACCGCGTGAGGGCGGGGGCCTACAATAGACATACGCCCTTGCAGTACATTAATGAACTGGGGAAGCTCGTCTAAGGAAGAACGGCGCAAGAAACCCCCAATTTTGGTTAAGCGGCTATCATTTTTTGTGGCTTGCTTAACGACCGGCCCATTATCTTGCGTGGTCATAGACCTAAACTTGTATACCGTGATTTGCTTACCGTCTAACCCGTAGCGCTTTTGCTTAAAAATAACAGGCCCTTTAGAAGTTAATTTTACTGCGGCAGCAATACCTAGCATGGGCAAAGCCAGCATAGTAAGGAAAAGCGAACTCAAAATAATATCTTCGGTACGTTTCAATACGTTACTAGCACCCTGAAAGGGTGTGTCGTAAACACTGAGTGCCTGAACAGAGCCTACAGATTGCCAGCGCGCATTTAACAAGTTGTACATAAAGAAGTTAGGGATAATATAAACATTGGCAGTAGTGTCACTGCATTTATCTAGAATGTGCCGTATTCTGCTCTCAGCACTCATTGGCAAGGCAATATAGAGATAATCAACTTCGTTCCGCTTTGCCATCTCTATGGCATCTTCAATTGTGCCTAAAACTTGATTTTTGAATTCATGCGCGAGTCTATCTTCGCTCCTGTCATCAAACAGGCCGTTAAAGGTAATACCTAAATGACTGTTTTCCTGTATCTGATGTGCGACATTATAGCCAAGCTGAGTAGCACCTATAACAATAGAACGTCTAGAGTTAAGCCCCCGCTTTCTTAAACGAAACAAAAACTTCCGCATAACAAAACGCCAAATAAGTAGCGAGAAAAAACATAACGCTAACCAACCTAAAATAAGCACCGGCGCTAAATTGACCTTCGGCGAAAAAAGAAAACCCAAGGCAAAAGTACCTAATAAGCTTAACAGCCAGGTGATTGCTGCTGCCCTTAATAATTCTGGGGTTCTAAATCCGCGCCACGAACGGTAAAGCTCCATACCTTCGGCGGAAAGCTGGAACATAATAATGTAAGTACATACAAGTAAAAGATTTTCCGTAGTAACCGACGTGTGAGAAAAGCCTGTAACCACTAAAAACAAGAACGTGATAATAGAAATATCAACAAGGCGATATAGCGTAGAAAACCCATTTTGGCTTTTTACAATAATGGCTCCGTTCTTACTACGCTGAACATGGTGCTCCTGATTCAATGTAGACTGCTCCCTTTTGTGAATCTGAATAGTGTCGCTAACGTGGTTATTTAGCTATTGGGGCTAAATGTGATCGTATTTATCGCAAAAAAGGTAATAAACTTTCATAATTATGGCTGTGGGTACACTAAAGTATAAGCAAAACTGATTCCACAATCGGTTTTTGTTGAAAGTATTTTTATTTTTAGTATTCCAAGCTTATCAACAATATGTGACACTATCGTAACGGTATTCATGCTCTGTGCAGTATACGAAGAACCTTGCAATAAAGTTGCAATGTTTCATAATTAGAGTAGTAGACAGTGGCATGTATTTAGCATAGCTATGTTGGCTTCCGTTTTCTCGAAAAAACCTTTATTTTAACCACGTTGAAACGCTTAATGGTGCAATGGTAGTTAATATTGCACGGTTTTAGTTCATTAAAGCCGATATTAATTATTAGGAGCAAATATGATTGTAAGGATTAATAAGTTAGCTGCCATGATGGCAATTTTTGCCACCGCAGCCACCCAAGCACAGGACGCAGGACGTATTCAAGCCGGTAGTTTTGATATCATTCCTACGTTTGACTCTTCTCTTAGCTATATAGACAACATTACGCGTACAACTGATGATGATGAAAACATTAACAGTTGGAAAGCTACATTTTCTCCTAGAATAGTCTTAGGTACGCAAGTGAATAGTAACCCCATAAATTTGGGTTATAGAATTGAGCGAGGCGAGTACCTCACAAGTACCGATGATGATTACACAGATCATTTTTTGTCAGCCAATGGTGAATTTGAGTTAAATAGTCGACACGCTATTGATGTAAGTGCGCTATATGAAGATGGTCATGAAGAGCGAGGTACAGGGCTATCTATCGGTAGTGGAGAAGATATTACGTCACCTGATACTTACAAGAGTACAGTTATTAATGCCGATTATATCTATGGCAGTGTAACATCCGCAGGGCTGCTAACATTTTCCGCTTCTCGTAACACTCTTGACTACGACAAGGAAGAAGAGGCCTACTTAATTCGAGATCGGTTTATCAATAAACTTGGTGCAGAATTTAGTTACAGTATTTCACCATCTACAAATATTGTTGTCGATGTTGCAAAGTCGTTTGTTCGCTATGACTACCAACCCGTAGACGATACTATCAGAAACAGTGATGTTACAAGAATTCTACTAGGTGCCACGTGGGAAAGTACCGCTGCTACAACGGGCTTCGCGAAGGTGGGTTATCAGGAAAAAGACTTTGAAACTACGGAACGAGATAACTTTTACGGCACCGATTGGGAAGTAGGGGTAGACTGGCAACCAATTGAGTACACCACAATTACGTTGTCAACCAGTGCAGATACAAGAGAAACAAACGGCGAAGGCGATTTAATTAGAAGTAGAGACTACGGTGTTTCGTGGAATCACGATTGGTACGATTACTTATCAACTAATGTGGGCGTTACCACTATAGACAACACCTATATTTTAAATGACGATACCATCACTGAACGTGAGGATGATTTTACCATCTATACAATGTCAGCTTCATATCAGGCAAGAAGATGGTTGAGTGTTTCGTTCTTCTACGAGTATTCAGAGTTATCGAGTAACCGAGATACCCTAGGTTACGATAGAAATAACATTGGCGTTTCATTTGAGGTTACTTTGTGAAGCTATTAACAAAATCGCTGTTCTATTTTGTTTTAATTTGTTGCTTTAGTAAGGCGTTAGCTCAAGAAGGCAATTTGAGTATGAGTCAATATCAACTTGGCTCTGGGGATAAAATAAGTATAACTGTATTTGGTCAAAAAGACTTGTCCATGGAAATTAGGCTTCCAGATGTGGGGACTATTAATTACCCTTTTCTGGGAGAAATTAAGATAGTAGGTTTAACCACCGCCGAAGTTGAGGCACTAATATATAATGGCCTTAAAGGTGACTATCTTGTTGAGCCTTCAGTATTAGTCACGTTTTTAGAATACAGGCCCTTCTTTATTGACGGAGAGGTTAAACGCCCAGGTGGCTACCCTTATCAACCTGGCCTCTCTGTTAATAAGGCTGCAGCCTTAGCGGGTGGTTATACCGACAGAGCTTCAAAAGATAATGTCATTATTGTACGTGAACTAGATGGTGTAGCGGAAGAATTGAATGTTAGGGTCTCTGATATGATCCAGCCTGGGGATATTATTACCATAAAGCAACGATTCTTTTAAGAGCGCGAGATTGAAAATGGCAGTAAATAATATGGATGATGCAGGGCAAAAAACAACGGATATGGACACAATAGACGTTGCCCACTACTTCAAAATTGTAAAACGTCACACCTTACGTATCGTGTTTTTAGCAATTGCTTTTACAGTACTTGTTGCACTTCTTGTATTTAGGATGACGCCTATTTACTCATCATCAGCCACTATTTTGGTTGATTCAGAAAATACCAATCTTGTTTCTATCGAAGAAGTCTATGGTTTCGATAGCAATAGAAAAGATTACATGCAAACACAGTTTGAAATTCTGCGTTCACGTCAAATAGCTGAAAGAACGGTTAAGAAATTAAATCTCCACAAAAACGCTGATTTTATGCCTAGTGAAGATGACAAACCGTTAATGACGTCTTTAAAAGAGACACTTGCTGAAGTTCTGCCTTTTATGCCTCAAAAAATAGAGGTGGAAAGAACGGAAGAACAGCAAGAAGCGATAGACCTCCGTATAGCAACGAGTAAACTCAGGCGCTCTGTCGAGCTGTCTCTTGTAAGTAAAACTCAAGTAATGGTAGTGACAGTTAATTCGGACAAACCAAAGTTGGCGGCTACCATCGCGAATGCGTTGTCGGAAGAGTATATTGATAATTATCTGTTAGCTAAGCTAGAAATGACATCTAAAGCCACTTCATTCTTAACGGACAGTTTAGAAGGCTTGAAGCAGAAACTGGTGTTTTCTGAGAAGAAGCTGGCAGAATTTTTTGAGAAAAATCAAGTGGTTAATCTGGATGGTGTCGTTGGGTTAGCTGCAGACGAACTTGAGGGGTTAGGGAAGCAGTTACTTGACGCGCAAAATGCGCTAAAACTTAATGAGACTATTTACAGACAGACCCAAACCAATAATTCAATTGAAGGCATAGCCAGTTTACCCGAGGTTTTAAATCATCCCACTATTCAAAATGTGAGACGAGACGAAGCGAAAGCCATGACAAGGGTGTCTGAATTAAGTAAGGTCTATGGGCCAAAACATCCCAACATGATTGCAGCAAATGCTGAATTAAGCTCTATTAGAGAAACCTTAGCCCTGCAAACGCGAGACTTGGTGTCTAGTATTAATAAACAGTATTTGTTGTCGAAAGAACGAGTAGAATTATTACAAGCGCAGGTCGAAGAAGCGAAATCGAACTACCGCAAACTTTCAACGTTAGAAAACCAACGTTTAGCCCTACAAAGAGAAGTGGATATTAACCAACAACTGTACGATTCATTTTTTACGCGTTTGAAAGAGACTGACGAATTAGGTGGCTTCGAAACTGCAAATGCAAGAATTTTGGATAAGGCTATTGCACCAAGTGTGCCTTCTAAACCGAATAAAAAGCTGCTTATTGCTGCTGCTTTCGTATTTAGCATCGGTTTTGGGGTATTCGTTGCCATTCTTATGGAAACGTTGAATAGCGGTATAACGTCTGTAGAAGATGTTGAGAAAAAGCTAGGGCAACGTATGTTGGGGCTTATTCCATGGATGCCCCATAAAAAGAAAACTGATTTACCCGTTAGGTCTTACTTTGACTCATCTAAGCATCAATTTGCTGAGGCGTTGAGAACACTTAGAACCAGTTTGTCTTTACTGAATATTGATAAAGAAAAACAGGTTGTTATGGTAACCTCAAGTGTGCCCAAAGAGGGCAAAACGACGGTTTCCATTAATTTAGCTTTTGCGTTCGGACAATTAAAGAAAACTATTCTTATAGATGCGGATTTGAGGCGCCCCAGTATTGGCAAGCAATTTGGTATACCCTCTTATCAACCCGGTGTGGCAAATTTGATAATGCAAACCCATAGTATTGATGAGTGTCTAAATCATGATGAAGAATCGGGTGTAGATGTTATTACCGCTGGAACTGTACCATCAAACCCTCAGGAATTACTGGCAAGTAGAGGGTTTACTGAATTGGTCACCAAGCTAAAAGAAAAATATGACTATGTGGTGATTGATACTGCACCCACGCAGGCGGTTAGTGATTCAATGATAGTGGCTGAACGAACAGACTCTATAGTCTATGTTGTAAGAGCAGACGCTACGAGTGACAAGCTAATTAATAATGGCTTATCTCGCCTGATTCAAGTTGGTCACAGAGTTGATGGTGTTGTACTTAATCAAGTTGATTTACGAAAATCTGATGTATCTTATAAATATGCCGGTTTTTACGATCAATACGGCTATACTAGTGAAAACGCATAGTAGGCTTTTGTAACCTTGATCGATATACACAGTCATATTTTACCGGGCATTGATGACGGTTCTCGCTCTCTATCGATGTCATTAGAGATGGCTAAACAAGCCGTGGAAAATGGCATTACCCATATGATATGCACACCTCATATACATTCGGGCTATTTTGATAACAGTTTAAAAACTATCAAACCAGTTTTTCACGAGTTACAACACGCACTGGTTAAGGATAAAGTACCCTTATCGCTGTCGTATGGTGCAGAAGTGAGAGTTTCTGAGCAAATTCCAGAGTGGGTAGCAAACAATGCTATTCCTTTTTTAGGCACTCTAAACTCTAAAAAAGTATTGCTATTAGAAATGCCCCATAGTCACGTGCCGGTGGGGGTGGAAATGCTTATTAAATGGTTACTTTCTAAAAATATCTTGCCCGTTATAGCCCACCCTGAAAGAAACAGAGAACTTCTTGCTGAGCCTTTAAAGTTCGAGCGGCTAAGAAATACTCATGCTCTTTTTCAAATCACCGCAGGATCGCTTACAGGTAGGTTCGGTGAAAAAGTTCAGGGTTTTGCTCGTAGCTTAGTTGAAACGAAAAAGGTTCACATCGTCGCGTCTGATACGCATAATCTTACTAAGCGACCCAATGATATGAGAGAGGCATTTCAGTTCGTTTCTAACACAGACGCTGAGTTCGCGAAAAAGATCTTTGTGACCACACCCTCTCTCATTATTTCAGCAGTAAATAGTGATAAATAATGAGAAGAGTTTTTACATTAAGCTTTATTGCAGTATTGCTTTGCTCGATTTATTACGCTTTCGTGTTCGGGATTGCCCAACTTCACTATTATAATGTAAAAAACAGCCTTGATTTTTGGAGAAAAAATCCAGAGTTACTGCGACTAAAAGATGTTGATGAAAACTTAGAGCGTATTAATAGCGCAGTTGCACTAATGCCAGATAATCCATTGTATTACCAATCAAGGGGCCAAGTATTTGAATGGAAAGCAATTGTTGATAAACAAAATAGTGTGTTGCTATTGCAAGAAGCTATGCAAAATTATCAAACTAGCTTGGCATACAGACCCTTGTGGGCTCCGACGTGGATAAACCTAGCCTCTGTTAAATGGAAGTTGGGGGAATTAGATGAAGAGTTTAAGCAGTATCTTGAGAAAGCGATAATCACAGGCCCGCAGCAAGCTTCTGTTCACAAATTTATAGTAAAGTTTGGATTGGCACATTACAGGGCAAGATCTTCAGGGTATGTATTGGTGTACAAGCAATTGCCAAAGCACCTCGCGCTAGGGTTGAGAAACCCTTTGAGTGAGCGCGACATACTGCATTCAATCAATATGTTACAGTTGCAGGACTTTGCCTGTAGATTGTTAGAAGGTGAGCCGTCTCGTATACGGTCGAAGATTAAAGATTGTAGATAGCTAAAAGCGGTTTACGTATTTCGATTCAACATATTATTCACAAAGCTTGAAATTTCACTTCTAAATCGCTTTTGAGAGAATCTCTCTGCATTGTGTCTACATGCTATTTCGGAAAATTTATCAATTTGACTTTCAAATTGAGTAATTGCGTTTTCAATATGTTTCTCATGTTGCTCATGAAAATAGACTCCCGTAGGCGTTATACTGTCATTTACATCGATAACTGTCTCGGATGTGCCACCTTTACTGAAACAAATTACCGGTGTGCCGCATGCCTGAGCTTCTACTGGTACAATGCCAAAATCTTCAAAAGCAGCAAAAACAAAAGCTTTTGCGTTTTGAATAAGTTGCACCATACTGTCTTGCTCTTGGTAGCCAACGAATTCTACATTAGGAGTCGCGAGAGCTTTTATGTTTGCTAGTTCGGGACCATCACCAATTACAACTAACTTCCTCGCCTTGTTCAATGAGAATGCTTTTACAATAAGGTCTATTTTCTTGTAAGCAACTAATCTAGAGGCTGTTACATAATACTCATCCCTAGTACGTGTATTTAATGCGTACTTTTCAATATCAACTGGTGGATAGATGACGTGGGAACTTCGCTTATACACCTTTTCAATACGTTTCTTTATAAAGTTAGAATTTGAGATTATGGCGTCAATAGTATTAACACTTCTCATATCCCAAAATCGATAGCGATAAATAAGTTCTTTGGCTATCATTCTCTTTATTGGGGCTAGAACGCCTTGAATGTCGTTGATGTATTCGTGACTTAAGTCCCATGCATATCTGGCGGGGCTATGCATATAACATATATGCGGCTGATCTACGCTGGTAATGACGCCCTTCGCTAACGCTGCTGATGAGCTGATAACCACATCGTGTCGTGAAACATCAAATTGTTCTATTTGTCGAGTGCATTGAAGGAGTAAGTTTCTGTAGTATTTCTCTACAAATGGGAGCTTGTTAAGCGGGCTGACGTTTATTTTTTGGGAGCCAATGAAGTTGTTGTCTTTTTCATCGAGGAAGTTAAATAGGGTGTATATTTCACTGTTGGGATACAAATCGGTTAACTGTTGTACAACTTTTTCTGCGCCTCCCAATGTCGGTAACCAATCGTGCACTATACCTACATTTAAATCTTTCCCTGTAACAGTCATTGCAATTTCCAAACGCCTTTAGAATTATTAACTAACTTATTACATTTATTTAAAAATTAAAATCAAATACTAATAAACCTTCCTGCTTTTTAAGCCAATGCCTAAAATAACCATGAAGGTTGCAGCATTAGCCGGCGCTTGTAACGGAAAGTCAACGCTGCTGTGCATCACCATTCCAATAAATGCCATAGTACATGTGAATGCTGCTCCCAGGTATGCTTGCCGTTCTCTCTTGCGTAAAGCGTTTATAGAAGTTGCAAAGCATATTAAAGCTAATATCATCAAAATACCGCTTGCTAGCCAGCCAAATTCCATTGCAAACTGAAGGTATTCATTGTGAGCATGGTCGTAAAAGTGCTGAATTTTTTCATTCTGAACTTTGGGGTATAGGGTATAAAAGGTGCCGCCACCGCTACCTATAAACATAAATTGGCTTAAAATAGGTAAAGTGTCATCTATTACTTCATCGCGGGTTTCTTTTTCCATACTCGTCTGTTCAATTCTTTGCTTAACTTCGGACAACCCGAATATGCTACTTACAACAAGTATGTCTATAACTAACAAGCTAATAAAGAGGTATACATACGATCTGCTTTTTCGTTTGAATAGCAGCAAGCCTAGCAATGAAGTTATGGTCATAGCTACAAAAAATGCACTATTTCCCATGCGGGAGCGTGACATGATGAGTGCAATGACCATTATAACTATGCCTATACGCACCAACGCTTTTTTACTAAGTATGAAATCTAACCAGTACTTGAGAATTTCTCGCTTAGAGTTGCTCCCTTGCTTAAACTTACTGCTAGCAATTAGGTAGCCCAGCGCGGCACTGAGCGTAAGCACTAAATAATTGGCATAATGGTTTTTATAGACAAAGCTGCCAGTAGCAATATTGCTCACATTATACTTAAAAATTAAGCTTTCCTCTGTATGTAGCAAAACCTCAAAGGCACCATAGGTAGCTTGTACAATACCTGCAAGGCTGAGAGTAAGTAGAAGTAATTTAATTCTCTTGGTTGATGTGACTAAACTGAGGGTTAGCAAAAATAAACAAAAATAAGCCACCGTTTTTAGCAGTGCTATTTTACTTTGTGCTACATCAAAACTCATCGATAGGTAAGGTAATACAGACTGCTCAACACCGAGTACCCTGTCAGGCCGTAATGTTTCCACCAATTGGTAGGGTAGAGGGAAAATAGTAATAGCTTGGGCTACAATAAACAATAACGCTAGAATGAAAACAAGCCTGTTTTCTCTGATGCTTTTAAAAACAGCGGCAGAGTAAAATATCACCAAAGCGATTAAAAGTGTAAAAGTGGTTAACTCTAGTATTGCCCATGCCCATGGACGGTTAGACCCAAGAGGAATTGGAAGCCAAAGCATCAATAAAAGAAAAAGGCCGAAAACTGATTTTTCGACCTTTGAATATCTTGTCATTTTAGGCATTTGTTATTTAGATTATTGCCGTGCGTAGTCTTAGTTTGCTGAAATAGTGTCACCACCTGCGCCAGGTGTAGTATCGTCTGTTCCAGTTGGTAAATCTGCCGCTGCTGTAAGTGCATCGCCGCCTGCAGCAGTTTCAGATAGACCTGAAACATCAACACCCGCAGACACAAGAGCAATTTGAGCATTTTCAGCTGATGTGAAAGCGCCGGTTTGTAATGCTAAGTTATAAACTTCTTGTCTATTACTTGGGAATAGCATCATTGCGATAATAGCCACACTCTCAGCGTTATCAGGATAAAGCGCCATACCTGCAGCTGCTAAGTCAAAACCAGTTGTGTTGGCATCAATCAGCGCTAGAAGCTGTACAAGAAGATCTTCGTTAGCTTCTAGGTAAGCGATGGCCTCTTCAGATAAACCTGAAACATCACCTGACAGCAATGCAGCAACAACCTGTTGCACAACAGCGTCGTTTGCTGAATCGTCGTTAGTATTATCTACGATAATAGTTTTAATTTGTTCTCCAGGCTCAACGATGTCTTGAGCGCTGGCAACATTAACCAGTGATATTGAAAAAACGAGAAAAAGTAGAGCGCGAAATTTATTCATAAAAGCATCCTCAGAAGTTATTGCTTTATATAACCGTAATAATATCCCATACACTTAATATTGTATACGTATTAACCAAAAATAGTTTAGGTATTTTGGCCATTATTTCCAAATTTCAGGGCGAGCGTGAAAATATCCTTGCTGATTAGTCACTTTCAAACTCGTTAGCGTGTTGGATTCGTCTTCGCTTTCAACCAGTTCACTTATAACACCAATTTGTAAACTCGTAGCTATGCTCACTAAGCTGCTGATAAATAATTGATTGTCGCTGCTTTCATTAATTTCTTTAGTTAAATTTCCTGAAATTTTAACAAAGTCGGGATGTATGGCTCTTAAGCCTGTTAAAGATGCCAAGTTAGCCCCAAAGTGTTCAATTGTTATCTTAGCGCCGACGCTGCGAACTATTTTAGCAAAATCAATGACAGCACGCTTATTATGAATAAGCGCATCATCTTCGATTTCAAAGACTAGCCTTGAACTAACAATTTTGTTGTCTGCAAGATAGTCTTTTAGCCATTTAACAAATTCATCATCGCATACGGAGGCGGCAGATAAATTCACTGCAATAGTTAAATCACTAGTATGGAGTTTTCTCACAATTAATGTCGTTACAAGTGTGTCAACTTGTGGAATAAGGTTTAGTCTTTCAGATGCAGGTATAAGCTGCGACATAGGGATATACGCATCATTGGATAAGTCTTTAAATCGAGCAAATGCTTCGCAATAAATAGCCTCGTTATTCGTCATGTTTAAAATAGGCTGAATAAAAATATCGGCATTCTGGTGGGCAATAATGCCATTTAAGCGAGCGCGCCATTCCGTATTACTTTGAATATAGGAAAGCTTTGATGCTAATTGCCAGCACCTGTCTAGTTTTGTTGCGGCTAGCAGGGCGCTATCAGCCTTTTCCATAACATCAGAGAATATTTCTCCATTTGAAAACTCTGTGCCGCCCACCCATACAACCTTACTCCCATCTTTAAGCATATCAACAGCCGTTAGTTGTTGAGTTAATTCCTCTACGCGTTGGGCACATTCAGCTTGTGGGATCCCTTCCATACAAATTGCAAAATCAGCTCCTGAAACTCTAAAACAATTTGCTTTGTCGTCGTACCGAGTTACCAATTTTCGAAGAACATTAGCTGCGCGCTTGAGATATTCATCGCCCTCTGATGCGCCCTTCATGTTATTGATATGCGCTAATTGCGCTAAGCGTATAACGATTAAATAGCCATTTTCACCCGTTGCGGAAGAACTTAACAGTGCATTCAAATGACGTTTAAACGCATTTCTATTTAATAAGCCTGTAACGTAGTCTTCAAAAGCTATCGCTTTAAATTGCTCGGCTTTTTGCGATAGTTCTTTAAACATAGATTCAACAGAGTGAGAAAGCTTATTCACAGCCGCGACAATAAAAGAAAGCTCTTTTGTGAATGGCTTGTACTCTATTTGAGAAAATTCAAGCTGCTGAATATCGGTTATTTTACTGATAACGATACTAAGGGGTTTAGTAATAGCGCGTATTATAAAAAACAACACAATATACGCGACTACAAAGGCGGCAGAGAACATAATCGCGCTTTGTGTGATACTTTCCCAAAGCTTTTCATTTGCTAATCCAGGGTGGCTTTTTACAGCTAAGTAACCAGACATGTTCCATCCGTCAGTCAAGTTTGTTTCTTTAGTCGGTGGAGTGACTTCTACTACATTAGTAAACCAGGTTGGTACCGTATCAATCTTGTTTGGGTTTTCTCTCACAATAACGGGCTTTCCGTCTAAATCTGTAAGCAAAATAGTTTGGTAATAGCCGCTATCAAATATTGCATTGATCATAGTTTCTGCAATGGGGAGGCCTCCATCTTCAGAAACGTATGGACTAATAGATAAACCCAGTGAAGTCGCAGTATCCTGTGCATGTGTTGCAAGCTGCTCATTCACATATTCGCGAGTAAGTTTCACGTTTATCAAGAATGACCCGATAAATACGGCAAGCAAAAATATAAGAAGGCTTATACTAAGCTGATTCGAGAGTTTCATGGTTTTATTTATTTCCCTTCAATCACTTCATCTAGTCTGGCAATCATATCGTCCCACATTTTCATGGAACCACCGCCCCTAAGTTTTCTGCCATTACCCATTGCTTTAGCAGCCCACAACCCTTCACCGTTGAAACTATAAATTGGCGCTAAATCCCGGCGTTTATTTGCTGGGAGTATACGCTTATTTATATTGTCTAACACCAGTGGAACTGAGGTTGGAGTATCATAATATGCTAGTACCATATGAGGTTGTTTTAATCTTAATGCTGTAACGTACATAAGTCGAAGTTTCGACTCTGGAATGCCTAGTTCAATTAACGAAAAGTACTTCGCTATCGCATAATCTTCGCAATCTCCCGCGCCCGTTGCAATAAACTCAATGGGCGTAGCCCAATAATCAGACACTTTCCAATGCTCGATATCGCTGACAAAATCAAATCGATTGAAAAAACGATTAACACTGTATAGCTTCTCATCAAGGTCATCAGCCTGTAAGTCTACGAGTAGTTCATTCCATTCAGATATCTCTCGTGATGCCGTATTTCCATAGCGTTCGGAAATTCGCGTGTAAACCTCTTGAGTGAAAATGCTTTTTAGTGAGGCTAGCGCATTAGGAAGCAGGCACGCCACAATAATTAAGCAACTAAATCCGTACGCTATAGATTTACCTGCTAAATGGGGGCGCTGAGAGCAATTCGCTTTAGAGTAAAGGAAGAGATGAACCAAAATTAGAATCTTTGCATTTCGCCTATTAATTAAAAATGTACCATAAAATAATAATATTATGACCAAGAAAGCATATCTTTTTATTGACGTTAAACCCTAAACGTACAAATGAGTATTGAAAAAACACGTTAGTATGCGAAATGACCAAATAATAAAAAATTCTATTTAAGTCGTCGACGAGACGGTATACAGTAAAAAGTAGCAGTACAACAACTCAAGCAACGTGTTTAAAAGTTGCACTCTCGATACATATTCAATAGATCATAAGTACTCGCCTCTACACGCAGTGGGGGGGAGGTACGCTAGAGTTAAAGGGACTTTGTACATGGCATTGGTTACAATTAACCCCATGAAATCCACAACTATCGGTGGTGTAGAAACACTTATTCGTGAAATTCAAACAAGTTTTGATGGACAAACTATCATTGAGCTTTTTCAACATACACCATCTTTAGAAAATTTCTCTGAAAACTCAAAGGTGAAGTACGTAAGTTATGGAAGCAATGGTAGCCCTGCTATTGTCCATAAAATTTTTACTAAGTTTAAACAGCGAAATATGATTGGCGAAGTTGTCACCAATCAAAAAGCGAATACTGTCGTTATTTTCCACCCAAATGATCTTCTTTATATGCCCCATCATGTAAGGTCGGCAAGTAAGATTGTTTTAGTGCAAACGAATAGACTAGACGTTTATTTCTCTGGCCTTGAAACATTTGTAATGCGTATGCTAGCTAAATATGTTGATGTGTTTACTGTCTATACTGAAATAGATAAACAAGTTGTAAATGAATGTTATGGAGGGTGGTTTAAAGAGGTTGTTGTGATACCAAGAGGATGTAAATTACCTACTGCAGAATGTGTCGCTACACCAGGGAAGGCACTTATCACGATTGCGAGAATTCACGAACACCAGAAAAATTTCACCGGGCTTATTGAAATAATGCGTAATCTTCCTGCCGACTATACGCTTTCTATTTTCGGAGATGGGCCAAAAGACGAGATAGCGCAGTTAGAGCAATTGATAGAAGGCTTCTCTAATGTCACTTTTTACGGCCCAACTTCCGACGTTCAAAGTGTGTTACGAAAACATAATATATTTGTGATGACTTCCCATTACGAAGGGTTTGGCCAAACGCTCATTGAAGCGAGAAGTCAAGGTTTGCCTACCATTGCTTACGATACCTTCGATGCGCTGCAATGGGTTATAAAAAAGGATGAGAACGGCTATATAGTGCCTCCTTATAATGTTGATTTGTTCGTAAATGCAATTAGAACGATTGCTGAAAGCAAAGAGACTTACCTAAGCCTGTCTGAAAATGCGATTAAATTTGCACGAGAAACTGAGAAAGAAAACATAAACAAGCTTTGGTCGAGTACGTTAAGTTATGAATAGCATTAAATATTCAATCATTATTCCTGTATTTAACAATCAAACTGGCATCAGCCAAATAGTAAATACGTTTGTATCTATGGGCTGCCTAGGCACAGTAGTTGAACTCCTTATCATTGACGATGGTTCTATCAAACCTATTACGGTAGAAGCAATAGAGGGGGTTAATTTAATAAGGCAAATGAATACCGGAGTGTCTGGGGCTCGTAACAATGGAATAAAATCTGCGAAAGGCGAGTACATAGCCTTCTTGGATTCTGATGATTTTTATGACTCTGATGTTATCGGAATGTGGGAGTCGGCGACCAGAGAAAGCCAGAATGCAGAGCTGTTAATATTTGATTCCAGAGTAATAGATCGTATAAATAATAAAACACTCTACCAAACTCACAAATGTGCACCAGGCATTTATTCTGGTTCGAATGCGCTTAAATATTATTTTAACAAAGAAATATTTAGTCATATTTGTAGTATTCTTTGTAAACGGGAATTTTTGCTGGGCAAAGGTATTTATTTCAACCAGAAACTTGCACTATCTGAAGATGTACTGTTTATGGTTGAATGTATAAACAATGCGGAGTGGGTGCATATTGACCAACGTAGGTATTACAATTACCTCATTCACAAAGGCTCGGTCACTAATGTAGTGGCTACCGAAAAGGTGCTTAATCACTTTGAAGCATTCGACGTAATTAAGAATATACCTGTATCTGACAATACGACTAAGTATAAAAACTATTTTGTAGCAACGATGTATCTTAATTACTTGTTTAAACTTATGTCTAATAAATGCAATAGCTCTCGCGTAATTGATGAAACATTGGCAAGGAAAACCTACTTGCAAGTAAATTTGAAGAGTAGTTTTTCCATAAGGTATTTTGCTACATTAGTTTTCAAAATACTTAGTTTTTTTCCCTCCTCAATCTTAAAGCCAATGCTAACTAAAGCCTGTAAAGTTCGACATGAATATTAAACGAATTGTATTTTATTTGCTCTGTGTATTATTGCCGTTTGAGAACACAGCTTTAGCGTCAATTGGTGGCGTTTTTACCGCGCCGCTTGGTATCATTTTAGTGCCTGTTATGCTGCTTCTTATTCTTGCCGATATCCGCAAACTTCCAGCTTTCGATTTAAATGTAATTAAGTTCTTTTTCTTAACGTTAGGGATTTCTTTTGTAAGTTTGCTTTTCTTTTTAGAGTTCGATACGGGGTTTCTCATTGATAGAGGAAGCAGATTCGTATTAATTGTTATCCCTACGTTCACGGTTTTCTTGTTTACAATGCGGCAAAGTATGCAAACCCTGGTTACAGGGGGCTTCATACTTTCTTGTATGATTTTTCTTATTTATTTAGTGAATTTATTGGCGCCAAGTGTGGTAAACACCCCCTCATTTTTGCAGCACAATGCAGCTTTCTCACCGCACCGTATGCGTGGTTTTACATTAGAAGCTAGTACCTTTGCGTTTCAGTTTGTTTTGGCATGCTTATTGTTTTGTCATATAAAAAAAATCAGACCGCTTTACAGCATCATTGCAATTAGTTTACTCACATTCATTACTACATCGAAAGGCGGTGTATTAAGCTTTATGTTAGCTTTTTTTCTCTCGTACATAATCTGTTTTTTCAGGGTATCTACAAAAGTAAAATATTTAAGCTCTGCATTATTAATACCGCTGGTATTACTTGCTTCTCAAGACTCGATTGCGGCCATGTTTGCAACGGATATTCAAAAATATACTAGCGTGGCTACTCGTTCAACTATTTCACTAACTGCAATAGTGTCTTTGTTTCATTATCCCATTGGTGCTGGTTACTTTGGTTTTCTTCCTAGCATTTATAACTGCGGCCCTATAGCTATGGATATATTGGATTACCTTTTCCCAAATACATTTAATTACAGCGAAGTAATGAAATACTTTGTGGTAGGCCAAGTGAAAGGTGTAGGAACAAAAACGTTTTTAATGGACTGGTTAATTATCGGTGGCATGGTATTTTTGTTTTTTTACATAAAAGCAATCAGGTATTTCTTAAATAAACTCAATCAAAAGAAAGATTTTTATTTATACGTCATGTTTTTGTTTGTTGTAGTGTCTACCTCTTTCTATATTCCTGCCGATGGCCACTATATAGCGCCACTAGTGGTTGCTTATTTAATGAAAAGCTTGAATGAAAAACGCTTAGCTTGAATGCGCGTTATTACTATAGCAAAAGCGTATATGACACTTTATTGTTAAGGCAATTTAATGAAATTTAGAACTGACATTAATGGATTAAGAGCACTTGCTGTTGCATTTGTGGTTATTTTTCATTTTGACGAAAGCCTATTGCAAGGTGGTTTTGTTGGTGTAGACATCTTCTTTGTAATATCTGGCTTTCTTATGACGGGTATTGTATTAGGTAAGCTAGAATCGAATAACCTTTCGATTTGGCAGTTTTATTTGTCACGGGCAAATCGAATACTGCCAGCACTTATCTTTTTGTGTGCGGCATGGCTATTTATAGGTTATTTTTTATTTTCGCTTATTGACTATAAAGCGTTGGCTAAAGATAGTATTGCTTCAATTTTATTTTTATCAAATTTTTCTTATTGGAAAACATCTGGATATTTTGCTGCGGCTGCAAATGAAAAGCTTCTCTTACATACTTGGTCTTTATCAGTTGAATGGCAGTTTTATCTCATATACCCAGTGGTTCTAGCGGTCATTTACAGGTTGCTAGGTTTAGGTATAACAAAATTAGCCCTAATTATAGGTTTGATTCTCAGCTTTTTATTTAGCATTTATTTTTCTGAAAGCCATAGTGTAGCTTCGTACTTTTTGTTGCCAACGCGAGCGTGGGAAATGCTACTGGGGGGAATTGCGTTTGTTTACCCACTATCACTTAACGAAAACGTAAAAAGAATTGCGCATGTAGTTGGTGTTATACTCATGCTGGTATCAAGTTTTGTGATTTCAAGTGAAATGGCTTGGCCTGGTTATATGGCTCTGCTGCCATGTTTCGCGACCTATCTAGTTCTTATATCGAATCAGCAACGCTCACCAATAACAAACAATATTGTTGCCCAGTTTTTAGGCAAATGGTCATATTCCATTTATCTATGGCATTGGCCTATAGTAACATTAGGTTACTACTATTCTTTAGAAAACTGGTTTTTAATCGGTATTCTACTTTCAATTGTTGCCGGAGCATTGAGTTACCACTTCATAGAGAGTGCTAATTTAAGCAATAAAATACCTTTAACCCGTTTTTATAAAGCTAAACCTATCATATTAAGTATTCCCGTAATTGCAGTGTGTGCATTTATTATTGCTAATAACGGTGTGGCAACAAGGTTTAGTGGAGAGCAACGGGAGTTGAATTTACAAGCTTTAGAAGCTATTGGTGATTTTGATTATCCAGAGCCAAATTTGAGAGTGGCGGGGCATGATGTCCGTTTTATTGAAGGCACGTCACAAGATAATATACTTTTTATTGGTGCTAGTCATATAGAGCATACTTACCCCTTTGTAAAAAAATATAACGATTTTTATAATGTTTATTATTTAACACAAGGTGGATGTTTCATTACTCCTTCTATGAAAAATCCTAAGTGGAGCTGTAAGAATATCCAAAATTATCAGTCTCTACTTGAAGAAGTCGTTTTTAAGAAAGTAGTAACTTCGTTTTATTCTTTTGATAGTTACTTACCCAAAGATGAAGAAGTTAGCGTGAAGGAAGTTCAGCAGCGTATTGAAGATTATAATGAAATTTTGAGCGACATTGCGGACCAGACAGAGCATGTTTATTTACTTTTAGGTGATCCCCGAGGGCCAGAGTTTGATCCTCGACGGACAGTTCGAGTTGGGACATATGCTCCTATTCCTGTAGAAGACGTTGTTTCATCCTATGAACTTCATGATATGGCGCTAGGTAAGCTAAACATTCCAAAAAATGTTTCCCTGATTAATCCCATAGAACATTTATGTACTGAAGTGTGTGAATTTTTATCTGACGACGGTCGTTTTCGTTATAAAGATAGTAATCATGCTAGACCTTGGTTTGCTGAAGAAGCAATGAACTACCTTCTTCCGGCTATTACCGCAGAGTAAGTGTCATGTTTGATATCGCTAATCTGGTTATGCTAATCAAAGCAGAAGTTTAATTTAACATAGTTTTCGGTACTGTCGAAAACCATTGTAATTGAGAATACAACATTCATTATTGTCTTCGGGCGTTATTATAGAAAGAACTAATTCATAAACAGTCAGTATATTAAAGAGGGGAGTGTTCATACGGAGCAATCTGGAGTACTAGAGCTAAAAGAGAAGGGTGTTAACGGGTGTCCGGACATAGCGAACGATGTAGTAGCGTTAAATAAAATAATTAATCAAGCTGTATCGCGAGCAGACTTAGCTCAAATTAGAGAAAATGCAAGAAAGAAAGTTGAAGATGAATTTAATTCTGTTAATTTAACCCAAGAACTAATAAATTTTATAGAGCAGTAGTAAATAATACGCTGTGGATAGAAAGTTGTGGCCTTGATAATGATGTGAACATAGAGTCTATACTATCTGCTAATAAATCTTTGTATCATACTTATGGAAAGCACTATGATAGAGACTAACCCTCTAGTAACTGTAATTATACCCACATACCACGATTGGCCGCGTTTATCTGCTTGTTTAGATGCGCTTAAAATGCAAAGTTACAGCGCAAGCCTTATAGAAATATTTGTGGTAAATAATGATCCTCAAGATACACCACCATCTATGAAACTTGCTGAAAATGTTACTATTTTGGCTGAAAGTAAACCTGGTTCTTATGCAGCTAGAAACTTAGGCTTATCAAGAGCGAACGGAAAGTTGATATTTTTTACTGACTCCGATTGCAAACCTGCTAGTGACTGGATTGAAAGTGCAGTAACTATATTTAATGCGTCTCCCGAGGTTAAAAGAATTGCTGGCAGGGTGAAAGTATTTTCAGCGCAGGAAACTTTTAAGTTAGTAGAGTTATACGATTCAGTATTTGCATTTCAACAGGCCGATTATGTGGAAAGTGGCTTTGCTGTTACGGCCAATTTAATCGCTCGGCGTGAGTGTTTTGAATTGATTGGCCCATTTAATTCTGACCTAATGTCTGGCGGTGATGTTGAATGGAATTTAAGAGCGACTGAAGAGGGGCTTACCATGCGTTATTATGATAACGTGATGGTTCAGCACCCCGCACGAGATTCATTAAAGGAATTGCTCATTAAGGCGAAAAGGGTTGCTGGTGGGCGATATAAGAAAGAACGCTCGGAGGCCATTAAATGGTCGTTTACCAGAGGCATATTGCCTCCTGTTGGCGCTTATAAAACAATAGTGCATGCAAAGCTGCAAAGCACCAAAAACACTGTCATACTGTTTTTTCTTTTTTATATGCTTAAAGTGTACACTTCTATAAATATTTGGCTTTTGGCGCTCAACTTAGCGCAGCCTTCAAGAAAGTAGCAAGTGAGCGATTAGTTTTGAGCGATGCAGTAGCTTAGGTAATCACATCCACGCTAATGTCTCGCTCGACCAACTAAGTGTTTCAGTTCCAAAGTGCAAGTTTCCTGTTAGTTCATTACTAAAAAGTAATTGCCCTTTGTATGCTCTGTTGAAGGGCACCCCTGCACAACCTTGAAACAAGGTTGATGCTAGGAATACCTTTATAAAGGCTCGCCTATCTAATGAAGTCATTTTCAATCTTTTCTTTTTACCATGATGAATAGCATATATCACTTACAGTAAAATGGGTGAATTCACTTTTTCATGTTATCGACAGAAACAGACACTTCAACAAAGGCTTGTCATTTTTATGTATCAGATAAATGGTACTTTCTCACACATATTATTCTTGTGCCTATACATATAAGAAATTCATTTAGCACGGCATTATCTTTGCTTACTTCACACTATTTTTAATTGAGTAATTTATAAATGAGAGTTTTGCATATTTGCGAATCGGTTACGGGAGGTATTGCGACCTACCTGAACGAACTTATACCTCACCAAATAAGCATATATGGGATAGAAAACGTTAAGTTAATTGTTGCTAGCGAGCAACTAGAAGAGCTTACCGTACCACTTAGTATTATTGATACATTTGAACAGCTAAACAGAAAGAGTGTGCCAGCGCAATGGAAAATGGCCCGCACATATTCAAAGGGTGTTAATGAGTTTCAACCCAGCGTGGTTCACCTTCATAGTACGTTTGCTGGTTTTTGGTTTCGTCTACCTTTGCTATTCACACAAAAGAAACCTTACAAAATAGTCTATTGCAGCCATGGTTGGGCATTCGATATGCAAAAGCCCATTTGGGTTAAGCGTTTATTTGCTTTTATAGAAAAAAGCCTTTTAGGGTGCACTGACAATGTAGTGTGTATAAGTGAACACGACAAACGATCTGCTGTGTCTTTTGGGATTGCGAAAGAAAAGCTAAAAGTTGTTAGAAATACAGTAGAGCTAGCAGAAGATGAAATTCTCCCTATATCGTTAGATAATGATTTTATAAATTATTTATACGTAGGGCGTTTCGATAAGCAAAAAGGCTTTGATGTTTTGGCTGAGGCTGTTCGATTAAGTAACAATAGCAAGTTTCGTGTTTATTGTATTGGTGGCGCAGTGGTATCAAACACTGATACCGCAGAGTGCTTTAAAGATCCCCGTTTAATTGCATTAGGCTGGAAGCGAAAAAAAGAAGTCTTACAGTATATGAAGGGGTGTGATGGACTTATTGTGCCGTCTAGGTGGGAAGGGTTCGGATTAGTAGCACTAGAGGCGCTAGTGTGTGGTTGCCCTGTATTTCACAGTGGGGCAGGAGGGTTACCTGAAATATTACCTAATAGCGAATTTTCGACACAACTAAGCGCTCCATTAATGAGCTCGCTTCTAGAATTGTTTGAACATACGACAAAATCATCACTAGTTTCTTTGAAGCAAAGACTAAATCAGGAGTTTAACTTAACGTATACCATGCGAGACCTTACTATGCTGCTCGATGGCATTTATAAAGGACTCAATTAACTATTATGTATTTAGAAAACTAGTTTATGATAGATTTAAAGAAACTGTTACAAAATAAAATTTCTAGCGTTGATGAATTGGTGCAAACCATCCTTCGTGCATTCGGTTTAGTAAATTTTAAACATGTGACGGATATACTAAATTTTAAAAAGCATCAAAATGGAGATGTGCTCACCAGTGGCCTGACTAGGTGGGTGGTTTCAACAGAGCCATCACCCTTTATAGTAAATAACGGCTTATACCTCAAAGCCATCGGTGACGTTTTTGTTGAAGATTTCAATGATGGAGATTTAAGTCAATCTGAATATGTCCAGCTCGCCAACAAATATTGCATGGCAGCAAGTTCCCGAAACAGACTGGTTTTTGATGCAAATGTTGTTTACGAGTTTTCAAGCAACACATCCTTCGATATCTATGTAGAGTCGGGCGGTTGGTATTGCAGCGGGACCTGTAAGTTACATTGGAAAAGTGCCCCTAAGGCAGGATACGCCATTAAAATATTAGGCCGATTTAAGTATGGCCATCATTACGCGTCTTTGGTTAATAACTCAAACTACCAACCATTAGAAGGTTTCAACATTGGTAGTTACAACAATATGTTAGCAGGTATAGGCTTATGTATTGGGCATTCAGAATCGCTTCGTTCTATGAATGGGGCAGTAGTTACCAGTAAGTTCACCATAGTACGTGTATCGGTTTTCGACTTTGATGACGTTGTTAGCTTTTACCCTGGGGTGTGGGCTTGTGAGCTGCGGCAAGTTAATACTATGGGGGGCTCTTGGCAGACCCCTTTTTATTTTAATGGCATTGATTTTGGTGAAAGTATAAAGCTAACAAATTGCTTTATAGCCGATAACCATCGAAGAGTGGCAGATAATAAACTAGGTAAGGTTAATTTTAACACTGGTGAGTTCATCATTTACGGAAGTTCATTCAATAACATGCGTGTTGTTATTAATGGTGATGCTGTAGTGAAGATGAACTGCCCCCATTTTGAAAACCCTCAATCTACCGCCAAAAATAAGCGTTTTTTAGAGGTTATAGGTTCACATGCCTATTGTGTGTTGGATAAGCCCCAAATAGTGATTAGAGATACACCAATTTACAGCAACTTATTCTATTGCAAAGCAGGCTCTAGCCAAAATAAACACCCTTATGCTGGCGGGTTAGTATTTATAAGCCCTAGCTACAACGCGGCGCCCAATTATCGCCCCGATTTAGCCGCGTATCAAGATGATGGTATTGAATATGAAAGCGATGGCTATTTAGAACTGGTTGGCGGTGGTGGCAGAGTCTATCTTGAAGGGGGGGCGCATATTAACTCCCTATTTTATACAAATAGCCCAATTCCAATCGCGAGGAATTTGAAAGGAAAAAGTCCTTTTTACAAATTATTAAATGAAACTATTGAGAATGAAGAATTTAGTTGTTGGGACCTACTAGATTCGTATGGAGCTTATTTAGATGTCCATACTCCCGAGAAAGAAAAAAACACTGCAATAAGAGTAGTCTGTAATAGTAAAGATAGTTATTTATATATTTCTTCGAAAAAGGCAGAGTGCAGCGACAAATCTTTATGTATCTGTTCTTTTAAATATAAGATAAAAAAGACAATAGATGGGTTTAGTTCTAGTAATATCGTACTATCGCTTGTTTTTTCCGATGGTTGTGGCAATGAAATTTCAACTAAAGATATGGAAGATATATCGTATATAACATCAGAAAATAATTACGAAATATGGCAAAACTCATCATTTACTGATATACCATATGCTACTAAATACGTGAGCATCAAGCTTCAAGTGAGATCGAAAATGGAATTTTACCTCAGTGACGTAATATTTAATCTGTTTTGAGACGTTTTTACTATACGTAAATTAAAAATCTAGTTTTTTATAATTCATTAATTAAGGGAGCTTTATGTGTTGTAATATTTATATGTACCCACCTTATAGTAAAAATAATTTCATTAAAATTAATAATGAAATTTTAACCGGAATCGGCCACGTTGTTAAACCTGCAAACATAAAAATGCTAAAAGAGCTATTTGGCTTTAGAAACGACACAGTGGTGATTTTAAACTGGGCGGAAGATTTGCTTTACGGATTAACTACTCTAGGCGCTACTAAACAGTTTTTTAAGACAGTTTTATTAATATTAATATCTTCAATGCTGGCAAGTCGCGTAATTTGGGTAAGACATAATTACAAGCCTCATAATAGTAGAGGAAGTTTTAAACGTTATAATTTTATTTGCTTTTTGTTCCGTATTTTAGGTGTAAGCCCTATCCCACTTGAAAGATATTATTCAACACCTTCATTAATTCATCCGCTGTATAAAACTGATGAGGTGATAAGGAACGACTTAAGATTGGTTGATGCTGTGGATTTAAAATATGAAGTTGTTTTCTTTGGTGCAATTAAGCCCTATAAAAATTTACATAAAACGCTAAAAGAGTGGCCAATTTCATTGCCTTTAAAGGTGGTTGGAAAATGTAGTGATGCTAAGTACAAAAAGTCAATTGAAAATATTATTTCAGAACGGGAATTAAATGTTGACTGGGATGAGAATTTTGTAAGTGATGATAAGTTAAATCAAATATTAAAAGAGTCTCGTTTTGTTTTATTACCCCACGAAGATGGAACAATGATTAGCTCTGGTTCGTTTTATCATTCTATAGGTGAGGGCTGTAATGTGTTAGTAAATAATAGTACATTTGGGAGTTTTAAAAGTGAAAAACATTCATTTGTACATAACATCCCTATTTCAGAAGTTAATCAAAATACTTTGGATAAAATATTTGTTCGGAAAAGTATAGTAATGAAAGAAGCGATTGATTCTTACGGAATAAATAATGTTGCGAATGCTTGGAAATCAGTGCTCAATGTGTGATATAGCTTTCCTTTTTTTAAACCCTATTTCGCGAGTTAAAAATGTCTCTTAGTAGAAAGGCAACCTCCGGTAGTATTTGGACCTCAATAACAAGGGCTGGAGTAAATGCAATTGATTTTTTGGTTTTTGCATATTTAGCAAGAGTTTTAAGTTTGGAGGAATTTGGCTTAGTTGGATTTTGTTACTTATTTGTAGAGTTTGCGAATACTATTGTTGATTCTGGTGTCAATCAGAACCTAGTTCAGCGGAAAAATTGGGAGGATAGGTACGCTGCCAGTACTATGACGTTTGTTTCCATATTAGGTCTACTCGCAGTACTAGCGATATTAGTCATAGCCGTCCCAATTGCTTTTTATGTATATTCAGAATTAGCAGCAATAGTTTTGGCTAGCTTAGCCCCTATAGTGTTGATCACAAGCTTTCAGGTTGTAATCACTGGAAAATTACTTCGTGAATTCAAGAACAAAGAGATGGGAAAGGCTAATCTTGCATCTTCTATAATTTCTTCAGGTTTAATAATTTATCTAGCAGAGAGTGGGCTAGGTCTTTGGGCATTAGTTATTGGAAAGTTAATAAATGCTCTAATTCAGTACCTCTTTTTATTATTTATTTCGCAATTTAGACCCTATTTTAATTTCGACAAAAATGATAGCAAGGAACTAATTGACTTCTGTTTACCTCTTCTTGGTATGACAGTTTTAAGCTTTATACATCGCAAAGTGGCCGTGTTGTTTACGGGGCTTGTGCTAGGCCCTGTCAGTTTTGCTCTGTTAGCTGCAGCTCGACGAGGAGAGGTAGTCATTAATCAAATCACTTTAAATTCAATGAACGCAATGGTCGTACCAAGTTTCTCACGAGTTAACGACGTAGGGCGATTAGGACAATTGTATGTAAGAATGGTTTCCATTGCAGCTATTTTGGTATTTCCAATTTTTATGGGTATAGCTGCAATTGCAGACCCCCTTGTAGTATTAGCGTTCGGAAGTAAGTTTGAACCAAGCGCAGAATATATGATGATTTCCGCTTTCGCGATGTTTCCGACTTTAGTTGCGTGGTTTTTGCCTAACTTGTTAATATCGATCGCAAAAACTAAAGATGCTTTTTATCTAACTATTTTAAGTATTTCATCAAGTTTATTAGTTGCTGGGGCTACAATATGGTTTGGAGTGAAGGTTATGTTAATATGTATCGCTGTGAGTAGATTTATCGTATTTCCAATTAGACTCTATATAGTTAAAAAACACATTACGATAGGTAGTATTTCATTGTTAAAATCCCTTCTTCCAGCGAGCATTTCTTCTTTAGCTATGTTTATATTGTTGTTAGAGACAAAAAATCATATAAAGCCAATACTTAATAATGAAGCGTTAACTCTGATAATATTAATATTCGAAGGGGTTATAATTTATCCTTTAATATTGTTTACGTTTTTCAATAAAAATACCAACCTTCAGGTTTCTGAAATTAAGAAGCTTGTAAATAAAAAAACAAGGATTGGTTAAATTTTAATTTATATTAGTACTATGGGGACCATTATTGATTTCATGCAGCTAGTTCCGATTGAAGTGGTAAATGGTCACCATGCTACAGATTCAGAGAATGGTGACCGTTGGCAGAAATTTACTTACAATATCTATCAAAGGGAAAGTTAGCTATCAAATTTATCTGTCGATCTTTTAAGTCAGGTATTTCAACAGTTGATAAGTCCATACATTCTTCGATGCTCTTCCCTATAGCAAATTTATTTCTACCGGTTCCTTCATAGTAGTCGTGATATTTAAAAATATTTTCCCCGCTACCTGAATCGAAGTAAACAGCTGGGATACCGTACGCCTCGGCAAGAATCAAGCCGTGTAGGCTACTTGAAATAACTTTTTTGGCGGTTACTATTTGAGATATGAAATTTCCTGGAAGTTGTCGAGGGGAAATTAAATTATTATTGTAAGCTCGGTAGATGCTCATATCATCATTGAGTTGGGGAACAATTGCTACCTCTTTAGAATGTTGTTTATTCACGCTGTTGAGAGCTTCAACTGGATATATTAGTGGAGAAAGAATGCCAGGATCTCCAAAAATTTTTGGTACCTCAATTCCCTTATCTGCCAAAAACTTTGCTGTACGAGGCCCTCTAACCGCCCTTACATCGACATTTGTGAAAAAGTGGGATGTATCAGCGATTTTTCCATTTCTTCCAGTACCCCAAATTACATCATTGTCTTGAGCAAAATGAAGAACTGAACCTATAGAAAGAATCTTACCATGCTCTATGTGAGTAGCGTGCTTGTCTCTAAGATTTAGTACAAAGTTAACAGTTTCAAAAGCAAGGTAGTCGCCGATGTTTGGCGTACCATCTTTAGGATTCCAAAAGAAGTTTTTTGGCTGTAGCTCAAGTGCATGGGCAATCTTTGGATTGTCACTGTTTTTCTTTCCTTGTATACGTTTTATTACTTTTCTGAGCACAACTTTACCCTTATAAGTAGTATTAAATTTGAAATAAAAATAGATAATGAGTATGGATTTTATTTATATAGGAAATTGTTAAGTTAACGTTTATCCTAGCCTTAATCAAGAACACTATAGGTATAACTACTTTAGTAATCTAAAACATTATCAGAAGTACTAGTATATCATCGTACTAAACTTTAATATTACGTTAGGTTTAATAATAATTAGTAAGTGACCTTCAGATTTCAAAATATTCTGGATATCTGCTGAAGGAAAGTTAGCCATAGAGGAAGATTGACATTATTTTATAATAATATAAAAATTCAAGAAGGAGATATACAGTTGAATCAGAAATTATATGAGCAGCAGTTTTCTTTACAGAACAACTTCGAAAAGGGAGTTGATATTCGCAAGACATTAGTTATTGCCTCCACTCCAAGATGCGGAAGTCACTTTTTGGGGCATGCATTGCATCAAACAGGGCAATTTGGCTTTCCGTTAGAGTATGCTAATCCATTAAATGTTGAACGATGGAAGTCTATTTTCAATGTAAAGAGCTTTGATAAAGTGTTGGACGGAGTAAAGGAAAATAGAACTTCTCCGAATGGAATATTCTCAATTAAGGTGCATTGTTCACATTTAGAGCAATTTGGCGGGTTTGGTGGTTTGATAAGCAAAGTCCCGAATCCTCACTTTATTTTGTTAACGCGCAGAAATTTACTTAAACAGGCAGTATCTCTTTCTATCGCAAGGCAAACCGGTGTCTGGATTTCTGGACAGGAAGCAAAATCACGTGATGTTTCTTATAATGCGAGTGATATAGAGTTCTGTCTGAAGAGAACTATTCTCCATAACGCGATGTGGAAGTTTTTGTTATCAAGTAACTCAATTCCTTATATCGAGGTTATATTCGAAAATGCGCGAAAAGATTTAAATGGTACAGTGAGGAGTATAGCTGACTTTTTGAATATAGATATCGTGGATGAGCAATTACCTGGATTACCAACGACCAAGAAACAGTCAGATTCAATTAATGAAGAATGGATTCAGCGCTATATTTCTGAGGATGTAAAGAGTTCTTTTATTGATATTGAAAATATACTTGAACCGAAAAATTTTAAGAAAAAAGGGCTAACTCTTTTAGCTAATGTATTCAAAGCGAGATAGTCGATACAATCCAAACACCCAAATTGATTCAGTCTAACTTACTGTTCGCGTAAGCAAAAGTGCGAACAGTAAGTAATTTTTTAACTATCTCCGTCTTACTATAAAGCATGAAACTAATAAAAATAAAGCAAGAATCGAGATTGATGAAGGCGCTGAGACTGAAACTGTAGATGTGGTGAATTCCAGATTTCTGAAAAAAGAATCTGTAGTACCTGAATCATCTTGGTCGGCGATGAAAAGCATAGTATCGTAAGAACTTAGATCATAATTGCTGAAATCTATAACAATAGTATACCACACTCCAGCAACTAAAGTTTGGGCGAAATCTTCATTGCCGAAAGTTTGGGTTCCACCAAAGTCAAAATATAGCCCACCGTTACTAATGACTTCGTCATTGTCAAAACCAATACCATTAACTTCTCCAACTTCGGTAGTCATAAACTCTAGAGTTAAAATGCTATTATCGAGAGCGGAGACCGGAACCGATGAAAGTGTCGCCCAGTAGTTTCCAAAAACTTCGAGCTCATTACCACTGTCTAAAATGTTATATCCACCAGATGTTGCTTGAGATCCATAGCCACCCAATTCGCTACTTTCAAATGTAATCAAGGTTGCTTTAGCACTGAGGCTGAAAAGAATGATTACCACGCTCACAAAATATTTCATAAATAAGAAGTCTCCAAGTCTATCTTCTGATTAAACTTAGCAATTTGTAGACCATATTTAATAACCTCTTATTAATCAATGGATTAGGTTTTTTTCTTTTTATGTGACTTCGATTTGAATATGCGCATGTAAATTATTTTGACATCATGTTCTAAGACGCAAGAAAACTTAGATGTAATTTATCGTTAACACAGGATAGGGCATATTTCAAATATGAGCTATTTCTAGGTTACTAAGCAGTAACATTTTCAATTAATAATTTTAGTAGGTGGTGCAAAGCCTTTTTGTTGTAGGTGCTTCATAGATGGATTACTGTTTTATGTCCTCGATGTAAGTTACATCCCCTCATCCCACGTCTAAATCAACAAAATCTGCCAATATCAGCCATATAGGGTAGCGGTTTCGCCGCACTCTCGTGTAAACTACTGCCTTTATATCAGGCAAACCACATATTTAGGCGCTTTTAAGGCCGTGTGCCGTTTCGCCGTGGTTATCCAGTCATCATGTCAATTGAGGAAAACATGGAGCTTGACGCTATTATCAATCAGGCACAAAGCCAGATTGACGCTGCACAAGATGCAGCCACTCTAGACCAGGTTAGGGTCGAATTCATGGGTAAGAAAGGTAAACTTACCGACTTACTTAAAGGGTTAGGAAAGTTATCTAACGAAGAACGTCCTGCTGCTGGTCAAAAAATTAACCAAGCTAAACAGGTTATTCAGCAGGCTATTTCGGCAAAAGGTGACTTTTTACGTAACGAAGAGTTAAACCGTAAGTTGTCTGAAGAAGCGGTGGATGTCACTTTACCTGGCCGTGTTGAAAACCCAGGTAATTTACACCCTGTAAGCAGAACCATTGCGCGTATTGAGTCGTTCTTTGGTGAGCTAGGCTTTGCCGTGAAAACAGGGCCTGAAATTGAGGATGGCTTTCATAACTTTGATGCGCTGAATATTCCAGCCAATCACCCAGCCCGTGCCGATCACGACACTTTTTATTTTAACCCAGACATGATGCTTCGTACGCAAACCTCTGGTGTTCAAATTCGTACTATGGAAGCGGAAAAACCGCCTTTACGTATTATCTCGCCTGGGCGTGTTTATCGTAACGATTACGATCAAACCCACACGCCAATGTTCCACCAAGTGGAAGGGTTAATGGTAGATAAAAACGTAAGCTTTACTGATCTTAAAGGTATTCTGCACGACTTCTTACATCACTTCTTTGAAGAGTCGTTAGAAGTGCGTTTTCGTCCGTCTTATTTTCCATTTACAGAACCTTCAGCAGAAGTGGATGTGATGGGCAAGAACGGACAATGGCTTGAAGTATTGGGTTGTGGCATGGTTCACCCTAATGTATTGAAGTCGGTGGGTATAGACCCCGAAGAATACACTGGCTTTGCCTTTGGTATGGGCGTAGAGCGTTTAACCATGTTGCGCTACGGCGTTAACGATTTGCGCGCGTTCTTCGAGAACGACCTACGTTTCCTTAAGCAGTTTAACTAAGGCAGAGAAGACACATGAAATTCAGTGAAAATTGGTTACGTGAGTGGGTTAACCCGTCGCTGTCGGCGCATGCGCTGTCTGAACAGTTGAGCATGGCTGGCCTTGAAGTGGATGGGGTAGAGCCTGTAGCGGGTGAGTTCTCAGGTGTGTTGGTGGGTGAAGTGGTTGAATGTGGCCAGCACCCTAACGCCGACAAACTTCGCGTAACAAAAATTAATGTGGGTGGCGACGAGCTATTAGATATTGTTTGTGGCGCGCCTAATTGCCGTTTGGGTATTAAAGTGGCGGTAGCCTGTGTAGGTGCCGTGTTACCGGGCAACTTTAAAATTAAAAAAGCGAAATTACGTGGCGAGCCTTCGTTTGGCATGCTGTGTAGTTTTTCTGAGCTAGGTATCAGCGATGATCACGACGGTATTATTGAATTACCGGCTGATGCGCCAATAGGCGAGGACATTCGTGAATATCTTGGCCTGAACGACAACACCATTGAAGTAGACCTTACTCCTAACCGTGCCGATTGTTTAGGTATTCGTGGTCTTGCCCGTGAAGTGGGTGTATTGAACAACCTAGACGTGTGCGAGCCTGTTGTTGAAGCAGTCAGCGCAACGATTGATGACACGCTGAATATTACGCTAAGCGCTGATGATGCCTGCCCACGTTATTTAGGCCGTGTGGTAAAAGGCGTTAATGTAAACGCCGCGTCGCCATTGTGGCTTGTTGAAAAGCTACGTCGTTGTGGTATTCGCAGTATCGACCCTATTGTGGATGTTACTAACTTTGTTCTTCTTGAACTTGGTCAGCCAATGCATGCGTTTAACTTGGCTAGCATTGAAGGCAACATTAATGTGCGTTTGGCTAACGAAGGTGAAACCCTTACGTTACTCGACGAAACTGAAGCTAAGCTGGAAAGCAACACTTTGGTGATTGCCGACGATAATAAAGCATTAGCCATGGCGGGTATTTTTGGTGGGCTTCACTCAGGTGTGACTACCGAAACTCAAGATATTTTACTTGAAAGCGCGTTCTTTAGTCGCGATGCCATTATGGGTCGTGCTCGCCAGTACGGTTTGCATACTGATGCTTCTCACCGCTATGAGCGTGGTGTAGACCCGCTACTACAAGCTAAAGCCATGGAGCGTGCTACGGCACTTATCCTTGACATTTGTGGTGGCAACGCTGGCCCTGTGGTTGAAGCTGTTGCAGAAGACAAGCTTCCCCAACAGGCTAAAGTGGTATTACGCCGTGAACGTTTAAGCCGTGTTTTGGGCATTAGCATTGACGATGGGAAGGTGTCAGAAATCTTAACTCGCTTAGGTTTGCAGGTAACCGAAACCAATGAAGGTTGGGAAGCCACTGCGCCGAGTTACCGTTTTGACATTGCCATTGAAGAAGATCTTATTGAAGAAATTGCGCGGGTGTACGGATACAACAACATTCCAAATGTTGCGCCAAAAGCTACCTTGGCCATGTTGCCGTCGCAAGAAGCTAAGCTTGATATCAATAATTTGAAGTCTTTATTGCTAAGCCGCGGCTACAATGAAGCCATTACCTATTCGTTTGTCGACCCCAAGGTGCAAAACGCGCTTTTCCCAGAATCGAAAGGGTTAGTGTTACCGCATCCAATTTCTAGCGATATGTCGATAATGCGAGTGAGTTTGTGGCCCGGTCTTTTAGGTGCTACTGCGTATAATCAAAAACGTCAGCAAAGCCGTATACGTTTGTTCGAAACTGGATTACGCTTTATACCTCAAGCAGATACACCTAATGGAGTATTGCAACAGCAGGTAATTGGTGGTGTAGTAGCAGGGCGTCGTAACGAAGAGCACTGGGATATGGAAGATAGCCCAGTCGACTTTTTTGATGCTAAAGCCGATGTAGAAGCATTGCTGTCTTTAACGGGTAAAAGCGGTGAATTTACCTTTGAAACAGCTTCACATAGTGCGTTGCATCCGGGAATGACTGCAAAAGTTTTGCTTAATGATGAAGAAGTTGGCTATATTGGTGCTGTGCATCCGCAATTTTCAAAAATGTTGGGTGTTAACGGGCGAGTGTTTGTGTTTGAGCTAGTAGTAGATGCAATAACAACACGAGTGTTGCCGTCTGCGGTACCTGTATCGCGCTTCCCATCTAACCGCCGTGATATTGCTATTACGGTCAAAGATGAAGTGCGTGTAGGAAATGTTCTTTCTTACATACAAAAAATTGGCGTAAATCAACTAGTTGGCCTAAACTTGTTTGATGAGTACAAAGGCAAGGGAATTGAACCTGGTTACAAGAGTCTTGCTTTGTCACTTCATTTACAAGATCCGGAAAAAACCTTGGAAGATGCTGAAATTCAGCAGGCTGTGGATATTGTGGTTAAAGGTCTGGAATCTGAGTTTGGGGCCGCGTTAAGAGAGTAAACTATGGCATTGACCAAAGCCGAGATGGCTGAACACCTATTCGAAAAACTGGGTATAAACAAGCGTGATGCAAAGGATCTCGTCGAGCTTTTTTTCGAAGAGATTAAAGGCGCGCTAGAAGCTGGTGAGCAAGTAAAACTGTCAGGCTTTGGCAATTTTGACTTGCGCGATAAGAACGAACGTCCGGGCCGGAACCCTAAAACCGGTGAAGACATTCCTATTAAAGCGCGCCGCGTGGTTACTTTCCGCCCGGGTCAAAAATTGAAGAGTCGTGTAGAAAACTCTTCGCCTGTCGACCAGTAATCTGCTGGTTGTTACAAGACTAAAAAAGAGCGGGACTGATCTCGCTCTTTTTTGTGTTTCCTCAATTTAGGTTTTTCACGTTCTGTGATGACGCCTTTAATCTGTATTTTTATTTCGCCTATTAAGTAAATGGAGGGAAGTGTGAAAAAAGCACTGGTAGCGCTTTCTATTGTAGTTTTGGCCGCCGCGGCTTGGCTTGTTTTTTTGTCTAATCATGCTTACAACAAAGCAGATGAATCGGCGCAGGTTCCGCTTATTACGGTGATGGAACTTTTACACGCCTCTGACTTACAAGCCGGTGTAAAGCAAGCGGTAGAAAATAACGATTACGCCGCTATTGATGGCTGGATAGCACAAGCAGTAGAAGTAGGGAAGGCGGCCTCGCTGTCGCAGCAAGACATTGATTACCTTCACTCTAATCACGCCCGCGAGTATGTTATTTTTAATGCGAAACGTCAGCTGTTTAACCAAGAGTTTGAACAACGGTATTATGCCTTGGAAGATATCGCATCGCTTAAAACTAAGTATCCGGAAGCGAAAGATTTGTTCCCTCGCGCTGAAGCATTACTTGCCAAGCGTGACGCCATAATACGTCAAATTGCAGAGACACTTTCTGGTGAAACACCACCCAGTGAGGCTGCGTTAAAAGAAGCGGAAACTCAGTGGCAAGCACAGGCTACGTCGAATTAACCGTTTATGATTGGGTGGTGGCGATTGCGGCAAACTTGGCTCCGGTGATCTGGGCTAAATCTATCGGTGATAGCGCTACTTCTAGCCCCCGTTTGCCTGCACTAACATAAAGGGTATTTAACGCCTTGGCACTGTCATCTATCACCATGGGCAAACGTTTTTTCTGCCCTATGGGGCTAACCCCACCTAGAATATACCCTGTGGCCGCAATAACCGCATCGGCGCTAGCCATGGCGGTTTTTTTTACCTTTAATGCTTTAGCTAGTTTCTTTTCACTTAGTTTGGTATTTACCGGCACTAGTGCCACCGCTAGCTTGTTGTTGTCATTTGCCACCACGAGTGTTTTAAACACACTGTTGGCGTCAAGATTAAGCTTGTCAGCCGCTTCTAATCCATAACTGCTGGCGTTGCTGTCGTGGCTATATTGCAATACTTCAAAGGGTACTTTTTTCTTTTTTAACAGTGTGATGGCAGGAGTCATTATTTTTTGCTGTCCTCTTTTTCTTTCACTGCTCTGTTACTCTTCTTTTTTGTACCAGCGACGGGTATGTATTACCTCGCCGGGTAGCAGCGGCGTTGCGGCGTGGGTGGCGTAATCGTTAAACCCACGGGAGAAAAATGGCGAAAGCGGGTTACCAGACTGTCCGCCGGGTAAGGTGAGAATGGCGCGGTCTAAATGACCAGGGCTAACAAAGAAGCGTTCAGAGGCACCAAACCCCGGTGCTTGTACCGATGGCATATAAGTATCGCCAAACCCTTCGACGTCGTCCATGTTCAATAAGCTGCCTACTAAGGGGATTTGTGAGGCAAAGGGATGCTCTACCTTTAAGGCGTTGACGGCGCCCCACCTTAGGGTTTCCATGTCGGCTTCTTTGGGGGAATAGGTATCTAGCAGGGCGTGTTTTGCTTCTCTGTAGGCATCTACTAACAGTTCATCGAAGGTGTCGGTGTTGTCAGGAAGCCAATCATTGGGTTGCGTGTGAATAAGCTGCCATACGGCGGGTTCTATGCCTCTTAGTAAGGTACGGCTATTCACACCTTGGCTGTCGAGTGTAGAGAAAAGCCGGCCAAATAGTTTTTGTATTACCTGGCGTCTAAAGTGTTTAACAAGGGTATAGCCTACTGAGTCTTCGCACGCACATTCTTTCCATTTGCCCAAATAGGCAATGTCCATTTTAAACTCGATGTCATGCTGAATAAGCAAGCCAGAAAGCAAGTCGTGCCACGGAATTAAAAACTGGGCGTGGTTATCTAATTGAATGGCGTAAAAATCTTCTTCCGAAAAAGTGTCTTTTTCGAATAAGCGGTCGCGAATTTGCCTTCCCCTTGCGCCTAGTGCATACCCTCCGTCACCTAAGCGTGAAAGGTCGTTGGCGTTAATCACCCTTGCGTTTGCTGTCCATATTCTGTCACTGGAGGGGTTTTTAACTACCGGCAGTGTAGTGGCTTTGCGGGGCTGGAGATTTTCGGCGGCTGATTGGGGAATGGCAGTAAAACTTGCTTTACGTCTTTCCATCACCGCACCGCCAGGCATCCAAGCTGTATTGCCTTGAACATCTACCATGACTAAATTTTGTGTTGGAATGGCAATTTGCTTTCCAATGTTAATGGCTTCGTCCACGCTGCGAGCAAGGGCAAGGTCGGTGACCGACAAGTTTACGGCAAAGGGGTGGTGTGCTACCCAGTTTAAGGCGTAGCGCTGATTGTTGATGGTTTTTACTGGGCCAAATTCACTGGTGTGTAACGTAAATGTGGTGGTGCCATCCCCGAGGTTAATTGTTTCTTCTACTTGTGTGGTTGGGGTGTCGTCATCAAGGGCTATCCAATCCACGTTATCTAAGTTGGCGTTGGTAAAACCCCACGCGATATAATTGTTAGTGCCCACGATAACGCCAGGAAGGCCAGGTAAGGACACGCCGGTTACCTGTACGTCTTTGCCTTTGTCGGTATAGTTTAATTGGGTTCTATACCAAATAATGGGCACCCGTAAACCAAGGTGCATGTCATTGGCCAGCATGCCGCTTCCTGTGGCAGTAAGTTTACCGCTAACCGCCCAGTTGTTACTGCCAATATCTGGGGGTGGGGTAGCATCGTAATGGGTTTCACCCGCTATGTTGGCGTTGGCCATATCTTCTTGTTTGGCTTCTGGTAAGCGCGGGTAATCGGGTATGGGGTCGTCACTTAATGGTATTTCACTGCCATCTAAGGCCGCTTGATAGTTGCTCGGTTGGGTAACAAAGCGATATAAGGGCTCACCAAAGGTGTCTTTTAGCGCTGTACGGGCAAGATCTATAGCAACTTGTCCGCCTTGCAAGTCTAAGTACATGCTATAGGCCACTAAAATACTGTCGGTAGGTCGCCAGTGGCGAACCGTTACGCCAGCAGCCAAATATTCAAAGGGCGCTACGGTCATTTCTTCAAGGGCGGCGTTAACACCATGGGCATAGTGAATAAGCACTTGTTGCTGGCTGGTGGGTAAGGTGTCGAAAACCTTTTGTGCGCGCTGAGAAAATTGATGGAAACGGTGTTTTTTATCTAAATTAAGGGCGGCGCTTCCTACCCATTCAGACAATTCACCCGATGCAGTTCTGCGTTGTAAATCCATTTGAAAAAACCTGTCTTGCCCATGGGCAAAGCCCAACGCGTAGGCAGCGTCGCGCTTATTTTGGGCAGTAATAATGGCATGGCCCATCTCGTCGCGAGACAACAGGGTATTGGTGTGGATATGCTCAGTACTGGCATTACCGTCTAACGTGGGCAAACTTAGGTATAAGGAAAGGTAAATCGCGCCTATTCCTAATGCGATTATTGCAATAACGCTTAAAACCAACCACTTAATCCAAGTTAACACGTGTATTACTCCTTTTTTTTATCTATCCTAACCACCGAAACTATAAAATTAAAGTGATGTTTTATGACAGGTGAAAAGAGGCAAGCATGGGCCCGTTGATGTTAGATTGCGAGGCAGAGCGCTTACTGCCTGAAGAGAAAGAGAAATTAGCACACCCGGTCACCGGCGGGGTCATTCTTTTTAGTCGAAATTATTACAACAAAGCACAGCTAAGCGAACTCACCCGAGAAATTCGCGCGGCGGCAAACAAGCCCATTCTTATTGCTGTGGATCACGAAGGCGGGCGAGTGCAACGCTTTCGAGACGGCTTCACGGCAATTCCTGCCATGGGGGCTATTTCTCAACTTACCGGCAACACAGCCGACGGGATAGCCTTAGCAAAGGCATGTGGTACTGCCTTTGCCTATGAATTAAAGCAACATTCTATCGATGTTAGTTTTGCGCCCGTGTTAGACATTAATGGGGTGTCTCAGGTGATTGGCGATAGGGCATTCGCCGATAATGCTAGCGAAGTGATTGCGCTTGCCACAGGCTTGATTACGGGGCTGCAAGCCTGTGATATGCCAGCCATTGGAAAACATTTTCCTGGGCATGGCAGCGTAGCGCCAGACTCTCATGTGGCGTTACCCGTTGATGAACGGGAGTTCCACGCCATTGCACAAACCGACATGGTGGTATTCGAGGCGCTGATTCAAGCGAATTTATTGCAAGGTATCATGCCTGCCCATGTCATCTATAAAGCGCTAGACAGTGCACCTGCAGGGTTTTCATCCTGGTGGCTTCAAACCCAGTTGCGCCAAGCTTTAGGGTTTAAAGGTGCCATATTTTCTGATGATTTATCGATGCACGGTGCCAGTGTGGCTGGCGATTATCCCGAACGGGCTAGGGCGGCGTTAAACGCGGGCTGCAACATGGTATTGGCCTGTAACAACGTGAAAGGGGCAGAAGCCATTTTGGATGCACTTGAAACAGTGTGCGACGAGGCAACCTATACAAACAGCGTAGGACGCGACTCATTAAAAGCGATGTGTGACCTGCCTTTGCCAGCCCGCGCTGCTCAAGCATACCAACACGCAAAAGCGTTATTAAATCACTACCCAATAAACTAAGTGCTAAAGCGCTTATACTTTTATTTCTTCTACCCCAGCTTGCACATTCATGTACCTTGCCAGGGTAAATAAGTAATCGGAAAGCCTGTTTAAATAAGCGGGCACTACGGGTGGTACGTTGTAGTGTTTGCTTAACGAGATTACCGCGCGCTCTGCTCGGCGACATACCGCACGGCACACATGGCATTGGGCGCCTGCTTTGCTTCCCCCGGGTAATACAAAATCGGTTTGCGGAGGCATTTTTTTGCTTAGCGCATCAATGTCTGTTTCCAGTGTAACTACGTCATCTTGGGTAAGGGTAGAGCTTGCAGAAATGGCAAAACCGGCCTGAAACAAATTGCGCTGAATGGTGTAAATACTTTCTCTGTGTTCTGGGGCTGCTACGGCGGCAAGTACGCCAAGCTGACTGTTTAGTTCGTCAATATCGCCATAGCTTTGCACTACCGTGTCGTCCTTTTCTACCCGTAATGCTTTGTCGGCATAAACTTGCGTGCTGCCTTTATCACCCGTTCTCGTATAAATTTTCATGAGCGCAATTAATCCTTTTCTGCCGTAGGTGGTTGGTAGCGTCTTAGTTCTATGATCATGCCAAACAAGGGATGATCAAAGTAGTGCAGCTGCTTACTAATGACGCGACGCTGTTCGCTAAATGGCACCGATGCTAATTTATACTCAGGTAATGTTTCAGAATTAAGTCGCCCATCTTCAGGTTGATTCGCAAAAGTATTGTTTGCTGAGCCACTTTTATCACTGTCTATCAAATCGCTAAGGGGAATGGGTTGTCGATAAAACAAGTTACTGTCAATGTGTAAATAGGGTACGCGGTTAATGTATTTCAAAAACACCTTAACATTGCCGTCTAGTTGCCAAATTGGGGGGCGAAATGCAGCATCTACCTTCAATAATTCATCGTTGCTTTGAGTGTGAGCATCGTCGTCAGTGAAGTGGTCAAACTCTACTGGGGTAGGTTGGGCTAACCGCTTCTCTAGGTTACTGAAAATGTCGTTTTGTGTTCCTGAACTTACTAGGCTATCACTAGTTGGGCTAGCGTCTTCGTTGAGCTGAATTTTATTTTCGTGGTTTTCGACGCTGTCATCATTTTCACCACTTTCATCTGCCAGTGTACTGCCTGGTTCAAAAGCCGTTTGAATGGGGTTACCCATAATATCGTAACTGTCTGCATAGTTTTTACCGGCGAATAACCGCACATTAAAGGCGTTGTCTTTGCCAAACATAACAGGCTGTCGCCACACTACATGGAGTAATCGGGTGAGTTCTCTATTCTGGCGAATTTGTCGTGACAAGCTGGTAAGCTCTTGCGCTGATGCAGGTAATAGGTGCGCATGGCTGGCGTAAGGCCAATCGTTGCCTTCTGGGGTAATGGGCAAGGCCGCAGGTGCAGGCAAACGATTATCAGGGTAATGGGTTTGCCATTCACCTTGTTCAAAGCTTAACCATGTGTCGGTGGTAAACGCGGGCTCGCAAAACTGGGTTTCGGGCACGGTCACCGGGTTAAATAAGGCGTTTTCTTCGGTATAAAAAGACAACCAATAGCCGGCTATGGTGTCTGCGCTTGGCCCATAATCTTTTGCATAAACGCTGAGCTCTTCAGCCGACGACGGGCTGGCTTCTTCTCTTTGAGTTGCGAAGGGTTGTATTACCTCGGGGCTTTCAACTTCCGGTGTATGAGGCGAATCTTGTTCTGCTATTTCATCAGAAGGTATAGCGTCGTCAAACGTAAGGGTAATCAGCGATTCTTCAGGGTAGGGGGGCGGCGTGTCTGCCGTGCAACTGGGTAAATTCTGTTTTATCCAACGAATGTCTGGTCGAATAACATCGCCAATCACATCGGCTTCAATATCCGGTGTTGCCAATGACGACACAAATTCAAATTGCTCGTCTAACTCGCTAAGCGACAGCTTTCTCTCAAAAACAATCACTTCTACGTCAAACCACCAGTCGTCGTTGGCCTGTGCCGATGACATCACTGTTAAGGCGCTTAGCAGTGCACTTGACACGAACATGGGCACCTTTCGAACTGAACACGAACCTAACGAATGTGACTTAGCGCGTTTAATAGCGTGCTTGCGAGAAAACATCATGCTATCGCGACTCCTTGGCAAAATCGGCAATGATACCGCTTATCAGTGCAATACGTTGCTCTGCGGTTTCTGTATGTTTAACCACTCTTAATTTTTGGCTGCCTTCAAATTTGAAGGTATTCGGTTTAGTTTGCACTAACTGAATAATAAAGCCGGGGTCTACTTTGGTGGTCTCTTTAAATTCAATAGTACCGCCTTGGGCAGACAAGTCTACTTTAAGTATACCTAAGGCCTCTGCTTTTATTTTTAGTTCAGCCACTTGCACGAGGTTTTTCGCAGCATCTGGCAGTAAGCCAAACCTGTCGATGCACTCTACCTGAAATTCATCAATATCATCTTGCGTGGTGCAACCGGCAAGGCGTTTGTACAACGACAAGCGAGTATTAACATCGGCAATGTAGTCTTCGGGTAACAAGGCTGGAATGCGAAGTTCAATTTCCGTATGGCCTGCTAAAGCGTCATCAAGCGAAGGCTCTTTCCCGTTTTTAAGGGCAGTAACGGCTTTATCTAGCATGTCCATATATAAACTAAAGCCAATGCTGGCGATTTGACCTGATTGGTCATCACCTAAGAGTTCACCGGCTCCACGAATTTCCAAGTCGTGCGTGGCGAGCGCAAACCCTGCACCTAAGTCTTCTAATTGGGAGATGGCATCCAGACGTTTAACCGCGTCTTTCGTCATTCGCTTAGGATGCGGAGTCAGTAAATAGGCGTAGGCTTGGTGATGGGAGCGACCTACCCGGCCACGCAACTGGTGTAACTGTGCTAACCCTAAATGATCGGCTCTATCCATAATAATGGTGTTCGCGGTAGGCACATCAATACCGGTTTCAATAATGGTTGTACACACCAATACATTGTATCTCTGGTGATAGAAGTCGCTCATCACACTTTCTAGTTCGCGCTCACGCATTTGCCCATGACCCATGGCAATGCGGGCTTCGGGCACAATTTCGGCAATTTCTTCTACGGTTCGGGCAATGGTGTCTACTTCGTTGTGAAGGAAGTAAACCTGACCCCCGCGCAAAATTTCACGCATGATTGCTTCGCGGATTACGGCTTTATTGCGTTGCTGAACGAAGGTTTTTATCGACAGACGTCTTGCTGGCGCGGTGGCAATAATAGATAAGTCGCGCATACCCGATAGCGCCATATTCAAGGTTCTTGGAATAGGCGTGGCCGTTAGCGTTAATATGTCTACATCGGCGCGAAGCGACTTCAGTTTTTCTTTCTGGCGAACACCAAATCTGTGTTCTTCGTCAATAATTACAAGGCCTAGGTCTTTAAACTTCAACTCACTGGAAAGCAGTTTGTGGGTACCTACCACTATGTCTACTTTTCCTTCGGCTATGCGCTCTATAATACTTTTTTGTGCTTTACCGCTAACAAAACGGCTCATGACTTCAATTTCAAACGGCCACGCGGCAAATCTGTCTTTGAAGTTTTCATGATGTTGCTGGGCAAGTAGGGTGGTGGGCACCAATATAGCCACCTGCTTACCTTGGTTTGCGGCAAGGAAAGCCGCGCGCATGGCTACCTCTGTTTTTCCAAAGCCCACGTCACCACACACCAACCTGTCCATGGCTTGCGGTTGCCCCATATCGTGAATAACCGCCGCAATGGCTTGCGCCTGATCGGGGGTTTCTTCAAAGGGGAAACTGTCTGCAAAGGCTTGGTAATCTTCCCAATTAATCGGGTAAGCGAAACCGGGCTTGGCAGCACGGCGGGCGTAAACGTCTAATAGTTCGGCGGCCACATCACGTACTTTTTCAGCGGCTTTTTGCTTGGCTTTCGACCAGGCATCCGACCCTAACGCATTAATGGGGGCGGTGTCTGCATCGCCGCCTGTGTAGCGTGAAATTAAATGCAGGGAAGCCACCGGCACGTACAGCTTCGATTGCTTGGCATATTCAATACACAGATACTCGGTAGCCACGCCACCGGCATCCAAGGTTTGTAAGCCCAAGTATCTTCCCACACCATGATCGAGATGCACCACGGGCTGGCCAATAGACAGTTCGGCCAAATTTCGAATAATGGCGCTTTCGTCAGTGGCAGTGCGTTTGTCTCTGCGCCTGCGTTGGCTTACTTTGTGCCCAAGCAGTTCGGTTTCGGTAATGAACAGCAGTTCTTGTTGGTGATTCACCCATCTGAAACTGTGTTCCACCATGCCCACGGTAATGCCTACTTGCTCGCCTTCACTTAAAAACGCATTGAGTGATGGCGTAAAACTTGGTTTTATACCGGCTTTTCGTAATACCGTTAATAGCCCTTCTTTACGGCCTTGGGTTTCTGCACAAAAGAGCACTTTGGCACCACGCTGGGTGGCGTCATTCACCGTGTTAATTAGCTGTTGCGCAGGCGCTTTTTTCTGCGAGTTAATGGCAATGTCGTCAAGCTTGTCGCAGCCAAGGTTAAATGCCCCAGGTTTGTCGTCCAATACGTAGGCGCTTAGCGAGGCTCTCGGCCATTGCTTCATGGCACCAAACAACTCGTTTATAGGCAAAAATAAATCTTCTGGAGGCAAGAAAGGGCGTGCCGGGTTATAGCGGTATTGTTCGTAGCGCTCTTGAACATCGGCCCAGAAAAACTCGCTGGCGTCTTGTACATCTCCGTGCAATAACAACAGGCTTTTCGGGTGTAAATAATCGAATAAGGTGGCGGTGGCTTCAAAAAATAGCGGTAAGTAATACTCTACGCCACTTGGCATTGTGCCTTTGGTAACCTGCGAAAATACCGACTCTTGCGCATTGTTGGCGTCGAATTTTTCTAAAAACTGTTGCCTAAATAAATTTAGTGCCGCTTTATCGGTAGGGAACTCCCTGGCGGGTAATAAACGTATTTTGTCTACGGCATCACCAGAACGCTGGGTTTCGGTATCGAAAAATCGAATGGAGTCTACTTCATCGTCGAATAAATCAATGCGGAAGGGTTTATCGCTGCCCATAGGGAACAAGTCGATAATACTGCCACGTACCGAAAACTCGCTATGGCTCATTACTTGGCTTACATGCAAATAGCCCGCTTGCTCTAAGTTGCGTCTAAATTGATCTCTGTCTAAGGTGTCCCCTTTATTTAGCATTAACAAGTATTTGGCTAAATAGTCGGTGGGGGCAAGGCGCTGCATCAGGGTGTTGATGGGCACAATGAAAATGCCATCTACCTGTTGGGTAAACCTAAATAGGGTCTCTAAGCGCTGAGAAACAATGTCTTGATGGGGAGAGAAAGTGTCGTAAGGTAAGGTTTCCCAATCTGGAAACAGAGTAATAGGTACATTATCGTCGGCCATAAAAAAGGCCAATTCTTTTTCAAGTTTTAACGCCGATGGTGTGTCGGCGGTAATTAAAACAATGGGGCCGTTATATTGTGCTTGGGCTTGTGCAATGCAAAGCGCCGGGCTGCTGCCTTGCAGTTGCCCCCAGTGTTTATGATCTTGAGAAGATGTGGCTTTTTTCTGCGCGGGTATTGGCAGTGATAATAGGGTCGCAGTCATGTGTTCCTAAAACTTTTAATACGTTTACGAAAGGCGTGTTTATTCGCCTGACTTTTTCTGTTGTGCGCGTTTACGAAGCTGTTGCGTTTGCAAATGTAAACTGGCTCGAACAAGCAGTTCCTGATCTTGCTCGCGTATGGTAGTGAAGATAAAGGCTATATGGTAATCATCCTCTACATTCTCGCAAGTAATTACTTCACCAAAGCAAAATATGGCCGCGGCCTCAGAATCTAAAAATAGCTTTATTTCGGCAAAGCTGCCTAGTTCGAACGGCGTGGCGCTTTTAATAACCACGCCGCCACCCCCAAACTTTACCGTTTCAAAACGATGGTCAGCTTGATCTTGCTGGTGCAAAATAAACGACATCATTAGGTCAATTTTTTTCGCCTGATGGTTAAGGTATTCGGTTAAGGCTTCAGCATGATCACTTAAGTGGCGCAGTGGCCTTAAGGCTTGGGCTTCTATACTCGCCATTTCACTGGCAATGCGAAATGCATAGGGCATAGAGGCGGCAAGTTCGTCTTCATCCTGAGGAACCGCATCATTGGGTACAGCAATAACATTGGCGTTTATGCTGTGCCCAATTGAAAAGTATTCTTCAAACTGTGCTTTTTTTTGTTCTAGGCTCAGGTTTTCCACTTCATTCTCCCGCCACTTATCTTGTACGGCCAGTAGCTTACACGTAGTATACGCACTTTACTATTTTGAGATTAGCCCGTCATCTCGCCTTTTGAATAAGCTGGTTGCTTTTCAATACGGATTAAACGAGAAAAGGGCACAACCGTTAGGGCGTAGCATTGTTTTATCCTCTCTCTGCCTTTATTGCATATCGCTATGCGAAGTCTGGACCTAGCCAATCTGCAGGTGCAAACAGTTTTATTTCTTTTATTAATCGCTTTTCAGTGGCAGGCATCGCGCTGGGACTTACCGCGCTTATTATTGTTATTTCGGTAATGAACGGGTTTGAAGGGCAGCTTAAAACCCGAATTCTCGGCATAGTGCCACACATTGAAGTACTGGGCGATGTAGATGAAAGCACGCTGAGCGCCTTGCCTCACGTTATAACAACGATGCCCTATCGAGAAACCGAAGCCGTGGTGCAGTCTCGCTCAGAGTTAAGGGGCGTGCAGGTGCATGGTGTGGTGCCCGACACTATGATAGCCAATGCCATGGTGGCGCAACAAATGGAACAAGGGCGTTTTAATAGTCTTGAAGCGGGGCAATATCATGTGATTTTAGGCCGCGCGCTGGCCATAAAGCTAGACGCTAGAATAGGCGACCAACTGCGCATAATGGTCGCCGGTGCGAGTGTGTACACGCCATTTGGCCGCATGCCCAGTCAAAGGCTGGTCACCATAAGTGGTATTTTTGATATGGGTTCGCAAATGGATGACAAAGCCATTTACATGCATAAAGATGACGTTAATCGACTATTGCGTGACCCAAAAGGCGCTGGGGAATCTACCCGCCTATTTTTAGATGATGCTTTTGAATACGCGGTGCCTGTTGCGCAATTAAATGCACAGCAGCCAGGGCTGCAATTAAAAACCTGGCGAGAACGCCAAGGGCCGTTATTTGATGCGGTAAAAATGGAAAAAAACATGATGTTTCTCATGTTGGTGTTAATTATCGCTGTGGCCGCTTTTAATATTGTTTCTGCCTTAGTGATGGTGGTTTCTGAGAAGCAAGGGGACATTGCGGTGCTGCAAACCCAAGGCATGACCCCAAGTACCATAATGTGGATATTCATTTTCAATGGCTTATTTAATGGGGTAAAAGGCGCAAGTATAGGGCTAGTGTTGGGGGTGGTTGTTACCTTGCAGCTAAATACTTTCTTAGCTTGGATAGGTTCGCCTATCGCGCTGTCTGCCGATGGCCAAGGATTGCCTATTGATATGCGCCTATCGCAAATTATAACTGTTGTTTTACTTTCTTTACTACTTTGCTTATGTGCAAGTATTTATCCAGCCCGTAAAGCGATGAAAACCCAACCATCTTTGGCACTTCAAAATGAATAAGAATACGAATATGCCGTGCAAATAGTTGTGAAATTCACTATACTCGCGGTCTTTTAAAGTTTGGCCAGTGGGACGTCATGAATAAGAATTTTATTACCTCGCAATCGCTATTACAGGATTCCTTTCGCTTAGCGGCAAAGGTTTATGAGGACGGGTTTCGTCCCGACTTCATTATTGGTATTTGGCGTGGTGGGGCGCCAATTGGTATCGCGGTTCAAGAGTTCTTTGAATTTAAAGATACCCCTACTGATCATATTGCCGTTCGTACCTCTTCTTACTATGGCATTAATAAGCAATCGAAAGAAATCCGTGTTCACGGGTTACATTATTTGGTTGAAAACGCTAACGCCAACGATAAGCTATTAATTGTTGACGATGTGTTTGATTCTGGCCGCAGCGTAGACGCGCTTATAAAGCAAATTAACAAATTAATGCGCTTGAATATGCCCAAAGACATTCGTATTGCATGCCCGTGGTACAAGCCTCAAAATAACACCACTGACATAGTGCCAGATTACTATGTAAACGAAAGCGATGAGTGGTTGGTGTTCCCTCACGAGATTGCAGGTTTATCTGAAGAAGAAATTCGTGAAGGTAAAGGCGAGCTGGCTGATGTTATGGATATTTTATTTAAAAAGTAGTCCGCACAAAACCAGCCATAAACATGAAGTTTGCTGGTAAAGCTGAATCACTAAAAACCGCTTTTATAAGCGGTTTTTTTATTTGTCTAAATAAAATTTATCTTGAAAAGTGTATACCCATTTGGGCTGGTAAATCACCAAAATAGTGATAGCCATGCCATTAATTAACGCTTCAGGAAATACGAGTAAGGGGGTGAGCAATAAATAATTATTGTAAATGGTGTCCCAGCTATACAGATTGTCGGCATAGTAATAGCCGCTTAGGGTGAGAATTTTAAGTGCGGTGGATAATGCCCCTGGAAAAAACGCGCACAAAAAAATGTAAACAAACAAATGTCTAGCAATGCGGTGAAACGTCAGCATAAGTACCAAGTAAGTGATACCTATGGGCAATAGCACGCCAAAAACGCCGTTTACACCGATACTTTGCCATGACCCATAGCCTGCGGCCGTTGCACCAACCAGGGTTAGGGTGGCGGTTATCACCGCGTAGCGAAAGCCCAGCATAAGGGTCACCGCACTTAACCCCAGAATATGCACGTTTAGCCCATCAAAAATACCTGCCCTAAACATCCACAACACGAAAAGGGTGGCAGCGGTGCCAAACACCAAATGTTGTTGGTGTTTGTCTTTTGATAAACCTATAAGCGAGATGTTCTTAATACTTATGGCAAGAACAAGGGCGTAAACGCCTAAACATACCCATTGAATTAACGTCATATTCTGGTTCTTTGTTTAACCTATTTGAATTTACTCGCTAGTGTAGGTTGCCCAAATTGGCGCATGATCTGAGGGCTTTTCAATTCCTCTCAGTTCATAATCAATGCCCGCTTCAGACAAGTCAGTGTGCAAGCTTTGTGTGGCCAATATTAAATCAATACGTAAACCACGGTTATCATTAAAGCCTTTTGAGCGATAATCAAACCATGAGAACTTATCGTCTGTATCTGGGTTTAGGGTTCTGAAGCTGTCTTCAAAGCCCCAGTCTATTAGCGTGTTTAGCCATTGTCTTTCTTCAGGTAAGAAGCTGCATTTACCGGTACGTAGCCAACGCTTTTTGTTTTCTTCCCCAATGCCAATATCAAGGTCTGTGTGTGAAATATTCACATCTCCCATCACAATCACTTTTTCATCAGGGGTGTGGTAAGTATTCAAGTAATGCATTAAATCTTGATAAAACTTGCGCTTGGCTGGGTATTTGGTTTCATGCTTTTCATTTTCACCCTGAGGGAAATACCCGTTTAGTATGGTAACCGGATCACCTTTATCGTCGGTGGTTTTTAAAATGATCATCCGCCTTTGGGCATCGTCTTCGTCAGTAGGAAAGCCTTTCTGAACAGACAAGGGTGCTTTTTTCGCTAAGAAGGCCACGCCGTAATGGCTTTTTTGACCGTGGAAAAACACCTGATACCCCATGGCTTCCACCGCTTCTACGGGAAATTGTTCGTCGTGAACCTTAATTTCCTGTAAACCTATTACGTCTGGCTGGTGGGTGTCTATTAATGCTTGCAACTGATGTAAGCGGGCTCTAATGCCATTGATATTAAAAGAGATAACCTTCATTTTACTTCTATTCCCATGGAAATTTTTTGTATTCTATCAAATTATTGCGCTGAATTAACCGCAATACTCGTGGGGGAGCGGTTGCAAAGAAGCTTGATTCCCTAATGCTATTAAATGCGCAAACCATTGGTTTGCATCATCCACTACCCATGAAGAAAATTGCGCTTCGGTAACGCCTAATGTTTGGCAAAGCGGCGCAAGACGGTTGTCGATATGAGCTTTAAAGGCCACCCAATGCTTGGCCTTACTGGCCATTTCGCCATAGTAATGGACAGGTAACGCAGGGCTTATTCGCTCGTTTTGTTTTTGTATTCGGCGAACAAGCATATTTGCGCCCATTGAAGAGCCTAACCAAACATACATGGCAGCAATAACAGAAGAAATACTGTGGGTAAATGGGGCGTCGGTAATGGCAGCGTTCCCACGGTTTTTTTCCCGTTGCGGGGCATATTGCGCTAAGGCTTGTCGATCTGTTTTAAGCGACGCTAACACCTGAGAGGCGCCTAAAAAAGGCAGCATGCTGTCTATATTTAGGGCGCGTAAGCCGGCGCTGTTTGGTTGAGAGGTTAAATAAGCCGTGACATCTTGATGAAACTGACACATGGTTTGCAATACGGCACAGTATTGAATGACGTCAATGGAATTAGACCGGTGAAACGAAGAAAAAGGCGCGGTGTTTTCCAATTCACGATGGCGTTCAGCCGTTTTTATTTTTAATTCAGTAAATAATGTGTGCATATAAAAGATTAGTTATGTGAAGGCATGCTGATGGCGTTAATAACGGCATGGATGGTTTCCATGCTTCGCGAATAAATGTGTCCTGTTGCAGCATTTAGCATAGTAACAAGAAGGTTCCATTGAACCTAGTTTATTCTTTATGGCTTAGAGATTGCGTAGCCATAGTTACAGGGTATACTTGCCGCTTTTAATTGCCACGAAGGTCGCCAACGTGTTCCCCGATACTTTAACCAAAACCCTGAACGACGCTACGCTTGCTCAAGCAAAATCCCTATCTGCAGAAGACCGTCAAATGCTGGTGGTTACCTACGTACCAAAAGCAAAAGAAGTGTGGCTGGTTAAGGGGCAAGACGGTTTTGTGATGCTTGAGGATGACAATGAAGTACGCTTGCCTTTGTTTCCTCATGTGGATTTAGCACAAGATTGGGTCAATGAAAACGGCCTTGATAGCGAGTGCGTTGCCGTGGCCCTTGATGAGTTTACCCAAACGTGGTTGCCGGGACTGGCAAAAAATGGTGTGGAATTGGTGATGTTTCCCACGAAAAGTGATGAGCAGAATTTGGTGATGAGCGCCGACGATCTTGCCGCAGAATTGGCAAGCTAGCTCGGTTGTTGATGGTTTAGTGTAGGCAAGAAGGTAAATTTATACGTTATGTGTAGCAGTCAATTCCCATCGGACCCATTACCTATTGCGCAATCGGTCGCCAGTGCGAAAGGTTGGGATGGGGCTACGCGGGCAATGATGCTGGCAGCAAAGCAGTTGCCTATTTTGCCCGAAGCTTTGCGCACCGCACAGCATTATGTGCCAGGGTGCGACAGCGACGTATGGTTAGGTGAAGTGGCATCAGATGCGTCTGCGTCAATGCAGGAAGAAACACACACCAACATTCCTACGACGCTGGCCGCCTATTCACCCAGTAAAATCATTCGTGGCGTGCTGGCAGTATTGCTGGAAAAAGCGAATCAGCTAACTGCTGAACAAAGACGGGCGTTTGATTTTCATCAGTATTTACGTGAAAACAATCTAGAACGCCACTTAAGTCAGTCGCGAGCGAACGGGATCAATGCGGTGCTGGCAAGATTATCTGCGCTTTAGTAAAAGGCAAAAAGCAAGAGGCAAACCGCTACACGCGGTTTTTCGCTTCTATCCACTGCGACATGTATTTGCTGGCATTCAGCGATTGCTGCCATAGCAAGCCATGGAAAAATAAGGAGTCACGGTGGGCAGCAAGGCGCTGATGCAAGTTTTCCACGTGGTTTATAAATGCTGATGGCTGCACGTCTTTCTGGTAGCTAGAAAGCAGCGCTTGGCCTTTTTCCACTGCGGCCTGCCATTGGTCTTGATGATGATACAGGGCTGCTATAGCGTTGATCCACGGCTGTATTTGACTGTCCTTTTCACAGGGAGTGGGTAATAGCGCGCCACCCCACAGAGGGTTATGCTCGTCAGACTCGTTGGGGTCAAAAGACGGCAACAGCCCCTCAGCCCCCAAGTCGGTGGTAAGGGTAGGGGTATTGCAGCGCATGGCATCTAACAACTTTCCTTTAATGCCCGCACCAAAGCGTATGGGGGCAAGCAGCAAGCGCGCCTGGGCAATAACGTTATCGGCATCTTCGGCCCATCCTTCCACATAAAACCCTTGCTTGGAATTATGCAGTTGGGTGGCCTTTTTCGGTGGGTATGCGCCATACACTTTCATGTTTACCGAAGGAAATGCTTTTCGTATAGCCGGCCACATGGCTTTAAGTTGTAAAACAGCATCCCAATTAGGGGCGTGGCGAAAGTTACCAATGGTCACGAGATCTTGCCTTTCCTCAAACGAGGGAGGGCGTTCTAGCGGTTTGCCTGCATCTAGCGGAAAATAATACAGTTGAGATTCGGGCACACGGTAAACATGCGTAAGCAGTTGGTATTCGGCGCTTGAGATGACCAGTGTGATATCACTACGTAATATGGCGCCTATCTCGCGCTGAGCGAGTGCAGTATTTAAGTGCGCCTTAGTCGCGTCGTTTTCCCGCTTCACCGCTTCAAAGCGTGCATGCCGTAAACTATGTAAGTCTTCAGTATTAAGAATGTGCAAGGCGTCTGGGCAGGTTTCTTTAACCCGCCATGCAAATTGCTCTTGTGTCATGTATCTATCGAACACCACTACCTGGGGTGCAAATTGCAAAAGTTGCTGGTTAAAGCTACTGCAGTTCAGTGCTACCGTTTCACAGTTAACCCCCAACGCGGTTAAATCTGCTTTATGTACACTGTCTGTGGCGGCTGTCACAAAAGTTACCGTATGCCCCTTGGCCACGAAGCTACGAATAAGGGAAAGCATGTTTTTCCCCGCCGCCGAAGAATTAGGTTCGGGCCATACATAGCCTATTACAAGAATATTAAGCAGTTTATCTAACACAAGCATTTAGTTTTACGTAATAAAAGCGCAAATTTTAGCATGGTGAAGCCGAAAGGCTGTAACATATTCTTCCTAGTCTAAACTCGAAAAATCCAGCGCAATGTACTAAAGATTGATTGAGCCTTTTAATAATGGCGTCTAATCTAACTATAAATAACCGTCCTTACTTGGAGCTAACACCGACATGAACATTTCAGAAATGACGGAAAAAGCGAACGATTTGTTTGTGCTGCCGGAATCGGTAACACGTCTAAAAGCGTGTATGGACGATCAGGCTTCCAGCATTGATGATATTTCAGAAATTATTGCCTATGACCCTGCGCTTACCACGCAATTGCTTCGGGTGTCGAACTCCGCGCTTTATCGTTTCCCCAATCGAATTGATACCGTCACTAAAGCCATTCAGGTGGTGGGCACGCGGTCTACCTACGACCTTGCGTTAGCTTACGGTGTGAGTCACGCATTCAAAGATATTGATAGTCAAATAATTGATTTGGATAAGTTTTGGGAGCAAAGTGTGTCGTGTGGTTTGTTGGCTAAGTATTTCACTGACGTCAGAAATATTCGAGAGCCTGAGCGACTGTTCGTTGCTGGCCTTTTGCACAATATTGGTGAGCTTGTGGCAGTTACCTTCAACCCCGATGGCGTGAAAAAATGCCAACGGTTTACTGCTCAAGTGTCTCCAGTAGAGTTACAACGAGCGGTGTTTGGGTTTACTTACACCGAGTTAAGTGCGTCGCTTATTAAGGCTTGGTCGCTGCCTGAGACTATTTATCAACCTATTTCCATGATGAACAAAACAGAGACCCCCTCTAGCGATGTGGAAACCTGTATTTTGCAGCTATCGTACGTTTTAGCGCTTGATAACGTTAACCCGGAAATTTACCCCAGTTATAACAATTTAGAACCACACCTACCGCAACAGTTAGCCTTAGACGACAATGATCTGGAAGATGCGCTAGATATTACGAACTTACAATGCGTGTCGGTTATTTCGCTGTTTAACCCCAGTGCGTTTATGTTGTATTAAGGCTACGCTCAAAAACGGTTGTAGCCTTATTGAACAAGCAACGTTGCTGGCGTTACCTAGTCGAAAACCGCCACGGTTTGTCTGCTAATAGCAATGACTTCGTTATGTTTATCCCAAATGGTAGCTTCGGTGTGACCGTATCCATCTGCGGCTTGTCGCGTATGCGCTTTATACGCAAACCAGTCGGTGGGTGACACTGGCTTATGCGGGTGAATAAACTCAATATTCCAGCTGACGGTACTTGCCGGAGCAGGGAATTTCATCATCTGTAGCAGAGTAGGCGGCCAAGCATCAATAAGGGTGATGATGTGAGCATCGTTAATGCTAGCAGGTGGCTGCTTAAAGCGCATAAAGCCATGGTATATGCTGTCTTTTTTACGTGTAAAAGGAATACCGCCAGCGTCGATGGCTAAGTCAAAATGACGCAGAAATTTAGGGGTTACCTTGGGTATCTGGGGAATAAACTTGGCTTTGGTGGGTTCAGGCATGCCGTGAATTTCGGTATTTTCTACCCGTATGCCCGATTTTCTACCAATACCAAAACAGGCTTGCACGAAAATACAACTTTTTCCCTGTTGCGTGGCGTGAGCAATAAACTGAGAGACATTTTTGCCTTCTCTTAATTTTGTAACTTCAATGGAAAAAGGTTCATCTAACGATAACGGCCCAACGAAGTTAGTGGTGAAAGAACGCAAAACGCGACTTTCTTCAACCTGTTGCCTTATTGCACTGTACAGCATACCTGCGGTTATGCCACCAAACGCAGTGCGTCCTTGCCCCCAATTTTTGGGAATAATAAGATTATCTACTTTCCAGCTATTGTCTGAAACCGCATCTAATGCAGGTAACGTTAAAAGTGAATCTACCGTCATTGTAATCCATCTGGTCTGATCAGTTAGGGTGTCATCATCCTACATCAAGCGGCAGTGAACAGAAAGTCTGACTCAACATTTCTTCTTATGTTAACAAATAACTAACAATTAGTTGCCACTTAATTAACTAGGTGCGTAGACTAGCCGTACAACCTATTTAAAAGGGAATGGTATGGCTTTAACTCATGCTCACGGGCTTCCAGCTAACGAGAATGCAGCACCTTCGCGGCGGTATCGCAATTATGTCCTCTTTGTACTTACCTTAGTGTATGCCTTTAACTTTATTGATAGGCAAATTATCGGCATTTTATCCCCGTTCATCAAGGCCGACCTGGGCCTTGACGATGCGCAGTTAGGCTGGCTAAAAGGGATTTATTTTGCGCTGCTTTATACTGTGATGGGTATCCCAATCGCATGGCTGGCAGACCGATACAGTCGCGTGAATATTATTGCTATTTCGTTAACCTTATGGAGTGGTTTCACCGCGGCATCTGGGTTAGCAGCTAACTACGTACAACTCGCCGTGGCGCGAATTGGTGTGGGCATAGGCGAAGCGGGTGGAAGCCCTCCTTCACACAGCATTATTTCTGACCTATTTCCAAAAGAGAAGCGGGCGGGGGCGTTAGCTATTTATTCGCTTGGTATTCCTTTCGGTGTGATGTTAGCGTTTTTTGCCTCTGCATTCTTTTTGCAGGGAGGAACCGCCGATTGGCGAACGGTGATGTACAGTGTGGGCATTCCCGGTGTGCTATTGGCCTTGCTTTTAAAATTTACCGTTAAAGAACCGGTGAGAACCCAATCTCAGCCTCAGTCTGAATCTCAGGCTTCTCACGCGCCATCAGCGCAAAAAGCCAGTGTGACCGCGTCGCTAAAAACCTTGTTGAAAGTGCCTACATGGTGGGGCATGGCACTGGGGATTTCCTTTGGCTCCTTCGGTAACTATGCTATCTCCACTTGGGTAATAGACTATTACGTCAGGGCGTTTGCTGGGCTGGATATTACGCAATTACTCATTGTGTTTGGCATTATAAACGGCACCGCATACGCCGCTGGCGTTTGGTTAGGGGGTTATGTGGCCGACAAATGGGGCAAGAAAAACAAAAAAGCGTATGCGTTATTGCCGGCTATCGCATTAATTATTGGCGTGCCCGCCTTTTACTTTTCGTTGCAAGTACAAGACTTGTGGTTGTCTGTGGGGTTAATGGGCTTTTTATTATTTACCAGCGGTTCGTACTTAGGACCAAGCTTCGCAATGGCACAAACTCTAGCACCGCTTAATGTGCGCGCTATGTCTACCGCATTATTTTTCTTTGTACTTAATATTATTGCATTAGGTGGTGGCCCTACGTTAACCGGTGTTATTAGTCAGGCCTTGGTTCCTTCATTAGGTGAAACGGAAGCATTGCGCACAGCGCTCTTGTATCTGTTAATTCCTTATGGGCTGTCTATTATGGTGTTTTTATGGACAAGCACCAAGATAGTCAAAGATTGGGAGATGGCAGAGCGTCGGGGCCTGTAGTAGACTCTGTACCCTTATTAGGTGCTTAATCGCTAAGTACCTAATAAGGTTTTTTTAGGTTAACGCCATCGGTTTTTAATGCTATTAGCAGTACGTCAGTGAAAGGAGCATATCATTGTCGCAATCATCATTAACGTTTCATTTTGCCCACGCAAATGGTTTCCCTGCGGCAAGTTACAACACATTATTTTCTTATCTTCCTGATCATTTTCAACGTCTTCATGTGAGTATGTTTGGTCACGATGATGCCTTGCCAGTAAACGGTAATTGGCGAAATCAAGTGAAAGAGTTAATTAACCACGTTGAACGGGAAAACCGGGATGAGCGCGGTGTGTTTGCCGTGGGTCATTCCTTTGGGGCGGTTATCTCCTATATGGCGGCGTGTGAGGCGCCTCATTTGTTTCGCGGCGTCATCATGCTAGACCCGCCGCTTGTGGTAGGGCCCATGAGCCACTTCTTCCGTTTTGCCAAGAAAACACCGTTAATTAACAAGCTTACCCCAGCAAAACTTGCTGAAACTCGTAACACGCGCTGGCCAGCTAACACAGATTTAGACGCGTACTTTCATGGCAAAGCCTTGTTTCGCAATATGGATAAACGATGCGTACGGGATTACGTGAAAAGCGTTATTCATCATCAAGGGGATGAGGCCAGATTAGGTTTTAAAGCTGATGTGGAAGCGGCATTGTTTAGAAATGTGCCACACAATTTGGGGCGATATAAAGGTAAATTATCGTGTCCCGCGCTACTTGTTACAGGTAAGCAAAGCCAGGTGTGCAAGCCCACAATGTACACCAGGTTAATGAAGCAAAATGCAATCACTCATACGAGTTTAGAAGGGGGACATATGTTTCCGTTAGAACACCCAGAAAACGTGGCTAATTTGATATCAACCACGTTGTCTAAGTGGAATGCGCGCTAGGTACACCAGGTGTACCTAGTATGGTAGTGTTATTGCTCATTACACGGCGGCTAAGCCACCCACAGGTTGGCCAAGCATTTCACGGGTAACCAATACCACGCCTTTTTCAGAGACTCTGAATCCTCTTGCCCTGTCTGCGTCATGATCGTAGCCAATGACAGTGCCCTCGGGTACGGTGCAGCCTCGGTCGATAATCACCTTTTTAAGCTTGCAGTGGCGCATAATCTCAACATCAGGAAGAATAACCGCATCTTCAATTAGGCCATAGGAGTGGACACGTACATTTGAAAAACAGATGGACGCACGCAATGTTGAGCCTGAAATAATACAGCCTCCAGACACCACTGAGTTAATAGCTTCACCGCGCCTGTCGTGGTCTTCCCACACAAACTTCGCCGGGGGAAGTTGCTCTTGGTAAGTCCAAATCGGCCACTTTTGATCGTAGAGATTGAGCTGCGGCACGGGCGCAACCATTTCCATATTGGCTTCCCAGAAGGAGTCTATGGTGCCTACGTCGCGCCAATAGGCATTATCACCGCCACTGCTTTCAAACGGGAAGGCATAAACAGGATGGTCTTTAATAATGGAAGGAATAATATCCTTACCAAAGTCACGCTGTGAGCCTGAGGTTTCCGCGTCTCTGCGTAGCTGCTCGAATAAAAATTCGGTGTCGAATACGTAATTGCCCATTGAGGCTAGGCATCGGGTGTCGTCGTTGGGCAAAGGAGCAGGGTGTTCAGGTTTTTCTTGAAAGCCATTAATACGAAGGTTTTCATCTACTGACATTACCCCGAATGCGCCTGCGGCTTCTTCAATGGGAACCGACATACAGGAGACGGTCATTTTCGCACCAGATTCTTTGTGGTGCGCCAGCATGGTGCCATAGTCCATTCGGTAAATATGGTCGCCAGACAAAATCATAACGTATTTAGGTAACTCGTCGCGGATAATATCAATGTTTTGAAAAACTGCGTCTGCGGTGCCTTCATACCAGCTATCGGAAAATCGTTGAGACGCGGGGAGTATTTCTACTGATTCACCGAGTTCTTTTTTGAAGTGCCCCCAGCCGCGTACAAGGTGTCGAATAAGCGAGTGTGATTTATATTGGGTGACTACACCAACCCGTCGAATACCTGAATTAATGCAATTAGAGAGTGGGAAGTCGATAATTCTAAATTTACCGCCAAAATAAAGCGCCGGTTTTGCGCGCCATGTGGTCAGTTCATGCAGTCTAGACCCCTTACCGCCAGCTAAGATGAGCGCGTAGGTATCGCGAGTCAAGTTACTGATATAGCGTGAACTGTTATCTGCCATATCTTATTTCTCCATCATTGAGACACAAAACTGCAGTGTCGGCGAGCTTAAGCTCTGTTTGAATAGGTGCCAAGAAAGCATGACAGGGGATGGTATGTAAACCCTGACACTTGGCTTGTAGATAACCTAACTTCATATTACACAAGAATAATTAGAATGCCATGGGGTTTTGCATACGTATGTAAAATAATCGTGATCGTCGCCGAAATGTGGGAAACGTTTCCATATAATGTGAAACACAAGGCTGTAGTTAAGAATAATCATTCTCAACTTTAACCAGGGCTACTATATTTGTTAATTAAATGTTATGTTTGATGCGATAGCAACTCTTTAACTACCAGTGGAGAACTAGATGGCGTTTTTAAAAAAGCTCTTAATAGGCATAGGTGCGTTAATCGTGATTGTCTGTGTTATTGGTTTCTTCTTGCCCAGTGAATACAGTGTGGAACGTCGCATTCTTATTAAAGCCAACCCCAGTGAAGTTTATCCTGAAGTGGTGGATTTAAAAGCGTGGCAAAAATGGGGTGTTTGGTTTAAACGGGATCCAAACATGGTCATTGACTACAGTGGCCCAGACAGAGCAATTGGTATGCGTTCTGTGTGGCAAAGTGCCACAGAAGGCAATGGTGAAATGGAAATTACCCAGCTAGTACATAACAAAAATGTGGAGTATAGACTGTATTTTCCCGATTTTGATATGGGATCCACAGGTTCTGTATCGCTTACGCCCACGGAAGAAGGCACCTTGGTGACCTGGACCGATGAAGGCGAGGTAGGCATGAACCCGGTTGATCGTTATTTTGTACTCATGATTGATGGTTTAATTGGTCCCGATTTTGAAATGGGGTTAGAGAATTTGAAAACGGTGATTGAAAACCAAAGTTAGCCTTCATGTGCTGCTACGTTATGAGCCCCCAGGGTTAGCAACCGATAGCGTTAAAATCAGAGGGGTAATGTGGTTAGATTAAAAAGTGATCTAAATTTTGCTGGTGACTTTAACAATGTGGATGTAAATGCAAAAAGGGTCGTGAAAACGGCCCTTTTTTGTGGTTGAGTATATCTTATTGCCCAGTCGGAGAGCCTACACCCAATGGCAAATAATAAGCGTCGTTTAATTCTAGCGCTGGCTTTTAACAAACTCGCGGATTTATTGGCATCCGCAAAAACCACCTTGCCCGCATTGTTGCTTTCCCTTTCTGCACCCGTATGGATGGTGGCCTGGTTGGTGCCTATTCGCGAGTCTGGCGCACTGTTACCACAAGCTTTTATTGGCGTTTATTTACGTAAACACGAAGCTCGTCATCATGTATGGCGCCTTGGAATGGCCTTACAAATTTGCGCCATTACCACCACCTTGCTTGCCGCCTTAGTGCTAAGCGGTGTGGCTGCGGGCGCCGTTGTGCTAACGGCGCTTGTTGCCTTAAGCATAGGCCGTTCGGCGTGTTCTCTTACCATTAAAGATATGGAAGCCGATGTCGCAGAAAAAGGGGAACGGGGCAGGCTGGTGGGCATTGCTTCAACGGCGTCAGGTTTAATGACATTGTGTGTGGCGGTGCCATTAGTTTATTACCAACAAGCGTTGCAAAACTATGCGGTGATTGGATTGGTTGCAGGGTCTAGCGTGTCGTTTATCATCACGCTTCTTTGTTTACTGCCTGTTAAAACCTATGTGAAAGCCGAGGACAATAACAAGGGCCAAGAAGGGAGCGATGATGAAAATCGCCGACTATTAAGTGTTAATTTTGATAGAACGGTTTATACCTTTATTGCAGTAAGAGGGTTGTTTGTTCATTCGGCATTAGTGGCACCTTATTTTATGCTTGAGAGCGATCAAAAGGCCACTTCCTTGTTGCCCGTGTATCTGGCCGCACAAGCATTGGCCGCGTTATTGTCGTCTTTTTTATGGGGAAAGGTCGCTGATAAAAGCGCGAGAAGCACCTTGCAGATAGCCGGTATATTGGCGTTAAGCGCGTGCGTGGCATTGCTTGTATTTAACCCTAATGGTTTGTGGTTTTCAGCATTACTCTTTTTTGTTTTGTCTGTTGCTCACGCTGGGGTGAGAACCGGCAGAAAAACCTACAGTTTAGACGTGAAAGAGGGGCAAGGTCGCACAGAATTAGTCGGGTTTTCCAATACCGCCATAGGGCTGATACTGCTGGCATTTGGCGGGTTGTACGCGTTTCTTTCGTCGGTTTTGACCTTCTCTGTTGTGTATATTATGGCCGCTATGCTGGTGGTGGCCATCATCAGTACAATTTTATTGCCTAAAGAAAAGTGATGCTGTGGTACAGCATCACTTTTACGTTGCCCAGAAGCGCGTTGACGGGAATTATCCGTTTAGCAAAGCGTTTGCGACTTTTGATTCTACCGGGCGTTGGGTTATATCAGACACAAACGCTGAGGCTTTTAAGAGCAAATCCATGTTGACGCCAGTGTCTATTGCCATGCCGTTAAGCATATAAAGTAAATCTTCCGTGGCCACATTTCCGCTGGCGCCATTGGCATATGGGCACCCGCCTAACCCTGCTATGGCGCTGTCAATACTGGCAATGCCGTAATCAAGGGCGGCATAAATGTTAGCTAGAGCCTGCCCATAGGTATCGTGAAAGTGTATACCAATATTGGCCATAGGAACCTGCTTGCCCACGGCGTCTAGCATATGCTTGGTTTGCGTGGGTGTGCCAACGCCAATGGTGTCGCCCAAGGAAATTTCGTAACACCCCATGTCGTGTAAGCGCCGTGCAATATGCGCCACATTTTCTAGGGGAATATCCCCTTCATAAGGGCAGCCCATCACACATGAAACATAGCCCCTTACGGGTAATTCATACCGCTTGGCTAGCTCGATGACAGGCGCAAACCGGTCAAGGCTTTCGTCTACGGAACAGTTGATGTTTTTTTGCGAAAAGCGCTCTGATGCCGAGCCGAATATGGCGACTTCATCTACACCACTGTCTAACGCGTCTTCAAAGCCTTGGGTATTCGGTGTAAGCGCTGAATAGGTGACACCTTCAACTCTGTCTATATGGGTAAACACGTGTGCTGAGTTAGCCATTTGTGGCACCCATTTAGGAGAGACAAAACTGCCCCCCTCAATGTAACTCAACCCACTTTGAGAGAGTAGATTAATCAGGTTAATTTTGTGCTCAACAGAAAATGGGCTTTTCTCATTTTGCAGGCCATCTCTTGGCCCCACTTCCACAATCCTCACTTGCTTAGGCAACATAGTTTAGCTCCTAATCGGTTGTATGTGGCGTAAATGCAAACAGGGCTGCACCGCCATCAACTAACTCGCCTACCGCATAATAATACTCGTCTACTTTTCCATCACTAGGGGCGGTGATAGTGTGTTCCATTTTCATCGCTTCCATTATTAACAAGGGGGCGCCCCGCTTTACATGCTCTTCGGGGGGAACCAGATGCGCCACAATCGTACCGTTCATTGGTGCTGTTGTATTTGCATCTGTACTGTCGTTACCATCCAGCCCTAAATCAGGGGCCATAAGTTGAAAGTTAGTACATATCCCTGCATTTAACAGGCTAAATTGTGAATTATGCTTGACCACCGTAAACGTCGATTTCACTTCACCAATGATGGCCTGCAAGGTGTTGCCATTGAGCGAGCCTGATACGACAACCTCGTGTTCAGGTAACTTGATACGCCACTGGCGCGGCTCAGTCACGCTTAAGCGCTTGATATGTTGCACTTCAACACGAATAGTGTGGTTATTTACTTCAAGGGACAGGGTTTCTTCATAGGTGGAATTCGCCCGCCATGTGCCCAGTTGTTGCCAAGGGGAGGTGTGATCGCGTTCGCTAACGTGTCGCCCCATTTTTTCGTCGGAGGCTCTGTCTAACAAAACGTAAAGTGCCATGGCGGGTAATGGAAGCCCACGTGATTCGCTTTCGTCAAAAGTTAATTGATCCGCGAATTTCTCTATAAAGGTGGTCGTAAGCTCGGCTTGTTTAAACGCCTGACTATTGGCGACCTTGCGTAAAAAGGGAATGTTAGTGGTCACGCCGCTAATATGGTAATCCCCTAGGGCTTGATACAAACGGCTTAACGCTAATTCTCGGTTTTCTCCCCACACCACCAATTTGGCGATCATGGGGTCGTAATACACAGAAACATCGTCGCCCTGTGTCACCCCAGTATCCACCCGAATAAAGGCATTGGTGGCGGGGGGCTTTAACAGGGCTAAATGACCTGTGGAAGGCAGAAAGTCGTTGTCCGCATCTTCTGCGTAAATACGCGCTTCAAATGCATGCCCTTGGCATTTCAATTCTGCTTGCGTTTTGGGCAGTGGCTTTTTGTCGGCAACCTGTAATTGCCAAGCGACCAAATCTTCACCGGTGATCATTTCGGTAACGGGGTGCTCAACTTGCAAACGGGTGTTCATCTCCATGAAATAAAAGGCACCGTCGTCATCCAGTAGAAACTCCACGGTACCTGCGCCTACATAGTGAATTGCACTAGCGGCTTTTAGCGCGGCTTCGCCCATTTGTTCACGCACACCTTCGGGCATATTGGGCGCCGGTGCTTCTTCAATAATTTTCTGATGTCTGCGTTGTACCGAGCAATCCCGCTCAAAGAGGTAGACACCCTGACCAAAGGTATCGCAAAAAACTTGTATTTCAACGTGTCGGGGGCGAGTAAGGTATTTCTCTACCAACATGTGATCGTCGCCAAAGCTGGCCATAGATTCCCGTTTAGCGGCTTGCAGCGCTGGGTAAAACTCGTCTTCATGCCAAACTTGACGCATGCCTTTGCCGCCGCCTCCTGCTGCCGCTTTCAGTAACACAGGGTAGCCCATGTCATCGGCTGCTTTCTTAAGCGTTGCGGGGGTTTGATCATCGCCATGGTAACCAGGCACCAAAGGTACGCCTGCGTCTTCCATAATACGCTTTGCCGCTGACTTCGAGCCCATGGCTTGTATTGCACTGGCGGGCGGGCCAACAAACACAAGGTTGTTGGCTTCACATTGTTGTGCAAAATCAGCATTTTCAGATAAAAAACCATACCCAGGGTGAATGGCGTCTACCCTTAAGTTTTTGGCATGGGAAATAATTGCTTCATATTTCAGGTAACTGTCTTTTGAAGGGGCAGGGCCCAATAACACCGCTTCGTCTGCCATGTTAACGTGCATGGCGTTGCAGTCTGCCTGTGAATAAACCGCCACGGTCTGTATACCCAGTTGTTTTGCCGTTTTGATTACACGGCAGGCAATTTCACCACGGTTTGCAATGAGTAGTTTTTTTATCATGGTTATTGCTCCTGCCAACGGGCAACGCGCTTCTCTAAAAAGGCTGACAGGCCTTCTTGCCCTTCTTCTGACACCCGCACTTTTGCAATGCGCTGGCTTGTTTCATTCATTAAGGTTTCATTAATAGGCTTATTCGCCACAAACTCCACCAAGGATTTTGCTTGGCTAACGGCTTGCGGGCCATTTTTTAATAGCCCGTGGATAATGTGATCTATGGTGCTGTCTAGCTCGTCTTCGGTTACGGATTCGCTTAATAAACCCAGGCGGCGGGCGCGTCTAGCCGAAAATACTTCTGCGGTTTGAAAGTAACGTCGACAAACCCGAGTGCCCATTGCTTCGATGACATAGGGGCTAATGGTGGCGGGAATAAGCCCAATTTTCACTTCACTTAAACAAAACTTACTTAACTTGCTGCCTATGGCAATGTCACAACAGGCAATCAGGCCTACGGCACCGCCAAATGCCGCCCCTTGTACCCGTGCTATGGTGGTTTTAGGCAAGCTGTAAAGGGTATGCAGCATAGTGGCTAACTTCATGGCATCAGCATGGTTTTCTTGCTCGCTGTAGCTGGCCATTTTCTTCATCCATTGCGCATCGGCCCCGGCGCTAAAACTTTTGCCTTCCGCCTTAAGCACGACCGCTCTAACCTGGCTATCTTGTGCGGCTTTCTCGAAATAGTGGGTTAGGGTGCTTATCATGGCGTCGTTAAAGGCATTGTGTTTCTCTGCACGGTTAAGCGTGATAAGTGCAACCTGCCTTTGATCAACTTCATAGGTAACGTCTTGGTGCATTCTGATTCTCCTTACACTTTATTCGAAAAACACTACATTCGAAAAACACCAAACTTGGTGTCTTCAATGGGGCGGTTAAGCGCAGAGGCTAGAGAAAGGCCTAATACCGTTCGGGTGTCAGCGGGGTCAATGACGCCGTCGTCCCATAAGCGTGCTGAGGCATAGTAGGGGTGCCCCTGTTTTTCGTAGTTATCAAGAATAGGCTGCTTAAAGCGGTTTTGCTCGTCTTGACTCCAAGGTGTGCCTTCACGGGCTTTTTGATCGGCTTTTACCTGCGCAAGTACGCCAGCAGCTTGCTCGCCTCCCATGACCGAAATGCGAGCATTTGGCCACATAAATAGAAAGCGAGGGTCGTAGGCGCGGCCACACATGCCATAGTTCCCGGCACCAAAACTGCCGCCAATTATGACAGTCAGTTTGGGGACATTGGCGCAAGCAACCGCGGTGACCATTTTTGCTCCGTGTTTGGCTATACCGCCGTGCTCATATTGCTTGCCTACCATGAAGCCGGTGATATTTTGTAAAAAAACCAAAGGAATTTTTCGCATTGCACATAGTTCGACAAAGTGAGCACCTTTTAGCGCGCTTTCACCAAACAATATGCCGTTGTTCGCAACAATGCCGACAGGGTAGCCAAAAATATCGGCAAAACCACACACTAGGGTGGTGCCGTAGAGGGGTTTAAACTCATCAAATTGAGAATCATCCACAATGCGGGCGATAACTTCTCGTACATCATAGGTTTGCCTGCTATCTGATGGCACTATGCCATAAATTTCTGAGGCCTGATAACGCGGGCAAACGGCAGGCTTTGGGGGCAGGCTATGCTGGGTATCTCTATTGAGTCTTGCCACTGCGTCTCTGGCCAACTGTAAGGCGTGATGATCATTGTTGGCTAGGTGATCGGCTACCCCTGAAATACGGGTATGGACGTCGCCGCCACCAAGCTCTTCTGCGGTGACTACTTCGCCTGTGGCCGCTTTTACCAGTGGCGGGCCGCCCAGGAAGATAGTGGCTTGTTCTTTTACAATAATACTCTCATCAGCCATGGCCGGCACATAAGCCCCCCCAGCGGTACAAGACCCCATTACCACTGCTATTTGTGGAATGTTATTGGCAGACATGTTGGCTTGATTAAAGAAAATGCGACCAAAATGTTCTTTATCTGGAAATACGTCGTCTTGTCGGGGCAGGTTTGCACCACCTGAATCCACCAAATAGATGCAGGGTAGGTGATTTTGTTCGGCAATCGTTTGTGCGCGTAAATGCTTTTTCACTGTTAGGGGATAGTAGGTGCCCCCTTTTACCGTGGCATCGTTAGCCACAATCATGCACAAAGTACCGTGAATTTGCCCAATACCGGCCACAACGCCTGCGCAAGGGACGTAGTCGTCATAAACTTCCCATGCGGCAAGTTGGCCAATTTCTAAAAAGGGGGTGTCGGCGTCTAACAGTGCGTTTATTCTGTCTCGGGGAAGCAATTTCCCCCTTGCTAGATGGCGCTCGGCGGCACTTTCGCCTCCGCCTTTTTTAATAGTACTTACTTTGTTTGTTAAATCGTCGACTAAGGTTTGCATATGCTGTGCGTTGTTTGCAAACCCATCGGATTTCACATTAATTTTGGATTGTAGAACGGGCATGCCCCCTCCTTAATTCACATCGCTTCTGTCGTGTCGGTGTGTTTTTATTTTTGTTTTAATGCGCATTAACCGGATTAAGCCGATTCATTGAATAGTTCTCGGCCTATGAGCATGCGTCGAATTTCAGACGTGCCAGCGCCAATTTCATATAACTTTGCGTCTCGCAATAACCGGCCTGTGGGGTATTCATTAATGTAGCCATTGCCACCGAGCAACTGGATAGCATCTAGCGCTATTTTGGTGGCGAGTTCCGCGGCGTAAAGAATGGCGCCGGCGGCATCTTTTCGTGTGGTTTCCCCTCTGTCACAAGATTTCGCCACCGTGTATACGTAGGCTCGCGCCGCGTTCATTTGCGTGTACATGTCGGCAACCTTGCCTTGTACCAACTGAAACTGGCCAATAGACTGTCCAAATTGCTCTCTATCGTGAATATAGGGCACCACAATATCCATGCACGCTTGCATGATGCCAAGAGGGCCGCCAGACAGTACCAGCCGCTCGTAATCTAAGCCGCTCATGAGTACTCTTACGCCTTCTCCTTCTTGCCCCAAGATGTTCTGGGCCGGTACTTCGCAGTCTTCAAATACAAGTTCACACGTGTTTGACGAGCGCATGCCTAATTTGTCTAGCTTTTGTGCACGGCTAAAGCCTGCAAAGTCGCGCTCTACAATGAAGGCCGTTATGCCTTTTGCACCTGCGCTAACATCGGTTTTTGCATAAATGACAAAGGTATGAGCATCAGGGCCGTTGGTTATCCACATTTTGTTGCCGTTTAAAATGTATTTATCGCCCCTTTTTTCGGCACGAAGTTTCATACTTACCACGTCTGAGCCCGCGTTAGGTTCGCTCATGGCCAGGGCACCTATGTGTTCCCCCGAGACAAGCTTTGGTAGGTATTTTTCTTTTTGTTGTTCATTCCCGTTTTTAAAAATCTGGTTTACGCACAAATTTGAATGGGCACCGTAACTTAAGCCTATACCAGCAGAGGCTCGACTCACTTCTTCCATGGCCACCGTGTGCGCTAAGTATCCCATGTCTGCCCCACCGTATTGCTCACTTACTGTGACACCTAATAGCCCCATTTCACCTAATTTGGGCCACAAGGCGTTGGGAAACTGATTGCTTGTATCGGCGTGTTCAGCGAGGGGGGCAATTTCACTTTTGGCAAAGTGGTAAACGTGCTGGCGCAGCATGTCTATTTCTTCGCCTAAACCAAAATTAAGGGTAGGGTAGGCAGTGTTCATGCAATTTTTCCTCTTTTTAGTTCTTCGAGTTCTTCGCGGCAACGTGCTTCTACATCATCTAATTCCGTCATTAGCATTTGTATGTCTTCAAGCTGCTGGTGTAGTACCGCCCGCTTTTTTTCTGTCATGGCTAACATGGCCTCAAGTTGAACCGCGGAATTTGGGTTCGCGTCGTACATTTCAAACAGTGTTTTTACTTCTGCCAGTGAAAAGCCAAGTCGTTTGCCCCGCAGGATCAGTTTTAAGCGCACACGATCTTTATTGTCGTAAATGCGGTTTTGCCCGGTTCTTTTTGGGCTTAGCAGGCCTTGCTCTTCGTAAAAGCGAATTGAACGAGGCGTAATATCAAACTCTTTTGCTAGCTCACCAATCGCATAGGTGGCTTCATTATTTTGGGTGATCATTGCACCTACCTTTTTTCGTACAAATAACAAGCGCTGTTTTTAAATTGCACTGTTAGTGATTGTTGACACACGTTTGTGAGAGGTTTACGTTAACGTTAATTACATTTTACGTTAAGGTAAAGTAACATTTTGCTAACGTCAATTTTTCATGTGGGCGGTGAGCAGTTCCCACATTAATGCGTGTCTACATTTGTATACGCATGTGTAGAGCTACTTAGTTAAGTAGCTGAACTTGAATAAAATAGGGGCTAAAAATGAGCGAAGAATCTGTAGTGATAGTGGCGGCTAAACGTACGCCAATGGGGGGCTTTAATGGCTCGTTATCTGGTGTTACCGCTACCGACCTTGGTGCAACGGCGATAAAAGCGGCGTGTGAATCGGTAGGCGGCGACAATATCGACGAAGTTATCATGGGTTGTGTGTTGCCTGCTGGTCTCGGACAGTCTCCTGCTCGTCAAGCGTCATTGGCCGCAGGTCTGCCGCTTGGCGCAGGTGTAACCACTATCAATAAAGTATGCGGTTCAGGCCTTAAGGCAGTCATGCTTGCTCACGACCTTATTAAAGCGGGCAGTGCTACAAGTATTGTCGCTGGCGGCATGGAAAGTATGAGTAATGCTCCGTATTTATTGCCCAAAGCCAGAAGCGGTTATCGTATGGGCCACGGCCAAGTACTCGATCATATGATGCTTGATGGTCTGGAAAACGCTTACGACGGAAAGGCAATGGGCTGCTTTGCTCAATCTACGGCGGATGAACAAAATATTAGCCGTGGAGATATGGATGAATTCGCCTTAAGTTCGTTGTCTAAAGCTCACGAAGCCATTAACAGTGGTGGCTTTAGTGATGAAATAGTCGAGGTTACTATTAAAACCCGAAAAGGCGACGTGGTAGTAGACACCGATGAAGGCCCGGGTAATGCGAGACCTGAGAAAATACCCACATTGCGCCCGGCATTCACCAAAGACGGAACGGTCACCGCAGCCAATTCAAGTTCTATCTCGGATGGTGCGGCGGCATTGGTGGTGATGAGTGAGTCGAAAGCCGCTGAGTTAGGGTTAACCCCACTAGCGAAAGTGGTCGCTCATGCCACCCATTCTATTGAACCTGAAAATTTCACACTTGCGCCAGTGGGGGCGATGAAGAAGGTTTTAGAAAAAGCGAATTGGGTTAAAGAAGAAGTGGATTTGTTCGAAATCAACGAAGCGTTCGCAATGGTTACCATGATGGCTATTCGTCAGTTACAATTAGATGAAAAGAAAGTGAATGTTAAAGGAGGCGCCTGTGCTCTTGGTCATCCTATTGGCGCTTCTGGGGCAAGAATCTTAGTGACGTTACTTCATGCATTAAAGCAAAAAAATGCACGAAAAGGGATTGCCTCTTTATGCATTGGTGGTGGCGAAGGTGTCGCCTTGGCTGTGGAAATGCTTTAACGTTAGCGTATAACGAAATTCATCATAAACATCATTGGTTTGCTTGACGAATCAATGATGTTTTTTGTTACGCTGAGGTCAAGGTAAAAAAGACTGGCACTTTATGTACATCCTTGGTGGCGTTTGTCTTAGATTAGGCCTATGCTATTTGCCAGATTTTCGGTATTGATGAAAATGATGGGAAAAAATGCGCATCTTTTCCACGCGCTGTTGGCGAGCGTGATGGGAAAAAGAGAAAAGCATTTACCAAAGTTTTACAGAACTGCAAACTGATGTTTGCAAACGTGCTGCTATCATGAAGGGATATTCACACTAAAATAGGGAAATTTGCTGGAAATTGCATGCAACGTGAGCATGCGAGAGAGGGTCGTGTTGCATTTTGATGCTTAACAAAAGATACTGATGCCTCAATAAAAATTTAAAAGTAAGTATTCCTTGGGTGGTGTTGTTTGAATCTTATTGCGCGGTTAAGCGTTAGCGTTTTGTTTATCAGTTTGCTGTGGTCGCCGTTTGCCACGGCACAGCTTGCACAAGCACCAACCTCTGATACAACCTCATCTATTCTCCCCGATAATACCATTTCTTATTGCGTGGATCCTGACTGGGCACCCTACGAGGCTATTCGCAACGGCCAGCATATAGGGATATCCGCCGACTATATGCGGATAATTTCTGATTATACAGGCATCGCTTTTCAATTGGTTCCTACAGAGAGCTGGCAGGAAAGTTTAGAGTTTGTGCAAGCGGGCAAGTGTCAGATGATTTCTATGCTTAACGTGTCAGATTTTAGGAAGCAGTTTTTAGATTTTTCTATCCCTTATTTTGAAGCCCCTAATATTTTGGTCGCCAGAAAGGGAACGCCTATTTTGCAAGGGTATGCGGGTATTGGTAATCGTTCTGTGGGTATTGTAAAAGGTTATCGACAAGTTGAGTACATTACCCGTTATTATCCGGAATTACGCTTAAAATTGATTAAGTCTGAGCGTGAAGGGTTGCTGCAATTAATGCAGGGCGAATTTGATGTCATGGTGGGCTCATTAATGAGCGTGAATACGCACATTAATAATCAAAATATTCAGGATGTTGCCATAGTGGGCTACGCCGAACCTTTTGACTCCCTTGGCTTTGGGGTGAACAAGTCAATCAGCGATATTCTGCCCATTATTAATCAAGCTATTGCGATTATTCCAGAAACTAAGCGTGTGGAGATATACCGTCAGTGGAACGATGTACAAGTGCGCTATCAACGGGATTATGTGAAGCTGGTCATGACCCTTATGTTTGTGCTGCTTGTGGTGATAGGGCTAGTTTGGCGCAATAGAACGGTGGCACTATACAAGCGCTTAATGAAACAGAAAAATGCTGAAATTGAGTCTTTGCAAACCACGCTATTAGACAGAAACCGTACCTTGGAGTTTCTGTCAGCCCATGACTCGCTGACCGGGTTGTATAATCGTAATCACATGATTCAAAAAGCGGAAGAAGAAATTTCACGCTTTTTACGATTTCATACTCGGGCGTCGTTAATTGTGCTTGAGTTAATCCCCACAAAAGACAGAAGGCATGAGACTGACCCTCAACATTGTGAGCAAGTGCTAAAAATACTGGCTTCGGTTTGTTTGGCTACGGTGAGGGAGGTTGACGTGGTGTCACGCTTTTCAGGTGAGCAATTTGCCGTATTGTGCCCACAAACCAATTTGGCAGAAGGTGAAGTCCTCGCCGAGCGGCTAATTACCGCCGTTACGGCCAATAGGGATATTACCGAGGCAGATATGACAGTGGCGGTGGGGTTGTCTGACTTAAAAGAAGGCGAAGGCTTTCCTGACTGGTTTGAACGCACGCACAAAGCGCTTTATCAATCGAAGCGGCTGGGGTTCGGTAAATTAGCCATTGCTGAATAGGGCGTTAGTTTATATCACGCCTTTAGCTTTAAAACCTAACCCCAGTTGAACAACACCGCTTAAGAGATCATAGGTTCGCAGGACCATTGGTGCCCTTCAAATTTAACGCGGCTTCTGTCGTATTCTCTATCTGACCGCCACGCGCGATTGTTTAACTTAGCGGAAACCCCAGGGTATAGCCGTTTGTTGGCAATGAGTTTTATATCAGAGTGATATCTATCTTTGGTTTCTTTGACTTCGAGGACTTTGCTTTCAATCCATTCTAAAAGGGCAAATTCATTGTTAAACATTTCCAAAGCATCAGCCACTTTGGCTTTAAGTTCTTTCGGTACCTTTTTGCTTTTAAGAATGTTTATTTTTTCTTTGTGCTTTGAATTATTTTCTCTGATTTGACGAAGCAGTTCGTCTAATGCTTCTTTGCGCTCAATGAGTAAATTAAAGCCAGGACTAAAGTCAACTTGTAGTGTGCTGCCAGAGATTGCCCCTAATGTCCCTGCCTCGACCTTATCTTGGCTGATAATGTCGCAGGCAAATAGGTTGCCCATCGGATTATCGATATTCCCCACGGTAACCGATCCGGCGCAGCGTAACCTGCTGTAAGCGAGCTGTCTGCCAATGGTGATATTGCCTGCACACTGGATATCTATGCCTTGTCCATGTTGAACATGAACGCTACCCGCGGCTATCAGCTGACAGTTAAATTCACCGGGGTTGTCATTCACTTTGCCCATGGCACCTTCGGTGATAATAATGTCGCCGTCAGACTCAATGCGTGCTGATTCTACAAAACCATTTATGGTGACATCGCCTTTCGCTTTAATTTCCATCTTTTCGGTAACGTCACCGTTCACCAAGACTGCGCCTTCATAAGTCACATGCCCCGTACCTACATTCACGCCGCTACATATGAAGGTGTCGTCAATGTTCATGGTTTGGTCTTGGTATTTAGGCATACCGGCAATGGTGGAAACGAGAATGTTCTGATCGCTGTCTGACTGGGCGGTACCTTTCCCGTGGCGAAACTCCACCCATTCACCGGGTTTAGGGTCAAGCAAATTACCTTTTACATCAAACCCGGTGCGACCTGGCGTAGGCTCAGTCCGTCTTAATACGGGCACATTTGCCTTTACGCAAATGACTTCCCCAAGATTGCGCATATCGACGCGTTCGCCTGCACCTGTTTGAGGGCGAAGTACGCGCTCTAATGCGTTGGGAACCAAAGGAATGAAACGAGATGAACGCCCGTTTCTTGCGGGTAAGCCTTTCGCGACTGTTTTTTCTATTATGGTGCCGGGTGGGGCCGTTTTCGCCTCTTTCAGCATAGATTGGATGATTTTTGTGCCTAAACCGCGGCGAATGTTATTTTTTAATGCGAGGGATTTCAGTGTACCTAAGCTGGGAAGCTTTCCGCCATAGGGCGTGGTAAGCACTAAGTTGGCAGACATGCCGTCTTCGGGAATGCGATAGACGACTTCCGCGTTTTTCCGTTCACCAATACGTTCCTGAACCACAGTGCCATCGCCAGTTTTAAAGTAGTGGTTTGCGGTATCGCAGGCTGACTTTAGTGCCGTGTCTGAAACAAATAAGCGTTTAGTTTCACCTTTTTCTAATTCAAGCTTTATCGCCCGTTCATCCACCTCTTTGTCAAAGTCTGAGGGTGACAGCGAAAGATTGATATATGTTCTTGTTTTGTCGAAGCTAATAGTTACGCCGTTCATCACTACTTAAATTCCTTTGGACAGCAAACGTCATTGTTATCTTTGTTTATCGGCTAGGCTTTGCCACACATGAATGTCATTTGGTCGCGTTAAGCAAATTTATGCCATTTATGTAGGCGGGCTTCGCTAGTTTCCTTGGTAGACGAAAGACTAATTTAATGCCCTTAAGATAATAGGTCAAAGGTTTTCAGCATATTGATAAAGTGCACGCAGTATGGCTTGTTTTTCTGGGTTATCACTGTGGACTTGAGCCAGCTGCTCTAAACGCAGCATATAAGGCTCTAGCGTGATTGAAGCCGGTGACTGGGCATCGGTTAAGCGCGCTTGCCGGTGGCGCTGCCACTTGGTCATTTCATCGAATGTTAGGGTGTTGGGGAAATTTCTCGCCCGATACCTAAACAGCTGGCTTTTCAATCTTGGGTGCTGAGTTTGATCACTCAGTGCTGCTAAGGCATCAGGTGTCGCCTCTAATACCTGCTCACACCAACGTCTGTCTTCGTCGTTTAAAAAGCCTCCGCTGTACAAAGCATGATCAACATCTTGATCGTCATCAAACTCACCGTCTTCAAACACCTTTGAGAGTTTTAGGGCGAGGTCGGTGTGCTGAGAAAGGCGGCGGTAGTTTTCTAAACAGGTGTCTCTGTCTAAGCCCAGTCTATCGGCATTCTCTTGTGTCATGGCTTTCGCCGTGGTGACAAAAGGAGAACGGTTTACATGAATAAGCTTTAATCCTGGCCGCGACGATTGTCCTAGTGCCTCTTGTGAACGGTAAAGGTTTGCTTTTATTTCTTCTGCGGTGTCATTCAGTAAGCCATCCACAGGTTTTGATAAATCAATAGCAATCACCGCATTGCCGTTAGTCGGGTGCTTTGCAATCGGCATTATCCAGGTGCAGCATCCCTGACGTGCGGGGAGTTTGGACGAAATATGAAGTAAAACAGACGGCTTGGTAAGGTCAATTTGCTGCCATACATTATGCTTAATACGCAATGAGAAAGCATATTCAAACAGCCTGGGCTGGGCGTTTTTCATCAGCTTTGCCAGCGCAATGGTGGCGTACACGTCACTAAGTGCGTCGTGGGCATTCTCGTGGCTGATGTTATTGGCTTGGGTTAACGCTTCAAGTTTAAAACTGGGTGAGCCATCTTCTTTGGTTGGCCAATTTATACCCTCAGGTCGCAAGGCATAGCAAGCTCTCGCGACATCGATGATGTCCCAGCGGCTATTGCCATTTCGCCACTCTCTGGCATAGGGGTCATAAAAGTTTCGGTAAAACAGAAAACGAGCAACTTCATCATCAAACCTAATGCTGTTAAACCCCACACTACACGTGTTGGGCGTCGCCATTTCCTCGTAAATGCGCTTAGCGAAATCGGCTTCATTACTGCCATCCCGAAGGGTTTGCTGCGGAGTAATGCCCGTGACCAAACAGGCTTCTGGATGGGGAAGGTAATCATTCGCGATGGCACTCATGATATTGATAGGTTTACCAATAATGTTGAGATCGCTATCGGTGCGAATTGCCGCAAACTGGCAAGGCATGTCTTTTTGTGGGCTGGTACCAAACGTTTCAAAATCGTACCAGAGAAAAGAGGGTTCGTGCATTGCGTTACTATTGCTTAATTGAATAAAGATATTGAGGCGAAGTGTACACTGGCTGTAGTGGTTTACCAAACTTATCCACTAGACACCATATTTACACCAACCTTATGCTGGAAAAAGTAGCCGAAAATTAGATTTGTGACTAATCTTGAAAGGTGAGGTTAATTTAACTTCATATCTAAATAATATTAACAATATGCAGTGCCGTAACGCCATTGCCAGCAGTAACCGACAACCATGTGCGCTTCGGCAGGGAGAAATGTATGGAATCGTTGCAAGTCAGTGACTATATGAATGTGCATCCGGTAAAATTGAATCCAGAGATGACGGTTGCTGAAGCTGTAGAAGCGCTATTAATCAGTGGGCAAAGTGGCGGGCCAGTTATTGATAAAAAAGGGAAGGTGGTTGGCTTTTTGTCTGAGCAAGATTGCATCGCGCAGATGATTGCTTCAAGTTATTATCGAGAACAAATTTGTCGGGTATCAGAGATGATGCGAACGCCAGTGATCTCCATTAAACCTTACTTATCTGTGATTGAGTTAGCGCAGTTACTTATTCGCGATAAACCCAGGGTGTATCCCGTGGTTGATGATGACGGCGTTTTACTGGGGACGATTAACCGTTCGTCGGTACTTAAAGCCATTGATATTCAATTACGGTCAGGTTATAAGCAGGCCAGTTAGCAAAGCGTGTTTTTTCGGTTAGCCAGTACCAATGAAAGTTGCAATAAAAAGGCCGCTTTTCAGCGGCCGAATGTGCTTTACTTTTTTATTTATTGGTTTTTATTTTTGTCATTATTTCGCCCATAGCGTGTACGTCTACATCGCTTGAAACCCTTAGTTAGCGGCATTTAGGCTACGTATGGCGTTAGCCAGTGATGCACCGGTTACTATTTTAAAGTTTTGTCGTTCACTGGGCATAATGTTTCTGCCATCCTGAACCACGAATATTCCCTCACTAAATTCGCCACCAAAGTTATAATTAGAGGTCGCTAAGCCATCGGTTTCCGATGCGCCATCAATGCTTTTTTCTCTATTCGCGGCAACTTCAACCATGCCAATCAACGAAAAGGTGTGATCGGTGGAATAGACAGCGTATTGATTGTTTCCTTGGCTGGATGCAATCAAATAGCGCACACCATCCACATCAAACAAACTTAACCCTTCAACATCACTTTCTACGGGCGCAGCAATGGTGATGGCAAGCTGTGGGCTGGCCTGTGTTTGATTTACATCTAGTGTCCATACACCTGTGCTTTCTTCCCCAAGGTATGCCACCCCCTTTTGTGTATCAACCACACAGCCTTCTGGTTGCGAAGGTAAGGTGAAGGCGTGCACCATGCTTGCATCAATGTTACCGCTATCAGGGTTCAAACTAAGCTGATAACGTAAATATTCGCCACTGGTACTGTTCACCAACACATCAATATTGCCGTTGTGGTTAAACGCACAGAGGCCGTATATGTCTGAAAGTGGTGTGGGTATATCTGACAATAAAGCCAATTCGCCGCTGCCTTGTGCCACAGATAAAACAGACAGGCTATTGTGGGTTCTATTACTCGCAATGGCGAGCGCGTTAATGGGCGTACCAGTAGGCGTTACGCCCGCTAACGATATGGCGACGACTTCCACATTATTCACCTTACCAATGGGGTGGCTAGCCATGCGCTTTCCTTGCAGGCTATACGTGTTTAGTGCGCCTTTTTTGTCGGTGCCAATAATCAGGCTTTGCGCTGGAGACTGATTGTTATACCAAATAGCGGGGTCGTCAGCCGCGTCGCCATAGTTATCCACGGGCGTGGTTTCGTACACGGCGAGTAATGGTATCGCTTTAGATTGCGAAGACGCTGCTGGGGCATCACAGGCGCTAAGTTTATCGGTAAGGCTTGCCGCATAAACCGCGCCCGTTTCGTCATCGTTAACATACAGCATGGGCACTGGGGTATCGGGCGAATCTGGTGATGAAAAACGGACTAGTTCAGGAGCAATGTCCTTATCAAAAGAAAAGTAATGACGGGCACATTGGGTTTGCAGCCACACACCGCTGTGCGCTGGGCTTACCCACGCCACTAACGGGCCAGTAGCGTGCGAATAGCCTGTTGCCACCCCTTCTACTGGGGTGTCAGGCTGATAGAATTGCAATGATTTCGATACTTCATGTTCTGGGTGCAATGGCATGGCCCAAAGACCCGAAAATTCATCGGCAAGGAATAAGGTGGCGCTTTTTAGCTGCGTGTTTTCTGCTTCCGTTATCGCACAGCTTTTTATGCCAGGGCCGATGGCGAAAGAACGCAATAGAGTGGGGGTATTGCCCCGCCATTCGTAGTGGTGCAGCATGTTTTCGGCATCAACATTAATCATGTGATAATAGGCGCCGATTTTTCCTGCACAAAGCGCTTCAACGCCCTTGCTAAACAGTGTGTCTACATGTGAAGGTGACGCTGAACGTATGTCGCTAGGCAGCGGGTATTCCGCCAGCTCATGTTCAACGGCTTGCAGCGCAAGTGGGGGCGTTGCGTTTTCTGTGTTGGTGGCGCAGGCACTGCAACCGAGTGCAACGAATAGGGATAAAGCCCAACGAAGGGGAGTAGGAAGAAGCGTGGGTATGGATAGCGCTGTCATTATTATTTCTCTAATTTCTTGATGTGGTGGGAATAGATAAGTCGGCCGTTGTGGTCGATAAAGCGAAAGGTTAATAACGCATTATCAAGGCTTACGGCAACGAAGCCACCGGTAGATTTTGCAAATTGGGTAAAGTCATATTGCCCCACAGGGCGCACTTCAGAGCCGCCGCCAGAGACAATATGCACCAGTTCGCTGCCCGCAATTTGATTATGTTGTAAATCGTGCTCATGCCCTGCGATATAGGCATTCACCTGATATTTTTCAAAAATAGGTTCAAGCACGTCTTTAATGGCGTCCGTTTTTCCGTAGCGCTTACCGCTGGAATAAAGAGGATGGTGCCCTATAACAATTTTCCATGTGGCCTGGCTGTTAGCCAATTTGTCGTTAATCCACGCCAATTGTTCTTCATGCCCCTGTGAATAGGCGTTGCGATATTTTTCTTCAAACGCATAGTCAGGGTTTAGCGGGCTGGTGTCGATAAACAGCAACTGAACCTGTTGCTGGTTGTCCAATGTGATGTACTTTTCATAATACTGCGAAGGCATTTGCCAGCGACGGCTAACCTGGCTGTAATCGATTTGCGCTTGCCAATTTCCTCGATAATCATGGTTGCCTAGCACTGGGTACCAGTCAATAAACAAATGTGGATAGTGATAGATGTTTTCAAAGGAGGTTATCCAATAGGGGTCGTGTATTGATGCAACACCATTGTCGTAGAAATTGTCGCCCGTGGTCACAATAAACTCGGCATCCAACTGATAACTGGCGATATCTAACCATTTCGCCACCTCTTTTTGATAAAAATGGCCGTTTCTGCCCCAATCGCCCAGTACCAGAAAGGAAACCCCTTGGGCTTCTGTGGGTACGCCTTTAATAGCATGTTGTTTGTAATAGTCTAATGAAGTGGTTTGCGCTGAACATAGTGAACAGGCCAATAACCAACCTAGTAAAAATAGTCGCATGAAGTTGTCTCTGTTGTATCGATAGGGTGCGCTCACGCGCACCCGCTTAGCTTGGTATAGGGCAAATAATTAGCGTAGCTGCCACGTAAAGCCAACTTGGTAAGTGCGGCCATATTCTTCATATTGCGCATTTTTGTTGCGCGTATCGAAGTAGTTGTAGAAAGGTTCATCGGTGAGGTTAACGGCATTGAAGTACAATTGCATGTCGTCGTTGATAAAGTACTTAGCCATGAAGTCCACCTGGGTGTGATCATCTTCAAAGCGCAGCATATCGCCGTCAATTTCTTCAAAGTTTTCGCTCTTATAGGTCATGGCTAAGCGTAAACTAAAGGCGTTAGCTTCGTAGCCGAACGTGAGGTTACCCACCCGATCTGACTGGTTCGGCAATTGCGTTTCGTAGGTTTCACCTTCCAGATAAGTGGTGGCTTCTGAGTCGGTAAAGGTGGCATTGGCGGCCACTAAGAAACCGTTATTAAATGCCTTCACCCACGATAGCTCTAAGCCGTGTAAGGTGGCGGTGTCACCATTAATAGCTTGTATTACCTCGTCGTAACCTTCCCAGCCTTCTGTGCCCGCTACATCGGCAAATACAACAAAGTTGTCGATATCTTTGTAGAAGTAACCTGCTGATAATACGCCAATGTCGCCTGGGTAGTATTCCAATGCAATGTCGATGTTCTGTGCTTCATACGGATTTAGCTCAGGATTACCCACTTCAGCTTCGCGCTCAGTAACAAATTCGCCATCATCTTCTTCGGTTTTACTTTCAATGATTTGAAAGGCCGCCACATCTTCGAATTTAGGGCGAGAAATGGTTTGTGTATAGGCGCCTCTAAGTTGAAGCTTTTCAGAAAAGCTGTAACGCACGTTGATGCTTGGCAGCCAATGATCGTAATCTTTGTCAGAAGCCCAAGGGGTGTTAACCACTTCTTCAACATCAGTTTCTTCATTTTCGATTAGCTCTACACGCATTCCCTCGGTGGAGAAATCTGTGCTTTCATAGCGTACACCTGCCACAATGTGCCAGTTGTTAATATCCACACTGCCCATGACGTAGGCGGCAAAAATATCTTCTTGGTTAACATAGGTTGCGCCATTAGATTCAATTTCTGAATCGAGTTCAGCCAACTCTAGGTTACTGCGGTTAGTGTTAAAGAAATCTCGCAGTCCAGTACGATCTAAACTTGGGCCAAAGTCACCTAGGCTGTAGTCTGGCGACGCACCCGCAAAATCAGCGGGGGCAATATCGTCAAAATCACCATCATAAATGAAGATTTGGCTATCTCTGTCTTTTTCTCTGGTGCGATACTTAGTCCCCATTTTTAACTCACCTTTATAGTCACCTAAGGTGATAGGGCGAGTTAAATCAAGTTTGAAGCTGGTTTCCGTATCTTTTGTGTAGTTATCTTCAAACGCGATTTCATCCAGTTCATAGGTAGACAAATCCATGGCGTCAGCATCTTGGGTGACCTGTGGGATCATGGTTTCCAAATTACTTTCAATGCTGTCGTTTTCGGTGACGAAATCGTAATAGAGCGCATTAGGTTCATCTTCATCCGACATTGCATAGCCAACTTGCCAATCTGCCTGCCACGTGTCGAGTTGATGCTCACCGCCTAAGGCTACAGTAAATATACTTTGGCTTTCGTATCTGTCTTTGCTTGAACGAACAATTTCTGAGTCTTCACCGTCGAAGGTAAAGGCATTCGCCATACGGTACTCATCGTCTGAAAACTCACTGTACAAAGTGCGCAAGAAGTATTGGTTATTAAAATCGGGACGGTAATCAAAGTTTACCGCTGCACCCAAACGTTCGCGGGTAATAGAATAATGACGTTGTTCAACTTCATCATCGCCATTGCTTTCTATGTTGTCAGACCCAAACTCACGGTCGAAGTAGGACAGGGCCGCGGCCACGCCAAAGTCGGGGGTGATTTTTTGCGTAAACGTGCCAGAGATCTTAGGGCTAGTTTCGTCGCGCAGGTCATTTTGACTGGCTTGTACGGTCACGCTGGCGGTGTCTTGCTGCTTATCAAATGCGCTAACGCTCTTTACAGACACAGAGCCGCCAATGGCATCACCGTCCATATCTGGCGTGACGGATTTAGATACTTCTAGCGTTTGAATGAGTTCTGAAGGAATAACGTCTAGCGCCACAGAACGCACGCCAGATTCTGGTGATGGAATGTTTAACCCGTTAATTACCACATTATTCAGGTTAGGGTCGATACCGCGAATGCCAACAAAGCGTCCTTCACCTTGATCTCGTTCTATGGTGAGGCCAGGCAAACGTTGGAGGGACTCTGCAGCATTTTGATCGGGGAATTGACCAATGGCGTCAGCAGAAACCACATTTGAAATTCTATTCGACACACGTTGCTGGTTGATTGCGCTGGCTTGACTACTACGTTGGCCCAGCACCAGTAACTCTTCTAACGTATCGTCTTCACCTAATACGACAACCGGCGTAATGGTTTGGTCATCAGAAACCGTAATAGGAATACGCTTGGTTTGCTCACCAAGGTAACTCACTTCAAGGGTATATTTGCCCGCAGGGACAGAAGGAAAACGGAATGAACCGTCGCGGCGAGATTCTGTCACCAAATTTAATTCTTTGATTTTAATTTTTGCGCCCACGTAAACCCGCGCTTCGGCGCTGTCATTAATTTGCCCGGCAATAGCGCCATCCCCAGCAAGGGCTTGCTGAGAAATAGACATGCCTAACGCAGCGATACAAGCAATCGTTAACGGTTTAAGACGATTATTCATTTTCATTATTTATCCATTTTCTAAGTATGAAGAGTGCGATGCATGGCTAAAGTAGAAAGCGCATGTGACATTTCTGTGACGTAGGGGAGATAAAAAACCAAGGAATGATGGATTTTAGCCTTAGATAAAAAACAGTGAGCTAAAATGACCCGTTATTAAGTTTATGAATTTAAATGAAATAATTGGATTTTATCGTGGCTTTTCCTTTCGCTGACATCCGCTTGTCATATTCGTGAGCCAAAGTGACCCTCGACAATACCTGTGAAAGTGGGATATTTCACAGAAAATTTAACCTTGAGTTTTGCATGTTCAAATTACGTAATCACACCCAGTTTGGCCACCATAAAGGGTGGTTAGTGTTCACCGTCGCCGTGTTATCTCTGGCACTGGTGTTAAGTCTTAATGCGGGTAGCCCGAAGCTATTTGCTGAAATTTCATGGCTAGACATACTCGGGGAAGGCAGCATTGTTTTACTGACCTTGGCGTGGATCTTATCTGCATTGGCGAGCCGGCCACCAGGCAAAGTGACGCGCTATATTGTGATTGGCCTGGGGTGTATTTTATTTTCGGCCAGCCTCGATTTACTCGATGAATTTCTGCGTTATCCCCCTGCGTCCCATTGGCTCAGTATGATTGAATCTTTTCCTGCTGTAGTTGGAATGTTGGTGATGACCGGGGCCTTGTATTTATGGCACCACGAACAGCGGGCGATTAATATTCAGTTGCGACGAAGAGAGTGGGATTATCGCGATCATGGTGAAATAGACCCCATTACGCAGCTTTATCGCGGGGAGTATTGGCAAGCCCGCGCGGCAGCGTTTCAGGAAAGTGGGGGGAACGGTTATGTTGCCATTATAGATATCAATGACTTTTCCTACTTTAACGAGCGCTACGGGCAAGCTGAAGGTGACCGATATCTGCATGAAGTGGCGCAATTACTTATTATGAATTTACGGCAGCAAGATTTGGCCTGTCGGTATGCCGGGGACAGATTCGCGCTTTTATTGCCCGACGTATGTGAAACCCAAGCCTATAATATTGTGAAACAAATTTGCATCAGTATTGAGCATGTCGCTTTTAGACATCAAGCAAGTGCAGAGGCGATTTATACCAGTGCCCGCGCCGAAGTGGCTCAGCTTACGCCAGTATCCCATTTACCCAACATTCTTAGAGGTATGTTGGGTAAGTTAGAGAAAGGCCAGAGGACTGCTGCCTAATGGCACTGACGTCGCCACCGTTGCCAGTTAGCAAACACGATAAGGTGATCCCCGGTTATCACTTTGTGTGCGCCGTGTTAGCTATTGCTGAACCTCGGGGCGTGTCTGTGCATAAGTTATTGAGAGGCACAGGGATATTTGACGATGCGATAACCCCTAATTTGCGGGTAAGTGGTAAACAACTTATCGCCTTAATAGGCAATGTACAAAGCTATTGTAAAGCGAAAGACGCCAGTTTTCTTATTGGTAAGCATTTGGCCAATGCCTTGCTAAACCATGAATTTTCGTCCATCAAAGACGCGGGCAGCCTCACTCAGGTGATACGACTGGTCACCACACAGCGTTGGCTGTGTTTACCGTTAGTGTCTTTTGCACGCTATGAAGTGAATGAGAATAGTCTGTGGGTAGCAAGGGATGCCATGGGGTGCAGCAAAATTTGGCCATTTGTAATGCAAATTAGCCTATCCATGTTAGTGGCATTTGCGAAAGCGAGCAGTAAAACCCGCCTGCCGTTTCATTTTGGTATGACGGCATCTCGGCCACGTAATATTGAAGATTTTGAAACCTATTTAGGTTTGCGATTAAATTTTAATGCTCCTTTTATGTCGTTGATGCTGCCTAAAGGAAGTGTGCTGGCCCCCTTTGAACGCGGGAATGTGGGTGGGGAAGCCCAGCATGGCTCTTTCGTTGAGCCTGAAATTGGCACCCATACCAGCAGTGACGCTACACTGAGTATACTCGATAAGGTGAGATTACTTACTGAGCATAATTTGCACGCCAGCTTGCCCGATGCGGCCGCTGAGTTTTCAATGAGTGCAGCCACCTTTAAGCGTAAACTAAAAGAGCACGAATACAGTTATCGTGCGCTTACAGAAGAAGTAAGGCGAGAGCAGGCAATCGTATTGTTGGCAATGAAAAAGCTTAACAATGAACAAAGTGCCTCTGAAATGGCATTTTCCGATTTGCCTAATTTTAGGCGGGCGGTTAAGCGACTGACGGGCCATACGCCAAGTGAACTAAGGGCGCTATAATTACTTTGCTTTAGCCAAAAAACCTTTTATCCTCTTAGGCTTATTTTGCAAACCATAAATTACCTAAGTGAGCGCTGTGCAATCTTCTACGTCACCTAACGATTTGTCCTCCCCAAAGGCTATGCCTTTAGCCCCTAACTTACTGGGCTTAACCCCCATTTTGTTGTTTGTAGTGCTGGTGGTAGCAACAGGCCTACTTACCAACGATATAACGGCTATGCCCATCTTGGTGGCGTTTTTTATTAGTGCGGGGTATGGATTGTGTTTAAACCCGAAGGGAAAAAAAGAGACATTTGCTGATAAAGTTCAAACGTTTTGCAAAGGCGGCGGTGATAAAAATATCATTTTGTTAGTGCTGATATTCTTACTTGCTGGCGCATTTTACGCGGTCACCATCGACATTGGTGCCCGTGATGCCACGGTTAATATGGCACTTCAGTTTGTGCCTAGCGCCATGATTTTACCGGGGCTTTTCCTCATTTGCTGTTTTATTTCTTTTGCAATGGGCACCTCCATGGGCACCATTACTGCCCTTTCACCCATCGGCGCTGGCTTGGCTACCAGTTTGGGATTACCCATTGAGCTAGCCCTTGGTATTGTGGTGGGTGGCGCAATGTTTGGTGACAACCTGTCTTTTGTATCAGATACCACTATTGCTGCAACCCGAACACAAGGGGTGATGCTTAAAGACAAATTCAGGGCAAATTTAATGGTGGCGTTACCGGCGTGTTTAGTGACGCTGGCCTTATTGTTATTCATTGATGTTGATACGTCTGAGTTGGTTGAGGCCGGCGCATATGACCTATGGCGCATTTTACCTTACGTACTTATCATTGTATTTGCACTTACCGGCTTTAATGTGATTACTGTATTGGCGGTAGGCATTATTACCGCTTGTGTGGTGGGCTTAGTTCAAGACAGTTTCACCGTGCTTACCATGATGCACAGTATTCAAAAAGGCATGGGCTGGATGCAAGATTTGGCCATGATTGCTATTACCATTGGAGGCATAGTGGCACTTATGCATGCTAATGGTGGGATAGCTTGGCTTATAGACAGGCTTACCCGTCGAGTAAGCAGCAAAAAAGGGGCAGAGTTCAGTATTGCTGGTTTGGTCAGTTTCTTAGATGTGACAACGGCAAACAATACGATTGCCATCGTGACCGCCGGCCCCATTGCCCGTGATCTTAATGAAAAGTATGGCGTTGATCCTAGACGCACCGCCTCACTGCTTGATATTTTCTCATGCAGCTTTCAAGGCTTAGTCCCCTATGGCGCACAATTATTGAGCGCTGCTGCCGTTGTCGGTATTTCGCCACTAGCGATAACACCTTATTGTTGGTATCCCATGCTTATTTTCGTGTTCGGCTTACTGGCTATTTGGTTTAACTTTCCCCAATTCAGCCAAAAAAATGATGACGGGCTAAGCCAAGCTTAGGCCGTTATCAGAATTACGCTGGAAATTTCGGTCGGCTTCTTCTAGGATCGTCATCCTTTTTATCACTGCCTTTCAGGGCAAGCCTTACATTAGTCATTAGGATGTTATTTTGTCTGCACCCATTGCGATTAAACCGCTCTACGAACAACTGGATAACTGCTTAATTAACGATAAATTCAGGCTTAAGCGTCGAATTCAGCAATTAGCGAAGCAGATAAAAGACAAGGGTGATAAATCGGCAAATAGCGCGGGGGATGAGCGGCTTGCCGCAGAGCATGAAAAATTGCTCGCAGACCTTCAAAAGTCGTTGTCAGCGTGTGAACTTCGCCAACAAAATTTACCAGAAGTAAGCTATCCGCCGCTGCCGGTGAGTGACAAAAAAGACGATATTAAGGCCGCCATTGCCGCGCACCAGGTGGTGATTGTGGCGGGTGAAACCGGCTCGGGTAAAACCACCCAGTTGCCTAAAATATGCCTTGAGTTAGGGCGGGGCGTGAAGGGCATGATTGCCCATACACAACCACGGCGACTGGCTGCGCGCAGCGTAGCCACACGTATTGCTGAAGAGTTGAACACACCGTTAGGTGAAAAAGTAGGGTTTAAAATCCGATTTAGCGATCAGGTGAGTGAACGTAGCTACGTGAAACTCATGACGGATGGAATGTTGCTCGCTGAAATGCAACAAGACAGGTTTTTAAATCAATATGACACCATTATTATTGATGAAGCCCACGAGCGCAGCCTAAACATTGATTTCTTGCTTGGTTACTTGAAACAACTATTGGCGAAGCGCCCCGATTTAAAGCTTATTATTACCTCAGCGACTATCGATCCGCAGCGCTTTTCTCGGCACTTTAATCATGCCCCTGTAATTGAAGTTAGTGGCCGAACTTACCCCGTTGAAATTCGCTATCATGACCCCGACGAAGCGAATAATGATGGCGATCAAAGTGATGCCATCGTTAAAGCGGTTGATGAGCTTATGGGCGAAGCGCCTGGGGATATTCTGGTGTTTCTGAGTGGAGAGCGCGACATTCGCGATACCCAAGATGCCTTAAGCCGCCAACAATATCGAAATACCGAAATAGTGCCCCTGTACGCAAGATTGTCAGCGGCGGAACAAAACCGAATTTTTCAATCCCATACGGGCAGGCGCATTGTTCTAGCAACCAACGTTGCGGAAACCTCGCTGACAGTACCGGGTATTAAATATGTCATCGACCCAGGGACTGCTCGTATTTCTCGTTATAGCGCGAGAAGTAAAGTACAGCGCTTGCCAATTGAACCCATTTCACAAGCTTCAGCCAACCAAAGGGCAGGGCGATGCGGTCGTGTGTCTGATGGTATTTGTATTCGTTTATACAGTGAACAGGATTATTTAGGGCGTCCAGCTTTTACTGACCCAGAAATTCTGCGTACTAATTTGGCGTCGGTTATTCTGCAAATGTTGGCGTTGGGGTTAGGTGATATTGCCGCGTTTCCTTTTGTACAGCCACCTGACAATAGAAACATTAACGATGGCTTTAGGTTGCTTGAAGAAATTCAAGCCATTGGAAAAAGCAAAGGCCGCATGCAGCTTACTAAGTTGGGGCGTCAGATTGCCCGCCTTCCTATTGACCCCCGTTATGCGCGTATGGTGGTAGAAGCAGAGCGTACCAATGCACTGCAAGAGGTTATGGTTATTGCGGCAGGCTTGTCCATTCAAGACCCACGAGAGCGTCCACAAGATAAACGCCAGCAAGCCGACGAAAAGCATGCCGAATACGCCGACAAAGACTCAGACTTTATCAGTCTCCTTAACGTATGGAACGGCTTTAGAGAACAACAAAATGCCCTTAGCCAAAATCAATTACGAAAATGGTGTAAACAGCAGTTTATCAATTATTTGCGTATGCGCGAATGGCAAGACATTGTAAGCCAATTAAAGAAATCCATTGCTGAGTTAGGCTTTGGCATTGTTAAACAAGAGGCCGACTACCAGTCTATTCATCAGGCCATTGCCAGCGGTTTATTGTCTCACTTAGGCTTTAAAGATAAAGACAGAGAGTACTTAGGTTCTCGCAATACCCGCTTTATGATTTTCCCCGGTTCAGGGTTAGCAAAGTCACAACCCAAGTGGGTCATGGCTGCGGAGTTAGTCGAAACGTCAAAATTGTTCGCCCGTATGGTCGCGAAAATTGATCCTACGTGGATAGAGCCCTTGGCGGAACATGTGACGCAATCTAGCTTCTCTGAGCCCCATTGGTCGAAAAAACGCGGGGCGGTAATCGCGTTTGAGAAGGTTACCCTGTTTGGTTTACCCATTGTCATGAAACGGGCCAAAGTGTATAGCCAAATTGACCCACCAGTGTGTCACGACTTATTTATTCGCGAAGCCTTGGTAGAAGGTAATACCAAATTAAATTTTGCCTTTCTTAAGGACAACCAAGCGCTTCTAGCACAAGCGGATGAATTTGAGCAAAAGACCCGTCGCAGGGATTTAATCGTTGATGATGAGGAGCTAGTTAGCTTCTACGCCTCACGAATTCCTACCGATGCCAATAACGAGGCCGGGTTCAAAAAGTGGTTTAAGCTGAAAGGAAGCAATGATGCGCTGACCTTTAGTGAAGACGACGTTTACAAGCAGCAGCCAGGCCAGGCGATTGAAAACGCGTTTCCTGATGTTTGGCGTCAGGGCAATATTACCTTACCTTTGCGCTATCACTTCGAACCGAACGCTGAGGATGATGGGGTGACGGTGCTTATACCTTTGCCCGTGTTGAATCAAGTAGAAGAGGTAGGCTTCGATTGGCAGGTTCCTGGGTTACGCCATGACCGCATTGTGGCCATGATTCGTTCACTGCCAAAGCGTTTACGTCGTAATTTTGTGCCTGCCCCGAATTTTGCCGATGCTTGCATGGCCGATTTGAGTGAAACCGATAAAAACGGGCGTCCTATATCGCTAGTGGAAGCAGTAACGCATAAGCTTCGTAAAATGACCGGTATAACCATTGATGAAGAAGAGTGGAATTTTGCTGCGCTAGATAAGCATTTAATCATGCATTTTGCGGTGGTGGATGATGATGGCAATGTGATTGCTAAAAACGACAGTTTGCATGAGTTGAAACAAGCTTGTGCGGGGCAAGTTAAGCAAACCTTTGAAAAAGCAGCCACCCCAGAGTTAGAGCGAAATGACTTGGTGGAATGGGATTTTGATCGCTTACCCACCACTTTTGTGCAAAAGGTAGGCGGCTTTGAGGTTCAGGCATTCCCTGCATTAGTTGAGCGCGGGGACAAAGTTGATATTGCGCTGATTGATGAACAAGAAAAAGCGCAGGCATTGCATCGAAAGGGGGTCAATGTTCTGATTAAAAACGCCATGCCTTCGCCGCTAAATTATTTGCAAAACAAACTGCCAAATAAAGCGAAGCTGGGTTTGTATTTCAATCCTTTTGGGCAAATAAAAGCGTTAGTTGATGACTGCATCTTTGCCGGTATTGATGCGTTGGTAGGCGACTATACGCAGCAGCATCAAACTGACGTGCGAAGCAAAACCGACTTTGACGCATGTGTGGATGAAGTCAGAGCAAACATAAACGACAGGGTACTGCATATTGCCACTCAGGTTGAAAAAGGGTTAACCCTTGCTCATCAATGCCAAAAGCAAATGAAAGGGAATGTGCCGCTTACTATGATTAATGCATTGGGTGATTGTAAAGCGCACCTCGCGTCTTTGGTTTTCCCTGGTTTCGTCTCATCCATTGGTGAAACAAGGCTTGATGATTGGAATCGATACATAACAGGGCTTTCCCGTCGTTTGGAAAAGCTGCCTATCGATCCGAATAAAGATCGCATGCACCAAATGACCATTGAAAAAGCCACGGCTGAATGGGAAAAAGCGTGCGCTAAATATCCAAAAGGGAAGGTTCCTCAAAGGCTGCTGGACGTGCGCTGGATGATAGAGGAATTGCGTGTGTCGTTATTTGCGCAGCAATTAGGAACGGCATACCCCATTTCGGCAAAACGAATTTCACTTTTTTTGGCTGACTTTTAATCGCGCTAGCAACATGAATACTAAGTGTTTTTTTCAACACTTTGTGATGCTAGCCAATGCCGCGCGAAGGGATATTTGCTTGGCCAGATTGACAACGGCAGCGCATCGCCCTATAACAAGAAGAGCGTTTGAGGTTTACGGATAAGGTATCAGGAGAAGTAGAGATGTTGGGATATGACGATAAGCGCAATTTTTTCAGGATGATGGTAAATTCGCCTTGTCAGTTGCAGGTTACCGACGATGAATCAAGTCGTACAATGCAAGCCATGTGTAAGGACATTAGTGCGACGGGTATGTCACTAGAAGTTGATGAGCCATCCATCGAAATTGGCACCCAAGTGAGTGTTGCTATTGACTCACCCAGCTCTCAAGTTCCTTCTCTTGCTGCCATTGCCACTGTGGTGCGCTGTGTGCCAGAAGGCGACTCTAGTTGTATTGTTGGCGTTGAAATTTCTGAGATGAAATAACACCCTGTTGGGTTATTTCGGGGCAGGGGCACAGTATTGATGAGGCTGTGCTAAAAGGGCGAGAATAGGGCTTACCTGTCTCGCCTTTTTGTTGATTCTAAAAATACAATTAACGCATTCAATTAAATCGTTTGTCTTTTTCTTTTCTATTCGATAATAATTCTCATTAACATCTTTTGAGAACTTATTCAGGAACCATCATTATGAAAAAGACAATCACTTTTGCCGTTATGCACTTTTCCGTGGCATTTACCGTGGCGTATTTATTAACAGGCAGCCTTGTCGTCGGTGGCGCAGTGGCGCTTGTTGAACCGGCGATTAACACGGTGGCATTTTATTTCCACGAACTGGTATGGAAAAAAATTGAAAGCACTAAGGCCGATAACCAGCAAGAAGAAGGGTTCGGCCAAGCGATGACATTGGCGTCTTAATTTCACCGTTTAGTGGCAAGCTATGCCGTAGATGACTTTGCTTTGCCTTTCATTACTGTGGTGATAAGAGAGCCCAATTGTGTTAATCAGTGACTTCGCACACCAAGCCTTTGAGATAATATCCTTCAGGGTAGCTGCCAATAATAGGGTGGTCGGAGGCTTGGCTTAAACGCCCCACAATTTTAATGGTTCGCCCCGCGTCAAGGGCAGCATCTGCCACTATTTTCTGAAATAAATCGGCAGGCATTAACCCTGAACAACTAAACGTAAGTAACAAGCCTCCAGCTTTAACGGCATGAATGCCATACATATTGATATCTTTGTACCCTCGCGAGGCTCTATTTAACGTAGCTTTACTGTCGACAAATTTTGGTGGGTCAAGAATGACCATGTCAAATTGTGTCCCCTCTTCGTGATAGGCTCGCAGTGCTTTAAATACGTCTTTGTTCACATAGTGACTTTTACTGGCATCGAGATGATTGATGTCCACATGATGTTTGGCCAAATCTAGCGCGGGTTGCGACACATCCACATTAGTCACCGAGGCTGCACCACCGGCCAATGCATAGCATGAAAATGTGCCTGTGTAGCTGAAGCAGTTTAAAACGTGAGCATCTTTCGCAAAATGACCGGCCGCGGCGCGGCTGTCTCTTTGGTCTAAATAAAACCCTGTTTTATGACCATTAACAATATCCACCACGATGGATAAGCCATTTTCTTTTACGGTAACTTGCTCGGGCGGATTACCAGCCAATACACCAGTGACAGGGGCGAGACCTTCCTTTTTCCTTACGTCTACATCACTTCGCTCATACACATGGGTGTCAGGTAAAAGCTTGGTGATGGCCCACACAATTTTACTTCGGTGCTTTTCTGCGCCCGCGCTTAACAGTTGAACCACGGCAACATTGTCGTACACATCAATAGTGACACCGGGTAAGCCATCGCTTTCCGACGCAATCCAGCGAAAAGCGTTGGTTTGAGTGGGGTCGAAAAGCCGCCGTCTTAGTGACAGAGCAGCGTCCATTTTTCTTAAGAAAAAGCCGTTATCGATACTTTCCTCTTTTTTAAACGTCCACATGCGAACACGAATTTGCGAATCAGGCGAAAAAGCACCGCGGCCCAACCAATCACCATTAGCATCAAACACCTCTACGGTATCGCCACTTTTGGCGCGCCCTTTGACTTCGGCAATGGCGCTTTCAAATACCCAAGGGTGACGGCGTCTAAGGGATTTATCTCTATTCGTGTTTAAAACGATGTGTGCTGACATGTGACTCTCTGTTTTCGTATATCGCTAAGGCAAGGGGGCAAACGCTGCGACACCCTCCGAAGTGCAAAGTCTCGCACCCGCCTGTGTTTAGCGGCGAAGTATAGCGATTATTGCAATCCTGTGCGACCATTTACGCCTGAGTTAGACGCGGGATGGCCTAGTGTGTCAAAAATCTGTGTGCGATTTTCGCCATGCTTACGTATTAGCGTTATTCATTAGGTAAAAAGGAAAAACATGCGATTTGTCGACTACCAAAAAGGCGGAGAGCCTGATTCACTTTTTATTGCCCAAGCCGAAGCGCCTGCACTCACAGCGGGTAAGGTAAGGGTAAGGGTGCGTGGGTTTGGGATTAACCGTGCAGATACGTTACAGCGGCAAGGTCGCTATCCTCCACCGCCGGGGGAAAGTGAAATTTTGGGCCTTGAGGTTGCTGGCACAGTGATAGAGGTGGCTGATGATGTCAATCATTGGAAAGTGGGCGACAATGTATTTGGCTTAGTGGCCGGTGGTGGCTATGCGGAAGAAGTGGTGGTGCTAAGTTCTCATTTAATGCCAATGCCTGAAGCGCTTAGTTTTGCTGAGGCTGCTGGTTTAGCCGAAGTGTTTTTAACCGCCTTTCAATGTTTACGAACGATTGCCCATGTCAAACCCGCAGACAAGGTGTTAATACATGGTGGTGCGAGCGGGGTAGGTTTGGCGGCCACTCAGTTATGTCGGCTTTGGGGAATTGAGGCTGCCGTTACCGCGTCATCGCCTGAAAAACTAGCGTACTGTGAACAAAATGGTGCCGCACTTTGCATAAACTACACTCAAGATGATTTTGCGAAAGTGATTAACCAAGCCTGGCCGGAAGGTGTCAGCATGGTATTAGATATGGTGGCGGGCGACTATCTTAATCGCAACCTGTCAGTGTTACGTCAAGACGGTATAGTGGTGTACCTTGCTATGCTTGCCGGGCGCTATGCCGATAATCTTGATATGGCGTTATTGCTGGGTAAACGTGCCCGAATACAGGGCACAACATTGAGAAACAGAAGCGATGAGTACAAAAGTCAGTTGGTGGCGGATTTTAGCGCCACTTGTTTACCGGCGTTCAACAGCGGTGCACTGAAGGTCAACATAGACACCCAATACCGTATTGACGATATTGCAAAGACGCACCAACGTTTAGAGCACAATAACACCCAAGGTAAACTTGTGGTGTGTTGGTCTTAAGCGCCCACGAAGCCTTCATCAGGTGTGGTGGGTTTCGATTCTGCGGCGGTGCGGGCTAAGGTATCGCATCGCTCGTTTTCAGGGTGGCCAGAATGGCCTTTAACCCAATGCCAGTTAACGTTATGAGCTTTGACTGCTTCATCTAAGCGTTTCCACAAATCGGCATTCTTTACGGCTTTTTTATCTGCGGTTCGCCAGCCATTTTTTCGCCAGTTGTGGATCCATTGGTTAATGCCATTTTTCACATACTGGCTATCTGTAGTGAGTTCTACGTTGCAGGCTTCGGTTAAGCTATTGAGTGCTTCAATGGGCGCGAGTAGCTCCATCCGGTTATTGGTGGTGTGCGCAAAGCCATGGCTCAATTCCTTTCGATGCCCTTTGTAAATCAATACTGCGCCATAACCGCCCGGCCCAGGGTTGCCAAGACATGAGCCATCAGTAAATATGTGAATTGTTTTGTTTGACACAGCCACCTCTTAAATTTTTTATCGGAATTGCGCTTTTCCCTTAGCCTAGCGCAAAGGGGTTGATATACTAACAAAAAATATTCGTTGCAGCAGAGGTATCATGCGTCAGATTGTTTTAGATACAGAAACCACCGGTATTGAGCCTAAAGAAGGTCACCGCATCATTGAAATCGGGTGTGTAGAAGTGGTGAACCGTAAGCTAACGGGGAATCACTTTCATGTTTACATCAACCCTGGGCGTCAAATAGAACAAGAAGCCATAGAGGTGCACGGGATCACGAATGAGTTTTTGCAAGACAAGCCTGTCTTTGCAGATGTCGCTCAAGATTTCGTGAATTTTATCCGAGGCGCGCAACTGGTTATTCATAATGCGCCCTTTGACGTGGGCTTTATGGATCACGAATTTGCCATGGAGCCGTCCACGAAAGGTGTCGTGACTCGAGATATATGCGACGTTTTAGATACTCTGATGTTAGCGCGCAAGATGCACCCAGGGCAAAAAAACAACCTTGATGCATTGTGTCGCCGGTACGGTATAGACAACAGCCACCGAACACTGCACGGCGCGTTATTGGATGCTGAAATATTGGCTGACGTTTACCTGCTTATGACCGGTGGGCAAACTAAGCTTAAATTAGCGTCAAGTGGCAGTAGTGAAGGTGATAGTAATGAAGTACGTCCTATCCGACGTACTGCAAATAAATTAAAGGTTATTAAAGCCAGCGCCGATGAGTTACTACAGCATGAAGCGCGCCTAGATATCGTAAAAGATGCCGGTGGCAAATGCTTATGGCGTCCAGACAGCGTGGAGCCTTCGTAATCGAACGTACTTAGTACAGCTAAAAATATCGGCCACAGCAATTAGGTAATAGGAGAGCAGCGAGTGAAGGGGATGGGTAAATTATGGCGAATAGTATATCTGACATTACTGATATCCCTTCCGTCCTTGGCTCAGCAATCTGATGAGACAGGTAACGCTGCTGATGCATCATCGCCATTGTCTTCGCTAGGTGATGAGTACGAAAACTCAATTAAATTACTGCAAAATCGCTTCCGCGTGGATCACAACGTCAAAGAAGTGACGATGATTTTCTTTCGCGAGTACGGCTCAGCGCCGGTTGTACTCGTGCGCCCTGATGGCTCAAAGATGTTTCAGGGGCGTTTTGATGAAGAAAAAGTGGCGTGGTATGACGCTGATACTTTCGACATGATTACCATTAAAGACCCTGTACCTGGTCCGTGGCAAGCCGTCGGGCAGGTGTTGCCGAATAGCAGCGTAATGGTTATTTCGGATATTGAGCTTAATGCGCAGCCTTTACCCCCAATATTGTTTTCAGGTGAAATTTTAAAATCTACGGCCTACCTCACCAATGGGGGAAAACCCATAGAAAATAGTTTGTTCAGAGATGTGGTAGAACTCAGTATCGATTTTCTGAGCACTAACAACCCTAACTTTGACAACTTTGCCACCAACGACCAAGAAATAGCCCGTTTCGAAGATAACGGAAGAGGCATGGATGAAAGGCCGGCCGATGGGGTATTTACAGGGCAATTCAACTTAAACATCGCGCCAGGTGAATGGAAGCCAAAGTTTACCGTTAAAACGCCAATGTTTACCCGTGAACACATTGACCCTCCGATAGTGCTGCATCCAAACCCTGTATCTATTACCGTGGAAACTGATGGAGGCGGTGAGGGTTACCATAAACTTATTATTGATGTGAATAGAGCGTTGGTGGACATTCAATCACTATTGATTGATGGCAAGGTGCGCTACCCCAATACCGATGTACAGAATTTTTCATTAACAGAAGGTGGCGATGAGGCGCGAGAACACCTTATTGTGGCTTATGAAGAAGGTATCTTTCGCATTAAACTTACTGCCTATGGAACCACCACCGACGGGCGCGATTTTATTCTCGATGTGCCGGAGTACAGTTTTTTGGCGGACGCCCCTGAGCCTGAAATTATCGACCCTTTGATTGATGGCGAAGACCCAATTGTTGACGGAAGTGAAGAAATACCTTTAATAGGGACGTCTTTTGAATCGGACGAAGAGGTGCCCACCGCGCCAGTTGAAGACAACATGGACTCGTCAACACTCATCATTTTATTAGCTGCCGTGAATGGCTCTATTTTGTTTATAGGCGTGCTTGCCGCCGTGTTTATTGTATTTAGGCGTCGTAAAGCCAAACAAAGACCTACTTTATCGGCTAAACAAGCGGCATCCGACAAAAAGCCGGTGACTGAAGAAGGATTGTCTCTTGAGGCGGAACCGAAAGGTTTGAAAAAGTGGTTGGGCATTTTTAGCAAGAAAAAATCGTAACCCCTTCACGTGGCATTGTCGATTAATTGCCCTTCATTGAATTATATTTCGACATTGTGACTAATTTACAGCCAAACAGTGCTCAGATGACAATTTTATTGCTAAAAAGCGTTGACTCCACTTAGGGGAATACGTATTATCTGCGCCGCAGTGAGGGCACGGGGTTAAAGCAACCCAATCAACTCACTGATAACATTGAAAATGTGGAGCGGTAGTTCAGTTGGTTAGAATACCGGCCTGTCACGCCG